>Ga0255139_1000016_pt1 | contig 92090 bp, 90 predicted proteins | sample Law_Colum_RepB_8_FD_188549 | JGI IMG/M metagenome (GOLD analysis project Ga0255139, IMG submission 188549) | Freshwater microbial communities from St. Lawrence River, New York, United States - Law_Colum_RepB_8d | ecosystem: Environmental > Aquatic > Freshwater > River | place: USA: New York...
ATGGGCCCGTGTTGTAGGAGCCCACCCCGTGGGCGATGGGCCCGTGTTGTGGGAGCCCACCCCGTGGGCGATGGGCCCATGTTGTGGGAGCCCACCCCGTGGGCGATGGGCCCGTGTTGTAAGAGCCCACCCCGTGGGCGATGGGCCCGTGTTGTGGGAGCCCACCCCGTGGGCGATGGGCGTGGCACACGCCCTGAAGAAAACCATCGCGCACAGGGTGCGCTCCTACAAAAGGCTTTGGCCAGTCAGCGGCTTAACCCTGAATGCTGCGCCAGCGCTCCAGCTCTTGCGGGCGCAAACCATAACGGGCCAACACGCCCTCGTGCAAACGGCGCAGCTCTTGCATGACCAAGGCCCGAACATTTTCACGATCCGGGCCTGGCGCGGCCAAATCCACTTGGGTGGCCACCAGCGCCAGCGCGTCTTGCTCAGGGTTTTGCACCACGGCTTTGACGATGTGGCGAATGGCGTCGCGGTAAGTCAGGCGCAGCACATCGGGCTCCACCACGCTGGACTTGGCCGTCAAATATTCCTTGGTCGAGCGCTCATAGGCCCACATGAACAAATCGCGCAGCAGCTCCACGCGGTTCATCTCGTAAACACCCAGCACCGAGGCGGTGTACCAAGCCTGCGACACGCCCAAAAACGTGAGCGGGCACAGGTTGGCCCGCAGCAGCGGCCAGTTGGCCAGCAGGCGCGACGTGCGCTTGTTGCAGTCGGCAAAGGGCTGCAAATACGGCAAGTGCACCATGGCAAAAAACGACTGCTCAAACGGGTCTTCGATGGCGTTGAATTTAGCCAGCGCTTCGTCGAGCAAGGTGCTGATGAGCGACTGGCCCGACGGCGGCTGGTATGGGCTTTGCCCAATTTGCACCGGATGCAAGCGCAAGCGGCCTTCATCCTCGGGGCTTTCGAGCAGGTTTTCTGACAAAGCGCTGTGCAAGTTCATCAACAAATAACGGCTGAACTGCGGCGCGGCCACGTTGTCCATCAGCAGCTCGATGGCGGCTTTGTGGTTCAGGATCATCTGCGTTTCGGTCACGCCATGGCCTTGGGCCTGCTGGCCGTGGGCGATCAGGGCGCGGGTGTCCAAGCGCGAATAGGTGTTGCCCTCCAAGTGGCTGGACGCCCAAGACAAGTCGATCAGCAAACGGTCAAGCACGGCACGGCCATAAGTGCCCGCCGGTTGCGGCCCAGACCCCGTGCGGCCCATGCGGTGCAACTGCGCCCGCACAGGCTGGGGCAGATAAAACGTGACGTTGGGCTGATAGGCCTGCAAAAACTCAGACTGGTAACCCACCGGCTGGCGCGTGCTCCAGGGCTGGGCCAAATAAGCCCGGATGTCTTTGCTGTCGGGCGACAGCGGCCACTGACCCGTGGAGAGTTCTTCTTCGGCGCGCCAGGCGGACGACTCTGACAAACCCACGGAAGCGGACAAAGCGTAAGTCGGCACTTTTGGCGCAATTGATAAATTAGCCACATAACGCGTGGCGCGAGCCTTGCCGATTGGCGCGATTCTCCCATCTGCCACCGCTTGAGCCAAAGCCCTTTGCAAGCTGCGGCGCGGCACATCGGGCCATGCAGTACAAGCTTGCGCAAGCGATAAACCATCCGGCTGAGCCCGAATGGCGGTCAAAAGTTGATGGCTGAAGTCTGACATGATTGGCGCGATTATAAATTATCGCGCCAATTTAGCAAATCAGGACGGGGGGTGATGATCGATCCGACCCTAAAAAGGATTTCATGGACAAAGCTGTTGTAGGTCGGTGGCTTTAGCCCCGACATTGCAGGCTTAGGCGAAGGCTCCACGTCGGGGCTAAAGCCACCGACCTACGGATTAAAGGTACAAAAACCTCAATACTTGTCACAACGCCCAACGCCTTCAACCCCACTTGGGAAAACAATCGAGGCATCAATATAGCCCCATATAAGTAACACAAGTGTTACCATAAAATCATAAAGCGGCAACCCAAGCCAAGCCCGAAAAAGGCTTTGGCTTCGAACAAAAAAGGAAAATCAACATGACCTTGACGCGTGATTTCAGGCAAACCGTGCTTGAACGCGTGCAGCGTGATCCGGCTTTTGCCAAAGCATTGCTCGACGAAGCGGCCACACTGTTTCTGAGCGGTGAGCCAGATTCAGCGCGGTTGATTCTGCGCGATCTGGTCAATGCCACAGTCGGGTTTGAAGGCTTGGCCGAGCTGACCAGCAAACCCAGCAAGAGTTTGCACCGCATGCTTTCACCAAAAGGCAACCCCAGCATGGACAACCTGGCTGCCATCTTCGATGCCATCAGAAATTGGCTCAAAGTGACTTTCGATGTCCGCGTGGTCGAGCTGGCTTAAACCAAATAAATGTCCTGACAAGCATCCAGCAGACCAGCGTCCAACTGGCCTCCTTTGACCCAGCCACTCCCGCAACAGACCCTTTAGTTACACCCACAGCACTACCCCCGCCAAACAACCGAATACTTTAAGTTACGATCCATGCTCACTTTATGAGCACTAAATGGGTCTTAATTGGAATGAAATCAAATCCAGGGCATTGCTTTTCAGCAAGACCTGGGCCGACGCCTGCAACGAAGACAGCGAAGCCAAGCCCTTTTGGATCGACTTCTTTGAAATCTTTGGCATCACCAACAAACGCGTTGCCACCTTCGAGCTGAACGTCAAAAAGCTCGGCGGGGCGCAGGGCTTTGTGGATTTGTTCTGGCCCGGCGTGCTGTTGGTGGAGCACAAGTCACGCGGCAAAAACCTCGACGACGCGGTAGACCAAGCCATTGGCTACCTGCACAACCTGCCCGAACGCGACCTGCCCCAGCTGGTGGTGGTGTGCGACTTTGCCCGCTTTCGGGTGCGGCGCCTGGCCACGGGCGAAACGGTGGAATTTGAACTCCAGCACCTGCACAAACACGTCAAGCTCTTTGGCCTGCTTGCGGGCTACAAGGTGCAAGACATCCGATCGGAAGACCCTGTAAACATCAAAGCCGCCGAACGCATGGGCCGCCTGCACGACGCCCTGAAAGCCAGCGGCTACAGCGGCCACGCACTCGAAGTCTTGCTGGTGCGCCTGCTGTTTTGCTTGTTTGCCGACGACACCGGCATCTTTCAGCCCGCGCAATCGTTTCGCGACTTTGTCGAAGAACGCACCGCACCCGACGGCTCGGACCTGGGGCCACGCTTGGGGCAACTGTTTCAGGTGCTCAACACACACGAAAGCCAACGCAGCAAAAACATCGACGAACAGCTGGGTAAGTTTGCGTACATCAACGGCCGTCTGTTTGAAGAAACCCTGCCCATGGCCGACTTCAGCACCGCCATGCGCGAGGCCCTGCTGGACGCCTGTGCGCTCGACTGGTCGGCCATCAGCCCCGCCATCTTTGGCAGCCTGTTCCAAAGCATCATGGACGAGAAGGCCCGCCGCAACCTGGGGGCGCACTACACGTCTGAGGCCAACATCCTCAAGCTCATCAAGCCGCTGTTTCTGGACGAGCTGCATGCCGAGTTTGAACGCGTCAAAGGCCACCGCAACAAGCTGTTTGAGTTTCACAAAAAGCTGCGGCAACTGACGTTTTTTGACCCCGCCTGCGGGTGCGGCAACTTCCTGGTCATCAGCTACCGCGAACTGCGCGAGCTGGAGCTGAAAGTGCTGCGGGCCGACCACGAACTGAGCGCCCACAAAGGCCAGCTAACGGTGGACGTGCATGCCCTGATTGGCGTGAACGTGGACCAGTTTTACGGCATCGAGATCGAAGAGTTTCCGGCGCAAATTGCGCAAGTGGCCCTGTGGCTGGTGGACCACCAAATGAACCTGCGCGTGAGCGTGGAGTTTGGCCTATACTTTGCCCGCATCCCGCTCAAAAGCGCACCCGGCATCCGCCACGCCAACGCGTTGCGGCTCGACTGGAGCGAGGTGCTGCCTGCGGAGCGGTGCAATTACTTGCTGGGCAATCCGCCGTTCATCGGTGCCAAATTCATGGACGATGCACAACGGGAAGACTCGCGTCTCGTTTTTCAAGGCATCGACAACTCGGGGCTGCTGGACTTTGTGTCTGCTTGGTACGTGAAGGCCACGCACTATGTGAAGTCTGAGACGAATTGCCGCTGCGCTTTTGTATCCACCAACAGCATCACCCAAGGCGAGCAAGTTGGCGTGTTGTGGGGCTGGATGCTGAGCCAAGGTATTCGCATTCAATTTGCGCACCGCACGTTCAACTGGAGCAATGAGGCCAGAGGCAAAGCTGCCGTGCATTGCGTGATCGTTGGCTTTGGGCTGCAAGACCTCAGCAACAAGACGATCTACGAATACGAAGACATCAAGGGCACGCCTTTGGCCGTACCTGCAAAGAATATCAATCCTTACTTGATCGATGGTCCTGATGTCATCGCCAGTGCATCAATGCGACCCATTTGTTCAGTGGCAGAGATTGTCAACGGCAGTATTCCAGCAGATGGGGGAAACCTCATTCTTGAATCAGAAGAAAAAGACTCTCTTGTGAAAATTGAACCTGCAGCTGAGGAATGGCTGCGACCTTATCTTGGCGGAGTGGGTTTTTTACGGAACGAATATCGCTATTGCCTATGGCTAAAGGGGTGTCCACCTCAAGTACTCAGAGCAATGCCTGAAGTCATGGCCAGAGTTCGCGCAGTGCAAAAGATGCGGGAAGTGAGTGACAAACTGGCCACAAGGCAAAAAGCCGCAACACCCACTCATTTCACAGAAGATCGACAGCCCAGTGAGGGCAATTACCTCGCAATACCGCGAACCTCATCTGAGAATCGACGATACCTTCCATTGGGATATCTGCCTGCAACAGTGATCGCTGCAAACGACCTGCAACTGATTCCGAACGCATCTCTATTTGAATTCGGTGTCTTATCAAGCCTGATGCATAGAGCCTGGGTAGATGTGACAGCTGGCCGGCTGAAAAGCGACATCCGATATTCAGTCAAGCTGACTTACAACACGTTTCCTTGGCCCGGCTTCGCTGGAGAATCTCTCAACGACAAACACCGCACCGCCATCGAACAATCCGCGCAATGCGTGCTCGACGCCCGCGCCCAATTTTCAGACGCGTCCCTCGCCGACCTGTACGACCCACTGACCATGCCCCCGGCCCTGCTCAAGGCCCACCAAAAACTAGACACCGCCGTAGACGCCGCCTACCAACCCAGCGGAGGCAAAAAGACCTACGCCTCCGACGCCGAACGCGTGGCCTTCCTCTTCGACCTGTACCAGCGCATCACCAGCTTGCTGCCTGGACCAGTTGCCAAGAAAACACGCAAATCCAACGCCACGGAAAGTTTATAGACATGACTAATTTGAGCAAGTATCGAAGTTCGACACATTTAGGCGAGAGTCCGCTTTGCAGCGGTTGCGGTCCAACACTTTTTCAAATACGAAACTCGGAAGAGGTCGAGAGGACTGTGGAAATAACGTTTAAACATTCAGATACATCGTCACAAACAAAGACAAAAGCGATTTCCAGGAAAATTAGATGAGTAGGTTTTCCGAACTTAAGCGCCTCGATAAGAAAACCCGAAACAAACTCCGGGCAATACTCAGCATCAGCGACGTTAACGCGATGCCAAGTCTCTCTAACCTGCGCGGCAAAATGGGTAAGGTTCAATCAAATGCCCTTGATGAAATTCTGAACAGTCCCGCCCGGCTTAGGGCCGGTCAGACATCTTCACCTTTCCCCAAAAAACCACCGTTCGTCGACACACTGCAGCCTGAGCGTGTGATGGGGCTGAACGAGATGCTGAGCGTAATTGAGGTTAGTGTTATCAGCAACAAGGCTCGCCTAGCCCGACTGGCAGTGCAGTTACATGATATTGACCAACTCTATGCCAAGCGTGAAGTTGAAGCCTGCTTGGACGGCATCATTTCAGCCATCGATACTGAAGGGTGGAGCCATGCATTACTGCGACGCATCATCCTGATCCGCGAGAACCTGCCGAAAGGCAGAGTAGACGACCGAATCGAAAAACTGGTGCGACAGGCCGGCATAAAGAACATTGCAGTAGCGTCACTGATTCACGCTTACTCTCTTGACAACAACATCCTGACAATCAAGAGGTCCATCCTAAATATCGCTGACCGCGGCAGTATCAACCGATACACTCGGTCGATTTCCCGGCTCGCAGTGCAGCCGTTCGCGGCGACAGTTCAAGACCTGTCGAAATTTTTGTCGGAAGTCGAGAGATGCTCGTTGATTGACGCAGTCATCTTGGCTAAATTCAACGCCCATTTATACGAGTTAGCTGACTATCCTGCCCTTTCCGAGATCGCCATGACACTGGGGGAATCAGAACTTTTCGAACCCTTGGTTACAACCTACGACGCTGATAACGTTGGGAATGAATATGCCCTGTTCAAGCAGTCTAGCGCTTGGATGGAGTACGACCCAATCCGGCGGTATCGCATACTCATCGATCATTACTATGACGCCTCGCGGGAAGATGCGGCAGAACTGCCGCCTGAACTTGCCGAACAACTGCGCGCCTGGGTTGGGGATGCCACGCCACACGACCTAATCAGCAGCCAGCCGTTCACAAGACATGGCTACCTAGCTTTGGCCAAGCTGGAGCTGTCAAGCTCCGCCACGCGATCAGCCCTCTTCAATTACTGGCTTACTGAGTCCGAAGGCCAGATAGGTTTCGAGAAGGAGGACCTGCTGAAGCTTATGGGTGTGACACGGGACCTGGCGCGCACGATACCAATCAGGGCAGTCCGCACGGCCGCTAAGTTGTCTACAGACAGTCTAGTCCGATTGATCCTATTGCTGTTGCTGGCCAAGCGCAGCAAGAACGAACTCGATAGTTTTCTTCTGCGCAAATTGCTTGAAGAGACCGCATTCAAATACCACAACGGATCGCTCGTAGAGCTGGTTAAGTCCTATGAAAAATCTCATCCCTACGTAGCTGAATATATCTACGATATAGCGACTGAAGACTTCCTAGCTAAGCTGAACCGACTGGCCCCGCATCGTGCCGATATTCCGGAAATTCGTGCGGCTCTGCACGAATGGATGGCCAGTTTTACTGGCGATGAATACTTTCTTCAGCGCGCCCGTGCTGTCCGAATCGATCATCAGATCAATCGTGTCCGCAACGAAATCGACGACCATCGAATTTACGTAGATCCATCGCGGTTCGCGTCCTGGATCGAGGACGAGATGATGATCGAGTTGAATAACGCGTTGACTTCAACAGGATCTGGCAAAAAAGGGGTGGCGGTCACTTGCGACGAAACCATGCTGAACTTGTTGATGAGCCAGAGTTACAACGCATTTTGTTCAAACGCCGTGTTCGGAATCGCTTCATATTTGGGCAGGCGTATCCGCCACGGCACCTTTCACGGCCACTTATATTCAAGCGTCATCAACGCCCTGCAGGCCAACCCAAAGTTTCAGCCACTCTTCAACCATGCTCCTTTCGCGGCGAAATGGGATGCTTGGAAGGAAACCTACAACAAGGCTGTCCAGACAATCATCTCGGAGCGGCTGCATGTGCATTCAAAATCTAAGCCCTATGGTCTGCTGACCCCCGAGATCTACTGGCCAGCCAAGCAGGAAGTGCTGTCGGCGGCCGTCAAAGTTATCAGCAACAGCTACATTGAGACGACATCCATCTCCGGTATCGATCAAACCATGATTGACTACTGCTGGCGTCTGGCCGAGCTAGACCTAGTCGCCGTTACCCGCTACCTTCGAGCGCAGCAGACACAGCTGAAGAACGACAGCTTTCTTCTGCAGGTGCTAGTGCCTGCGGCAGCACCTGCCGATATGCGCTTAGCCGATTTATTCCGCCGCGAACTGCATCTATCGATCGACCGAAAACTGGCCGCCATGTTCGGCTGGTTCAAACGACCATCAATCGTAGCGCCCATCGCGAAGATGTCGCTGCTCTTTGCCGCCACTGTGGCGGAGGTTAAGGATTCCATTCCTGACTTCGATCCGCAGACTTGGGCCGACTCTAGTAAAGAAGAAATTGAGTTGGTCGGTCATTTCTATCATTTGATCTACGACTCACTCGCAATCGTCGTGCGAAATGCAGCAAAGTACGCAGACCGCAGTCAGCCGCTCAAGCGAAACTTCGAAATCGTTCGCGACAACGGCAAACGGCTGGTGGTGGAGTTCAGCTCCTCAATCAAGCCCGGCGATGACCCAGAAGCCGTGTCGGCGGTCATTGAGGCCCGCAAGCAGGCGAGCTTCATGGATGCGAATATGTATGAAGACAAGAGCGGCATCTCCAAGCTACTGCTATTGGCACACAACCGACAAGAGTTTGTGCTGGACCAATACGAAGTTGTCGGTAACGAGGTGAGAGTGAGGTTTATTTATGCTCTTGAACACTGATCACGTTAGGTGCTTGATCGTCGAGGATGACCCTTACAAACTTAACGGCATCCAAACTTATCTGAATAGCGTGTTCGTAGGTACGCTTGACATATCTGTATGTCAAGCGCTGGCTTCGGCGACCGCCCTGCTTGTCTCGCAGAACTTCGACCTAGCCATCATCGACATGTCTATTCACAGCCATGAGCCAGAAGCCGGCAGTGGCTCGCCGTTTCCGCTGTCAACGGGTGGTCTTGATGTGCTGTTTGAAATCGTTCATTCGGAAAACGGAACCAAAACACCTTGCATTATTTTGACCCAATATCCTGATATTGAAATTGAGAGCCTTCCCATTCCAGTGGAGCAGGCGAAGAAAGAGATTCTGGACAAATTCGATATCGATGTGGCTGGCTGTGTGCGCTATTTGGAGGACGACAGCCAGTGGAAAGCCGACTTGTATTTAATACTGGAGCAACTATGAATATTCTGATCTTGGAGGACGAGGACCGAAAGTACGAGGAAATCGCTAATCATGTCCACACTGTCGTACCGGATGCCAAGCTCCAGCGCGAGAAAAATTGGCTGTGCTACACGCAGGCGCTGGCGAACGCCAAGTTTGATTTAATCCTACTGGACCTATTGGTGCCGCGGTCTGCAAAGGACAGTACTGTCGAGGATCATCACGAACAGCTCGTGGAGTCGACGCGCCACTATCTCAGCAAATCGTTTAGCACGCCCGCTATTGTGCTGACCCGGCATAGTCTTGATGATGGAGATTTTTTCTACAACCTGAACCTGGTCGACATCAACGTCATCCCCTTTAACGAGCACGGCGAATGGCGCGATGCACTGACATTCAAACTGCGAGCAGCCCAGCCCAGAAAGAAGTTTGACGTCGTTATCGTATGCGCCCTTGAGAAAGAAGCCGCCGCCTTCGAGGGGCTCGGCGACACCTGGGGGCCAGTAAAGACCATTTCTGGCCTTATCTGTCGAGAAATGCAGGTTGGTCACTACAAGACAGTCATTGTGCGGACTCAGCGCATGGGCTTGGTATCTGCTGCCGTGACGGCAGCCTTGGCGCTAGATCGCTTTGAACCTCGTCTACTTTGTATGAGTGGCATCTGCGGAGGCGTTGATGGTGAGTCCGAGATATACGACCTACTGGTGACCCAGATCTGTCACCAACACGATGCCGGGAAATGGAGCGCGACAGGATTCAAAGCAGAACATTACGACGTACAGCTTGACGTTGCTGTTCAGAACAAGCTGGTTGAGGTGGCATCGGACCAAGCGCTTCCCGCTTACCTCTTGCAGGGGCTCGACGCTGGCAGGATTGAAGTTCCTGAGGGCAAGGAGCGGGTCAACTGCAATGTCAAAACCGGCGTACCGACTAGCAGCGGAAGTGCGGTCATCGCAGAGGATGGCAAGACGGCGACTTTAGCTGTCGGCCAACGCAAGCTCGCAGGCTTCGACATGGAGGTCTACTCAGTCTTCGAGGCTGCGAGGCATTCCACGACACGTACGGCTTTCTTTGCGGCAAAAGCGGTGGTCGACGACGGCGGCAAGAACAAGGGGGACTCTTTCCACCGCATCGCCTGCCTACTATCAGCCAAGTTCGTTGTCGCCGCCATCCGTTCTGGCGTTCCCGATGTCTTTAAGGACTGACCCTATCCTTGCAAGACGCAGTTCAGGCATCCATTCGCGGCATGACTTGCTTTTGCACGGCTGTTAATTGGTGCTTGGACGCTAGAAGTTGATTGATTGGGCGGGATTTCTGCGCAGTTTCAGTTCTGTTTTCCTGTTTCACGCGCCGCTCGGTAGCCCCCCACCCCCTTCACATAAGCCAACAACTCCCCAAAAAACGGATGCCTGCAAAGCGTGGACGAATCGCCCACCAGCAGCAGCTTGCGCCGTGCGCGGGTCATGCCCACGTTCATGCGGCGGATGTCAGACAGGAAGCCGATCTCGCCTTGGGGGTTGCTGCGCGTCAAGGTGATGGCAATGATGTCGCGCTCTTGGCCCTGACACGAATCGACGGTGCCCACGCTGAGCCTGCGTTGCAGAATCAGAATATTAGCCATACGAACGTATGGATTTTTTTATGGCTTAATGCTACGATAAACCATGACTGCCTCTCAATTCGAATGGGATGACAACAAGGATGCTGAAAACCAGGCCAAGCATCAGGTGTCATTCCGGGACGCGCAAGCCGCATTCGCTGATCCGCACCGCGTGATCGCCAAAGACTTGGAGCACAGTGAATCAGAAGAGCGTTTTTACTGTATCGGCAAAGCGGGTGGCGGCATCTTGACGGTGCGCTTCACCTACAGGCGCAAAGTCATTCGAATCATTGGGGCAGGCTATTGGCGTAAAGGAAAGGCAATTTATGAAAAAGAAGATCGTTTACACGGATGAGCCCATGGGCGATGTTGAGGTGGTCGCAGATTTTCTGCCGTCTCCTGCCGAGCTGGCATTCAAGGAAGATGGCGTGAAAGTCACGCTGGCCCTGAGCAAGAGCAGCGTGGAGTTTTTCAAGTCTGAGGCCTCCAAGCACCACACGCAGTACCAGCGCATGATCCGCCGGTTGCTGGATTCATACGTCGAAGCTCAGGGCACCGCTGCAAGCAAGGCGAAACCCACCGTGCGAAAGCGCGCAGCGATCTAGGTTTAACGAATCGCCCACCGCACTGGCAAAACGTTGGACCGTTCACTTGGATAGCGTGCTCCTGCTACTTTCGATGCGTGCGGCCACATCGCCTTACGTCAGACCCGCTTTCATGCGCGCTGCAATCAGTTCACGGGCCAGCTCAAACTCGGGCGCTTGTGCGTCATAGGCTTGGCGAACGACGGGCTTGGCCAGCAGTTGGGCTTTAACGTCTTTAAAGCTTTTCACGTCGATTCCTCCTTTGTCTGGCGAATCAATCGCATAGTGCTTTTGCTCATAGGCTTCAATCAAGGTCGAGAGCACATCCAGGCGTTCGCCATCGGGCGTGTCAGGTGATGGGTCTTGCTCCACCAGCGTTGCCACCACCCGCAGTGCTGCGCGGTAATCTTTTTCTGTGCGAATAGGGATGATTTCCATGATGTTCTCCTTGACGCTCCGGGCGGCATGTTAGTCCCTAATTGGGACTGATGGCACCCACGCCCTACCCATACAGTAACAACTCCCCAAAAAACGAATGCCTGCAAAGCGTGGACGAATCGCCCACCAGCAGCAACTTGCGCCGAGCGCGGGTCATGCCCACGTTCATGCGACGGATGTCAGACTGGAGGCCGATCTCGGCTGACTTTGACTTAATAACTTGCTTGGTGATAAAGTAGGTACGTTTTCATAGATACATACCAAGGAGTAAGCCATGCTCGCTACCGCCAAGGTTTTTACCAACGGCCACAGCCAGGCGATTCGCTTGCCCAAGGCATTTCGCGTAGATGTCGATGAAATGTGGATCGCCCGCAACGAGGTGACGGGCGAGATCACGCTCAAGCCCAAGGACACAGAAACATTGCGTCAGCGTCGACTGGATGCGCTGATGGCGGCCATTGCAGAAAACCCATTGCCCGACAACTTTTTGTCGGACGCCAGTCGGCAAAACAAGCCACCGAAAAATCCGTTTGCGGACTGGGATGCGCCATCAGCCCCCAAAACCTCCGCAAAAGCCGCCGCAAAAGCCTCTGCTAAACGCGCCGCCAAAGCCAAGGAGCGCACTTGATCAAGTACTTGGTCGATACCAACATCCTGGGCTACTTTGCGCGCAACAGCTCTGCCGCGCTGCAAAAGCGCATGTTGGCGGCGCTCAAAAAGCAAGAGGTGGCTATCTCCGCCATCACCCGCGCCGAAACACGGTTTGGTCTGGCACTGCTGCAAGCCGATGACAAACGCCGCCGAACCATTGATTTGCTGCTCAACGAGATTCCCGTGTTGCCATGGACGGTGGAGGCCGCAGACCGGTATGGAGACATTGCCGCCAACCTGCAGCAAACCGGGCAGCCCATTGGCGAAATGGACACCCAAATCGCCGCGCATGCATTGGCGCTGGGTCTGCCCTTGGTGACCCACAACACAAGGCACTTCAAGCGCGTGGCGGGCTTAAAACTTGAAGACTGGATGGCCTGAAACGAATCGACGGTCCCCACACTGAGCCTGAGTTGCAGCCGCTGGCATGCAGCCGTCGTCAGTTTAGGGGGTGATTCACAGCCCCTTGGTGGAGCGCCACACCGGGGATGTGCATGTCCGCACACAGGATTTGGCCGTTTGTCGAATCCGTGCAATAGATCGTTCGGCGATCGGGGCCACCAAAGGCCAGATTGGTCAGCGATATGCCCGTCGGCCCCGTCAACACTTCTTCCGGCTCGCCTCTGGGGTTGAGCACCCAGACATAACCCAGCCCCGGGTTGGCAACCAGCAGGCGGCCCGTTTCATCCATTGCCAATCCGTCGGGGCCGCTGGCGCCGTAGGACGTGAAAAACTGACCCACCTTGGAGACGCTTCCGTCCGCCTGCAATGGCATGCGCCAGACGCAGTTGCCCCGCGTGGCCGCCACATACAGCGTTTGCTCATCGGGCGAGAGCACCACACCATTGGGGCTTGGCACGTTGGTGAGCAAAAGATCGAGCTGGCCCGTCTGAGGCGTGTAGCGGTAAACCCGTCCTGTGGGGTCGTGCAGGCCCGTTTGGCCTTGGTCGGTGAAGTAGACGCGGCCATGGGCGTCGATGCACAGATCATTGACGCCTTTGAATGATTCGGAATTCCGCCGAGTGAGCCAGGGCTTCACGGTGCCACTGGCGATGTCGACAGTCACCAGCCCATTTTTGTAATCGGTGACCAACAGGGTTTGTTCGTCCCAAAATTTCATGCCGTTGGGTTCCCCGTCGTATTCGGCCACCAGATGCCACTGGCCTTCAGGGCTGATGCGGAAGATGCGACCAAAGGGGATGTCCGAGACATACAGATGACCGTTTCGGTCCAAGACGGGGCCTTCTAAAAAGGAGTCCGTCGGCTTGCCGCCCCGGTTGGCATCGGCCCAGGATGAGCGCACCCCCGTTTTGCGCCAATGCGCGGGCATGCTTGTCCAAACTGAAAGCGCGCGGACGGTGGGGGGTTTGAGCAGGAACATGGGCGGCAATCAGCGTTCGAGGGTTGTTGAATCAGTCGGGTTTGATGCCCGTGGATTGGATGAGTTTGCCCCAACGCTGCATGTCCCCCTCGACCTGCTGTTTGGCAGCCTCGCTGGTGCTGCCAATCACACCAAAGCCCATGTCGCCCAGGCGCTTCTTGACTTCGGGCAGCGCCAATACAGCAAGCATGTCTTTTTGCAACTTGATCTGCACCGCAGCGGGTGTGGCGCTTGGGACTGAGAAGCCCAGCCAAAAGGGCATGTCCATGTTCATGCCCAATTCCTTGGCGGAGGGAATGTCCGGTGCCACCGGACTGCGTTCATTGGCGGTGACCAAAAGGGCTTTGATCCTGCCGGACTTGATGTGGGGCAATGCGCCAGGCAGTGCGGTGGTCATCCACTGCACATCACCAGCCAATACAGCCTGCAAAGCAGGTCCACCGCCACGGTAGGGTATGTGGGTAGAAAAGACACCGGCCAGGTTCTTGAACAACTCAGCGCCCATGTGGGTGTTGGTGCCATTGCCGCCCGAACCGTAGTTGAGCTTGCCTGGATTTGCCTTGGCGTAGGCCACAAATTCACGCAGATTGTTGACGGGCAGGCTGGGGTGCACCACCAAGACGTGGGGCACGGATGCGGCGATGGTCAAATGCGCAAATGCCGTCTTGGGGTCAAAAGGCATGCGTGGGAGCAAGGCCGCCGAAATGGGAAAGGAGATTTCGTTCGTCAGAACCGTGTGGCCGTCGGGTGTCGCGCGGGCCACCGAATCCCAACCGACCAGACCGCCCCCTCCTGTGCGGTTTTCCACAATGGCTGATTGACCGCTCACGCCCGGCAGGTGTTGCGCCATGATGCGGGCCATGATGTCGGTGCTGCCGCCAGCACCATAAGGCACCATCAGTACGACGGGTTTGCCGCTGCGTGCTGCTGGCGCAGCTTGTGCTGACGCCGTGTTCACATGGAGAAGACAAACCAGGGCCAATACCAGTGTCGATGCCCGCTTGAGGGATAGCAAAGTGGATGACATCATTTTCCTTTCAGGACTTGCAACACGTTTTTAGCAGCCCCAACACCCATGTGGATGTAGGCATCTGCCGTTACCCCGCCGATGTGGGGGCTGAGCAAGATGCGGGGCTCGTTGTGGAAGGGATGGGGCGCGGTCATGGGCTCGACGGCAAAACTGTCCAGCCCTGCAGCGAACACCTGGCGAGACCTGACGCCAGCGAGCAGGTCCGATTCGTTGATCAGCCCCCCTCGGGCGGTGTTCACCACAATCACGCCTTTCTTGCACTGCGCCAGTGTTTGTGCATTGACCATTTCACGGTTTTCGGGTGTGAGCGGACAGTGCAGAGAAATCGCATCCGACTCGCGCCACAGGGTCTCCAGATCCACCGGCAAGATGAAGTCGGGCAGGTTTTTGGCAAACGGGTCGAACCCCAGAACTTTCATGCCCATGGCGTTGCACATCCGCGCAAACCGCTGTCCAATCGCGCCCAGACCGATCAGGCCAACCGTTCGGCCCTGCAACTCGATGCTCTTGTGGGTGGCTTTGTCCCAATGCCCCGCGTGCATGCGCGCATTGAGCTCTACCACCGATTTCGCGCAAGCCAACAGCAACGCCATGGCCTGCTCCGCCACAGCGGCGGCGTTGGCGCCAATGGCCGCGCGCACCTCGATGCCACGCGCTTGCGCAGCCGCTTTGTCAATCGTGTCTGTACCGCTACCGTGCTTGGAGATCACCCGCAGTGAAGGCGAAGCATCCATCACTTTGGCACCCACGGCACCGTAACGCACAATGATGGCGACCGGATCGTGCTTTTGACACAAGCCGACCAAGTCGCTTTCTGTGGGCGTCTTGCCGGCATAGACGATCTCAAAGTCGCCGAGCAGGTCGAGCGCTTGTTGCGCCAGGTCGGCGCCCGTGACGATCAGGCTGGGTTTGTTCAAAGTGCTTCCCCAGCCTTGAGAACACCCGCAGCTTGCAGTGAGGGTATGAGCCAGGAGGCAGCGGTTTTGCCCTCTTTGATTTGGGCGATCCGTTTGGCTTCGTCTTCCACTTTTTTGTGCGCTGCAGGGATCAGACTGGCGATTTTTTCGCGTTCGATCACCACGACACCGTCGGCATCGGCCAACACCAAGTCACCGGCTTGAACACTCACGCCGCCGCAGCTGATCGGATGGCCAATCCGGCCGCCAATGCTCTTGGTCGGGCCATTGGGGTTGGTGCCCACCGAAAAGACTGGGAAGTCCATCTCATCGATTTCCAAACTGTCGCGCACTGCGCCGTCGATGATGACGCCAGCGATGCCCAACTGGCGGCAAGCCGTCATCATGATGGTGCCCATCAGCGCAGCAGTTTGGTCGCCCTTGCCATCGATCACCAAAACATCACCCGGTTTGGCCATGGCGATGGCCGCATGGATCATCAGGTTGTCACCGGGACGCACTTCTACCGTGAGGGCGGGACCCGCGACTTTCATGCGCGGGCGCAAGGCCTGGATACGTCCATGCATGGCTCCGCGGCGACCCGCCACATCGGCCAGGATGGCGGCCTGAAATTGCGCTGCCTCATTGACCAGCTCTGGGGAAACGCGCTCAAAATCGCGAATGATCTCTTGGTTCATGCTTGGGTACTTGTTGAATAGGCTTGAAAAAATGGCTTTGTGAAGACTGGAAGGGCTCTGATTCAGCCGCTGCACAGCTCAGTCGACTTTGGCCCCTGAGTCCTTGACCACAGGGGCCCATTTGGCGATGTCGGCTTTGATCATTCGGCCAAATTCATCGGCTGAAGTGGGCGTGACGTTCAAACCCTGGTCTTCGAGTTTTTTGCGCAGGTCTGGCGAATTCAAGGCTTTGTTGAGTTCGGTATTGGTGGTGGCGACCACGTTGGCAGGCAGCTTGGCTGGGCCCAGTAGACCAAACCAAGTAACCGCTTCAAAACCTTTGTAACCAGATTCAGCAACGGTCGGAATCTGCGGCAAGTCATCCGTCCGCTTGGCTGAGGTAACCGCCAAAGCGCGCAGCTTGCCGTTCTTGATGTGACCCAACAACGTGGGCACCGATGAAACGTACAGCTGAACTTGTCCGCCAATCACATCGTTGATGCCTTGAGCGGCGCCTTTGTAGGGGATATGAATGAGCTTGATGGCGGCTTCGCGCTGGAGCATTTCTGTCGCAAGGTGAGCGACGGTGCCGTTGCCCGATGTGGCGTAGTTGATGAAGCCCGGCTGAGCTTTGGCCGCCTTGACCACATCGGCCAGAGTTTTGAAGGGGGACTCCATGTTGGTGACCAGAACCAAGGGCGCGTTACCAATCAGGCCGATGGGGGTCAAATCTTTCACGGGATCGTAGGGCAACTTGCTGTACAGAGAGGGGTTGATCGCCAAGTTGCTGGTTTGACCAATGACCAGGTTGTAGCCGTCTGCACTGGACTTGGCTGCGGCATCGATACCCAGGTTGCCACCCGATCCAGGCTTGTTGTCAATGACGAAGTTCCATTTGGTTGTAGAAGAAATTTTCTGAGTCACATCGCGTGCCACGATGTCTGTGCCACCCCCTGCGGGGAAGGGCACGATGGTCCGAATGGGCTTGGCGGGCCAGTTGTCGGATTGGCTCATGGCCGGCGTGAAGGGCATGCTGACAAGCAGGGCAAAAGCCATGCGGCGGGAAAGCAAGGATGTGGTCAAGATGGTCTCCGTTTTGTCTCAAAATTTGTGAGCGGACTTTAGGGAGATGTTTCATTCAATACAATAGTCTTTCACTGTGCGAAACATATTTCATGCCGCAAAAGTCAATCAAAACCCCCATCGACCCGCCCGAATCGTCAGGTACAGGGGGTGTCATTGCGGTCACCCGTGCCCTGCAAATCCTTGAAGCCTTTCGAATTGGTGAGCGGCACCTGAGCCTGGCTGAAATCAGCCGAAGGACCGGCTTGCACAACTCCACCGTTTTACGCCTGGCTCGGACCTTGGCACTGTCGGGTTACATGGTTCAGCGTGAAGAAGGTGAATGGCGATTAGGACCGGCTACAGGCTGGCTCGGGGCGCGTTATCAGGCGGGGTTTGACATCAACAACGTGGTGGAGCCGACACTGCGGGAGCTCACACAAAGCACACAAGAAAGTGCATCGTTTTATGTGCGTGAGGGCCATGAGAGGGCCTGCATTGCGCGTGTCGAGGGGCCGCAGTCGGTACGCCATCATGTTCGCATTGGCATGCGTCTGCCGCTGGACTTGGGGGCTCCGGGTCGGGTTATTTTGGCTTTCTCAGGGGAGACCGGTGCCACTTACGAAGACATTCGCCGCCGGGGCTATCACATCTCCATGGGGGAGCGCGAGCCACAGGTCTCCAGTGTGGCTGCACCTGTGTTTGGGCTGAATTGGCAGCTGCTGGGTTCGATGTGCATTTCAGGGCCCACGTCCCGACTCAACAAGGCCGTACTCGAGGCCAATGCACGCACGGTCATGGATGCGGCCAACCGCTTGTCGTATGCGCTGGCGGGTGAGCGCTCCATTGAAACCCCAAAGGTGATTTCAACCTGGCATCCCTGAGGCGATTGTTTCTGAGCCCAGGACTCAGGTCTGCTGGGCCATCTCAACTGCCGTGCGGTAGCCCCCCACCCCCTTCACATAAGCCAACAACTCCCCAAAAAACGGATGCCTGCACAGCGTTGACGAATCGCCCACCAACAACAACTTGCGCCGTGCGCGGGTCATGCCCACGTTCATGCGGCGGATGTCAGACAGGAAGCCGATCTCGCCTTGGGGGTTGCTGCGCGTCAAGGTGATGGCAATGATGTCGCGCTCTTGGCCCTGAAACGAATCGACGGTGCCCACGCTGAGCCTGCGTTGCAGCAGCTGGTCATGCGGCCGTCAAAGGTATTGACCCAGCGGAAATTTCTGTTTGTCGCTCAAGATGGATTTGACACCATATGTCTTTAAGTCCATAATTTTGCAATGACTTGGACTGTTCTGTTTCACGAAGCCTTCGACGCTGAGTTCGAAGCTTTGGTCGAGGAGCTTCAAGACGAACTTTTGGCACATGCCAAGTTGCTGGCTGCGTTTGGTCCTGATTTGGGGCGGCCTACTGTCGATACCCTGAAGGGTTCACGACACAGCAACATGAAGGAACTTCGGTTTTCCTGGAATGGTCAGGTTTGGCGAGTGGCCTTTGCCTTCGATCCCCGCCGACAAGCCATCTTGCTTGTGGGTGGAGATAAAGGTGGGGCAGATCAGCGCAGGTTTTACAAGCGCTTACTCACGGTGGCCGATGCGCGTTACGACGATCATCTGGGCACTTTGAGTCAATCAACCAAGGAGTCCAAAAATGGCAAGAAAACTCGATGACGTTCTGGCTGCGCTGCCCAAAGATCGCAAAAAACGGGTGGAAGATCGGGCCATGGAGTTGGCGACACTCAAAGACCTTCGCCATGCAGCTCAGCAAACACAAGAGCAAATGGCTGCCGCCTTGGGGGTGCGTCAGGACACCATTTCTCGTTTGGAAAAGCGCAGCGACATGCTGCTTTCAACGATGCGCCACTATGTGGAGAGCATGGGCGGTAAGCTGGAACTGGTGGCCAAGTTTCCTGATCGCCCGTCCGTGGTGATCGACCACTTGGGAGGTGAAGTCACCCTCAACAAGCGCGCAGGTGCTGCTCGCCGATCACGGGCAGCGGCCTAGTTGCCAACGGGGGTACAACTTGTACCCCCTTGCGCTGCAAGCCTCTGACAGCAAACAGCTCGAAAGCGGGTACCCATTTAGGCCACCTCATGCGCCGTGCGATAGCCCCCCACCCCCTTCACATACGCCAGCAACTCCACAAAAAACGGATGCCTGCAAAGCGTGGACGAGTCGCCCACCAGCAGCAGCTTGCGCCGTGCGCGGGTCATGCCCACGTTCATGCGGCGGATGTCAGACAGGAAGCCGATCTCGCCTTGCGAGTTGCTGCGCGTCAAGGTGATGGCAATGATGTCGCGCTCTTGGCCCTGAAACGAATCAACGGTGCCCACGCTGAGCCTGCGTTGCAGCAGCAAACCATTCAGCACTTCGCTGTCTTCGATGGCGTCTTTCAAATAGTTGATTTGGGCGCGGTACGGTGCAATGACGCCGATGCTCAACGGGGTGTGTTGGTGTTCGTCGTGTTCAGCGGCGTTGTAGGGCGTCAGCAGCTGCGCCAGGCGCTCCAGCAGCAAGTGGGCTTCTTCGGGGTTGGCGGTTGAACGGCTTTCAGGAATGGCCACTTCTTGATAAGCGCAACCCGCCGTGTCGATGAATTCCACCGGCAGGTCGGGTGCAAAACGCAGGTCATAAGCCTCCAGGCCTGCGTGGCGCACGCTGGCGTGCGGCACCAGTTGGCCGCCATAAAACTTCTCGGAGCTGAAGCCCATGATCTGCTCGTGCATGCGGTATTGCGTGGTGAGCATGCGGGCCGTGTTGGGTTGGCGCTGGATGCACTTTTCAAACAGGGTTTCGCGCAGGCCTTCGCGGGCGGCTTGTTCGCTTTTCACGGTGGGCGGCAGTTGGTGGTGGTCGCCCGCCAACACAAGGCGCTGGCCCTTGGCAATGGGAATCCAACAACCCGGCTCCAAGGCCTGGGCGGCTTCGTCAATGAAGACGGTCTCAAAGCTCAGGTGGCGCATGTGGCGGTGGCTGGCGCCCACCAGCGTGCAGGTGATGACCTGCACCGATTCGAGCACGTCCTCGGTCATGAAGCGCTCCAAATCGTCGGCGGCTTGGCGCAGCGTGCGCGCTTCTTCACGCAGCTGTTGGCGGTGCTGTCGCCCTTCAAAACCAAAATGGCGGACGCCTTCTTTGGCCAGTTCACTGGCCGTGTCTCGGTGCTGTTCAGCGGTTTGGCGCATCGCGTGCATCTTGGCGTAGCTGGGGTGGGCCATCACACCGGCGTCGAGCGTGTGCTTGAGCAGCAGGTCCGACACGCGGCTGGGGTTGCCCATGCGGATCACATTCACACCGCGCTCGGCCAGCTTTTCGGTCAGCAGGTCTACGGCGGTGTTGGAGGGGGCACACACCAGCACACGCCGCTCGCGCCGGATGGTTTCCAAAATGGCTTGCACCAGCGTGGTGGTTTTGCCGGTGCCGGGCGGGCCGTGGATGATGGCCACGTCTTGCGCCGAAATCACATGGCGCACCGCCACCAGCTGCGAGTCGTTGAGCGCACTGGGGTAAAACAGGTCGTCGGCTTTGGGTTCGCGGTAGCTGGCTTGCCGTGCGCCCAGCAGCACGTCGCGCAGTTCGGCCAAGCGGTTACCGTGTGCTCCGATGACGTCGTTCAGGGCCTGGTGCATCTCGCGGTAGCTGACCTCGTCAAAGGTCAGGTCAATGCCCAGCGTGCTTCCGTTTGGGGTGCTGCCGTTCCGCACCCAGTCGGGCAGCTCTTCTTTGGTGGTGGCCAGCACCAGCTTGTTGCGCCGCACGCTGGTCACCACGCCGCTCAGCACGGGTCGGTCAGGCCCCGAGTAGCCGGGCGCACTGCTGAAGACACAAGCGTTTTTGCCCACCTGAAACAAGTGCAGGTCTTGCCGATGCGCAGGCCGCTCCAGCTCCAGCACCACCTTGCCCCCAAAACCGATGTCCTCCTGGGTGATGGTGACGGGGTACCAAGTCAGGCCACGCCGACGGCGCTCTTTGATGCTGGCACTGGCGTTTTTGAGCTTGAACTGCGCCTGGTCTTCCTTTTGCTCCAGTTGCATGAGGGCACGCACTTGGCGTAACTCATGTTGGACATCGCGTTCGAGAGCGCAAGGGGCGGTGGAGGTGGGGTCTTGGTCAGCCAAAGGTGCAGGGACTTTTTCGTCACGATAATGTGGTCACATTGTTACAACTCTAGGTCTTGCCCATCCACTTCGCATGGATTAACATTGTTGTAACTGGAGGATTATCATGGAAATTGCAATTCGAAACATCGGGAACAGCAAAGGCGTGGTGTTGCCTAAGCCGTTTCTAGCCCAAGTCGGGCTGGACGGACAGGCCACAGCCACCATCGAAGTGGAAAACGGCTCCATCGTCTTGCGAAAGCCTGCCAAGTCCGTGCGTGCTGGCTGGGCTGAGGCCGCCGCCGCCGTGTCTGCCAAAGGTGGTGATGCGCTTTTGATGGGTGAGTTCGGCAACTTGGACGATGAGGAGTTGGGCTGGTGAAGCGCGGCGACATTTGGCTGGTGAACCTGGACCCAACCGTGGGCAGCGAAATCAAGAAGTCGCGGCCCTGCGTTGTAATGTCACCGGCAGAGTTGAATGACAACCTGCGAACCGTGATGGTGGCGCCCATGACCTCAAAGGGTTTTGCCGCGCCGTTCCGGGTGCCTGTCACCCATGCGGGCACCAAGGGCTTGATCGTGTTGGATCAGCTTCGGACGGTTGACAAGGTGCGTTTGGTCAAGCGGCTGGGCGCTGTGTCCGCCAAGACCTTGACTGCCGCCCTGACCACGCTGCAGGAAGTTTTCGCGGAATAAAAAAGGAAAGCCCTGGCGGCCTGCTTGACTGCCGCGCCCTCAGCCCCGATCGCCATCGCCCGCCTGGGCAGAGGCGGGCAATCCGAAGACCCGGTCGAAACACCAGGTGAACGCGATGGCATAAAAGAAAAAGAACGCAAGCAGGCCCAAGTTGGCCACCAAGGCAGCGGTGGGTGAGATGTCCAGCCACAGCGACATCACGGGCAAAAGGATGATCACCAAACCGCCTTCAAAACCAGCCCCGTGGGCCAGCCGCCGGACAAAGGAACGGCCACGCACGGATTGGCGCGACTCCCAGCGCTCAAAGAGCCAGTTGAAAGCGTAATTCCACGTCAGCGCAATGCTCGACAAAACAACCGCCAGGCCGAAGGTGGAGGCGGGTGACTTGTCAAAGGCCAGACTCAACACCGGCCCGACCACGGCGATTGCAATGGCCTCGTACAAAAGGGCCTGAAGAACACGGCGGGAGGTGGGTGACATGTTGGGGAGCGGGGTGAGGTGGCCAGCAAGGAAAGAGCACTAGCAGGCGCGGGTGTCTGAAGTTAACACGTCATGCTCGTCAGGTCGAAAGACAACCATATCAATTTTTGTTTTCCCAATAAATACTTTATGACTCATAAATTGATCGAGCCGCTAAACTAACCGAGTTCAAAACGCTTGTAGGGTTAATTATGAAAGCATCTTCACGCTATTTGATTTCATTGGCTGCCGACCTGCCTATGTGATGCGATCGAATTATCTTGTAACTTATAATTCACATGTTTGAAGTCCGTGACTACCTGACCGCGCAAGGCGATGACCCTTATGCACTGTGGTTGATGTCACTGGCTGATCGACAAGCCAGAGCCCGAATTTTGATTCGGGTAGGCCGAATGGCCAGTGGCAATTTTGGCGATGTGAAACCGGTGGGCGAAGGCGTTTGGGAAGCCCGAATTGATTGGGGGCCGGGGTACAGGATTTACTACGCACAGGCTGGACAACGCTTGATCTTGCTGTTGGTCGGTGGTGACAAGCGAAAACAGCAAGCGGACATTGAAAAGGCCCACCTTTACTGGGTGGACTGGCAACACAGGAGAAAGCTCAAATGACCATCAGGACCAGTCGCCCGCATGACGAAGCCGTTGTGGAGATACTCAAAGCCGATCCTGAGTTTGCCAACGAGTACCTCGCTGTTGCCCTGGATCAAGCCGATCAACCCGGCGGGCAACAAGCTTTGCTGGCGGCTGTGCGGCATATCGCTGAGGCGCAAGGCATGTCTGCGGTGGCCGAGAGAGCGGGCATGCCCCGCGAAAGCCTGTACCGGGCACTTAGTCCTCGCGGCAACCCCACACTCAAAACCTGGTTGGCGGTACTGAACGCCACCGGATTGCACTTATCGGTGGTGCGGCCCCAGCTTTGACCTCTTTTTGATGTCTTTTAATCGGCGCAGCTGACTTGATTTATTGCCGCGCCGTGCGCACATTGGGCGGCAACTTGCCCGGGGCGCTGGTGCGCCAGGGGTTGATGTCCAGCCCGCCGCGCCGGGTGTAGCGGGCATACACAGTCAGCTGGGTGGGTTTGCAACGCGTCCAGATGTCCATGAAGATGCGCTCGACGCATTGCTCATGAAACTCGTTGTGGTTGCGAAAGCTCACGATGTATTGCAGCAAGCCCGCTTGCTCGATTTGCGGGCCGCTGTAGGTGATTTGCACACTGCCCCAGTCGGGCTGGCCCGTCACCAGGCAATTGCTTTTGAGCAAGTGGCTGACCAGGGTTTCGGTCACGGGCAGTTCTTCGGCGTTGGCTGTCAGCAGGTCCGGTGCGGGCTCGTAACGGGTGCAATCGATGTCCATGCGATCAAGGTTCAGGCCGTCGAGTTCGTGTACGGGTTCGGCGTCAAACTGCTCTTGCAGCAGCAGCTTCACGCCCACGCTGGCTTGCACCGCATTGCCGTGCCAGATGGCGGCGCTGATGTCGCGGCGGATCATGTCGCGCACCACGTCGGCGCTTTCCAAGCGGGTGTTGTTGAAGCTGTTCAGATACAGCTTGAAGGATTTGCTCTCCACAATGTGCGTGCTCTCGGCGGGCACGGTGATGTGCGCCAGCGCCACCTGCGGCTTGCCCTTCATGTTGAGCCAGGACAGCTCAAACGCGGTCCACAAGTCAGCCCCGAAAAACACGGGCTGGCCGGTGACGCCGATCTCGGCGCGTTTGGTGGCACGCGGAATCGGAAACAGCAAACCCGCGTCGTACTGGTCCACATAAGCGCTGGACTTGCCCAGCTGGGATTGCTCTGGAGAGTTCATGCTCATGCCTGCACCTTGCGACGGAAAACGAGACGGTCTGGCTCGGACACTTGGGGGTCGTAGGCGTAGCCTTCCAAGTCAAAACCCAGCAAGCTTTCAGGGTGGGTGATCTTGTTTTGGATGGCATAGCGCGCCATCAGGCCCCGCGCCCGCTTGGCGTTGAAGCTGATGATTTTGTATTTGCCGCCCTTGAAGTCTTCAAACACGCATTCGATGACCCGAGCTTTGAGGGTTTTGCGGTCCACCGACTTGAAATACTCTTGCGAAGCCAGATTGACGATGACCGGGGTTTTGTCTTTGGCCAGCTGGGCGTTCAGGTACTCGGCAATTTGCGGCCCCCAAAACTTGTAGAGGTTGCTGCCCTTGTCGGTCGGCAGCGTGGTGCCCATTTCCAGGCGGTAGGGCTGCATCCAGTCCAGCGGGCGCAACACGCCATACAGGCCACTCAAAATACCCACATGGGTCTGCGCCCACTCCAGGTCTTGCGGCGACAAGGTCTTGGCGTCCAGGCCCTCATACACATCGCCATTGAAGGCCAGCACGGCTTGCTTGGAATTTTTGGCGGTGAATTTGGGGCTCCAGGCCTCATAGCGGGCCACGTTCAGGGCCGACAGCGCATCCGACAAGTCCATCAGCTCGGCGATTTGTTGGGGTGACTTTTGGCGCAGCACCTCGATCAGGGCCTGCGATTGCGGCACGAACTGGGGCAGCGTGTGCGGCACACCGGCGGCGGGGGTTTCGTAATCCAGAGATTTGGCGGGTGACAATAAGAACAACATGCTCGACATCCTTTACCTTGACGATTATCTCGCCATCGTGCACAAGCCTGCGGGCTGGCTGGTGCATCGCACCCCGCTGGACAAGGGTGAAACCCGCTTTGTGCTGCAAACGCTGCGCGACCAAATTGGGCAACATGTCTGGCCGGTGCACCGGCTGGACAAGGGGACCAGCGGCGTGCTGCTGTTTGCGCTGGACGCCGACACCGCACGCTTGCTGGGCCAGGCCTTTGAAAGCGGCCAGGGCCTGCAAAAAACCTACCGCGCCGTGGTGCGGGGCTGGCCAGCGGCCTCGGGCTTGATTGATCACCCCTTGAAGCGCATGCCCGACGACATGCGCACTGAGCGCCTGGAAGTGCAACCCGCCCAAAGCCGCTTTGCCACCTTGCGGTGCTTTGAGCTGCCCATACCCCAGTCCCAAGCTCAGCAAGGCTTTGCCAGCACCCGTTGCGCCGAAGTGGCTTTGGAGCCGCTGACGGGCCGCCGCCACCAACTGCGCCGCCACATGAAGCACATCGCCCACCCGATATTGGGCGATGCCACGCATGGCAAAGGGCCACTCAACCGGGCCGTGGCGGATTTGATCGGCCTGCAGCGGCTGTGGCTACACGCCGAGGGTTTGCAACTGCCGCACCCCGTGAGTGGGCAGCTGCTGGTCATCGATGCGCCCTTGCCAGCTGAATGGGGACTTTGGAACCCTTACTTCACCGCGCCATCAAATACACGCATCGCGCTGAACCCCTCTTCGTAGGAGCCCACCCCGTGGGCGATGTATCCGTGTTGTGGGAGCCCACCCTGTGGGCGATGTATCCGTGTTGTGGGAGCCCACCCCGTGGGCGATGGGCGTGGAACGCGCCCTTTTGAAAACCATCGCGCACGGGGTGCGCTCCTACAAAAACCATGATTCACCGAGGCCAAGCGAATGTCCACCAAGGCCGCGTTGTAGGAGCCCACCCCGTGGGCGATGGTCCCGTGTTGTAGGAGCCCACCCCGTGGGCGATGGTCCCGTGTTGTGGGAGCGCACCCTGTGGGCGATGTATCCGTGTTGTGGGAGCCCACCCTGTGGGCGATGGGCGTGGAACGCGCCCTTTGAAAACCATCGCGCACGGGGTGCGCTCCTACAAAAACCCTGGTTCAGCGATTTCCGCCCAGGCCGTTTTGTGGGAACCACACCCCTTGGGCGACAGGTCCGTGTGGCAGGTGCCGACTGTCACCCAACGGATAAGCTGCTGGCCGATTTTCCATAAGATGCAAGGTTTGGCCTGCTTGCGCAAGCCACATCTCGAACCACCCTCGACTTCAATCCCCATGAGCCTGCTTTTCACACCCTTCACCTTCAACGCCCCCAATGGCCCCCTCACCCTGCCCAACCGCATCGTGATCGCGCCCATGTGCCAGTACTCGGCCGACAACGGCCAGGCCACCGACTGGCACCTGACGCATTGGACCAACCTGCTCAACAGCGGCGCAGGCCTGTTCACCATCGAGGCCACGGCCGTGTCGGCGGTGGGCCGCATCAGCCCCGGCTGCTTGGGCCTGTGGGACGACGCGACGCAAGCGGCATTCGCCGACAAACTGCACCGCGCGCGCCGCCTGGCCCCCGCCATGCCCGTGTGCATCCAAATCAGCCACGCAGGCCGCAAGGCCTCCAGCGCTTGCCCCTGGGACGGTGGCATGTTGATCACCCCGGCAAACGGCGGCTGGCAGCCCGTGGCCCCCAGCGCCTTGCCCCACTTGCCGCAAGAGACCGCGCCCACCGAGTTGAGTCTGGCCGACATCGCTCAAATCAAGGCCGACTTCGTCAACACCGCCCGGCGCAGCCACGAACTGGGCATCGAGGCGGTGGAGCTGCACGCCGCACACGGCTATTTGCTGCACCAGTTTTTGTCGCCCTTGTCCAACCAGCGCTCCGACGCGTATGGCGGTTCGTTTGAAAACCGCATCCGCTTCCCCATGGAAGTGTTCAAGGCCGTGCGCGAGGTCTTCGGCGGTACGCTGGGCATGCGCATTTCGGGCACCGACTGGGTCGATGGCGGCTGGACGATTGAAGAAACAGCGGCCTTGTCCGTGCAGCTCAAACAAGCCGGCGCGCAGTTCGTGCACATCTCGTCGGGCGGCGTGTCGCCCTTGCAGAAAATCACCTTGGGGCCAGAGTACCAAGTGCACTTGGCCAAAGCCGTGAAAGCCGCCTCGGACCTGACCACCATCGCCGTGGGCCTGATCACCGAGCCAGCGCAGGCCGAAGCCGTGCTGCAACGCGGCGACGCCGATCTGGTGGCACTGGCACGTTCTTTCATGTACAAACCGCGCTGGGGCTGGGAAGCGGCTGTGGCCCTTGACGGGACCGTGGATGCACAACACCAGTACTGGCGCAGCTTGCCCCGCGAAGCTAAAAACATTTTCAACAACGCCAAAATTGGCATGCGTTGATGACTTACCCCTCCAAAAAAGAGACACACACATGAACACTCGCCGCAAATTCACCCGCCTGCTGGCCCTGGCCAGCCTGTGCGCGCCCATGGCCTTGATGGCCCAAGCCTTCCCCAGCAAGCCCATCACCTTGGTCGTGCCGGTGCCACCCGGAGGGTTGGTCGACACCTCGGCCCGCCTGATTTCCGAACCACTGGGCCGCTTGATCGGCCAGTCCATCGTGGTGGAAAACAAGGGCGGTGCCAGCGGTAACCTGGCTTACCAGCAAGTGGCGCGCGCGCCCAAAGACGGCCACACGCTGTTGGTGTCTTACTCGGGCTACCACGTTGCCAACCCCATCTTGATGAGCAAGCTGCCTTGGGAGCTGAAAGACCTCACACCCGTGGGCTTGATCACCGTGGCCACCAACGTGGTGGCGGTGCACCCCTCGGTGCCGGTGAACAACATGAAAGAGTTCATCGCCTATGCCAAGCAAAACCCCGGCAAGCTGAACTACGCTTCACAAGGCAACGGCTCGGTCTCGCACATCGGCACCGAAATCTTCAAACAGCAAACCGGCGTGGGCCTGGTGCATGTGCCCTACAAAGGCTCGGGCCAGGCCATTGCCGACGTGTTGGCAGGCCAAGTGCAAGTCTTCATGACCACGCCGCCCTCGGTGATGCAGCACATCCAGGCGGGCAAGCTCAAGGCCCTGGCCGTCACCGGCAAAAAGCGCCACGCAGGCATGCCCCAAGTGCCGACCATGGCCGAAGCGGGTTACCCCAACTTCGACCTCGAATCGTGGGTGGCTTTGTACGCCCCTGCGGGCACGCCTGCAGCGGCTGTGAACCAGCTGGCAGATGCCGTCAAGCGCAGCCTGGACTTGCCCGAAAGCAAACAGCGCGCAGACCAGGCGGGCATTGAGGTGCGCTTTGTGGCCCCCGCCGAGATGACCAAGATCCTGGACCGCGACATCGCCGACTGGACGCAGGCCATCAAGACCGCGAACATCAAACTCGATTGAAAAAAGCCCCGCAGGGCGGGGCTGAAGATCCAAGCCTCAGCGGTCACGCAGCTGGGGCTTTTTGTTTTTATTTATCCAGCCTGTAGATGTTTGAATGGCCCATTTTTTGTCGGCCATGAGATATTTTGTCTTTGTGGGAGCCCACCCCGTGGACGATTGACGTGGAACACGCCCTGAAAGCCATCGCCCACGGGGTGGGCTCCTACAAAAAAGCCATCCCTTGAATGTTGTTCAAAACCTCGCAGGGCCGGATCAAGAAACAGCGATCAACTGCTGGGCCAGTGCATTCAGTCGCGTGCCTGCCCGGGTCAGGTCGGTCACGATGCTGAAGTGGTTCAGACCCGGCAAGGCTTCGCACACCGGCACGGTTTGGGGACCCCAGGCCTGGTGAATCAGGCGGATGTGACGCAGGAATTCGGCGCTTTCGTCGCCCCCTGCCACCGCATACAGCACGCCTTTGCGAGGGCGTTGCCATTTGGCGGGGCTGGCCATGCGCACCTGCGCTGGCGTGAGCCGCAAGTCGCCCTGAAGAAAAGGCGTTTTGCGCATGGGCGCAAGGTCGAACAAGCCTGAAATCGACAAGGCTTTGCGCAGCAAACCTGCAGGCAAATCGCGTCCCATTTTTTTCCAGTCACAGGCCAGCAGCATGGCCGCCAGATGACCCCCTGCCGAGTGGCCGATCACGGTGATGTTGCCAGGATCGCCGCCGTGCTCGGCAATGTGCCGCCAGACCCAAGCCGCAGCGCGGGCCATCTGCAAACCGATGTCGGGAATGGTGACAGGCTGCTCGGGCGTGCCGGGGCACAGCGCGTAATTGACCACCACCACGCAAGCGCCCAGGTCACGCAAACCTGGGGCGACAAAGGAGTGGTCCGATTTGTCCAGGCTGCGCCAGTAACCGCCATGGATGAAGATCACCACCGGTGCATTTTTTCGCGCGGCAGGAAAGACATCCAGTGTTTCGTTGGGGCCATCACCATATGCCAAATCCAGCACCGGCTTGAGCGTTTCACGCGCCTGCTTGGAGGCACTTGTCCAATGCGCAAAGTGGTCGGCAAAATCGGGCACCAAAGCCCGGTTGTTGTACATGCGGTCGTGCCAGGCGGCGTCTTTGGTAGGCATGGGTTCTCCCTTTAGATTTTCATTTCCAGACGCAGCTGGACGTTGCGCCAATTGCGGTCGGTGGTTCGCGCCGTCTCCTGGAAACTGCCGTTGGCAAAGGTGGTGGCCGTCAGGTAATCGCGCGGCACCAGGTTGCTGATGGTCAGGCGCAAGGCCGTGGCCGCAGTAAACCGCCACAAGCCATACACATCGGCCACGCGCTTGATGCCTTGGTATGACAGTTGCTGCTCGGTGCGCTGGGTGCTGTAGTCCGGGTTCCAGTTCAGATTGCCGCCCAGCGTGAGTGGCAGCCCACGCAAACGGTAGTCCGCCCCCAAGTTGGCCGTCATGCCAGGCTGTTGGTCCAGACGGTTGTTGGGCCCTGGAACATCCTTGACACGCGAATGAAAGAAGCTGGTGTTGGCGCGAACATCCACCGGCAAAGCATCGGCCATCCACTGGTTGAGTCTGAACTTGGCCTCCAGCTCAAGGCCCTGGGTATAGGCATCCCCCACGTTGGCGGGCGAGGACACATAGCGCTGCGTCGACTCGTTGTAGGACGTGGTGTACCGGATCAACTGGGTGATGTTGCGATGGAACACGTTGGCACTGAGCACGCCGCCCTGTTCCAGATAGCGTTCAAAGGCGATATCAATGCCCGTGGCCAATTCGGGTCTCAAATCCGGGTTGCCTGTGCGGTCAGGCTGGGTCCAGGTGTTCTCCCCCAACGAGGGCACATAACGTGCCACCAGGTTGTACAGGGTAGGCGTTTTGTAGCTGCGCGTCAGGCTCATGCGCACCTGATCGCGCTTTTTTGCATCAGGTTTCCAGACCGCGTGCAGCAGCGGCGTCCAGACCGCGCTTTCATTGCGTTTGAGTGTGTCGTTCACCGTGCCTTCGGTCAGCAAGGTTTCATAACGCAGGCCAGCATAAGCCGACCAATTGGCGTTGATCTTGAATTCATCTTGCGTGTAGGCTGCCCAGCGTCGGGTTTTGGCATTGAGGTTGCCGCCCTCGTCCAGGCTGGCTTCGTTGCCTTTTTCATCGCGCCGCACCTGTTCCAGTTCCACGCCTGTCACGATCTGGTGGCCATTGTCCAGGGCCCGGGTCCACTTGCCGGCGAGGCTGCTGCTGGTGTCCACAAAATCCTGGGTCTCAAACCCGTTACGCAACAAAGGCTGACCACTGCTGCCGAGCACCCCACTCGCACCGGTCTGATCCATGCGGTAGTCGTAGCGGGACTCGCCCAAACCAAACCGCAACTCCAACCGGTCATCGGCAGACAGGCGCTGGGCCCATTGGCCATTGAGTCGGCCCATGGAAAAACGGCTGTGTGTTTGCGACTGAGCGCTGTCGCTGACAAAGGGGCTCTCCAGGCTCGTGACACGCGAGCTCGCCAGGCTGTTCCAATTGGCTCCCATCAAAAAAGGCGTGAGTGTGAGACTTTTGCCTTGCTCACCCTTCCATTGCAAGCGGGCGTTGGCATGGATCGCCTGGCGATGCCCCAGGCTGGTGTTCTCACGAACGCGGTCCGTGCTTTGCGTGGAATCCGTCACGGTGGTGGACTCGCCAGGACGGTAGGTGTCCATGCCGGACAAGGTGAAAGTGCCCACCAAGGGCTCGGTCTTGAGGTTGTGAACCCAGTTCACCATCGTTGAGCCTTCGCCATGCTCGTGACTGCGGGTGATCTTCAAATCGTCCGGGTTGGCCTTTTGGCCCTCACGCAGCACGATGTTGATGGTGCCAGCAATGGCCCTTGCCCCGGTCTCGGCGGTCGGGGCGCGCAGGATTTCAATTTTCTCGACCTGCTCGGGGGTGAGTGAGTCGATAGAAAAACCAGGGGGTACGCGCTCACCGTCCAGCAAGATCTGGGTATAACCACTGCCCAGGCCGCGCATGCGAATGGCCCCGCCCCGCCCCGGTGCACCTTGCACCGTGATGCCCGGCAAGCGCTTGAGCACTTCACCCAAAGTGGCATCGCCCTGCTTGTCGATTTCTTCGCGGCCGATGACTATTTTGGCCGCCGTGGACTCACGCCGCACTTCGGTGTCGTTGTTGCGGTTGCTGCGGATTTCAATCTGCCCCAAATCAGCCGCCGGCGCGTTGGGTGTCGGCGAAGTTTGCGCCAAAGACAAGGCAGGCAAGACCGACAAGCCAAAGCCTGCCAGCAGCAAGCGTTGGCTCAAGGGTTTCAGTGGCAGTGCAAATGGGGCTTGAGGGCAAGCCGCAGTCCGGGGATCATGTGATGTGTGCATCCCGGCATTTTGACAGCGCCGCCGCAGACTGTGTCAAACGACGGTCAAGTCCGTGACCCCAGCAGGATCAATCGCCCGATTTGAACAAGGCCGCCACCTTGCGTTTGGGCTTGATGTTGGCCGAAATCGACGAACGTGCTGTTTTGGGCACAGAGGCTTCCCAGCTGGGGGAGGCGTCGGGGGCCGCTGCTTCGTAGGGTTTTTCGAAGAAGGGGTCGCGGTTCACCGGCGCAGGACGGAACCCGCCCCGGCGCTCACGCGGCGAATCCAGCGCGTCACGCGGATCGAAGTCTTCCCGGCGACGGCCTTCGGAAGACCGAGCACGCGGGCGATCTTCCGCACGCGAACCCCATTTTTCGGGCGCAGGGCCTGCAGGACGGGTATCGAGTTGGAGGGTTTCGACTTCGATCTTGTTTTTGATCAACTTTTCGATGTCACCCACCAGACGGGTGTCGGACGGGCTGACCAAGGTCACGGCCAAGCCAGACGCCCCGGCACGGCCCGTGCGACCAATGCGGTGCACATAGTCTTCGGCGTTGAAGGGCACATCGAAGTTGAACACGGCAGGCACGTCCTTGATGTCCAGACCACGCGCGGCCACATCGGTACATACCAGCAAATCGACTTCGCCTTTTTTGAAGGCTTCCAAAGCTTTCAGGCGCTCGTCCTGACTCTTGTCGCCGTGCAAGGCGGCGGTGCGCAGACCTTCACGCTCCAGCGAGCGGGCCAAACGGCCGCAGCCGAGCTTGCTGTTGACAAAGATGAAAGCCTGCTTGATGCCCCGGTCGTCCAGCACTTTGCGGATCACGCGGCGCTTGTCGTCGTCTTGCGCGGCGTAAAAACGCTGCTCCACCGTGGATGCGGTCTCGTTGGGACGGGCCACCTCGATGGTGATGGGGTTTTGCAGGTAGCTGCCCGCCAGGCGCTTGATCTCGGGCGAGAAGGTGGCCGAAAACAGCAGCGTCGTGCGCTGCTTGGGCAGGAAACTCAAAATGCGCTGCAAATCGGGCAAAAAGCCGATGTCCAGCATGCGGTCGGCTTCGTCCAGCACCACATATTCGACTTGGTTGAGCACCGCATTTTTGGCTTCGATGTGGTCCAGCAGACGGCCCGGCGTGGCCACCAGCACCTCAACACCTTTTTTCAGCTCCAGTGTCTGGGGCTTCATGTCCATGCCGCCAAACACCACCGCGCTGCGCAGCTGGGTGTACTTGGCGTACATCTTGATCTGCTGCGCCACCTGGTCGGCCAGTTCACGCGTGGGCAAAAGCACCAGGGCGCGCACCGGATGCCGGGCGGGTGATGTGGAGGGGTTTTCGTGCTTGAGCAGGCGTTGCAGCAATGGCAGCGAGAAAGCCGCCGTTTTACCGGTGCCTGTCTGGGCTGCGCCCATGACATCCTGGCCTGTCAACACCACCGGAATGGCTTGGGCCTGGATAGGGGTCATGGATTCGTAGCCCATTTCGGCTACGGCTCGTGCCAGCGTGGGCGCCAGCGATAAATTGGAAAAAGAGTCGGTCATTAACCCGCTATTGTCGCATTTTGGGCTGACACCACCAAAACCGGGCTTTGTGCCTCAGGTCTTGGGCAGTGTCACACCCACCTGGCCCTGGTATTTGCCACCCCGGTCTTTGTAGCTGGTCTCGCACACTTCATCGCTCTCAAAGAACAACACTTGCGCGCAACCTTCACCCGCATAAATCTTGGCTGGCAGCGGCGTGGTGTTGGAAAACTCCAGCGTCACATAGCCTTCCCACTCAGGCTCGAAGGGCGTCACGTTGACGATGATGCCGCAGCGGGCATAGGTGCTTTTGCCCAAGCAAATGGTCAGCACATTGCGTGGAATTCGAAAGTACTCCACTGTGCGGGCCAGTGCAAAACTGTTGGGCGGGATGACGCAAACATCCGAATTGATGTCAACGAAACTCTTTTCATCAAAGTTTTTCGGGTCCACCACCGTGCTGTAGATGTTGGTGAACACCTTGAACTCGGGCGCGCAACGGATGTCATAGCCGTAGCTGCTGGTGCCGTAGCTCACGATCTTCTGGCCTGCAGCGTCCTGGCGGATTTGACCCGGCTCGAAAGGCTCAATCATGCCGTGCTGTTCTGCCATGCGGCGGATCCATTTGTCACTTTTGATGCTCATCACTCACCCTTTGAAGAAGGTCTGCATTTTAGGCCCCTTGCACGTCAGCGCCCCAAACCCAAACCAGACCTGGCTGTGGGTCCTGTCACCCGTGGAACGCGCCAGGCGCTGAATTCCATCAGAATCCACAAGATAACAACCCCCAAAATTCAAGAGACACATCCATGAAAAGACGCACCCTCATCCAGGCGGCCCCCTTGATCATGACCCTGCCGGGGTTGACACTGGCCCAGACGGCCTACCCCAACCGCCCGATCAAATACATCGTGCCAGTGGCGGCGGGCGGCGGCTCGGACATGGTGGGTCGCCAATTGTGTGACCGACTGGGCAAGGCGCTCGGCCAGGCCATGGTGGTAGAAAACCATGGCGGCGGCGGCGGCGTGATTGCCTCTCAAATGGCGGCCAAAGCCGCGCCCGACGGCTACACCCTGATGCAAGGCTACGTGGCCACACACGGTACATCGCCAGCCACACGCAAACTGCCTTACGACCCGATCAAGGACTTCACGCCCATTGGCATGATCGGCAGCACCCCCAATGTGCTGGTGGTCAACGCCAACTTGCCTGTCAAAGACGTCAAAGCCTTCATTGCTTACGTCAAAAAGAACCCAGGCAAGGTGTCTTACGGCTCGGCCGGTTCGGGCTCACTGACCCACCTCACGGCCGAATTGTTCAAAGCGCAAACCGACCTGTTCATGGTCCACATTCCCTACCGGGGCATTGCCCCCGCCACCAACGATGTGATCGCCGGACAGACCCAGGCCATGTTCCCCGGCCTGGCGGCGGCGCTGCCCCACATCCGCAGCGGCCGCATTCGCGCCCTGGCCGTCACCGGCACGCAACGCCACCCCGCCCTCAAAGACGTGCCCACCATGGAAGAAGCTGGCCTCAAGGGCTTTGACGCCCAGCAGTGGTACGGCGTGGTGGGACCTGCAGGCATGCCCGCCGCGGTGGTCAAGCAGATCAACGACGCCATGGCCGTGGTGTTGGCCCAACCCGATTTCAGGGACAAGCTCAGCGCCGAAGCGGTCGAGCTCATGCCCATGAGCCCAGCGCAGTTTGGCGACTACATGAAAAAAGACCTGGCGCGCTGGACCGAGCTGGCGCGCGAACGCAAAATCAATCTGGATGTGGCGTGAACCGGCGGCTGCAGGCCGCTTCGTTCACAAACAGGAATGGCGAGGTGCTCAGCGGCTCACTCGGCCCTGCACGCCTTGCACCAGATAGTTCATCTGCAAAATTTGCGCATCGCTCATGACCTGACCAGTGGGCAAGACCTCTTTGCCTTCGTTGTCATTGATCGGGCCAGCAAAGGGCTGCAGCTGTCCTGAACCCAGCTGCTTTTGTTTGGCCAGCACCTCTTGCTGCACCTTGACAGGCACCTTGGCGCCAAAGTCACCGACGCGGATCATGCCGTCTTTCACGCCACCCCAAACGCTGCCTGTTTTCCAGGTCCCGTTGATGGCCGCTTTGACCCTTGCCGTGTAGTAATCCCCCCACTGGTGCGTGACCGCGATGATCTGCGCATCGGGTCCCACCTGGCGCATGTCAGAGTGGTAGGCCACGGCCATCTTGCCGCGCTCTTGCGCCGCCGCCATCACGGCCGTCGAGCCGGTGTGGAACGCGATCACGTCCACGTCCTGGTTGAACAAGGCCATGGCCGCCTCACGCTCTTTGGGTGGATCAAACCAGGCATTGAGCCAGACCACTTTCACCGTGACTTTCGGGTTGACTGAGCGCATGCCCAAGGTGAAGGCGTTGATGCCTTGCAACACCTCGGGAATCGGGAAACCTGCCACATAACCGGCCACGTTGGACTTCGTCATGCGTCCAGCGGCAATGCCCGCCAAGTAGCGGCCTTCGTAATAACGGGCGTTCGACGCTGCCACGTTGGGGGCTGTCTTGAAACCCGTGACCGACTCGAACTTCACATTCGGAAATTCTTTGGCCACCTTGAGCGTGGGCTCCATGTAACCAAAGCTGGGGGTGAAGATGATCTGGTTGCCCTGCTGGGCCAGGTCGCGGATCACGCGCTCGGCGTCTGCGCCCTCGGGCACATCGGCCACATAGGTGGTTTTGACCTGGTCGCCCAAAGCCTTCTCAACCGCCTTGCGGCCCTCGTCGTGCTGCTTGGTCCAGCCCGCCTCGGTGATGGGCGAGACATAGACAAAACCGGCCTTGATGGGCTCGGTGGATTTGGTGGGAGATTGCGCTGGAATTTGAGCCTGTGCGGCCGAAAGAAAAAAGCAGGCGGCCACGAGCGTGGCAGCGAGGTTTTTATACATGGTAGTCCTCTACATGGCCCCGAGATTGAAAAAACGAAGCCCGCCGGGGCAGCGGGCTTCGGGGTGGGATTTTAGCAAGCGAGCGGCAAAGCCCTCAATCCTGTTCAACAAACCCCTGAAAGCAAGCTTTCAATTCATGCATCCAGCGGTGCTTGTCCTCCTCGGGCGCAAAGCTCGCTTCGATGCTGTTGGCAGCCAGCTTGTACGCTTGTTGTGCATTCAGATGCAGCGCGTCAAAGGTCTGCAGGTAGTTGTCGTTCAGGTAACCACCAAAGTAGGCCGGATCGTCCGAGTTGATGGTCACGCACAAGCCTGCATCCAGCATCTGGCCCAGATTGTGATCGGCCAGATTGTTGAACACACACAGCTTGAGGTTGGACAGCGGGCACACGGTAAGCGGCATCTGGCTGTCGGCCAAACGCTGCATCAGCGCAGCATCGTGGATGGCCTGCACGCCGTGGTCGATGCGCTCGACCTTCAGCACATCCAGGGCACTCCAGATGTAAGCGGGTGGGCCCTCTTCGCCCGCATGGGCCACGACATGCAAGCCCAGTTCGCGGGCACGGGCAAACACCCGTGCAAACTTTTCAGGCGGGTGGCCCACTTCACTCGAATCCAGCCCCACGCCAATGAACTGGTCTCGCCAGGGCATGGCTTCTTCCAGCGTGGCCAGCGCGTCGTCTTCGGGCAGGTGGCGCAAGAAACACAAGATCAAATCGGCGCTGATGCCCAGCTGCGTCTGCGCATCGCGGCAGGCGCGGTGCAGGCCTTCGATGACCGCGCCCATGGCCACGCCGCGTGCGGTGTGGGTTTGTGGGTCAAAAAACAATTCAGCCCGCACCACATGATCGGCCTTGGCTTTTTCAAAGTACGCCCAAGCCATGTCGTAAAAGTCCTGTTCGTGCAGCAGCACGCTGGCCCCGGCGTAGTACAGGTCCAAAAAACTTTGCAGGTTGGTGAAGGCATAGGCGCTGCGCAAGGCGGCCACATCGGCATAGGGCAGCTGCACACCGTTGCGCTTGGCCAGGGCAAAGATCAGCTCGGGCTCCAGCGAGCCTTCGATGTGGATGTGCAGCTCAGCCTTGGGCATGGCGCACAGCAACTCGCTCAGGCGGGTGGAGGGGATGGCGTGAACTTTGAACATGCTGAATCCTGAAAAAACTGTGACCGAATCTGGTCTTCATCCAACTGTGCAAAAGTGGTGTTGTGCCAGTCCGTCAATGGCCCATGGCCAGGCATCACCTGACCTGCAGGGCCATAGCCGATGGCTTTGAACTTCCATTGGCCCTGGATCCACTTGAAATTGCCCACATGCAGACCCGTGGGGTTGTGCAAGGCATACATGCCATGGTTGACCGAGGTCAGCAGGGTTGAAGTCATGTCTTATTTTGCACGCACAGCCTGCCGCCCAAGCAGAACGCGAAATGGCCCCGGCGGAGTGATTATCGAAAACCCTTGCTTGGTGCCGAACGGCATGTGTTTTGTCGCCCAAATTACAGGGCATTCAAGGCTTTGTGCAACGATGAGGATTGCACCCTTTGCAATTTGCTCAAACTCACTGGAGATCCAATGACCCGCATTGCCAAGCCCCTGACCGCCTTCTTGTCCGGCCTTTTGCTGGCCTTTGCCACGCCTTTGATGGCGCAGACTTTTCCCAATAAACCCATCCGTATCATCGTGCCATTTCCGCCAGGTGGTGGCAACGATGTGATCGCGCGGGTGGTGGCCCAAAAACTCAACGAGCGACTCGGTCAACAAGTCGTGATCGACAACCGGGCTGGTGCCAACGGCATTGTGGGACTGCAGGCCTTGATGCAGTCGCCAGCGGACGGCTACACCCTGGCGGTGGCAGCGGCAGGGCCCATGGCGGTGAACCCCAGTCTGTACGACAAATTGCCCTATGACCCCCTGAAGGATTTCGCCCCTATCACCAACATGGTGAACTTTCCATTGTTGCTGGTCACACACCCATCGGTTCCTGCCAAAACAACGCTGGACTTGATCAACCTGGCCAAATCGAAACCCAAGCAGTTGTTCTTCGCATCACCGGGCAGCGGCAATTCAGGCCATTTGGCGGGCGAGTTGTTCAACGCCATGGCCAACGTTCAAACGGTACATGTGCCTTACAAAGGCCAAGGTCCGGCCTTGTCGGATTTACTCGCAGGACAAGTCCAGATGCTCTACAGCAGCATCCCGTCCGTGATCAACCAGGTGAAATCGGGCCAGCTCAAAGCGATTGCCGTGGGCAGCGCCAAACGCGTGCCCTCGCTGGCCGACATTCCCACGATTTCAGAAAGCGGGTTGCCAGGCTATGAGGCTTACTCATGGGTAGGCATCGTGGCCCCGGCCAAAACCCCCAAGGAAATCGTGACAAGGCTGAACCGTGAAATTGTGGACATTCTCAAGTTGCCCGATGTGGCCGAGAAATTGAACCAGCAAGGCGCCCTGCCAGTGGGGGACACGCCCGAGCAGTTTGCCAGCTACATCAAGGACGAGATCGTCAAATGGGGCGCCGTGGTGCGCTCAGCCAACATCAAAGCAGATTGAAAGAAACCCCGACATGACCACGTCAAAGAACAAGAAGTCCAATGCTCAAGCAAAGTCCGAAGGCTACAAAGCCGGCTTGGCCATGCGCAAAAAAGTGCTGGGGGATGACTATGTCGAACGCTCATTTGCCAACGCCGATGACCTGAACATGCCTTTTCAGGAGTTGGCCACCGAGTTCGCCTGGGGCAAAGTCTGGACACGTCCAGGCCTGACCCTTAAAGAGCGCAGCCTGGCCACGCTGTCGATGTGCATCGCCTTGAACCGTCCTGCCGAAATCAAGATCCATTTGCGTGGTGCTGTGCGCAATGGGGTCTCGCGCGAAGAATTGCGCGAATTGATTTTGCACTCCTTCCTTTACTGCGGCGGCCCTGCCGCGCTGGACGCCTACAAGGCGGTGCGCGACGAATTGCCCTTGATCGAAGCAGCGGAAAAAGCGGCCAAAAAACTGGGCACCACGGCCAAAACAAAAACTGCCAAAAGTCCTGCCAAGACTTCAACGAAATCGACAGCCAAGGCCAAATCAACAGCCAAGATCAAGGCTTGACCGGTTTTTTGCCTCGCCCCTTGGCGGGTGCAATACCTGCCATGGCCGACATGACTTCGGCCGTCGACGCCGTGTCTTCCAGGGCCAGGCCCATGGCCATGGCACTGGTGTAGATCGCGGCACAGGTCGAGAACAGCGGTGTCGGACAGTCCACCGACTTGGCCATGTCGCCAATGACCTGCATGTCTTTTTGCCAAACCTCGACCTTCATGGTGGGTGGACTGTATTGGCGTTCCAGCATCATGGGCATGCGCAAGCGCATGACGCCTGTGCCCAACACGGGGCTGTTGCCAAAGAGATCCAGCACGTCCTGAGGGTTCAGTCCCATTTTGCGGGCCAGCGTCACGGATTCTGCGTAGGCCACGTTGTAAATGGCCACCAGATGGTTGGCGGCAAACTTCATCTTGGTGCCGTTGCCGTAAGGCCCGACAAAAGACACCTTGTCCGTGAACACCTGCAACACGGGCAAGACCTTGCGGCAGGCCGTTTCCTTGCCACTGACAAAAAACGTCCAGGCCCGCTCTTTGATGCGAACCGCCGTGCCGCTGATGGGCGCATCCAGGGTGGTGATGCCCAGCTTGCCCAGCGTTTGGGCGCAGGCGTCTTTGTCCGCCATGGGCAAAGTGCTGGTTTCAATGACAATGGGTTTGTGTGCCCATTGCGTCTTGGGCACGGCAGCGATGGATTCGGTCACCTGCGCCAGCGCTTTCGAAGTCGACAAGGACACGATCACCACGTCCGATTGAACCGACACATCGGCTGCACTGCTCAGGCACGCGCCACCCGCACGCTTGAGGCGGGCTTGGGCTTTGGCATCGATGTCGTAACCACAAACCGTGTAGCCCTGCTGCAGCAAAGCCTCAGCCATGGTGCCACCCATGATGCCCAACCCCACAATGCCCACGCGAGGCAAAGCGGCCTTGGTTTTTCCGGACGCGGCCATGGCTTTAACCGGCCAACAGGCCGGCAGCCTGGATGCCCGCGATGCAGATCAGTTCATCTTCGTCGCCTGTGCCACCACTGGCACCCGCAGACCCCAAAATTTGGCCTTGAGCATCCTTGATGAGAACGGCACCCGGCTGTGGCAAAAACTTGCCCTCTGCGGTCGCAGCCAAAGCGACAAAAAAGTTCGGGTTGTCTTTGGCCCGTTCGGCCAGCGCACGGCTGGACGAGCCCATGCCCACAGCCCCCCAGGCCTTGCCCCGGGCGATGTCGAAGCGGAACATGCTGGCACCGTCTTCACGCGCAAACGCCACCAACTGCCCCGAGGCATCCAGCACCACAATGCCCATGGGTTTGTAATTCGCAGCCCGAGCGGCCTGGATGGCACCTTGCAAAATTTGATTGGCTTGGTTCAGAGTCAGAAGGTTCACAACACAATTCCCGATTGAAATAACAGACCAGTTCAGGCTATCAGAATCGTCCCCAAAGCCTGTCTTCTGCTTGACAAGGGCTGCGGTGGCCTGACTTCAACAGGCCATGCCCTCAAGCCATGCAGGGTCTGACTAAACCAACTTCTCCACGGCACGGGCGTAACTGACGGTTTTGTTGCTGAAGGCCTCGTGCTGCTCTTCCACTTTGCCCAGCTCGTACAGGTAATTGACCATGATGCCGCCCGCCTGCTGCAGCCCCTTTTTGGACAAATCGGCACCCCAATTGATCTGGTGCAGCGTGGCGCCATTGCTCAAGTGAAACTTGCCCACAGCATCGCCTCGCGCTTCGGGGGTCTTGTGCATCAGGTACAGGGCACACAGGCGCAAAAGCGCTGCTTTTTCGGTCTCGTCACTGCGCTCGGGATGCCAGCCTGCCTTGAGGCGCTCGGCCCATGTCATGCTGCCGATGGCCAAGCTGTTTTGCGCCTCCCGCCATTTGCGCAGCTGAGCCGGGCTGAGCTTGTCTGCGGGCAAAGCTGCGCCTGCGTCCAGCCACTGGGTGAAGCCCGGAATGGGTGACAGGGTGCAAAAGGTTTTGAGCGAGGGCATTTCTTCGATCAGCTTTTGGGCCACCCGCTTGATCAGGAAATTGCCCAGCGACACGCCCTTCAGCCCCGGTTGGCAATTGCTGATGGAATAAAAAATGGCAGTCTTGAAACTTTTGGTCTCACCCACCGGTGCCTGCTTGTTGATCAAGCCACCAATGTCCTTGGCAATGCCAGGCACCAGGGCAACCTCCACAAAAATCAGGGGTTCACCGGGCAGCTGGGGATGAAAGAACGCAAAGCAACGGCGGTCGGGCTGCAAGCGACGGCGCAAATCGTCCCAGCCATCGATGGCGTGCACCGACTCGTGTTCGATGATTTTTTCAAGCAACTGGGCTGGCGAATTCCAGGTGATTTGCTGCAACTCCAGAAAGCCGGGGTTGAACCAGGAACTGAGCAAATGGTGCATGTCAGCGTCCGTCGCCCGAAAAGCGGGGTGGTCCTTCAGGTAAGACAGCAGGGTCTGGCGCATTTTCAGGATGGTGGCCGTGCCTGCAGGCGCACGGTTCATGCGCCTGAGCAACTCTTGACGGGGTGGCTCCACGGTCTGGAACAAATGGATCAGACTGGATTCGTTGGGCTCGGTGCTGTAACGGTTGGCCGCATCCATCACCAGTGCAGGGTCGGGGTTGAACTCACTGGACAGGTAATGGAAAAAATCGGTCTGGCTGCGTTTGTCCAGATGCTCGTAACTCTGGATCAGTTTGATGGCCATGCTTTGTGCATTGGCCTCCCCTCGCGCGCTGAGCAATTTTTTGGCGGTCAACTTGGCCGCATCCAGCTTTTTGTTTTGAATGAAACGTTCCAGCATGGGGGCCCCTTCAGGCTCGTTAAGGGAGTCGACGCAGCGCTCACGGGTGTGACACTGCTGTAGCCAAGCTTACACGCTCACCCCGGGCATTTCCAGATAATGAACACACACACGGCCTTTTGCCCACAGGCCTATTTGACGCATGACCACCAGGAAAGAAACCGCATGAAATTGTTCCGCTACACCCACCAAGGCCAATCCCGAGTCGGCGTCATGCCTGAGGGACAATCCAGCCATTTTGCAGACTTGGCCTCGCTGGTCACCGATGTGCAGCATGACATTACGGCCCTGTTTGACCCAGCTTTGCTTGCACGCGTGGCCCAAGGTCTGGCACAAACCCCGGCTTCGGCCTTGAAGCCATTGGCAGGTCTGGTGTTTGAAGTCCCGATTGCACAGCCACCGAAAATCGTGTGCATGGGCCTGAATTACGCCGACCATGCCAAGGAAGGTGGCAACGCCCGCCCCGAATACCCCAGCTTTTTCATGCGCGTGGCCACTTCGATGACCCCGCACAACGGCCCCATCGTGCGGCCCAAGGTCTCCACCAAACTCGATTACGAAGCCGAATTGGCCGTTGTGATTGGCCAAAAGGCACGCCACCTCAACGCCGACAACGCGCTGGACTGTGTGTTTGGCTACAGCTGTTTCAACGACGGCAGCCTGCGCGATTACCAACGCAAATCGGCGCAATGGACGATCGGCAAAAATTTTGACGCCACCGGTGGTTTCGGCCCCTGGATCGTCACGCCCGACGAATTGCCCAAAGGTGCTGAGGGCCTGCGCATCCAGAGCCGCCTGAACGGACAGGTCATGCAGGACGCCAACACGCGTGACTTTTTGTGGAATGTGCGCGAAGCCCTGGTCATCATCACCGAGTGCATGACGCTGGAGCCCGGTGACGTCATCATCACCGGCACACCTGCAGGCGTGGGCTATGCGCGCAATCCGCCGGTGTGGATGGCGCCTGGCGATGTGTGCGAAATCGAGATCGAAGGCATTGGGATTTTGTCGAACACGATCACGCAGGAACTTTAAAAGCGGGCTTCAGGGCGACTGAAAATCGCCCCGCTCCATCCACCAGGACACCGCAAACCCGGCCACCAAACCCCAAAAGGCCGCACCGATGTTGAACAAGCCGATGTCGGCCACCGTGACCAACAGGCTGACCAGTGCACCCAATGAAAACTTGCCCGCACCAAACGAAGCCACAAACGCACCCTGCAACACGCGCAGCATGGCCAAGCCTCCCAGCACCATGATGAACTCCTTGGGCGCTGCGAGCATCAAACCGGTGAAGGTGGGGGCCATCAAGCCAAACAACAGCGCCAGCACACCAAACATCAACGCCCCGCTGTAGTGGCGATGTTGGTCGCCCGAGGACGTGAGCAGGCCGTTGGTTGGACCCGTCAGGCAGGTGCTGACTGCACCAAAAACCGCACTCGCTGCAGCGCCCAAGCCACAGGCCACGGCAATCATGTTCACGGGTGGCTCATGCCCCGCGTTTTTAAGCACTGCCACGCCCTGCCCGTTTTGCACCACCAGCACCGTGATGGCCAAAGGCACGACCAACTCCAACAGGGCAGCAAACGACCACACCGGGGCCTGAATGAGTGGCCGAGCCAAGCTCAGTTGCCCCACGGCGGTCGCGTCCAGTCTGCCCGACACCGCCACCGCCATGACCCCGACCAACAAGGCACCAATGACGGGCGGCAAGCGCTTGCCCCAATCGGCACGGGCCGACAGCAACAAAAACACAGCCACCATGGGGGCGGCGATGGCCACATCACTTTGCAGCGCACGCACGATGTCCAGGCCAAAACGCAAGAACACCCCAGCCACCATGCCCATGACAATCGGCATGGGCAGCGCCGCCATGACCCGCTTGACCCAACCCGTCAGGCCCAACACCAGCACCAGGGCGCTGGTCACGTAAAAAGCCCCGATCACTTCGGCAAAACTCAGGTGCTGCAAGGCGGGCCCGACCAGCACGGTGCCCGGAATCGTCCAGCCAAAAGCCAAAGGCGTGGTGTAGCGCCAGCTCATCAGCAAAGTGACCAAGCCATTCACAAAAAACACCCCGAACACCCAAGACGCCAGCGCCTCGGGCGACAAGCCGCCGCCGGTGCCCACCGACAAAATGATGGCCACCGGACCGGTGGCGGCAAAGATGAAACCAATCAGCGCATTGGCGGCATAGGTGCTGCCAAAGTCAGACAAGATTTGCCGCATCGTTCGGCCGGAGGCCATCGGCCATTCGAGGTGTTTGAACAAGATCAGATCCTTGCAATAACGCACAACAAGCCCAGCCTAACAAATTCTGGCAGCGGACCTTGCGCGTGTTGTCACCTCGGATCAATGGACCTTTTCAAGGGCGATCATCCAAAGGCCATCACGCTGCACCCAGTGCATGGTTTTTTGATCGATCAACTTGACACGTTCATCTTGGTAAATCTGCGTGAATTTCACAATCGCGGTCGACGCATTCATCTGAACGTTCAAGTCCTGCATGTCGTGTCGAATGCTGCTTTTTTCCATGATCCTTCGGGTTCGGGACTCCACCCAAGCTTGCCGACTGACGCCGCGGGAAGGCACAAAATCGGTGTCATACATGCCCAAGTAAGCAGGCACATCCTGACGACGCCACGCTTGGCTCCATTGCTGCAAGCTCGCATGCAAACCGGGTGGCCACAATTGACCGTCCGCAGCCTCGGCTTTGGAATCGGCAGGCCCGCTAGCACCGAACTGAACCACAGCCCCTGCATTGGCACTGTTTTGTAGCTGCATGCCGTCGGAGTTCAGGTCTGTGCGCATGGACGTCACGACGATCGAACCGGGTGGCTCCACGGGTGGCCCCCAGACAACGTCAGCATCATCGCCTTTGGCCATCAAGTGGGTCAAATGAAGAGACAGCAGCGCGACGCAAACAGTCCAGAAAAAGTAGCGGCTTCTTGGGGGGAATCCTTGGAGATGACGCACCACATCACCCCAGCCCAAGCTCAAGTCAGCGCCCAACTGTTGACGCCACAAAGCCAGTGGCCGAGCCAATTTTCTGATCAGTCCCATCAGGGCCAGCATGGAAATCTCCCTAAAACATCAATCATCAACAATCAGATTTAATTGTTATTTTTGAATTAATTTACATTTTTATTGTATATCTAAGAAATAACAATAACAATGATTTTTAAAGAAATTTCCACAAAAGTGTCTATAACCTGGCCGACCTTTCGCGGTTGATGCCAAAAAAAAGCCGCCTGAATTGCGTCAGGCGGCCATGCAGTGCGGATCAACTCCGCATTGACTCCAACAAAATGATCACTTGCCTGGAATCTTGCCTTCCACGCCCTTGACGTAGAACATCACACCACCCAGGAACTTGTCGTCAGCGACAGCGTCTTTGGCCAGCACTTCTTTACCGGCTTGGTCGACGATGGGGCCTTTCCAGATGGCAAAGCTGCCGTCTTTCAGACCGGCTTTGATCTCGCCAATTTTCTTTTGGGTGTCTTCAGGCACGTCAGCGGCCACGTTGACCATGTCGATCGCGCCTTCTTTCACGCCCCACCAGCTTTGGCCGGTGCTCCACTTGCCCTCCAGGGCTTCACCCACGGCCTTGACGTAGTAAGGACCCCAGTTGATCACGGCCGAGCCCAGGTGGGCCTTGGGGCCGTAGGCGGTCATGTCGGAGTCCCAGCCAAAGGCGCGCTTGCCCATTTTTTCGGCGGTCTGCAACACGGCCGACGAGTCGGTGTTTTGCATCAGCACGTCAGCACCGCCGTTGATCAGCGAGGTGGCGGCTTCGGTTTCTTTCGGTGGGTTGAACCATTCGTTGACCCACACCACTTTGGTCTTGATCTTGGGGTTGACCGACTGTGCGCCCAAGGTGAAGCTGTTGATGTTGCGCACCACTTCAGGGATTGGGATCGAAGCGACCACACCCAAGGTATTGGTCTTGGTCATCTTGCCGGCGATCACGCCCGCCATGTACGCGCCTTCGTAGGTGCGGCTGTCGTAAGTGCGCATGTTCTCGGCAGTTTTGTAGCCGGTCGCGTGCTCGAACTTCACGTCTTTGGTGTCAGCGGCGACTTTGAGCATGGGCTCCATGTAGCCGAAAGTGGTGCCAAAAATCAGCTTGTTGCCTTGGGCGGCCATGTCGCGGATCACGCGCTCGGCGTCAGCGCTCTCTGGCACTTTTTCGACAAAGCTGGTGACCACTTTGTCGCCAAAGGCTTTTTCAACTTCCTTGCGGCCGTTGTCGTGCGCAAAGGTCCAGCCGCCGTCGCCCACAGGGCCGACATACGCAAACGCGATCTTCAGGGGCTCGGCCTTGGCAGGCGCTGCAGCGGGGGCTTCAGCCTTGGGGGCTTCTTCTTTTTTGCCACAGCCAACCAATGCGGCGGCGGCCACAGCGGTCAGGGCCACCATCTTGACGATGGAGCGCTTGGAGATGTCTGTCATGTCGGGTCCTTTGGAACAGGGTTACAGGGGTTGAGAAAAAGCGATTATGAACCGGGATAAAAGGGCTTGCCCAGCGAGGCGGGCATGTTCACGCGAATCCAGGTCGGGTTGCGCGAGATCAGGGCCAGCACCACGATGGTGGCGATGTAAGGCAGCGCAGTGAGCAATTGGCTGGGCACCTGCACACCGATGCCTTGCAAGTGAAACTGCAGCATGGTCACACCACCAAACAGGTAAGCCCCAAGCAATACGCGTGCCGGACGCCAGGTGGCAAACGTGGTCAAGGCCAGCGCGATCCAGCCCTTGCCCGCCACCATGCCCTCGACCCACAGCGGGGTGTAGCTCACCGAGATGTAAGCCCCAGCCAAACCGCACAAAGCGCCCCCCGCCACCACCGCTGCCAAGCGGATGCGGCGCACCGGATAGCCCAAGGCGTGCGCCGATGCGGGCGATTCGCCCACGGCGCGCAGCACCAAGCCAGTGCGGCTGCGGTACAGGAACCAAATCAGGGCCACCACCAGCAGCATCGCGCCGTACACCAGCGGGTGTTGCTTTAACAAAGCGGGCCCCACCAGCGGGATGTCGGCCAGCCCGGGAATCGCATAGTTGGGGCGCTCGGGCAATTTCTCTTGCACATAAGCAATGCCGACAAAGGCCGAAAAGCCCACGCCAAACAGACTCAGCGCCAGCCCGGTGGCGTACTGGTTGGTGTTCAGCCAAATCACCAACACCCCGAAGATGGCTGCCAGCACCGCGCCCGCGCCCATGCCCGCCGCAAAGCCCAGCCAGTCGTTGCCGGTGTGCACCACGCAGGCAAAGCCCGCAATGGCCGCGCACAGCATCATGCCTTCAGCCCCCAGGTTGACCACCCCGGCTTTTTCATTGATCAGCAAACCCAAGGCGGCCAGCGCCAGCACGGTGCCCGCGTTCAAGGTCGCAGCGATCAGCAATGCATAAGACTCCATCACACGCCCCCTATCTTTAGCGCTGACCTGTTGGCAGCCACCCAGCGCAAGCGGTAGGCCACCAGGGTGTCACACGCCAGCAAACAAAACAGCAGCAAACCCTGGAACACGCCGGTGATCGACTTGGGCAGCCCCAGGCGCGACTGCGCAAGCTCCCCTCCGATGTAGAACATGCTCATCAGCACCGCCGACAGCACCATGCCCGCCGGGTGCAAACGCCCGACAAAGGCCACGATGATGGCGGCAAACCCGTAGCCCGCAGGCACATAGGGCGTGAGCTGTCCGATGGGACCCGCCACTTCCAAAGCGCCTGCCAGACCCGCTGCGCCCCCCGAAGTGAGCAGCGCCACCCACAGGGCCTTGCGCGAAGAAAAGCCTGCATAGCGAGCCGCCGCCGGGGCCAGCCCACCCACCTGCTGGGCAAAACCCGCCCGCGTGCGGAACAAAAACACCCACAACAAGCCCGCCCCCACCAGCGCCAGCAACAAGCCCACGCTGACGCGAGAGCCGCTCATCAAACGCGGGATCTGCGTGACCACTTCGAAAGTTTTGGACTGCGGAAAGTTAAAACCCGCAGGGTCTTTCCAAGGGCCGTACACCAGGTAGCTCAGCACCATGTCGGCCACATACACCAGCATCAGGCTGACCAGAATTTCACTGGCGTTGAAACGGTCGCGCAGCAGCGCTGTGATGCCCGCCCACAACATGCCGCCGAGCACACCCGCCAGCAAGACGGCCAACACGATCCAGCGGCCCGTGTCTTTGTCGGCCAAGAGCGCCACGCCCCCGGCACACACCGCGCCGATGACAAACTGCCCCTCGGCGCCAATGTTCCAGACGTTGGACCGGAAGCACACCGACAAACCCAAAGCAATGACCAAGAGCGGCGTGGCCTTGACCATCAACTCGCCCAGGGCGTAGCTGGTTTTGATGGGTTCCCAAAAGAACATCTGCAGCCCACGCACCGGGTCTTTGCCCAGCGCCATGAACAGCGCCACACCCAGCAGCACCGTCAGCACCAGCGCCAGCACGGGCGAGGCATAAGTCCACAGGCGCGAGGCCTGAGGACGGGGTTCAAGCTTGAGCATGCTGCACCTCCTGTGCTTTGTCAGCGGCGTCGGGCCACAAGCCGCTCATCCACTCGCCAATGCGTTCCACCGTGGCCTCGGTCCGCGCCACAGACGGCGACAAGCGCCCCTTGGCGATCACATGCATGCGGTCAGACAGTTCAAACAACTCTTCCAACTCCTCACTCACCACCAGCACCGCGCAACCGGCGTCGCGCAGCGCCAAAATTTCGGCGCGAATTTGCGCCGCTGCGCCCACGTCCACGCCCCAAGTGGGTTGCGAGACGATGAGCAACTTCGGAGTCGCGCTGATCTCGCGCCCCACGATGAACTTTTGCAAATTGCCACCCGACAGCGACTGCGCTGCGGCATCCGGCCCCGACGCCTTGACCTTGAAGCGCTCGATGACGCTGCGGGCCTGATCGGCCAACGCCCCCATGCGCACCCAACCGCCCGCACCCACGGCCTCGCTGCGCGTGAGCAGCAGGTTTTGCGACAGGCTGAGCGAGGGCACAGCGCCCCGCCCCAGCCGCTCTTCGGGCACAAAATGCAGGCCCATCTGCCTGCGCGGCACCGGCCCCAGAGCCGCCACTGGCTGGCCCAACAAGCTCACACTGGCTGCGCCGCACTGCGCGCCTGCGCGGGTGTCTTCACCCGACAAAGCCCACAGCAGCTCCTTTTGGCCATTGCCCGACACGCCCGCCAGGCCCACCACCTCGCCTGCACGCACCTGCAGGTCGATGCCGTCCAGGTCCACCCCAAACGGGTCTTGCCGCGTCAGGCTCAGGCCCTTGACCGACAAAACCACCGCTCCCGGCTCGCGTGCCACATGCTGCAAAGCCGGTGGCTCGGCCCCGATCATCAAACGGCTCAGCGAGGCGTTGGACTCCTCACGCGGATCGCACACGCCCGTCAGCTTGCCGCCGCGCAGCACCGTACAGGCACTGCACAGCGCCCGAATTTCGTGCAGCTTGTGCGAGATGTACAAAATGCTCACGCCTTGGCTGACCAGCTTGTGCAGCACCACAAACAACTTTTCCACCGCCTGCGGCGTCAGCACCGAAGTGGGTTCATCCAAAATCAACAACTTGGGTTCGGTCAACAAGGCGCGGATGATCTCCACCCGCTGCATCTCGCCCACGCTCAGGGTGTGCACCGGGCGCTCGGGCTCCAGGTCCAGGCCGTATTCGCTGGCCTTGGCCACAATGCGCTCGGTCACCTCGGCCAGACTCAGGGTTTTGTCCAGCCCCAGCCAGACGTTTTCGGCCACGGTCAGCGTGTCAAACAGGCTGAAGTGCTGAAACACCATGCTGATGCCCAGCTTGCGCGCTTCTTGCGGGTTGCGGATGTTGACCGGCTGGCCTTTGAAAAACACCTGGCCCTCGTCGGGCTTGACCGAGCCGTAGATGATTTTCATCAGCGTGGACTTGCCCGCGCCGTTTTCGCCCAGCACGGCATGGGCCTGGCCAGGCATCACGGTGAGCGACACGTCTTGGTTGGCCACCACGCCCGGATAGCGCTTGGTGATGCCTTGTAAAGACAAAAGGGGGGTGGTCATGACGGGTGCGATGGAGGGTCTGGTAAGTCTCTTGCAAAGTCCGCGCCTAAAGCCATGACCCGTGCCTTGCAAGCCAAGAGATTGCCGCACAATGTACCACTGCCAACACCCCCTGTTCCCGGGTGTTTATCCCCGTATTCACCCCTGACCGCCCCACGACCACCCATGCGCCACGACGCCCAACTGACCGAACACCAAGCTTGGCGTGCCAGCATGCTGTGGTTCGCCGACCCGGCAAAGCCGACAGCCAGCCACGAAACCGACGGCCTGCTGGTCACCGCACGCGAAGCCGACGGCATCGTGCGCATCCAGGCCATCGGCCCCTACCGCGACCTCGCGCCCCACTACCCCGACCTGCCCGTCACCCACTGGCCCGACTTGTGCATCGCGCCGGGCTTTGTCGATCTGCACATCCACTACCCCCAAACCGATGTGATCGGCTCGCCCGCCGACGGCCTGCTGCCCTGGCTGGAGCACTACACCTTTCCGCACGAAAAGCAGTTTTCAGAGCCCGCCTACGCGCACGAAGTGACCGCGTTTTTCTTGGATGAGCTGATGCGCCACGGCGTGACCACCGCACTGTGCTTTGCCACCGCACACCCCGAATCGGTCGATGTGTTCATGGCCGAGGCACAACGCCGCCATCTGCGCATGCTCACCGGCAAGGTGCTGCAAGACCGCCACAGCCCCGACGGCCTGCGCGACACGAATACCGAATTGAGCCTGCGCCAGACCGAAGACCTGATTCGCCGCTGGCACGGCGTGGACCGCTTGGGCTATGCCATCACGCCGCGCTTTGCGCCCACCAGCACACAGGCGCAATTGCACGGCGCGGGCGAAATCGCACAGCAGTTCCCCGATGTGTGGATTCAGTCGCATGTGGCCGAAAACCTGGACGAAATCCGTTGGGTGCACGAGCTGTTTCCTGATGCGCGCAGCTACCTGGATGTGTACGACCGTGCGGGCCTTCTGCGCCAACGCTCGGTGTATGCGCACTGTATTTACCTGGACGAGACCGACCGCCGCCGCATGGTCGAGGTCGGCGCGACCGCTGCCGTCAGCCCCACCAGCAACCTGTTTTTGGGCAGCGGCTTTTTTGACTACACCGCATCCGACGCGGCAGGTCTGCGCTACGGCTTGGCCAGCGACGTGGGCGGCGGCACCAGCTTCAGCCCCTTTCACACCATGCACGCGGCCTACACCGTGGCCCGCCAGAACGTGGGCCGTCCGGGCATCAGCCTGGACCCCGAGCACCTGTGGTGGCAACACACAGCGGGTGCTGCCGCCGCGTTGGATCTGGCAGGGCAAGTGGGCAACCTGCTGCCCGGCTGCGAAGCAGATTTTGTGGTGCTGAACCCCAAGGCCACGCCGCTGCTGGCCCGGCGCACCGCGCAAACCGAGACACTGGCCGAATGGCTGTTTGCCATGATCGTGCTGGGCGATGAGCGGTTGATTGCGCAGACAGTGGTGCAGGGCAGCCCGTCACCATCGATCGGTAGGTCGGCGGCTTCAGCCCCGACATGAGCCAGCGCCAAAGCGAACAACGTCGGACCTGAAGGTGCCGACCTACAAAAATCATGCAAGAGCTGATCGACAATACGGCATGACTTCGAACGAAGACCCCATCATCGACCCCTACGCATCACAGCGCGCATCCGTGCGCCGGGGCATTGCGCAATTTCAGGAACGCCTGCAAGCCGCAGGCCACGACTTCAGGGAGCCGCCACCCGAGCCCACCTCGTGTTGCGGGCGTGGCTGCAACGGTTGCGTGTGGGAAGGCTACGAAGCTGCCTTGATGTTCTGGTACGAGGACGCGGGCGCTTTGCTCAATTAGCGCCGTCCAGCACTGCCCCCAAGCGATCCAAATTTTGCGCATTGGCAGGCTCCAGAATGTGCTTCATGGCCTGTGCAAACGCCGCATCTTCAAACACCTGACGCCAGTGCACACGCGTGCCATGACCCTCAGGCTCCAGCGTGATGGTCAGCCTGAACAAGGGGGCGCAGGTGTGCTCAATCACCACTTGGCGGTCAACTTCGATCTGGGCAAACACCGACACGTTGGCATAGCGTGTGCCGTCCGGCCCGATCATGTCGAACACCCAAGGCCCGCCCGCGCGAAACTCGAACAACTCGAATTCATTGGTGAACCCATTGGGCCCCCACCAGCGGGCCAGGCGCACCGGGTCCTGGATGGCGGCGAAAACGACCCGGGGTGAATGCGGGAAATATCGGCTGTTTTGAAAAGTGTCCATGGCGGTGATGCTTTGAAGACGGCCCTGCGAGTAAACCACATCCGTATGGGCCGGGTGCATCAAAACAAACCCATCTGCCCAGTTGGAGAAGGCGGCCTGAAATCCTGCACATTCCAGTCACGCCGCTGGCGGTTCAGGCCCAGTCGTCTGCAGGCCATGTCAAAGCGCTGGGCGATCAGATCGGCCCAGATGCCCTGGCCACTGCGGCGGGTGGCGAAGTTGGCGTCGTAGTCTTTGCCACCGCGCAGATCATGCATGCGGGCCATCACGCGAGCGGCGCGGTCGGGATAGTGAATATCCAGCCACTGCCTGAAGAGTGGCGACAGCTCCCACGGCAGGCGCAGCACCACATAAAACGCGCTGCTGGCGCCAGCGTCGCGCGCGGCTTCGAGCACCTGCTCCATGTCGTCGTTGATGAAGGGGATTTGCGGCGACACGCTCACGCCCACCGGAATGCCCGCATCGACCAGCGTGCGGATGGTGCGCAAACGCCGCCAGGGCGCTGCCGCGCGCGGCTCCATGCTGCGGGCCAGCTCGGCGTCGAGCGTGGTCACGCTCACGTAAACGCCCGCCTGACCGCGTGCGGCCATGGGCGCGAGCAAGTCCATGTCACGCTCGATGCCGCTGCCCTTGGTGACCACCGCCATGGGGTGATGGCAGTCGTGCAACACCTGCAACACTTCGCGCGTCAGGCGCAGTTCACGGTCGAGTGGCTGGTAAGCGTCGGTGATGGTGCCCAACGCCATCAAGCCCGGCTGATAGCGCGGACTGGCCAGCTCGTGCTGCAGGCGGTCGGCCAGTCCGCGCTTGGCGATCAGGCGGGTTTCAAAATCCAGCCCGGGCGACAGGCCCAGATAGCTGTGCGATGGCCGTGCATAGCAATAGCTGCAACCATGCTCGCAGCCCCGGTACGGGTTGATGGACCGGTCAAAGCCGATGTCAGGCGATGTGTTGCGGCTGATGGCACTTTTGACATCCTCCCAGGTCCAGGTGGTGGCGATGCGCGTGGCCTCTTCTGCATCGACAGCCCAACCGTCGTCAAAGGGCTCGCGCTCGTCTTTTTCAAACCGGTGCGCCAGGCGCGTGGCGCTGCCTCGGCCTTTGATCAAGTGGATGGGTTGGGTGATGGATAGGTCTTGCATAGCTGTTTATTTATACAGCATTTAACCAGCTTCAGCCTCGACATACCGCCTGCGCTGAAACCCGCCATGTCGGACCTGAAGGTGCCGACCTACCCAACCTTGGCTCCTTGAAGACTTCACAGGGCCGTTTCGATCAGGGCCAGCGAAGTGACAACCTCCTGCATGACTCAGACAGCAGCCATCGCCGTCCACAGGTCCTGCGCGGCTGTGGGACGCACCACACGGCCCACTTCCTGCCCATCGCGCAACAACACCAACGTGGGCCAAAGCTTGACCCGGTAACTGCGGCCCAATGCACGGCCCGAGCCGTCTTCGACCTTGAGGTGTTGCCACTGCGGATGCTGTGCCAGCGCCTGGGCCACCACGGGTTGCGCGGCGCGGCAATGCCCGCACCACTCAGTGCCAAATTCCAGCAAAGTCAGGCCAGGCAGGGCTTCCACATCGCTGCGGTTGGGCGCTTCGATTTCACTGAGGTAAGGTTTAAAAGAGGTCATCTTGGGCTTGAGCTGAACAATTGGGAGACGGTGGCACGCAACCACTGCAGGCATGGGTCTTTGTCAAAACGCGGGCTCCAGTGCATGGACACGGTGAAATCGCGCAAAGGCAAATCCGGCTCGATGATGTCCAGCGCCCCTGCCACCGCAAAGCCTTGCGCAAAATTGCGCGGCATGAGCACTGCCAGATCGCTGCTGCGCACAATGCCGGGCAAAGACAGGAAGTGGCTCACCGTCAAGCGCAGTCGGTGCTGCCAATGCATCAGCTCCAAAATGCGCAAGGTGTCGGCATGCGTGCGCACCGCCGCAAACTCCAGCTCGGCCAGCAGCGCCTGCAGCTCGTCGGATGGCGGGGTGCCGACCTTCTTGAGCTTGGCCCAGCGCTTGGCCACCGGGTGACCTTTGCGCAAGAGCAACACATAGCGGTCGCTCAGCAAGGGCTGCTGCACGGTCTCGGTCACTTCGGGCAAAAAACCGATCGCCAGATCCAGCTGACCGTTGTCCAGTGCGGCACCGATTTTGTCGTGCGCCAGTGGCCAGGCTTCGAGGCGCATGCCCGGTGCCAGGCGCTGCAGAGCCAACACCAGATCAGGCAAAAAACGTGCCTCGCCAATGTCGCTCAGGTGAACGCGCAACACCCGTTCGGAGCGCTGCGGGTCAAACACCTGTGACGCATTCAGGGCTTCTTCGATCGTGGCCAACGCGCTTTGTACCGCCCGCGCCAGACGCTCGGCACGGGAGGTGGGCCGCACGCCAGATCCGCTGCGTTCAAACAGGGCATCGCCCAAAACGGTCCTCAGACGCGCAAGGCCCTGGCTGGCCGCCGGTTGAGACATGCCCAACTGCTGCGCCGCCAGGCTCACACTGCGGGTGCGCCAAACGGCATCAAACAAACGCAATAAATTCAGGTCCAAGTCTTTGATATTCATTCAAGGCATGCCATTTCAGGAAATATTTAATTCACTTATACACAATTTGATCCTGACCCAAATGCCCAACATGACACATGTCAAGCCCATGCCTGTCACAAGGGGAACCCTGCCCCTCGTTCATGCGCTCCATACTGGCCAAAATTACACTTGGAGCAGCGCCATGAGCCTATTTAAAACAGACAAAATGATCGCCCGGAAAAACCAGCATGTCGGCTGGATCACCTTCAATAACCCGGCCCGTCACAACGCCGTTTCTCTGGAAATGTGGCAAGGATTGGCAGACATTGCCAACGACTTTGCGGCAGACCCGGACATCCGGGTGGTGGTGGTGCACGGGGCCGGTGACAAGGCTTTTGTGTCCGGTGCCGACATTTCCGAATTTGCTGACCAGCGTGACTCTGCACAAGCCACCAAACGCTACGACGAAGTGGCCCAACAGGGCATGCACGCCTTGAAAAACCTGAACAAACCGACCCTGGCCATGATTCAGGGTTATTGCATCGGTGGCGGTCTGGCCGTAGCACTGAATTGCGACATCCGCATCGCAGCCGACAACGCCCGATTTGCCGTGCCCGCCGCCAAATTGGGCTTGGGTTACGAATACGATGGCGTTCGCAAATTGGTCGATGTGGTGGGACCCTCGTTTGCCAAGGAAATTTTTTTTACAGCCAGGCAATTCAGTGCCCCTGAGGCCTTGGCGATGAACCTGATCAACCGCATGGTGCCCAAAGACGAGTTGCTCGCTTATGTGCAGACGTATGCGGACACCATTGCCGCCAACGCGCCCATGACGGTGGCCTCCATCAAAACCATTGTGGGTGAAATCGTCAAGGATGAATCCTTGCGCGATGTGGCCTGGTGCGACCGTCTGGTGGCGCAATGCTTCAACAGCGCCGACTTCACTGAAGGGCGCACCGCCTTCATGGAAAAGCGCAAACCCGTATTCATGGGCCGTTGAAACTTCTGTTACCGATCAAGAAAGCTGATCAGCATGAAACTTCCTTTGTCTGGGCTTCGCGTCCTTGATTTGACCAATGTATTGGCTGGCCCCTATTGCAGCATGGTGCTGGCTGACATGGGCGCTGATGTCATCAAGCTCGAAAACGCTGACAAAGGTGACACCTCCCGACAATTCGAGCCTCAAGTCAATGGTGAGTCTTATTGCTTTGCGGTCCTTAACCGCAACAAGAAAAGCATTGCACTGAACCTGAAAGACCCGGCAGGACTGAAGATTGCCCAACAGCTCGCAGCGCAAGCGGACATCGTGCTGGAAAACTTCCGCCCGGGCGTGGTCAAGCGCATGGGCCTGGATTACGACAGCATCCGGCTTCACAACCCGGGGGTGATCTATGCGGCCATGTCCGGCTTCGGACAAACCGGACCCTACGGCAAAAAAGGGGGCTTTGACATCATTGCGCAAGGCATGTCCGGCATCATGATGATGACGGGCGAGCCCGGGGGACGCCCTGCCAAAGTAGGCATCGCGATGAACGACATTGCCAGCGGTGTCACAGCCCTGTCGGGCATATTGGGCGCCTTGATCGGCAAATTGCGATTTGGAGAAGGCCAGTACCTGGAAACCTCTTTGCTGGAGGCTGGACTGGCATGGACGCCCTGGGAATTTGGCGCATTCTTTGGCTCGGGCGAAATCCCCACCGCCACGGGCACGCGCCACAGACGCTCCGCCCCCTACCAGGCCTACCGCACACAAGATGGTTACGTGACCGTGGGTGCAGGCACCCAAAAAATGTGGGTGACTTTTTGCGAAAAGGTCATCCACCAGCCCGATTGGACCCAACGCCCGGCCTACCTCACGCAAGCACTTCGTGTCGCCCATGTGGACGAGCTCGAGCGCGATATCGAGTCGGTCCTGACCCACAACACCACCGCACACTGGGTCGAACGCCTGGACGCTGCCGGCATCCCTGGCGGACCCGTTTTCGGATACGAGCAGGCTCTGAACGACCCGCATGTTCTGGCGCGCAAGATGGTTCACGACATCGATCACCCCATCATTGGGCCCATGAAAACCTTGGGGTTACCCATCAAGTCCAGCGGCGCGCTGGGCAGCATCCGAACGCCTGCACCCTGGTTGGGCCAGCACTCAGCCGAGCTGCTGGGCCAACTGGGTTACGACAATGAGGCGATCGAGGCTTTGTTTACGCAAGGTGCCGTGTTTGACCAATACCGCGACAAGGCCCGCCCACCGGCCTGATAAGACGCAGGCCCCCAAAGGCCGCGCCCAGCCCCAGCGCTTCAGCTGTCCATGGTGATCTTGGCACGCCGAATCACATCGCCCCACTTCACGTTGTCCAGGCGCATTTGCTCGCTGATCTGGGCCAGGGGCATTCGTCCCACTTCTTCGACACCGGTCTTGCGCAAAGCCTGAAGCACCTCGGGGTCATCCATCGTGGCGCGAAAGGCTGAGCGCAAGCGGTCCAGGGCTTCGGCAGGCACACCGGCATTGGTCACAAAACAGTTCCAGGGTTTTTCATCAAAACCTTCAAACCCTTGCTCGGCAATGGTGGGAACATCGGGCATGGTGCTTGAACGCTTGCCAGACGACACGGCCAAAGCACGCATGCGTCCTGTTTGGATGTGTGGCATGGCCGGCCCCAGGGTTGAAACAGCCAAATCCACCTGACCGCCCACCAAATCGGCGATGTACTGCGCAGCCCCCTTGTAGGGCACATGGTTCATGGAGATGCCTGCTCGCTGCTTGAAAATCTCGGCAATCAAGTGATGCGGCGACCCCACCCCCGCACTGGCGCAATTGAGTTTGTTGGGGTTGGCTTTGGCAAAGGCAATCAGCTCTTGCAAATTGCGAACTGGCACAGAAGGGTGGGCCACCAACACAAACGGCAAATCGCCCAAATGGACCAAAGGCGTGAAGGCTTTGAGGGGGTCATAAGACACTTTGCGCATGTTAGGCACGTAGGCAAAAGCGGTGCTGTCAATCAAATGGACGGTGTAGCCGTCGGCGGGCGCTTTGGCGGCAGCATCCGCACCGATCGTGGTGCTGGCACCGGGCTTGTAGTCCATCACGATGGGCTGCCCCAACAATTTCTCCGCCTTGCCCGCCACAATCCTGGCCCACTGATCGGCACCGCCGCCTGCGGGATAAGGCACGATCATTTTGATCGGTTTTTCAGGAAATGGACCGGCCCACGCGCGGCCCATCACACCCAGTGAAGCGGCACTCAGGCCGGCCCATTGAATCCACTGTCGTCTGCTGTTCATGTCTCGACTCCTGTTGGTTGGGGGATGGCGCATGGTGGCGTCTCACAAGTATGTCTGCTGTAACCAAGATGACTGGCCACAGTTCATACGCTCAATGCATGAGCGTTATTCATTTTATTGAATGAACTTATATGTAAGATGGTCCGCTTGTCTTTGTAGGAGCCCACCCCGTGGGCGATGGTTTCTGAGGGCGTGTGCCACGCCCATCGCCCACAGGGTGGGCTCCTACAAGGAGAGACCCATCGACTGCAACAACGCAAGGAGCGTGCTTTGGAAGTTTCATTTCACGAAGAAATCAAGGCCCTGCGCATGGGCGCGGGCGAGGTCTTTCACGGCGAGGGCATTTTGGCCATCACCAAGGGGCTGCTGCAGTCAGGCGTCAGCTATGTGGGCGGCTACCAGGGCGCGCCGGTTTCGCACCTGCTCGATGTCATGGTGCAGGCCAAGCCCTACATGGACGAGCTGGGTGTGCATGTGGAGGCCTGCTCCAACGAAGCGTCTGCTGCGGCCATGCTGGGCGCGTCCATCCATTACCCGATTCGCGGCGCGGTGACCTGGAAGTCCATCGTCGGCACCAACGTGGCGGCCGATGCGCTGTCCAATTTGTCCTCGCCCGGCGTGACCGGCGGCGTGCTGATTGTGGTGGGCGAAGACTATGGCGAAGGCGCCAGCGTGATCCAGGAACGCACGCACGCCTATGCGCTCAAGTCGGGCATGTGCCTGCTCGACCCCCGGCCCGAATTGGGCCAGATGGTCAACATGGTGGAGCACGGTTTCAGGTTGTCCGAAGCGTCCAACATGCCGGTGATGATGGAGCTGCGCATCCGCGCCTGCCATGTGCGCGGCCAGTTTATGGCCAAGGACAACCAGGCCCCCAAGCTGTCCAAAAAACACCTGATCGACGAGCCGGCGGGCTTCAACTACATGCGCTTGGCGCACCCGCCGGTGACCTTTGCACAAGAAAAGCGCAAAGTCGAACACCGCCTGCCCGCCGCACGCCAATACATTGCCGAGCAGCGCCTGAACGAACACTTTGAAGGCACCCAACACCGCCACCTGGGCCTGATCGTGCAAGGGGGCTTGTACAACACCCTCATGCGCGCCCTGCAGCAGTTTGACTTGGCCGATGCTTTTGGCGTGTCCAGCCTGTCGGTGCTGGTGCTGAATGTGACGTATCCGCTGGTGCCCGATGAGCTGGTGAATTTTTGCAAGGACAAATCGGCCGTGCTGCTGCTCGAAGAAGGCCAGCCCGAATACATCGAGCAAGAACTGGCCCTGATGCTGCGCCGACTGGACCTGCAAACCCCGCTGCATGGCAAAGACATGCTGCCCTCGGGCGGCGAATACACCGCCGAAGTCATGGCCCAGGGCCTGCTGAAATTTCTGGACCGCCACCAGCCAGACGCCGTGCCCGAAGCCACCCGCCAATGGCTGGCCACCAATGGCGAACGCCGCCAGCAAGTGCAAGCCCTGTTGGGCAACCCGCTGCCTGCGCGGCCACCGAGCATGTGCATTGGCTGCCCCGAGCGGCCCGTGTTCTCGGCCCTGAAGTTGGCCCAGCAAAATGTCGGCCCCGTGCACATTTCAGGCGACATCGGCTGCCATGCGCTGGCCACTTTCGAGCCGTTTTCGGTGGGCCACTCCATCCTGGGTTACGGCATGAGCCTGGCCAGCCGGGCGGGTGTGTCGCCGGTCATGAAGCGGCGCGTCTTGTCGGTGATGGGCGATGGCGGTTTTTGGCACAACGGCTTGCTCACGGGCGTGCAAAGCGCGCTGTTCAACGGCGACGACGCGGTGCTGCTGATCTTCAAAAACGGTTACACCTCCGCCACCGGAACGCAAGACATCATCAACACGCCCACCGACATCGCCAAAGAACTGGCGGGCGACAAACGCCAAAGCATGGTGCACACCAACCAGACCATCGAGTCCACCCTCAAAGGGCTGGGCGTGCAGTGGCTGCGCACGGTGCACACCTATGAGGTGAGCCACATGCAGGCCACGCTGACCGAAGCCTTCACCACCGAATTCCAGGGCCTGAAAGTGATCGTGGCCGAAGGTGAATGTCAGCTGGAGCGTCAGCGCCGCATCAAGCCCTGGCTGACCTCGCTGCTGTCCAAAGGCAAACGCGTCGAGCGCGTGAAATACGGCGTGGACGAAGACGTGTGCAACGGCGACCACGCCTGCATTCGCCTCTCGGGCTGCCCGACCCTCACGCTCAAAGACAACCCCGATCCGCTGAAGGTGGACCCTGTGGCCACGGTGATCGACGGCTGTGTGGGCTGCGGTTTGTGCGGCGAAAACGCCCACGCGGCCACGCTGTGCCCCTCTTTTTATCGCGCCGAAGTGGTGCAAAACCCCAAGCTGCACGAGCGCCTTTGGGCACGCTGGCAAAGCCTGGCCACCCGCTGGCTGCAACCCGCCTGATTCGAGAGAAACAACATGACCCAACCGATTTCCATTTTGTTGTGCGCCCTGGGCGGCGAAGGCGGCGGCGTGCTGGCCGACTGGCTGGTCGATGTGGCCCGCCACGCAGGCTACCCGGCGCAAGCCACCTCCATTCCCGGCGTGGCGCAGCGCACCGGGGCCACCACCTATTACCTGGAAATTTACCCCCTGCCCCACAGTCAGCTGCAAGGCCGCTTGCCGGTGCTGGGCCTGAACCCACTGCCGGGCAGGCTCGACGCGCTGGTGTCTTCCGAGTTACTGGAAACCGCCCGCCAAATCGGCAACGGCCTGGCCTCAAACGACCGCACGCTGGTCATCAGCGCCTCATCGCGGGCACTCACCACCGCCGAGAAAATGACCATGGGCGATGGCCGCCGCCCCGAAGGTCCTTTGCTCGATGTGATCGCCTCGAACAGCCAGCGCCACCACGTCATGGACATGGCGCGCCTGTGCCAGGAAAGCGGCACCCTGGTCAGCGCCGTGATGCTGGGCGCCATTGCAGGCAGCGGCTTGCTGCCCTTCTCGCTGGAACATTACGAAACGGTGTTGGCAGGCCCGAGCAAGGCGGCGCAAGCCAGCCTGCGTGGCTTTGCACTGGCCTTTGACCTGGTCACGCGCCAGCGCGAGCAAGCGCAGTATGTCGAGCAGGTGATGAAGCCCACCGCCCCTGCGCTTTCGCCTGCACCCTCTGCATCTGAATCTCCATCGGCTGTTTTGCCGGGCGATGTCGCTGCAAAGTTTCCCGCCGTGCTGCACCCCCTGATGGGCTTGGCGCACCAACGCTTGGTGGAATACCAAGGCCCTGCTTATGCACGCTTGTATGTGCAGCGGCTCGAACGTTTGCTCGATGCCGAATCCGCGTCAGCCGACGCCGCCCACCCCGTGACGGCCGAGGCCACACGTTGGCTGGCTTTGTGGATGGCGTTTGACGACATCATCCGCGTGGCCGACCTGAAAAGCCGCGCCAGCCGCTGGGACCGCGTGACGCAAGAAGTCAAGGCCAAAGAAGGCGATGTGCTCAAGGTGTACGACCACTTCAAGCCCGGCGTGCCCGAACTGGCGGCCCTGTTGCCGCAAGGCCTGGCCAACCGGCTGCTGCGCTGGGACCGCGCCCGCGTGGCGCGTGGCCAAGAGCCGTGGTCCATGCCACTCAAGGTGGCGCGCCATGCGCTGTGGGGCATGGCCAGCTTGCGCCTGCTGGCCAGCTTGCGCGTGCTGCGCCCGCTGGGCAGCCGCTATCAGAACGAGCAAGCACTGATCGAAGAATGGCTGGGCGGCATCGAGGCCGCCACGCGCCAGTCCCCCGCGCTGGGCCTGGAGTTGGCGCGTTGTGGGCAGCTCATCAAGGGTTACGGCAGCACCAACGAACGCGGCAAAGACAACCTGCTGCACATCCTGCGCCATGTGTGCGGCCCGGCTTCTGCCGTGCCTGTGGCCGAGCAAGCTGAGGCCGTGGCCCGCATCCGCCAAGCGGCCTTGCAAGACGAAGCCGGTCAAGCGCTCGACCAGGCCTTGCTGCAACATGGCGCTCCCGCCCGTCCTGTCAAGGAACAACCCGTGCTGTGGATGAAAAATCCACGGCTGCAAAAATCCTGAAAAGAGCTCACCACGGCCACCGATACACTCAGCAACTTCAAGGAGACAGACATGAAAAAAACCAAATTCTTTACACGCCGCGCCATCGGCACTGCGCTGCTCGCGATTGCCGCAGGGCCAGCTTTGTGCCTGAGCGCTGTCGCTCAAAGCTGGCCCACCAAGCCAATCAAAATCGTGGTCAACTTTCCGCCGGGCGGCGCGGCTGACCAGATCGCCCGCGCCATTGGCGTGCCCTTGGGCGAAGCACTGGGACAGCCCGTGGTGGTGGAAAACCGGGGCGGTGCCAACGGCAACCTGGGCGGCGAGATGGTCGCCAAATCGCCCGCCGACGGCTACACCCTGCTCATGAGTTCAGGCGGCATGGTGTCGGTCAACCCGCACATTTATGCCCGCATGCCCTTTGACCCCGCCAAAGACCTGGTGCCTGTGGCCTCAGCCGCCCGCGTGCTGGTGTTTTTGGTGGCAAAACCCAACTTCCCGGCCAACAACATCCAGGAATTTCTGGCGCATGTGAAGGCCAATCCGGGCCGTCTGTCCTATGGCTCGGCGGGTAATGGCAGCTCACCCCACCTGGCGGGTGAAATGATGAAAAGCCAGGCGGGTCTGTTTGCCGTGCATGTGCCCTACCGTGGCGCAGCACCGGCCTTGCAAGACGTGTTGGCGGGTCAATTGGATTTTTACTTTGACCCGGGCATTGGCCTGGGCCAGGTGCGTGCAGGCAAGCTCAAGCTGTTGGCCGTGGGCAGCATGAAGCGCTCACCCCTGTTCCCCAGCGTGCCCACGCTGGACGAAGCAGGCCTCAAAGGCTTTGACGCCGATTCAGTGTTTGGCTTTTACGCGCCTGCGGGCACGCCTGGCGATGTGGTCAACCGCATCAACCGCGAGATCAACAAAATTTTGGGCACACAAGCCTTGAAGGACCGCATCCAGAATTTGGGCGGCGAAGCCCTGCCTTTGACCCCCGCCGAGTTCGGCGCCCGCGCAGCCGATGACTCCAAACGCTTTGGTGCCATCATCCGCGAACGCAAGATCAGCGGGGATTGAGCCTCACAAGCACACACAACGAACCTATCGCCAGCAGGGCTGGCTCCTACAAAATACCCAAGCCACCTTCAGGCCCACGCCACCTACAAGTCCAAGTCCCATTCAAGCCCACGCCACCTTCAAGTCCAAGTCACATTCAAGCCCAGCCTCCTGCAAACCCAAGCGAGAGTCCTGGCCTGTGGGAGCTTGCCCTGCAAGCGATCAGCCGACGTGGACCACCAAGGATCACACGAGGCTTGGCCCATCACACCCCGGCCAGCTCCCTCAGCGCCTGGGGGTTGGGCAAGCCCAATACACGGCCACCGCCACTGATCAACTGGCGCTCGCGCAAGTGCTTGAGCACACGCGAGAAGGTCTCGGGCGCGATGCCCAGCTGGGCGGCAATGGTGCGTTTGCGTTCGGTCAGCGTCACGGCCAAACTGCCCGCCATGTCGACCGGCTCGGCATGGCGCAGCAGCCATTCGGCGCAGCGGGCGTCGGCGTCTTTGGCTAGGCGGCTCACAGCCATTTCGGTTTGCTGCCGCTGTGAACGGGCCATGTCCATCAACAAGGTTTGCGAGGCTTCGGGCAAGGCTTTGACCTCGGCCAAAAAATCGGCCACGCTCACCTGCTGCAGCTGCACAGGCGTCTCGGCCACAGCATCCACCGCTTGTGGCAGGCCCAGCAGACCCGACGCGGCTTCCAGCCAAAACGGGCCTTCGACCACCCCCAGCTGATGAGCCATCACGCCATCGGCCATGACGCCCAGAACCACCCGGCCTTGCAAGATGTGAGCGATGCGATCGACCGCGTCGCCACGGTGAAACAAGACCGTGGCCGCCTCCACAGCAATGGCGTCGACTGCGGGATCAGCGGCAGAAAAGGAAGAAGGGGGCAAAGTGTTGTCCAACATGATGGCCCCGAATGTGCCAGAGCACTGGGGCCACAGGTTTGACACACATCAATATGGGGCGCTGCAAATCACGACTTGGGCTTGTGGCCTGCACCGCATCAACTCACAGCACCAGCATCGCCCTGAAATCGTTCACGTTGGTGTGAGTCGGTCCGGTGATGACCAAGTCGCCCAGCGGCTCAAAAAAACCATAGGCGTCGTTGCGCTGCAGGTGATCGGCCACTTTGTGCCCCAGCGCAGCTGCGCGCGCCAGTGTGTCGGGGGCCACTTGCGCCCCGGCGTTGTCTTGGATGCCGTCGATGCCATCGGTGTCGGCCGCCAGCGCCCACACGCCCGGCTGACCTTGCAGGGCCTCCGCCAAGCCCATGCAAAACTCGCCTGCCCGGCCGCCGCGTCCGCGTGGCGTGCCCGCAGGCTGGGGCTTGATGGTCACCGTGGTTTCGCCACCGCTCAAAATCACGCACGGCTTTTGAAACGGCCCCAGGCCCTTGGCCGCCGCACGCGCCAACGCGGCGTGCACTTTGGCCACTTCACGCGATTCGCCCTCGATTTCGTCGCTCAGGATGTAAGCGTTCAGCCCTTGCGCACGCGCAGCTTCGGCAGCTGCCTCCAGCGACTGTTGGGGTGTGGCGATCATGTGAACGCTGTGTCCCGCAAACACGGGGGAGCCGGGTTTGGGCGTTTCCCAATCACCCGACTGCAAAGCCTGCAGCAGCGAATCGGGCACGTTGATGGCATATCGCTTGAGAATGGCCAGCGCATCCGCGCAGGTGCTGGCATCGGGCACGGTGGGACCACTGGCGATGATGGACGGGTCGTCGCCCGGCACATCGCTGATGGTGAGCGTGACCACACGCGCCGGCGCGCAAGCCGCAGCCAAGCGCCCGCCCTTGATGCGCGAGAGGTGCTTGCGCAGGCAGTTCATCTCGGAAATGTTCGCCCCGCTGGCCAACAGCTGGCGATTGATGTCTTGTTTAAGCTGCAAACTGATGCCGTCCGCAGGCAAGGTCAACAACGACGAGCCACCGCCCGAAATCAGGCACAGCACCAGATCGTCTTGCGTCAGGCCCTGGGTCATTTCCAAAATCCGCTCAGCAGCTTTGAGTCCCGCCGCGTCAGGCACCGGGTGCGAAGCCTCGACCACCTCAATGCGCGCAGGCAAGCCCGCCGGACGCGGTGGCGTGTGGCCATAGCGTGTGACCACCAGGCCCGAGAGCGGTTTGTCAGCGGGCCACAAGGCCTCGACCGCCTGCGCCATCGCGCCCCCCGCTTTGCCTGCACCCAGCACCAGGGTGCGGCCCTTGGCAGGATCTGGCGGGGTGGGCAAATGCGCAGCCGTGTTGTGCAGCGGCAAGGCACGCAACACCGCCACGTCGTACAGGTGCCTCAAAAAAGCCAAGGGGGATTGAACCGGGTCAGGCTGTGCGCCTGCCAAGGGCGCGCTCAGGGGTGTCGTTGCAGTCATGCGGCAATGTTAACGTCTCCGGACGCAATGTCGTGGCCCGCCATGATCTCCAAACTGCGGCACAACGCCGAATGGTCCTGACCCGCCAGGCCATGGGCCGCGCACACCTGCATCAGCTGCGCCGCGCTGGCGGTGTGGGGCAAAGACAAGCCCATCTCGCGCGCACCTTGCAAGGCCAGGCCCAAATCCTTTTGGTGCAATTCGATGCGAAACCCCGGGTTGAAGCTGCGCTTGACCATGCGCTCGCCGTGTACTTCCAGAATGCGGCTGGCAGCAAAGCCGCCCATCAGTGCCTGACGCACCTTGGCCGGATCGGCCCCGGCCTTGCTGGCAAACAGCAGGGCCTCGGCCACCGCCTCGATGTTCAGTGCCACGATGATCTGGTTGGCCACCTTGGTGGTTTGTCCGTCACCGTGTCCACCCACATGGGTGATGTTTTTGCCTAAGGTTTCAAAAATTGCCCGCGCACGTTCAAAGCTCTCGGGCAAGCCGCCCACCATGATGGTCAGGCTCGCAGCCTTGGCCCCAACCTCGCCACCCGACACAGGCGCATCCAGGTATTCGCAGCCCAGCGCGTGGATGCGCTCGGCCAGCGATTGGGTGGCCATGGGGCTGATGGAGCTCATGTCGATCACCAGTTTGGGCTGCCCATCGGTGCCCCGTGGTGCGCTCTTGAGGCCCAAGGCCACACCGCGCTCACCCAGCAACACCTCTTGCACATTGGGCGTGTCGGGCAGCATGGTGATGATCACGTCGGCCCGCTTGGCCACCTCTTCGGCGCTGGTGCACAAGGTGGCACCCCCTTCCACCAGTTCAGCAGGCACTTTGCTGCGGGTCTGCACAAACATGATGTGCCCGGCTTTGAGCAGATTCAAGGCCATAGGCGAACCCATGACGCCCAGTCCAATAAAACCGATTTTTTGGCCGCTTTTGCTCATGTGAATTCCTTAGGGATGGTTTTAAAACTCAGGCCACTTGGGGCAGTGCTGAAACCCGGGCTGGTGTGCTCGCCGATGCCGCTTTGGGCAGCCACTCTTGCAGCCAGCCCAAACCCGCCTGGGTGCCACCGGGCGCACCATCGCGGGGCTTGTATTCACAACCGATCCATCCGCTGTAACCGATGGCATCCAGCCACTCAAACAGGTGCCGGTAGTGGATCTCACCCGTACCCGGCTCATGTCGCCCTGGGTTGTCCGCGATCTGCACATGGGCAATGCGACGCAGCTGCTTTTGCAGCGTGGCCGACAACTCCCCCTCCATCCGCTGGGCGTGGTACACGTCATATTGCAAATACAGGTTGTCCGAGCCCACCTCGTCCATCAGCTGCAAAGCCTGCTGGGTGCGGCTGACAAAAAACCCCGGAATGTCGAAGGTGTTGATCGGCTCGATCAGCAAGCGCACGCCTTTGCGCCCCAGTGTGGCCGCTGCATGCCGCAAGTTACTCACCAGCGTGGCACGGGCCTGTTGCGGGTCTGCATCAGAAGGCAAGATGCCCGCCAGACAGTTGATCTGCGGCGTGCCCAGCACCCGTGCATAGTCCACCGCCTGGTTCAGGCCTTCGCAAAATTCCACGACACGGTCCGTGTGGCAGGCGATGCCGCGCTCGCCTGCGGCCCAGTTGCCCGCCGGCAGGTTGTGCAGCACCAGTTTCAGGCCGCTGTCTTTGAGGGCTTTGGCCACTTCTTCGGCGGGGTGATCGTAGGGAAACAAGAACTCGACCGCTTCGAAGCCGGCGCGGGCGGCCAGGTCAAAGCGGTCCAGAAAGGGCCGCTCGGTGAACAGCATGGACACATTGGCAGAAAAACGAGGCACAGCAAAACTCCTGAAATCGGATGGGTTGTCTAACCGCGCACTGCCCCCTGAGCCGATGGCGCGAAATGATGAAATGGAAAACGTCGCGTGGTTTATTCGAGCAGACCCGCCAGCTCCAAGCCCTTCAAGCCTTCGGGATGGCGGCAATCCACCGCTTCGAACTCGTTGATGCGGTCGATCTCGGTGCCCATGGCCACGTTGGTCACTTTCTCCAAAATCACTTCCACCACCACCGGCACGCGATGCTGCCGCGCCATGGCTTGGGCTTGCACCAGGGCATCACCGATTTTTTCGGGGTCGGTCACGCGCAGCGCCTTGCAGCCCAGACCCTGCACCACCGCGTGGTGGTCCACCCCAAAACCCTTGAGCGCCGGGTCGTCCACGTTCTGGTTGTCAAACGCCAATTGCACGCAATAGTCCATGTCAAACTGCCGCTGCGCCTGGCGGATCAAACCTAAGTAACTGTTGTTCACCAGCACATGCACATAGGGCAAGCCAAACTGTGCGCCCACCGCCAGCTCTTCGATCAGGAACTGAAAATCGTAGTCACCCGACAAGCCCACCACCGTGCGTGTGGGGTCCGAGGCCACCACCCCCAGAGCCGCCGGAATCGTCCAGCCCAAAGGACCGGCCTGGCCACAGTTGATCCACTGGCGCGGACCAAACACATTCAAGAATTGCGCCCCGGCAATCTGGGACAAACCGATGGTGCTGACGTACACCGCATCGCGCCCAAAGGCCTTGTTCATCTCTTCATAAACGCGCATCGGCTTGATCGGCGTTTCGGTGTAATGGGTCTTGCGCAGCATCAGGCGCTTGCGCTCGGCGCAGCGCTCAGCCCACTCCGAATAGTCGCGCAGCGTGCCCGCCGCACGCCGCTCGCGCGCCACCTGCACGAACAGCTGCAGCGCAGCTTTGGCGTCCGACACGATGCCGTAATCGGGCATGAAGACGCGGCCAATCTGGGTGGGCTCGATGTCCACATGCACGAAGCGGCGGCCCTGGGTGTAAACGTCGACCGAGCCGGTGTGGCGGTTGGCCCAGCGGTTGCCAATGCCCAGCACAAAGTCGCTGGCCAGCATCGTGGCGTTGCCATAGCGGTGGCTGGTTTGCAGACCGCACATGCCCGCCATCAAAGGGTGGTCATCGGGGATGCTGCCCCAGCCCATCAGCGTGGGGATGACCGGCACGCCCATGATCTCGGCCAGCTCGACCAGCAAGTCGCTGGCATCGGCGTTGATGATGCCGCCACCGGCCACGATCAAGGGCTTGTCGGCGGTCATCAGCATGTCCAGCGCCTTGTGGATCTGCGCCAGGCTGGCCGCAGGTTTGTAGACCGGCAGCGGTTCGTAGGTGTCGATGTCGAATTCGATCTCGGCCAGCTGCACATCGATGGGCAAATCAATCAAAACCGGGCCAGGGCGGCCTGAGCGCATCAGGTGAAAGGCCTGCTGAAACGTCCAGGGCACCTGGGCAGGCTCGCGCACCGTGACCGCCCACTTGGTCACGGGCTTGGCAATGCTCTCGATGTCCACCGCCTGGAAATCTTCCTTGTACAAACGCGCCCGGGGCGCTTGGCCCGTGATGCACAAAATCGGAATGCTGTCGGCCATGGCCGAATACAGCCCCGTGATCATGTCGGTGCCCGCAGGCCCCGAGGTGCCGATGCACACCCCAATCTGGCCTGCACGGGCACGGGTGTAGCCCTCGGCCATGTGTGAGGCGCCCTCGACATGGCGCGCCAGCACATGGGCGATTTGACCGCGCTTACGCAATGCAGCATACAAGGGGTTGATGGCGGCACCGGGCACACCAAAGGCTTGGGAGATGCCTTCTTTTTCCATCACGCAAAGTGCGGCTTCTACAGCGGTCATGCGGGTCATCGGTTTTCCTTTGAACAAGTTGAATCAAACTGGGGTCGATGCTAGAGATCGACAAACAGTTTGGGAATTGCACTGCAGATACTTTCATTCGATACTCTGCGTACCGAATCAACCGGAGACTGCAATGGACCGCTTCAAGGAAATCGACGCTTTTGTGCAAGTGATGGCGCACGGCAGCTTGGCTGCGGCCGCCTTGGCCGAAGGCGTGACGCCCGTCATGATGGGCCGACGCCTGGACGCACTGGAGCAACGATTGGGCACGCAGTTGGTGATCCGCAGCACGCGCCGCCTGACATTGACAGACCAGGGTGCCAGCTATCTGGACGAATGCCGACAACTCTTGGCCCGCTGGGACGAAGCTGAAAAATCGGTGTCCTCACAGCACCAGCGCGCCAGCGGCCACCTGATCGTGTCGGCCCCGGCGGCGTTTGGGCGTTTGCATGTGGCACCACACGCCAGCGCCTTCCTCAAAGCCAACCCGCAGGTGCAAATCTCCTTCAACCTGACCGACCGCGTGGTGGATCTGGTGCGCGAAGGCTACGACCTGGGTCTGCGCATCGGTGGCCAAATTGATCCGAACTTTGTGGCCATCCACCTGGCCAGCAACCAGCGCGTGGTGTGCGGCACCCCGGCTTATTTCAAGAAACGCGGCAAACCGACCACACTGGACGACCTGCGCGAGCACAACTGCCTGGCCTTCAATTTGCAAGGCGGCCAGCAACGCGGCTGGTACTTTCAAAAAGACGGCAAAACCGTGACGGTGAAGGTGGAAGGCAACCTGGACTGCAACGACGGCGAACTGCTGCACCGCTGGGTCAGCGAAGGCTTGGGCCTGGGCTGGCGCTCCACCTGGGAGATTCAAAAACAACTGCAAAGCGGCGAGCTGGTCACTGTGCTCGATGAATACGCCCTGCCCGCCTACGACATCCTGGCGGTCTATCCGCAGCAAAAACACCTGCCCGCCAAGGTCCGGTTTTTCATCGACCACCTGAAGAAAACCTATGCCCGGCCTGGCTATTGGCTCACGAGATAAAAACCCACCCGTGCGACACAACTCAGGCACAAGCAGCGGCCTGGCCACCATCAATTGCGAAGGCCGTTCATCTCGGCAACGTGCGCCGCGCTGGCCAGCAACGTCTTCCTCAGTCGGCCGTGATCTTCGCGTCTTGAATCACACGTCCCCAGTAAGCCAACTCCTTGCGGGTGTATTCACCCAGCTGTGCAGGCCCCATGTGGTCCACCAAAGTGCCCGCATCTTCGGCTTTTTTCTTCACCTCCGCTGAAGCCAAAATTTTGGCGATCTCGGTGTTGAGCTGCTGCACCACTTCGTTGGGTGTACCGGCGGGCGCATACAAGGCGAACCAAGAGTCGAGGGTGAAATCCTTGAGCTCAGACTCCCGCGTGGTCGGCACCTGGGGCAAAGAAGTCAGGCGCGCGCTGCTGGTGACCGCGAGACCTTTGAGCTTGTCAGCCTTGATGTGGCTGACCACCGATGCCGGCGTGGTGAAAAACAAGTCAACCTGCCCACCCAGCAGGTCCTGCACGGCAGGCCCTGCACCTTTGTAGGGCACATGCGTGAGCGACGCGCCGGTCATTTGCTTGAAAAGTTCGCCCGCGATATGCTGGATGGAGCCGTTGCCCGAAGACGCATAGTTCAGCTTGTTCGGATGGGCCTTGGCATAAGCGATCAGTTCGCGCAGATTGTTGGCCGGTAAGTTGGCCCGGGCAGCCACCACCTGAGGCGCACGCGTGAGCATGGCAACAGGCGTGAAATCCTTGATCGGGTCCCAACCGGCCTTTTTGAACAGATGCGGGTTGCCCACTTGGTAACCGCTATAAGCCAGCAGCAAGGTGTACCCATCGGGCTTGGCCTTGGCCACCAGCTGATTGCCAATGTTGCCCGAGGCTCCCGCCTTGTTGTCCACCACCACCGCTTGTCCCAACGCGCGAGACAAAGGCTCGGCAATCAGGCGTGCTGTGAAATCGGTAGAACCGCCGGGTGCACTGGGCACCACGATGGTGATGGCCCGATCCGGAAATTTACCCTGGGCCTGTGCGGTGTGGCCGAGAGCCAAGGCCAAGGCGGCCCCGGTTGCGCTGATGATCCATGGACGTCGTTGCATCTTTGTCTCTTTGTTGTTTTCGAAAAAATCAGATCAAAACAGACAGTTCGATCAAGTTGAAATCCGGGTCACGCACATAGACCGAGCGGATCTTGGCAGTTGCTCCCGTGCGGTTCACCGGGCCTTCCACGATGGGCCAATGGCACGCCTGCAGCCGTGCCATGACCTCTTCCAGCGGGATCTGCACAATGAAGCACAGGTCCAACGCGCCCGGTACCGGCAAATGGGCCTTGGGTTCGAACTCGCTGCCCTGAACATGCAGGTTGATCTTCTGGTTGCCGAACTTGAAAGCGCGGCGCTCGACGGGCGGCGTGCCACCGATGAAGCTTTCGAGCTGCATGCCCAGCACACGGGTGTAGAAGTCCACGCACTCGGCTTCACGGGCCGTGGTCAGGACCAGGTGGTCAAGGTGATCGATCATGAAAATGACTTTCTCAATTCAGCCACCGAGGGTGGCGCAGGGTGTAAATCGGTGATGCGGCCGCTCTTGGCGACCTGCCCGGGCACCACATGCCCAACGACGTCGGGCAAGTCGCGCGCAATGGGCAACAAACGCCCCAGGTCCATGCCCGTGTCGTAGCCCATGGCGTCCAGCATGTGGATCGCGTCTTCGCTGGTGATGTTGCCGCTGGCACCCGGGGCGTAGGGGCAGCCGCCCAAGCCGCCCAAAGAGCCATCGAAGCGGTCGATGCCCGATTGCGCAGCCGCCAGCACATTGGCCAGCCCCATGCCCCGCGTGTTGTGAAAGTGCAGCGTCAATTGCAGTGCCGGAAAACGCGCCTGCAGCGCATCGCACATCGAAGCTACTTGCTCGGGGTGGGCCATGCCCGTGGTGTCGCAAATCGTCAGCCCGCGCACACCCAAGTCGGCAAAGCGCTGGGCCCATTGCATCACTTCCGTCTGGGGCACATCGCCCTCCATCGGGCAGCCAAAACAAGCCGACAAGGACACATTGATGGGCACCTGCGCGCCATAGCGTTCGATCACCTCGCGCAAGGCCGCATAGCTGTGCTCACGTGGCATGCGCAGGTTGGCCAAATTGTGCGTCTCGGACGTGGACATGACCAGGTTGAACTCGTCGGGGTTTGACGCCATTGCCCGCTCAACCCCCCGCAAGTTGGGCACCAGCACGGTGTACTCCACACCCGGCACGCGCTCGATGCGGCCCATCACCTCTTCGGCATCGCGCAGCATCGGGATGGCCTTGGCCGATGTGAACGAGGTCACCTCGATCTTGGCGTAACCGCACTGGCTCAGCGCATTGATCAAGGCCACCTTGTGCTCCGTGGGCACAAATTCCGGCTCCATCTGGAAGCCGTCACGGGTCACCACTTCATTGAAAAGAATTTTTGGCTTCACGCTTTGCTCCCCACAATGCCGCGCGCTCTCAAGGACTGGATTTGATCGGCCGTCAAGCCCATTTCCGCCAAAATTTGATCGGTGTCCTGCCCCAGCTGCGGGGCGTTGCGCCGATGCTGCCCCGGTGTTGCCGACAGCTTGGGCACGATGCCAGGCACCGTCAGGGTGCTGCCGTCATCCATCTCCACAGCTTGCAACATGCCCCGCGCTTGGTAGTGCGGATCGGCGGCGATGTCGGCCACGGTGTAGATGCGCCCGGCAGGCACCGATGCTTTGTCCAGCGCCTCCAGCACCTCGGCCACAGGGCGCTGAGCGGTCCATGCGCCAATAGCCTCATCGAGCTCCTGCACGCGTGCGACACGGCCGGTGTTGTCGGCCAGCGCAGGGTCGTTGGCCAAGTCCGGGCGTTCGATCAAGGCCATCAGGCGTTTGAAAATGCTGTCGCCGTTGCCCGCCACCAAGGCATAGGCCCCGTCCTGACACAGGTAGGCATTGGTAGGCGCGATGCCCGGCAAAGCGCTGCCTGCAGGCTCACGCACCGCACCAAACGCGCTGTATTCGGGCAGCAAACTCTCCATGCAGTTGAATACCGCCTCGTACAAAGCCACATCGATCACTTGGCCTTGCCCCGTGGTGTGCCTGTGCTGCAAGGCCAGCAAGATGCCGATGACCCCGTGCAAGGCCGACAAGGTATCGCCGATGCTCACGCCCACACGCACGGGCACACGGCCCGGCTCTGCTGTCAGGTGACGCAAACCGCCCATGGCCTCGCCAATCACGCCAAAGCCCGGACGATTGCGGTAAGGGCCTGTCTGGCCGTAGCCACTGATGCGCAGCACGATCAAGCGCGGGTTGCTGGCCATCAACACCTCGGGCGACAGGCCCCAGCCTTCCAGCGCGCCGGGGCGGAAGTTTTCAATCAGCACATCGGCTTCAGAGGCCAATTGGCGAACCAGGTCCTGGCCCTCGGGCGTGCGCAAATCCAGCGCCAGCGAGCGCTTGTTGCGCGACTGCACTTGCCACCACACCGAGGTCCCGTCCTTGAGCATGCGCCACTTGCGCAGCGGGTCACCGTTGTCTGGCGGCTCGATCTTGATGACTTCGGCGCCAAAGTCGGCCAGGGTCTTGGCGGCAAACGGCCCCGCGATCAGCTGGCCCAGCTCCAGCACCTTCAGGCCCGAAAGTGCGCAAAGGTCTGGTGTGGTGTTTGCAGTGCTTGTGAAATTCATAGCCCGCAGTGTCCTGCGGATGCGCTGGCGCGTCTATTGGCGACTCGATCAGGCTGCCTTCGCATTTTGCGAAGACAAATGCAAAAAATCCCTGAAATCCGCCACCCAGGCGTCGGCTTCCTTGCGGATGCCCACTTTCATTTGACGTTTTGCCCATTCGTCTTTCAGCGGACGCCAACTGAGCTGCATGGCCCGCACGATGGGCAAAGCCGCCGCCTTGGGCAGCAGCGCAATACCCAAGCCCGAGGCCACCATGTGCCCCACGGCATCAAAGCTGCGCACTTGCATGCGCAACTTGAACGTTCGACCTGCCGCCATGGCCGCACTTTGCTGTTGCTGCAACAGGGCAGCGCCAGGATTGAGGCTGATCCACGACTCGTCCAGCGCATCGGAAAAGGCCAGCGGTGATTTACCCACCAAAGCGTGGCGCTTGGGCAAGATGAGCACCAACTCATCCTGGCGAAAATCCTGCACGTCCAGGCCATCGGTATCGGGGCCTTGCACAAACACCGCCACGTCAGCTCGCCCCTCTCGCAAGGCCTGCACCACATGCTCTGAGACCTGTTCTTCCAGATCGATCTGGACCTCGGGATGCAATCTGTTGTACTCGGCCATCAGCGGCGGCAAAAACTGGTTGATGGCGGCCGTCCCGGCAAACAGGCGCAGGTGCCGGGCAATGCCTTGGTGCAGATCGACCAATTCGCTGACCAGACCATCCATCTCTTGCAGCAGGGCCAAGCCCCTGCGCATGAAAATACGGCCTGCGGGCGTGATGCTCAGCCCACGTGAATGCCGCTCAAACAACAGGCAGCCCGTGGCCGATTCCAGCTCTTTCAAACGCCGACTGGCAGCGGGCAACACCAAGTTGCACTGGCGAGCCGCCGTGGTCAGGCTGCCGGTCTGGGCACACAGCACGGCCAGTCGGATCGACACAAAATCAAATCGCGCCAGGTTGTATCCAGGCATGGACATCCGCACATCTCCAAGAGGTTTTGCTCTGGCGTATTGTGCGCAATCCTCAAGTCGATTTGATCCAGTGCACTCAATCGGCGTAAACGCCCGCCGCCTTGATGACCGGTGCCCACTTGGCCACTTCGGACATCACAAAAGACTTGTGCCCCGCGGGGTCGTTGCGTGCGTCGTTGATGACGGTCGCCCCACCCGCATCCTGCTTGCGGATGAATTCAGGGTCTTTGACCGCCACCTTGAGGGCATCGTTGAGCTTTTTGAGCACGGCCGCTGGTGTGCCTTTGGGTGCGTACAAGCCTTGCCAGATCGTGATGCCGAAATCCTTGAGCCCAGCCTCCTGCATGGTGGGCAGGTCCTTGAGCACGGGCGAGGTCAAACGCGTGGACGTGGTGACCGCAAACGGCTTGACCTTTTTGCCTTCGATCTGCGGGATCGTGGTGGTGGTCTGGTCACACATCAGGTCAATCTGCCCACCGATCAAATCGGTCATGGCCGGGGCCGTGCCTTTGTAGGGCACCGAGGTCATGTCCACCTTGATGGTGGACTGGAACAGCATGCCGCACAGGTGCGAGGCCGAACCCGGTCCCGCGTTGGCGATGTTGATCTTGCCCTTGTTGGCGTTGATCCAGCTCACCAGCTCGGCCATGTTGTTGGCTGGCAGATTCGGGCGACCGATCAAGCTCATGGGATTCTCACTCACAAGGCCGAGGTACTCGAAGTCCTTTTCCACGTTGTAGGGCAGATTGCGAAAGAAGCTGACCAAGGTCGCCTGTGCAATGTGCGTGAACAAGAGCGTGTAACCGTCAGCAGTTGCCTTGGCCACCTTGTTGGCACCGATGGAGCCGGATGCGCCTGCCGAATTGTCGATCACGATGCTGTGCCCACCCATGGCCTTGCTCATGGCCTGTGCCAAATCCCGCGCCGCTTTGTCGGTGGGGCCACCCGCCGCGTAGGGCAGCACGAAGGTGATGGTTTTATTGGCCACAGGATAGTCCTGCGCCAATGCATTCACAGACGCCAGCAGAGCGCAGGCGGTGGCAACGGGAAGAAACTTGGAGCGCATGTTCATGCCTTTCACAGCGTGGGGGTCAATAAATCATTGAATTGGAGAATGGACAAACTGCATCCAACGCACATCATGGCCTCAAGCCAAAGCCTTGCATACCGCTTGGGTGACATCCACCGTCAGGGCTTTCCCGCCCAGGTCGCCGGTGTGCAGGGCCGGGTTGGCCGTCACGGCCTCCACTGCCTGCATCAAACGTTTGGCGGCATCGTTCTCGCCCAGATGCTCCAGCAGCATGACCACCGACCAGAACGTGCCCACCGGGTTGGCCAAACCCTTGCCCATGATGTCAAAGGCCGAGCCATGGATGGGCTCGAACATGCTGGGGTAACGGCGCTCAGGGTCGATGTTGCCTGTGGGTGCAATGCCCAGGCTGCCCGCCAGGGCTGCGGCCAGGTCGCTCAGGATGTCGGCATGCAGGTTAGTGGCCACAATCGTGTCCAGGCTCGCTGGGCGGTTGACCATGCGGGCGGTGGCCGCATCGACCAGTTCCTTGTCCCACTTCACATCAGGAAACTCTTTGGAGATCTGCAACGCGATCTCGTCCCACATGACCATGGCGTGGCGCTGGGCATTGCTCTTGGTCACCACGGTGAGCAGCTTGCGGGGGCGCGACTGCGCCAGTTTGAAGGCGTAACGCAAGATGCGCTCAACGCCTGCGCGGGTCATGATGGACACGTCGGTGGCCGCCTCGATCGGGTGGCCCTGGTGCACACGACCACCCACGCCGGAGTATTCGCCTTCGGAGTTTTCGCGCACGATGACCCAGTCCAGGTCTTTGGGCGTGCAGCGCTTGAGCGGCGCGTCGATGCCCGGCAGGATGCGCGTGGGGCGCACATTGGCGTACTGGTCAAAGCCTTGGCAAATCTTCAGGCGCAGACCCCACAGCGTGATGTGGTCAGGGATGTGCGGGTCTCCGGCTGAGCCGAACAGGATGGCGTCTTTGTTACGCAATGCGTCCAGGCCATCGGCGGGCATCATCACGCCGTGCTCGCGGTAGTAGTCGCCGCCCCAGCCAAAGTTTTCAAATTCAAAAGCAAAAGTGCCACAGGCCTTGGCCAGCACCTCCATGACCTGCTGGCCTGCGGGAATGACTTCTTTGCCAATGCCGTCTCCGGGGATGGTGGCGATGCGGTAGGTTTTCATGGTGTCGTGGTTCAAGGTGAAAAAAGGATGCGTCATTGTGCGGCGCTCTCCTCTCAATAAACACCCTAAAATTCAATCCATTGTTAACCTGAGATCAACAATGGAACCTCGCCTGCAAGCCGCTGATTTGGGCTTTTTTGCGGCACTGGCCATGGCCGGCAGCCTGAGCGCCGCCGCCCGCGAGATGCGCATCACCACGGCTGCCGTCAGCAAACGCCTGTCGCAAATGGAAGCCCGCTTGGGCGTGCCACTGATCAACCGCACCACGCGGCGCATGAGCCTGACGGTGGAAGGCGAAACCATGCTGCGCCACGCCCGCATCATCCTGGCCGAAATGGCCGATCTGGAACAACAACTGGGTGCCAGCCGCTCCACGCCCAGCGGCCTGCTGCGCGTGAATGCCACCTTGGGCTTTGGCCGCAGCCACATGGGCCCGCTGATCAGCCGCTTCGTTCAGCAGTACCCGCAGGTCGACGTGCAGCTGCAGCTGTCGGTGGACCCGCCCTCACTGAGTGACGATGCCTTTGATGTGTGCATCCGCTTTGGCCCACCACCCGATGCGCGGGTCATCGCCCGCAAGATCGCGAGCAACCAGCGCCTGCTGTGCGCATCGCCCGCCTACCTTGCACAGCATGGCGAGCCCAAGACCACGGCCGACTTGGCTCGGCACAACTTCATCAGCATCCGCCAAGGCGACGAAGCCTATGGCGTGATCAAGCTCACGCGCGCGCGCACCGGCAAAACCGAGACCATCAAGACCCGCGGCAACCTGACCACCAACGACGGCAGCATCGCCGTGCAATGGGCGCTGGACGGCCACGGCATCCTGATGCGCGCCGAGTGGGACATTCGCGAGCACCTCGCGCAAGGCCAGCTGGTGCAACTGCTGCCGCAGCACCACACGCCCGATGCCGACATCTATGCGGTGTACCCAGCGCAGCACAAATCGGCTGCGCGGGTGCGAGCCTTTGTGGACTTTGTGGCCGAGGCGTTCAGGCCAGCCAGGCCTTGATGCGGCTGTTCATTTTTTCAGCCGAGATGCCGTAGCGATCGTGCAGCGTGGGCAGAGCGCCTGCGTCAAGGAATTCGTCAGGCAGCGCCAGCATGCGGAACTTGCTTGGCATCACACCTTCGCGCATCAACAAGCTGGCCACCGCCTCGCCCAAGCCCCCCACGATGGAGTGGTTCTCGGCCACCACCACCAGGCGGCCGGGCTTGCGCACCTCGGCCAGGATGGTGGCGTCGTCCAGCGGCTTGATGGTCGGGCAGTGCAGCACGGCCACATTGACCTTGTCGGCCTCCAGTTGCTTGGCGACTTCCAGCGTGCGCATGGTCATGAAGCCGCTGGAGATCACCAACACATCTGCGCCTTCGCGCAGCATCTTGGCCTTGCCCAATTCAAAGGTGTAGTTGTATTCGTCCAGCACCAGCGACACATTGCCGCGCAGCAGTCGCATGTACACCGGACCGTTGTGGGCCGCGATCTGCGGCACAGCTTGCTCGATGTCCAGCGCATCGCAAGGGTCCACCACCGTGAGGCCCGGAATGGCGCGCATCATCGCCAGGTCTTCGGTGGCCTGGTGGCTCGGGCCGTAGCCCGTGGTCAGGCCCGGCAGAGCGCAGCAGATCTTGACGTTGAGGTTTTCTTCGGCAATCACCTGGTGGATGAAGTCGTACGCACGGCGTGTGCCAAACACCGCATACGTTGTGGCAAAAGGCACCAAGCCTGTTTTGGCCATGCCGCCAGCCGCGCCCATGAGCAGCTGCTCGGCCATGCCCATCTGGAAAAAGCGCTCAGGGTAGGCCTGCGCAAACAGGTGTAGGTCGGTGTACTTGGCCAGGTCCGCCGTCATGCCCACCACTTCGGGGTGCTCGGCAGCGTAGGCCACCAGCGCCTTGCCAAAGGGGGCGGCTTGCACGCGCTGGCCTTCGGTGGCGATGGAGGCGATCATGGCCGAGGTGGTCAGCCGGGGTTTCTTGTCGGTCACAGCATTCATCTCATTCGCCTCAGGGTTGGTTCGCATCCAGGATTTCAAGGGCCTGCTGCCACTCGGGCGGGTCCACGCGGATGAAGTGGTTCTTCTCGCGCGTTTCCAGGAAGGGCACGCCCTTGCCCATCAGCGTGTCACACAGGATCACACGGGGCTTGGCTTCGGTCAATTGACGCGCCGTGTCGAATGCGCGCAAAACGGCAGGCAAATGGTTGCCGTCCACACGCTGCACATGCCAGCCAAACGCGGCCCACTTGTCGGCCAATGGCTCAAAGCCCAGCACCTTGCTGGACGGGCCATCGGCCTGTTGGTTGTTGATGTCGACCATGCAAATCAGATTGCCCAGGCCGTGGTGGGCGGCAGACATGGCCGCCTCCCACACCGAGCCTTCGTCCAGTTCGCCGTCGGACATGGAGTTGTAGACAAAGGCCGGGCTCTTTTGGTGGCGCAAGCCCAGCGCGATGCCCACGGCAATCGGCAGGCCCTGGCCCAGCGAACCGCCCGAGATTTCCATGCCGGGCGTGTAGGTGGCCATGCCCGACATGGGCAGGCGGCTGTCGTCGCTGCCATAGGTTTCGAGTTCGGACTCGGGGATGATCCCGGCCTCGATCATGGCGGCGTAGTGCGCAATGGCGTAATGGCCGTGCGAAAGCAAAAAGCGGTCGCGGTCGGCCCAATCGGGGTCGTCTGCGCGAAAGCTCATCGCGTGGCCATAAGCCACGGCCAGCACGTCGGCATAGCCCAGGGCTTGGCCCACATAACCCTGGCCTTGCACCTCGCCCATGCGCAAGGCATAACGGCGGATGCGCCAGGCGCAACGTGCAAGATCGACCATCTGGCTGTGGCTAACCGACATATTCAAACTCCTGAATCAAAAGACTGGCAGGTCACTTGAGAATGACTGCCGGCACATAGGAAACCAGCATCAGCACACCCAATGCCACCACATAAAAAGGCACCATGGCGCGAACGGTCTGTCCAACTTTGACCTTGGCCAGAGAACTGGTAATGAAAAGTGTGGTGCCCACCGGAGGGGTGTAAAGACCTATGGCCAGATTGACGACCATCATGATCCCCAATTGCACTGTGTCCATGCCAATGGATTGAGCCAAAGGCAAAAATACAGGTGTCAGCAACAAAACTGCTGCTGGCAGATCAATGAACATGCCGAGAAACAGCATCATCGCGTTCATCAGCAAAATGACGACCCATTTCTCGGATACGTTTGCATGGACCCATTGCACGATGTGTTGCGGCATCTGGTCAAACGTCAACAGCCAGCCAATGGCCGCCGAAGCCATGATGACCATCAGCACCACACCAGTGGCGAGGCCCGCTTCGAGCACTGCGTGGTGAAGGCGCTTGAGGCTCAGGTCACGGTAGACCAACCATGAAACGGCACCCGCAAAGAGGGTGGAAAGAACGGCCACTTCGGTCGGGGTAGCAATGCCGAACCGCAGAAACACAATGATCAAAACGGGCAATGCAATCGCGGGCAGCGAATACAGCAGGTTACGTCGAAAAATCGCCTTATCCGTTGGGGCGCTCTCCCTTGGAAGGTTTTGCCGTTTGCCTACCCACCAGCAAGCCGCCATGAAGCCACCACACAACAGCAATCCAGGTAATATGCCCGCATAAAACAAGGCCCCAATCGACTCATTCGCACTCATGGCGTACAAAATCATCGGGATCGACGGTGGAATGATGATGTCGATGGTCGCAGCAGAAGCCAGCGAGGCGGCTGAGAAAGGCATGGGGTAACCCAGTCGCCGATGCCAGGGCATGACCAGTGAGCCAATCGCAGAAGCATCTGCCACTGCCGAACCCGACACACCACCAAACAGCGTAGACGAAAGCACGCTGACTTGTGCCGGCCCACCATGCCAACGCCCCACCAACGCAGTGAGTGTTCCCACAATGGCCTGGCCCAGTTTGCCACCCATCATCAGCGAGCCAGTCAGCATGAAAAAGGGAATAGCGATCAATGGAAAACTTTGAACCTGCGCCACCATTTGCTGCACAAGCAAATCAAAAGGGACACGGTCACTGCTGATGGCCGCAGCCAGTGCAGCCAGCAAAATCGCATGCGCGATTGGAATGGCCAGTGCAGCAGCACCCAGAAAAACAATAAGAATCAGAAAAGTCATGTTATTTACCCCTGTGCAGCCTGTGCACCTGGTTCATCGTCTTCGTGCTTGACCTGAACTCTCTGCCATGCCCGCCAGGCCGACAGTAATGCCAGCAACGCCAACATCAGCATGCCTCCAAGCAAACATGCATAAGTGACGGATGAGGGAATTTGCAATATAGGCGTACGTTCATCGTGAACGATCTCCAGCATCGCCCAAGTCGCGCGCACCAAAACCGCATACAGCACGGCCACCGCCAACCAAGCCACGATAGAAATGATCCTCTTGATTTCGGGCTGCACCCACTCCACCAGAAAAACGGTGGCAATGTGACTTCCCTTTTCAGCCGCCAGCACCACACCGGACATGACCAGCCATGGGAAAAGCAGTTCCGGCACCTCATTGGCCCACTGCAGGCTGCTGCCGCTGAAGTAGCGCAGGAAAGTGTTAGCCGTGAGGATCAAGAAGATCACGATCGTTGTGATCCACAGCACCACATTACAAAAGACAACGATCGAGCGTTCCAGCATATTGCGCTGGACCCAAATATTTTTCATGCAAATTTCTCCTGGTCACCCCACCCGGACCGATCGTTCGACCGAGCGGGGGTTGGACACGACTGACGCCTAAGGCCAGCAACAGGGAATCACTTAGCTCTGGCAGCTGCCACAACCTGCTTGACAAATGGACCAATGGGACTTGCTTCCCATTTGGCAATCACAGAAGCGGTCGCTTTCATAAATGGAGCCTGATCCACTTTGTCAATCTGCATGCCCTTGGCTTTCAGCTCTGCGAACATTTTTTCATCAGCTTCCTGCGCCAGCTTGCGCTGCAAAGCAGTAGCTTCTGCGGCGGCTTCCTGGACGATCTTGCGATCACCATCGGAGAGACGATCCCACGCACGCTTGCCAATCAGGAACGGAGTCATTTCGTATTTATGACCTGTCAACGAGACGTATTTCTGCACTTCATAAAGCTTACCTGCTTGCACGTTGACCAGCGGGTTTTCCTGGCCATCGACCACGCCCTGCTGCAAAGCAACGTACAACTCAGACCACTTGATCTGTTGCGCCTCGGCGCCCAGACTCTGCATGATGTCGACCGTCACCGAGTCTGGCGGTGTACGCATCTTCAGCCCCTTCAGATCTTCAGGCTTTAGAAGGGGGCGCTTGCTGTTGCTCATGTGGCGAATGCCGTTGTCCCAGTAGCCCAGAACAATCAGGCCTTTTTCGGCAGACTTATCAGCCAAGGCCTTGCCGGCCTGACCGTCCATCACCTTCCAGGCCTGTGCCTGGCTGGCAAACAGGAACGGCATTCCAAACGCGGCATATTCAGGCACAGCGTTCGATACAGCGCCCTGAGAGTTGGCCGACATGTCCAGTGCGCCGGTACGCAAGGCGGTCACCATCGCGGCGTCGTCACCCAGCTGGGATGCTGGCGCGACCGTCACTTCAATGCGCCCACTGCTCTTGGCTTTGGCCACTTCAGCAAACTTCAAGGAAGCAGTGTGGCGAGGGTTATCAATGGCCGTGCCATGACCCAACGTAATTTTGACGGCTTGGGCCTGCACCAGTGAAGTTGCTGCAAGCAACGATGCGGCCAGCAGGCTTCGACGCAATGTATTGAATTTTTTCATGATGTCTCCTTGGTTGGAATAATCCACGGCACTGCCGTGGTGTTGGGGGAATCAAAATCAGTGAATCAACATGCCGCCGTTGATGTCCAGCGTCACGCCCGTGCAGTACTTGGACAGGTCGCTCGCCAGGAACACCACACAACCGGCTACATCCCTGGGCTCGCCAATGCGGCCCAGCGGAATGCCATCCAGAATGGCCTGGCGCTTGTCATCGGGAATTTTTCCTTTGTTGATGTCGGTGGCAATCAAACCGGGTGTGACACAGTTCACGCGGATGTTGTTGCCGCCGTATTCACGGGCCATGGCCCGCGCCAGGCCAAGCACGCCGGCCTTGGCAGCCGAGTAATGCGGACCGCCCAGAATGCCGCCTCCGCGTTGAGCTGACACTGAGGAAATGCAAACAATAGAGCCACTGTTCTGAGCCACCATGAGTGGCAAAACAGCTTGGGAAGCGTACAGCGTGCCACGCAGGCTGACGTCCATGATGCGGTCGTAATCCGCACCCGTGATGTCAAGGAACTTGACTGGTTGTGTGATGCCCGCGTTATTCACCAGGACATCAATGCATCCGTATTTGGCTTTGATTTGGGCAACCGCCGCTTCACAGGACGCCTTGTCCGTCACGTTAGCCACCAGACCCAAGTGAGCCGGGCCAAGGCGTTCGGCTGCCGCCTGAGGATTAGCCACCTCCAAATCCAGGATCACGACCTTGGCACCCTGTTCGGCCATCATGGTGGCCGTCGCAAATCCCAGGCCATTAAGGCCTGCACCGCCCGTGATGACCGCAACTTTGTCTTTCAACAGCATGTTTGTCTCCTTTGATTCACCGCTGTGGTTATTGATGGCGCGATTCTGGAGAGCTTCTGGCGTGAAGACAAACGACATAAACTCACGGATGTTTGAATTTCATTCATGCTGCATTGCAATATGAATGACGGGTGTTGTGAGCTGCCACGTCATCTGCCCCTGCCAATGATCAGACGCTCAAGCGCTCCAACATCCTCACAGGTCGTTCGGTTGCAACATGACTCGGCAAGATGGATCTGAATCGCCCAACGTGCGCTGTCTTCAAATGCGCATCAAAAGCCTCTCTGGATCGGTAAACCTCGTAAAACAGGACCCCATTGGCCACATCAGGCACCCGCAGCACATTGAACTGCAGGCACCCGGGCTCATCCGCCAGGGAATGCCGTGCGTCGTCGAAGGCATGCGTCAGAAAGTCGTCGAATCGCCCTTCCTTGACAATGAATTCAGCAATGACAACGAAGGTCGCCTGCAACTGTGCAGTATGGAAGTCCGGCATGATCAGTCACCCCATCAAACGGCTTTGGGGCCCATGGTTCGCGCGTACTCCTTGCGGAACTCGACAACATCCAGGTTGTCAACGAGTTCAACGTCAGAGAAGCGCACAGGGGTGTCCTTCGCCACGGGTTTCACCAACTTCACCTTGTGTGCGAGGCCAATAGGCAGGGCATCAAGAGCCAGACTCTTGGTGGCTGGAATGGCATTGGCCCATACAGCGAAGCCCCCTTCACCGTCCAACATCTGGCCAGCCTTCAGATCCGTTTTGGCCGTGGCCACAGCGTCTGCACGGAACTCTCGTGAGGAACCGGTTGGCTCTCCACGCAACACGGCCGACAACACGCTCACACTGGTTTCCAGGCCAATCAGATGAAAGGGCCGCCACATGGAGGCGTACCAGCCCGACTTGTCTGTCAGCAGACCGTACTGTTTGAAACAGGCCCTGGTGTATTCGTCCGGTGCCTTGAACGTGACAAACATGCCATAACGGATGTTGTTGTAGACCTCTCGACCGTCAGGCTCCTGGCTGGCGGCGATGTCGATCAGGCCACTGCGTGCAAGGCGTCCGCCATCTGCTGCAGGCTTGAACACATTGGCCAGGTCATGCAATCCGGAGGGCAAGAAGGCCAGACCGTCGTCGGGACAATCAAGCCCTGTGCCGTTGGCAACCGCAGCCATCTCGATCGCAGCTTTGGTGCCGTCCGTGAAGGAGTTGTACATCTGTGCGTTGAAATCGCCAGCTTTGACCTCTTCCTCCGTCCAGCCAAAGTATCCCCAGACCGTGTCCGGGGTCGAATAACGGTAGCGTGGTTCGTAATTCATGCCCTTGCCTGCAGCAGTGAGCTCGAAGCCGCATGAACGCACCCAGTCAATCAATTCGCAGATGAAGGCTGGTTGGTCGCCATAGGCCATGGAATAGACCACGCCCTTCTCTTTGGCTTTAGCCGCCAACAAGGGGCCGCACATCACATCGGCTTCCACGTTGACCATCACGACATGCTTGCCATGCTCAATGGCCTTGAGGGCATGCCGCACCCCTGCAATCGGGTGCCCGGTGGCTTCGATCACGCACTCGATGCCCTCGAACTCGGCCAGTGCCGCTGCATTGTCAACAATGCATGTCTGCCCCGATTTGTAGGCTTCGCCCAGTGTTTTGGCGCTGTATTGAGCCTCTTCCCAACCCACCCGGTTCAGGGATTCACGGGCTTTGGCCACATTCAGGTCGGCCACGCCCACCACGTGGTAGCCAGCGATGTGTTTGGCCTGCGCGAGCATCATCGAGCCAAATTTGCCTGCGCCAATGATGCCTACGCGGACAGGGCCTTTTTCTGCGACACGTTTTTGAAGCAAGGTTGCCAGATTCATGGGGAGTGATTTCCTATGTGGTTGGATGGATTAGAAAATTTAATTTTTCTAATCCTAGAACACTGAAATCACACCGTCTATTGACTTAAATTCCCATTCTGTTTAGAAAATCTAAAATATCAACCCAAATCTTCATAAAAGTTGCGCTTCCCAATGTTGACGCTCCTCTCGCAGCCAATCCAGAAACTGCTGAACTTTGGCCTTGCGCAAGTGGTCAAACGGGCAAACGATCCATTGCGTGGTGAGTTCAAACACCGGCGCATTGCGAACCGGACACACCAGACGACCATCGCCCAGCTCGCGCCACATCATCAAATGACTCTCCAGTGCCACACCCAGGCCGTCGGCAGCCGCATCAATCGCCATATGGCTACGGTCAAACAGCAGCCGACTCCAATCACCGGTCGCGGGCAGGCCACACGCAGTCATCCACTGTGACCATTGCAACTGGGCCTTGACCGAATGGATCAAGCGATATTGAACCAGTTCTTTGGCATCCAGGCTGGCGGCTCGGGCGTGCGTCGGTGAGCACACCGGTATGAAACGCTCCAGGGCCAGGCCCTCGACAAACATGCCTGACCATTGCCCCTCACCATGGCGAATTTCCACATCCACCGCTTCCCTGGAAAAATCAGTGGGCTCCGTGGTGGCATTCAGCCTCAGCTCAACATCCGGATTCGCATCCAGAAATCGATGCAAGCGGGGCAGGAGCCATTTGTTCCCCAGTGTGGGCGTGGTGCGAACGGTCAGCGTAGCCCGGGATCGAAAACCCCGAATGCGTTGCGTCGCTTCGTGGATACGCTGAACATCGGCAGAAATCATCTCGTGATAGCGTTCCCCGGCTTCAGTCAATGCCACACCACGGCCAGCCTTCTTGAACAAGGTGGTACCGAGGTGCAGCTCCAACGCCTGAATTTGCTGGCTGACCGCCGAAGGCGTCACGTACAGTTCAGCGGCCGCCTTGGTCAGGCTGCAGCAACGCGCCACCACGTCAAATACGGCAATCGCCCGCAGGGGTAATGTCATGTCAAGGCCATCCAATGAGTCTCCATACACAAAGGATAGCCTTGCCAGCGCTCCACGGGACGCCTCGAATGTTAAATTCGTTCATGTCGCACACTCATGGTGTAATTTTCATCAAATCCAATGATCCCACCGCTCGCGGCTTTGCAAGCCTTTGAAACGATTGCCCGCCGCAAAAGCTTTTCGCTGGCGGCCGAAGAGCTGCACCTGACGCCCTCGGCCGTGAGCCACCAGGTGGCCAAGCTGGAAGGTCTGCTGAACGTGCGCCTGTTTGAGCGGTCTGCCCGAGGCGTCGAGCTGACCCCAGCGGGCCAGCAATACCTGCAACGTGTGGCCAGCGCTTTGGGCGCCATCAACACCGCGACCGAAGACCTGCGCCACGGCGTTCAAGACACGCTGTATGTGCACAGCAGCCCCAGTTTTGCCAGTCTGTGGCTGATGCCGCGCATCGCCCGTTTTGCCGAGCGACACCCCAACATCTCGCTCATGCTGTCGGCCTCGCATGTGCACTCGGACTTTCAGCTCGGCCAGATGGACATCGACATCCGCTACGGCATGCCCAACTGGCCTAACCTGGAGGTGGAGCCGATTTTTACTGAACACATCCTGCCGCTGGCCAACCCTGAATTCATCCGCACCCATGCATTGCATGCACCGCAAGACCTGCTGCGCGTACCGCTGATCCAGTCCAGCGTGAGTGTGGTCCAGTGGCCCGAATGGTTTGCCCGGTTTGGGGGTGACCTGCGCCCGGAACGCATGGGCCTGCGATTTGACCGCGCCATGATGAGCCTGGACGCCGCCGTACAAAAACTAGGCGTGGCCTTGGAGAGCACCTGCATTGGCCAGTCGCTGATCGCCAGCGGCAAATTGCAACCCGTATTTGCCGAAGACCTGTGCATGCCCGTGCGGGCGCATTTCATGGTTTACCCGGCGCGGCACGCCTCACGGCCGGAAGTCAAAAGCTTTGTGGCGTGGTTGCGTGAGGAAGCTGGAGCGTCAAAAAACTGAGCTGCTTCGTGTCTGACTGCATGTGGCTTGGTTGTTCACTCAACCATTGCAGGCGTCCGATTTCGGCCAGAAGCGGTCATGAGTACTATATTGATAGGCTCGCAATATCAATCCACAACATAACAGTTCTAGAAGGTACCCCACCATGGCTTATGACTTGCACTTGGTCAGAACTAGCGACTGGCTGGAAGCCGCCGAAGCCCCAGTCACCAAAGCAGATGTTGATGCTTTGATCCTCTCTGACGCAGAACTTAGCTGGTCAACGGACTACATCGATATGAAGGTTGATGGTGAAATAAAGAGGTTTCATCTGATCGACTGGAGGGGAAAACCATTTTTTTGGTGGTGCCAAGATCAAATCAAGTTCAACAGCTCAGACCAGGCCGCACTGATAAAGCTGATCGGTATGGCCGATACGCTTGACGCAGTTGTCGTAGGAGACGACGGCGAGCACTACAAACTTAAACTTTTGCCCAATGGCGATGCTTCTGTTACATCCCATCAGCCGCAGATGAAAGAAGTTTCGACCCAAACGGTTTTCTCGAAAGTTCGCACATTCTTCAAGCGTTGACAGACTGCTTTGGGTCGAAAGCCGTCAATCCCACCTACCTGAACCGATTTCACTCAACCCTGAATATTCATCGCTTGTCTTCATGTACCAAGCTGGCAAAAATCTTGGCCATCGTTTGAATACACAGGAGACTGGCGACCGCGCCCCAAGCGGCCGGCGCCAACAGCATGAGCACCCACCCCCAACAAGCCCTGGCCCACGCCATCCGTTTTTTGTCCATCGACGCCATCGTCAAAGCGCAAGAGGGTCACCAGGGCGTGCCCTTGGGCATGGCCGAAATTGCCACCGCGCTCTACACGCGCCACCTCAAGTTCAACCCAGCTGAGCCTCAATGGTTTGACCGCGACCGCGTGGTGCTGTCCAACGGGCACGGCTCGATGCTCTTGTATGCGCTGCTGCACCTGACGGGCTATCCGGACTTTCCCATCGAAGAAATCCAGCGCTTTCGCGAGCTGGGCTCGCACTGCGAAGGCCACCCCGAGCGCAACCCGGCCATCGGCATCGAAGTCACTACCGGCCCGCTGGGTCAGGGCATTGCCAACGCCTTCGGCATGGCTGTGGCCGAGGCGTATTTGAACGCCCGCTTTGGCAAGGATCTGGTCAATCACTACACCTATGCCTTTGTGGGCGACGGCTGCCTGCAAGAGGGCGTGGGGCAAGAGATGATTTCGCTGGCAGGCCACCTCAACTTGAGCAAGCTGGTGCTGCTGTGGGACGACAACCTGATCACCGATGACGGCAGCACCGATTTGTCGATCAGCGAAGACGTGGCCACGCGCTTTCGCGTGGCGGGCTGGCATGTGGTCGAAGTGGACGGACACGACATCGAAGCCGTGTCTGCCGCGCTGGATGCTGCACGCGCCGACCCTCGCCCGTCGATGCTGGCGTGCCGCACGGTGATTGCCAAAGGCATTGCCCGCCTGCAGGGCCAGCGCGGCGGCCACAGCGGTCGCTTGTTTGCCGAAGACGCGCAGGCTGCACGCGAGTTGCTGGGCTGGACGCACGGTCCGTTTGAAGTGCCTGCCGGTGTGCAGCAGGCCTGGCGTGACGCTGGCCAACGCAGCCAAGGCGCGCACGCTGCGTGGCAGGCGCGTGTGGCCGCCCTGCCCGCAGCCGAGCGCGCCGAGTTTGAACGCGTGATGCGCGGCGAGTTGCCCGCCAACTGGCAACAAGTCTTGCTGGACTACAAAAAGAACGCCTTGCAGGCCCCGCCTGCGCCGAGCGGCATCTTCATCTCAGCCGAAATCAACGACCTGCTGACCCCGCTGCTGCCTGAACGCATGGTGGGCTGCGCCGACCTGGAAGCGCCCACCAGCCACAAGCGTGGCCTGACGGCCTTCACCGCAGACGATCGGGGCGGCTCGTATGTGCATTGCGGCGTGCGTGAGCATGTGATGGGCTCGATGGCCAACGGCATGGCGGCGCACGGCGGTGTGCTGCCGCTGTCGGTGACCTATCTGGCCTTTGCTGATTACCAGCGCCCCGCCATGCGCATGGCGGCACTCATGGGGCTGCCGGTCAAATTCGTGTTCAGCCACGACTCGATCGGCATCGGCAAAAACGGCCCCACGCACCAGCCCGTCGAAATTTTGGCTTCGCTGCGTGCCATGCCCAACATGCTGGTCATGCGCCCTGCCGACGCGGTGGAAGCCGCCGAATGCTGGGAAGCCGCACTGGCCCACAACACCGGTCCGGTCAGCCTGGTCTTTGCGCGCCAGTCGCTGCCGCTGGTGCGCACCATGCACACACCGGGCAACCTGGCCAGCCGCGGGGGCTATGTGCTGCATGAAGCCGCCTGCGGCCCGCGCCAGGTCACGCTGCTGGCCACGGGCTCCGAAGTGGCGCTGGCGGTGGCGGCACGCGAACAACTCGAAGCATCGGGCATCGCCACCGCCGTGGTGTCACTGCCTTGCTGGGAACTTTTCAACGCGCAAGATGCGGCTTACCGCCAAAGCGTACTGGGTGATGCGGCACAAGGTGTGCGGGTCGGCATAGAAGCCGCGGTGCGCCAGGGCTGGGACGCTTATTTAGGCATCGACGGCGGCTTTGTGGGCATGACCGGCTTTGGGGCCAGTGGCGCGGCCGATGCGCTGTACAAACTTTTCAACATCACCCCCGAAGCCGTGGTGGCCGAAGCGCGGCGTCTGCTTCAAATCTGACCCGCTGCACAGCCGCTTTGTGCAGCAGTACCCGCAAGTCGATGTGCAGCGGCATCTGTCGGTCGACCCGCCTTCACTGAGTGACGAGGCCTACGGCGTGATCACGCGCGGACGCACGGGTAAAACCGAGATCATCAAGACCCGTGGCAACCTGACCATCAACGACGGCAGCATCGCGGTGCAATGGGCGCTGGACGGCCACGGCATCCTGATGCGCGCCGAATGGGACATCCGCGAGCACCTGACACAAGGCCAGCTGGTTCAACTGCTGCCGCAACACCACACGCCCGATGCCGACATTTATGCGGTCTACCCCGCGCAGCACAAATCGGCGGCGCGGGTGCGGGCGTTTGTGGACTTTGTGGCCGAGGCGTTCAGGCCAGCCAGGCCTTGAGGGGTCGGCTGTCATGCAAAGCAACATCGGATGCTTTGGCCAGCCTTAGCATTTGGCCCTCCTCCCAGTCACAACCAGAACACGCCATGAACGACACCGCCCTCCTCCCACCTGCCCTAGAAGCCATCCGTGCGCACGAAGCCGAGATGGTGGACATCCGCCACCAGATCCACGCCAACCCGGAGCTGGGATTTCAAGAAAACGACACCAGTGACCTGGTGGCCGCAAGGCTTGAACGCTGGGGCTGGGAGGTGCACCGGGGTTTGGGTGGCACGGGCGTGGTCGGCACCTTGCGTGCGGGCACCAGCACACGCCGCATCGGCCTTCGTGCCGACATGGATGCCCTGCCGATTGCCGAAACCTCGGGCAAGGCCTGGGCCAGCAAGGTGTTTGGCAAGATGCATGCCTGTGGCCATGACGGCCACACCGCGATGCTGCTGTCTGCGGCACGCCATCTGGCGGCCACCCGAAACTTCGACGGCATCGTACACGCCGTGTTCCAGCCCGCCGAAGAGGGTCTGGGCGGTGCCCGAAAGATGCTCGAAGACGGTTTTCTGGACTTGTTCCCCTGCGATGCCATGTTTGGCATGCACAACGGCCCCGGCATTCCGGAAGGCCAGTTCATGGCCGTGCCCGGTTGTGCCATGGCCAGCGCGGACACCTGCATCATCACCGTCAAGGGGGTGGGCGGCCATGCGGCCTTTCCGCACAACGCGGTCGACCCCATCCTGGTGGGCTCGGCCATTGTCATGGCCTTGCAAAGTGTGGTCTCGCGCAACGTGCCACCCCTGCAAACCGGCATCATTTCCTTGGGGGCATTTTTGGCAGGCGACGCGCCCAACGTGATCCCGGGCACAGCCGAGCTGCGGCTGAGCGTGCGCGCCATGCAACCTGAAATTCGCGACCTGCTGGAGCGGCGCATCCACGAGATCGCCACGGCCCAGGCACAAACCTACGGTGCCACGGTCGAGGTCAATTACATGCGCCGCTACCCGGTCCTCATGAACGACCCCGCCCAAACCGCCTTCTGCCTGGACCTGGTGCGCGACTGGCTGGGCGAGACCGGCCTGGTGCCCAACCCCGAGCCTGTGCCCGCCAGTGAAGACTTCGCCTTTTTCCTGGAAAAGGTACCCGGCTGCTTCATCAACATCGGCAATGGCGTGGGCAGTGTGGGTGTGAGTTAGCCCCCTGAAACACAGTCCCGTCGGTATTCCTTAAACTAAGAAACAGGAATACGACCATGGATATGACTATGTCTTCAGCAACGCCCACTCGGGTGGAAGTGGTGACAAGCGTTCAGC
>Ga0255139_1000017_pt1 | contig 90509 bp, 75 predicted proteins | sample Law_Colum_RepB_8_FD_188549 | JGI IMG/M metagenome (GOLD analysis project Ga0255139, IMG submission 188549) | Freshwater microbial communities from St. Lawrence River, New York, United States - Law_Colum_RepB_8d | ecosystem: Environmental > Aquatic > Freshwater > River | place: USA: New York...
GAGAGCCCAAAAACAGTCCCAACTGGGCCCAAATGGTTGGAAATCGGCAATGAATCCAGAGCTGGTTTCACCATATGAACGTTCACGCATCAACTCGCGCTTGGGCGGGGGTTATGCAGACCATCCTCAGCCAATGTGTTATCACTCGGCTTCAAATACTCTTTTTGATGACAAATTTGAAGTGAATTCAAAGTCCAGAGTGCTGACGGCAAATCCATGCCTTCGGCACACAGGCACTTGGTTTGCACGCCCCCTCTTCAATTCGACTTTCAGAATATCGCCAACAGAAGAACATATTGGCGTTTGATCACCGCCAACCCATCTTCCCCTGACCTGAATATCGGCTGCGAGCCACACCGCCTGAGGACCTTGAATGATTTGGGCGTATTTGGCACAAGACTTTTGCTGCCGGCGAAACACAATGAACAAGCCTTTCACACAGCTGACTTTTAAAGGCCTATTTTGAGCACGATTTTAATTTTTATGACAATAAAAAAGCAACAAAATAAACAATAATCATAAAATTTTAGATTATTGCGGCTTCGTTGATATGATCTCTGATGTCCTAGATCAGTGCATTCGATGCACCGGCACAGTGCAATTCTTCCAATAAATGTCTATCCATTGATATGAACAACTTCAGCGTCAATACCCGCCTCTTTCTCTTGGTGGCACTGCTTTCAGTCGTTTCCATCATTGTTGGCCTCATGGGCCTCAAGGGCATGTCAACAACGGTCAGCGGATTGCAAACGGTTTACGAGGACAGGGTTGTCCCACTGCGCGATTTGAAAGTGATTGCAGACCTCTATGCTGTCAACATTGTTGACACCACACACAAAGTCAGAAACGGCAATATTGAATGGGCTGAAGCACGAAAGAATTTGCAAGACGCACGGCAAGGCATTGACAAAACATGGACCGCCTACAAAGCCACATTTTTGGTCGAGCAAGAAAAGAAATTGGTTGCAACGATCGAGCCTATGCTGTCTCAAGCGGAATCAACCATCAACGAGCTGCAGTCCATTCTTGAAAAGGAGGACATGCGGGCCATCACGCGTTTCACCATTGAAACCCTGTACCCGGTGATTGATCCCATCAGCAACAAGTTTTCTGAACTCATCGAAGTGCAACTGGATGTCGCTAAAGCCGAGTACACCGCCTCAAGAGCGCAATACGAGCAGTCCCGGATGATCAGCATGGTGCTGCTGATAGCCGGCACATTGATGGGTGTGATTTTGGCCCTGTGGATCGTTGGTTCCGTTGTCAAACCCTTGCGACTGGTGCAAGAAGCAGCACGTAAGGTGTCGGAAAACTTTGACTATTCGAGTCGCATTCAAATCTCTCAAAACGACGAGGTCGGTGAAACCGCGCGAGCCTTCAACACCCTATTGCAAGCCCAGCAAACGGCCATCGGTCAAGTCACTCAGGTCGTTCAACACCTTGCCAATGGTGACCTCAGCAGACGCATTGAAGGTGATTTGCAAGGTGACTTGGCACTGATGAAAGTGGCCATCAACAATTCGCTGGACTCTGTTCAACGGACGATGACAGGCTTCAATGGCTTGTCTCAGGCTTTGCTGGGTGGCCAATTCAATCACCAGATTGATCTCAACAACAGCCGTGGAGAGTTCCGTCAAAGCCTCGAGCAAGCCACCATTGCTTTGCAATCCTTGCACCACATGATCGGAAACGTTGACACCGTGATGGACGCTGTCGCCAGCGGTGATCTGACCCAACGCGTTCAAATCGAAGCAACGGGCGACCTGCTGCGCTTGAAACGCAACATCAACAACTCGCTTGAAGCCTTGGGCCAGGCCTTGGGGGCGGTGCACAACAGCACGCGCCAGGTCGCAGCCGCAGCCAATCAAACCAGCACAGCGATTGGTCAAATCTCAGACGGTGCGCAAAACCAGACACACGCCATTGGACAAGTCGCCTTGGCCATCAAACACACTGCCGAATCTGTCACCGATGTTTCACGCAATACCGCCATTGCCAGCCAGAAGTCTCGAGACTCCATGGCCATCATGCAAACCGGCATGGGCAAGATGACCCAAATGGTCCAGGTCGTGAACAACATTTCGGTGCACTCCGACAAGATCAACAAGATCACCGAAGTGATTGAAAAGATAGCCAACAAAACCAACTTGCTTTCATTGAATGCGGCCATCGAAGCGGCTCGTGCGGGCGAGCATGGCAAAGGCTTTTCTGTGGTGGCCGAAGAGGTGGGCAAGCTGGCAGCCAGTAGCGCTGAAAGCTCTCAGGAAATTGCTCGCTTGGTTCAACAAGCTGTCGCCGAAACCGCTCAAGCGGTTCAAGTCGTTCAAGAAGTCAGCCGTGACATGGCCATGATTGAACAAGGTTCACAAGAAACTGACCAAATGCTCCAACGCATTTCTTCTGCCCTGGAACAACAGTCAGCTGCAGTTGAAGAAATCAACTCCAATCTGGGCAGTCTGGACCGCATTGCCATCAGCAACGCCTCTGCCTCCGAAGAGATCACCGCCACGGTCATCGAATTGTCCAAACTTGCTGAGCAGACCCGTCAAGACCTGGGACGCTTCAGTGTTTGAAATGCTGCAGCTTGTCTGCGGCGAAATTTGAGTGATCACATTCAAGGGTTGGGGCTTTACTTGCCCTGCCCCACCCTGTTGACTCCATGCACAGATACTCTTTACTGAGTAGTTGTTGCCCTCCCTTTTATCAAGTGAGCAGACCGCTTTGTTGAGCACACGAACATCTTTGCCCTCGAAGACATCAAGGTGGATTTGGCTCTTCATCTGCTGCTGGCTGGCTTACACCTTCAGCACACTGGCCTGGTACCTGCTGAATGATCCTGCCTTCATGGCCAGTATTTGCAAAGAGAAATAACATGGCTTCCAATCAAAACTTGTCCGCCTCGGTTCATGCGGATCAAATCCTGCAGCCCCAACGTGCCGCAGCCGACCGAGTCATGCTCAGCATGATGGTATTTTTGTTGGCGGTGTCATTGACCATCGGCTGGGTGACGGACAGCCTTGTGCTCAGTCTGTTGGTTGGCCTGCCCGCCTGGCTGGTTCCAGGAGCTGTCTACAAAATAGCACCTGGATCCCTGGCATCACGTTTGGCCATTGCATGCGCGCTGATGATCTTTTCAGCGCTCACCATCCAGCAAACGCAAGGCATGATCGAGAGCCACTTCGGCATATTCACACTGCTTGCATTTTTGCTTTATTACCGTGACTGGCGTCCCATTGTGGCAGCCGCCGCCCTGATTGCCGTCCACCATCTGGGATTTGGTTATTTGCAAGCCATGAACACCGCAGGCATCACCCTGCTACCCGGTCAGGTGCATCTGACCACCATTGCCACGCATGCGGCCTATGTGGTGTTTGAAGCTGCTGTGCTGATTTTTATGGCCACCATACTGCGACGCGAGGCGCTGGAGTCGGCCTTGGTCGCTGAATTATCAGGTCAAATCAGCGAGGGAGACCTTTCCTCCCGAGGGCCTGCTGTCAATCCGGCAGAGTTCCCTTTATTGCACAAAGTCTCCCTGATGCAACAGTCTTTACAGTCCACGCTGAAGGACATCATCGGCGTGATGACAGCGGTGGCGCAAGGCCACCTCGATCGCAGGGTCACAGTGCAAGCCCGAGGAGACTTGGGTGCGCTGAAAGAAAACATCAACCAGAGCATTCAAGTCCAGCAGTTGGTTTTTCAGGATATCACCCAAGTCATGCAAGGCGTCGCACAAGGCAACTTTGCGATGCGTGTGACAGCAGAGGCCAAGGGTGAGCTCGATACGCTCAAGCAAAACATCAACCAAAGCATGGCGGCTCAACAAACGGTGTTTCAGGACATTCGCCAAGTCATGCAAGGCTTGGCGCAAGGGAATCTGCAAAACCGCGTTTCTGCTCAAGCGCTGGGCGATCTGAACGAACTCAAGGACCACATCAACCAGTCTCTGGATGCCCTCCTGGAAGCCATGACCACCATTCACCTGAACGCTCGTCAAGTGGCGGCAGCCTCCGGCGAAGCGTCCAATGCAATCGGCCAAATTTCCGATGGCGCGCGACACCAAACCGAGGCCATCAGCCAAGTGTCCATCGCCGTTCGTCAAACAGTGAGCTCTGTGACCGAAGTGTCGGAAAACACCGAAGTGGCCAGCCAGAAATCCCGCCAGTCTTTCACACTTGTGCGCGGCAGTATGGTCAAGATGGATGAGATGGTCAAAGTCGTCAACAACATCGCAGCCAACTCGGAAAAGATCAACAAAATCACTGAAGTGATCGAAAAGATTGCCAACAAAACCAACCTGCTCTCTTTGAATGCGGCCATTGAAGCAGCGCGGGCTGGTGAACACGGCAAAGGTTTTGCAGTGGTGGCTGATGAGGTCGGCAAGCTGGCACTCAACAGCGCGGAAAGCTCTCAAGAAATTGCCGCCTTGGTCAAACAAGCTGTTGAAGAAGCACGCAGTGCCGTGAAAGCCGTGATGGATGTCAGCCAGGACATGTCGGGAATCGAACGGGAAACGCAAGCGACGGATCAAATGCTGCAGCGCATTGCTTCTGCTTTGGTACAGCAAAGCTCAGCGGTCGAGCAAATCAACGTCAATTTGAACAACCTGGATCAAATCGCACGCAGCAACTCCGCAGCCTCAGAGGAAATCGCAGCGACGGTGGTGGAGTTGTCAAAAATCGCCGACGCAACGCGCAGAGAAGTCCAACGCTTCCAGACCTGACATCAGGCTCTGCTTGTCAGGTTCTGGATGCGAGCAGGTCCTTGATTTGAGCGACCAAATCCAGACCTTTGAATGGTTTGGACAAACTCGCATCAGCGCCGGGAACCTGAATGGTCTCGATGCCATAACGCTGCATGATGTTGCGCGTACTGCCAGACACCACAATCACCGGAACGTCAGGCCGGATTTTGCGCAATTGCTGGACAAAATCAATACCGTCCATTTTGGGCATCACCAAATCCGTGATGACCAAATCAACTTCAGTATCGACCAGACAAGCCAAAGCCTGTTCACCGTTGGGTGCAGTGATCACATTGAAACCCTGTATCTCCAGCATTTCCTGTACACCGGCCCGTAACAACTCCTCGTCGTCCACAAGCAAAATCGTGGTGCGGTTATTGGACATGTTCAATCTCGATCAAAGTGGATCTGTCAAACTTGCCCACAAGGCAAGCAGATGGTGAATGTGGTGCCCTGACCGGGTGTAGAAACGCAATCGATGGTGCCCCCCATTTGCGTGATGATGCTGCGCACCATGGCCAAGCCAAGGCCTGTGCCCTTGCCTACTTCCTTGGTCGTGAAAAACGGTTCAAAAATTCGCGACATGATTTCAGGTGGAATACCGTCACCGTTATCTGACACGGCAATGGAGACATGGCCATCGTCAGGACGAGCGAGTTTGATGCCAATGAGGCCATCGCGCCGATCGCCAATGGCGTGGCTGCCATTGACGCACAAGTTGACAATCACTTGCTGCAATGTCCCACTTTGACCGCGAAGGATCACACCAGCTTGCACAGCCTGTGAATCCACAACAATGTCAATGCCCTTGAGCGTGGCCTGAAGCAAGCCTTGGGTTTCTTCAATGACTGGCAAAAGTTCAAACGGCACCAAGACTTCTTGCTCGTCGTGAACACTGCCATCCTCCTCCAAGCGCTTTCGCTCACGCCCCAGAGCATTGAGCTTGAGCACAATGTCCCTGGCACGGTTTGTGGCCTGCAAAATGGCAGACAGATTTTTGGCCGCTTTGGTTTCGGTCCCCAGCTTCATTTCAACCAACTCAGCATGGTTTTGAATCACGCCTAACAGGTTGTTGAAATCGTGTGCCACACCAGCAGCCAATTGACCGAGCGCATCCAGACGCTGCGATTGCTCGACCTTTTGAACCATGCGCAGATTTTCCGCCTCTTTTTCCTTGATTTCTCGCATGTCCTTGATAGTCACCACCGCACCTGTTAGACGGTTGTATGGATCCACCAGAGGTGATGCAGTCAGTACAACAGGCAACAAGCTTTCCTGGCGAGGCTGCAACACCAACCAGTCGATGTTGTGCATCCGACGGATCATGAACGCACTCAATGCATCCAGATCTGGAATCAGCCACACCATCATTTCTTCGTTGCCCAAGGACGCCTGCGGTACCAGCAGTGTTGGCAAACGCATGATGGGCGCATTGCCTGCTCGCCAAGCCACTTCAATCACCAAGGGCGCATCACTGGCGATGTCCACGTCAGTTTGATCGCGAAGCGCCAACAATTCTCGACTGGTTTGCTCGGCCAGCAGCAGTGGCTCAGAGGTGGATTGAGGAGCGACGGTCAGGCCCAACAAGGCGCAGGCGGTCGGTGTGGCCCATTTCAACCGTCCCATTCTGTTGGCGTAAAGCAATGGAATTGGCAAGGCTTGTACCAGCGAAGGGTCTTGAGTCAAATCCTGAACCAAGCGACTCAATAGCCATGTCGTTTGCAAAGGCAGCCAATAAGCGAGGTCGTGTCCCTTTTGCTGTCCGGGCAGCAATTTGTGGACGGGTTGCAAAAGGGTACTGGCCTTGTCACTGCCCAAAAGGTCCAACGCCATGGGGTTGGCGCTGATGACACGCCCCAATCGATCCAACCTCAGCACACCATCTTGCATCGCATCCATGCTCATCTCAAGCAATTGATGTTGCGCGCGAATTTCTTCACCCTTTGTGACCAGACTGGACACGTCGTGCAGATTGATCACTGTCTGCTGAGGCATGCCTGAGGCATCGGCCAAAAACGATGAACTGACACGCACAGGGATGTGAGTGCCTGAGCGGTTTCGCAATTTGGCAATCATGGCCTCTTCGTCGCCTGGCGTGAGCTTTTGCAAGGTGGTCGAATTGGCTACACCCCAAGGCAAATCGCGCGCTCCGCGCACCAGAACCAAAGTCACACGTTCACCCACCAAACGGTGGTTGATGACGCTGATTTCCACTTGAATAACAGCTTGATCAGGGTGGAAGCGCAGGGCCATGGGTTGCCCAGAACCAGAGCGGTAATAAGTCTCGTCACTGGCCACCAAGGACGTCAACTCTTGCGCATCACTGGCCACGGGGTCTTGCAACATCCCCCAAAAATTAACCCCTTTGAGCTGATCAATGCCACAACCGAGCAACTGCGCCATCCGGTGATTGGCTTGAAGCACTTGGCCATCCTGATTCAGCAGCAAAGCACCCAGCAGGTTATCCGTCAAAACTTGCCAGTAGGCTTCCGGATTTTCGACGGCCAAACGGGTCAACATGTGCCCATAACCCTTGAAGATGGACAGCAAACGCGTCTCGTCTTCCTCAAACAGCAAACTGCTGGGCTGCCCAATCAACAAGTCACGGTCAAACCCGGTCAACTTGAGCAATGCAGGGTTACAGTCTTCGATCCGACCGGCACGGTCGACCACCACCAAACCACTGTGCATGTTGCCCAAAATGTCATTGACATAGGCCATCTGCTTTTTCAGAGCGACCTCACTGTCTTGAAGTTTGTGGTGATGCTCTTGCAACTCCCGGGTCAAATCGTTGGCGCGCGCCAAAGAAGCCTGCAGCGTATCGCGTGCACTGGCCGACTGCATCGCCACGGCAATGGCTGCCGAGACCGGCTCCATCAAGGCTTCCAGCTGAGACGGAAGCGCCCGGAAAGCGGACATCATCAAAACACCCCGGACTTGGTCCTCAATCACCAATGGCACCAAAACCAACTCGCCAGAAGTGGTGTGATCCATGGATTGGGCCAAAGCGCTGGGGATTTCAGCATTGCGCAAAATGGTTTTGCTAGCCGCCAAAGCCTGCAAACTGGCATAAGCACATGTCAAGGTCTCTGGCAAAGAGTAATGACCCACAGACCCGCTTTGACGCCTGAGGTTGCACTCTGCATGCAAGCGTCGCTTTGAAACATCTGCATCCAGTACATAAACAGCGCAAGCGCTCAAACCCAAGAATCGAGTCAGTGTATTTGACACGTTGTCTGACAACGCCTGTGGCGTATGGTCGTGCCGAACCGTATCGTGAATTAAAGCCAGCCCTTGGTCACGCCAGGCACGCTCCTGATGGAGTCGCTGGGCTTTTTGCAAGTTACCGACCACCGTCGCCAAATCACCCCATACACCAAGGCCACCTTTTGACAGGTGAGTCTGAACCTCCTCGAGTTGATCCTCGGCAAGCAAATGTGTGATTTGCGCCAACTGGACCGGACTGGCTCCCAAAAGACCTTCATTCAATTGCCACCACGACACAACAGCCCACACCAACAAGCCGGCCAAGACTGTGGCAGCCATCATTCGAGCACCTGCATCCCAGTGAGGCCCCGTGAGCACAAGCAAAAAAAAGCCGAGCACACACAACAAAATCAAACTCAGCCATGCTTTGGGCTTCCGTGCACTGAACAGGTTCATAGACTGATTTTTTCAAGAAAAATAATAAATATGCTTAAAAAATTTGATAATTTAAACAACAAACGAATTATTACAAAATGCGTGAAGTTATCATTTTAATTGATTGACCACCGTTATTTACGATTTTATTGATAGAATCGTAGGCGATATGGAGATTATTTGAATGACCACGATTTTGCTTGTAGATGACGAAGATCTGTTGCGCGAGGGGGTACGCGAGATCTTGGAATTTTCTGACTTTCAAGTCATCGAAGCACGTGACGGCATGGAAGCTTTGGAGTTATTCGCTGTCAACAATGTCGATCTTGTCATTTCAGACATCGTGATGCCCAACATGGACGGTGTTGACTTTGTTTCCCGATTGCGCGAGTCGTTTCCCGCCGTGCCCATTTTGACCATATCGGGTGGCAGTCGCGTGGTCAGCGCGCGTTTTGGGCTGGATTCAGCACTGCTGTCTGGTGCCAACGAAAGTTTGACCAAGCCCTTCACTGCTGCGCAGCTGCTTGAAAAAGTCAATCAATTGCTCAGCGTGAACTGATTTCGGCCATGCAGATGACCGCACGCTCCCCTGCTGGTAGCTCAGACTCACGCAGCAACGCTGCAGACTTGGACCTTTCCACAAGCGTTTCATCTGATTTTGAGAAGGCTAAAGTTCTGCTGGTCGACGACAGCCGCTTGATACGCATGGGTCTTCGCCGTTCGCTGGTCGAGATCGGCTTGTCCGACATCACAGAGGCGGGCGATGGGCGTGAGGCGATCGAAACCCTGGTTCGAGAGCCTTTCGACCTGATGCTGCTGGACATGGAAATGCCTGAGATGAACGGCATGGAAGTACTGGCCGTCTTGCGGGACACGCCGCACCACCCATGGCCACCCGTGATTGTGATTTCAGGGGGCACCAGCCTGGAAGATGCCGTGCGTTGCATTGAGCTTGGTGCAGAAGATTACCTTTCCAAACCGTTCAACCCGGTGCTTTTGCGGGCCCGGGTCAAAACCTCGGTGGAACGCAAACGCTTGCGCGATCAAGAAGCCATGCGCATGCGGCAACTCAAAAAACAACACGAAGCGCTGGCATCAGAACAGGCCAAAACTGAACAACTGCTCCTGAACATTTTGCCGCGCAAAATTGCACAGCGATTGAAATCAGGCGAAGAGCACATCGCTGATGCCTTTCCCAATGTGAGCGTGCTCTTTGCCGATATGGTGGGTTTTACGGCCATGTCCCGCACCATGACGGCCAGTGCGCTGGTGGAGGTCTTGGGCGATTTGTTCTCCCGGTTTGACTTGATCACCGAAAAACATGGTCTTGAAAAAATCAAAACCATCGGAGACTGCTACATGCTTGCTGGTGGTGTACCCGATCCTATGGACGACCATGCCCATGCGGTCATTGATGCGGCCATTGAATTTTGTACCGCTCTTGAAGAAATGCGCGAACGCACAGGTGGTGCCCTGCGCATGCGCATTGGTGTGCACAGCGGCCCCATCGTGGCAGGCGTGATCGGTCTGCGCAAATTCACGTACGACCTTTGGGGCGACACCGTGAACGTTGCCAGTCGCATGGAGTCCACTGGTGAACCTGGTCGAATCCACGTTTCAGTGAATACAGCTGAATTGATCCGCAATGACTTCAAGCTGGAATCGCGAGGCTCCATCGAAGTCAAAAGTCTCGGTCAAGTCGAAACTTTTTTTGTGAACGGACGGAACTGAACGTAAGAAATGCGGTCAGAGGCACGGGTTTCAAACCGTCCCTGCGACCCAAAACAAGAGGACGCCATGGCAAGACAACACATACAACCGACTCAAGTAGAAAGAACCATGAGAGACGATGATTTCATTGTCTCCAAGGCCGATCTCAAAGGGCGAATCACATACAGCAACCAGGTTTTTGCTGAATTTTCAGGCTACAAGGAATCTGAATTCTTGGGCAAGCAGCACAATTTGGTGCGCCACCCGGAAATGCCCCGATGTGTTTTCAAAATACTGTGGCAGCACATTGAAAACGGCGAAGAAATTTTTGCTTATGTGAAAAACATGTGCAAAGACGGCTCCTACTATTGGGTCTTGGCCAACGTCACGCCTTCGCGCGATCCGCAAGGCAAGATCGTTGGTTATTACTCAGTTCGACGCAAGCCCAACCCCAAGGCGTTGAGTGTGATCACGCCGCTGTACAAACAACTCTTGCAAGCTGAACAAAACGCGGGGGCCCGCGACGCCATCGATGCATCGTTGAGCCTGTTGAACAACCTCCTGAAAGAAAAGGGCGTAAGTTATGAGCGCTTCATCCTCGACCTCCAAGCCCTTTGAACTCAGTCCACACCTCCTGTTGGGGCTGGCGGGGATGGCTGGCTTGGCCGCAGGTGCTGTGGCTTTGTGGCAGACGCCTGACAGCTATGCATTGATGGCCCTGTTGGCCTTGAACGTTTTGCTTTTGATCGTTGGCTTCAAAGCCATCGGGCAGGAGAATAATCTTCTGGACCGCATCAACCATGTGTTGACAGAAGCTGCCCAGGGCCAACTTGAAGCCCGCATTACCCAAATTCCAGACCATGGTCGCTTGGTGGATGCCGCTTGGCGCGTGAACGATGTGCTGGACCAAATCGAAGCGGTATTCCGCGAGTCGATGACCGTGGTCACACGCATGGGCTCTGGTGATTTTTCTCGACATCCACAACCCGCCGGACTGCGCGGTCTTTACCCTCAGGTTTTGGCAAGAATTGCCACCGTCCAAAAAAACATGGACACCACTGTTCAAATGTTGGGACAAAGCATGCGCGCCATGGCCAAGGGAGACTTTGAACTGCGCCTGTCCACTCAGGGCCAATCCGGCGAGTTCTTGAACATTCTGGTTGATGCAAGGCAGACCATTGAGGCCCTGGACAACTTGATCGGTGACGTGGTGAAAGTGATGGATGCGGTGTCTCGCGGCGACTTGAGCCACCGCGTGAATGCGAACGGTGCAGGTGCATTGGGCAAGCTCAAAGACGACATCAACAAATCGCTCGAAGCATTGGCTGTATCGATGCGTCAAATCGGCGAGAACGCACAACAAGTGGCCGGCGCTGCCAACGACACCAGCACAGCCATCGGGCAGTTGGCAGACGGCGCTCAAAGTCAAACCCAATTCATTGGCCACATGGTCAGTGCCATCAGACAAACGGCTGCCGCGGTCAGTGACATCGCCTCGAACACAGAGTTTGCCAGCCGCCAAGCACAAGAGTCGACAACGATCGTTCGCGACGGTCAGCACAAGATGACTCAAATGGTCGACGTGGTCAATGGCATCGCATTGAGTTCAGAAAAGATCAACAAAATCACCGATGTGATTGAAAAGATCGCCAACAAGACCAACTTGCTGTCACTGAACGCGGCCATCGAAGCCGCCCGTGCTGGGGAGCATGGCAAGGGTTTTGCCGTGGTCGCCGACGAAGTGGGCAAACTGGCCGCCAGCAGCGCAGAAAGCACGAAGGAAATTACGCAACTCATTCAACAAGCCAGCCTCCAAGCCAAAGAGGCTGTGGTCGCAGTCAAGGAAGTCAGCTCGGACATGGAGCGGATCGTGAAATCTTCGACTCAAACCGATGGCATGTTGCAACGCATCTCGGCATCTGTGGAAGAGCAGACCCGGATGATCCAGGAGATCAACGCCAGCGTTGAAAACCTGGAATTGATCGCACGCAGTAATTCTGCTGCATCTGAAGAGTTGGCCGCATCGATGATCGAGTTGTCCAAAGTGGCGGACTCCACGCGCACCGAAATCACCAAGTTCAGCACTTAAGGTTGCGAGACCCAACACATGGAACTGGTACTTTTCGACATTCAAGAAAACCGATTCGCCTTGCGTGCGTCTGCGGTCAGCCAAGTGCTCGAGTCATTGGCCGTGACACCGCTGCCCTACGCACCGCCGGAAGTCGAAGGTCTGGTCAATGTTGCCGGGTCGGTGCTGCTGAAAATCGACTTGGCTTTGCGTCTAGGCATGCCCCCACGAACTGCCGATGTGAACGGCAATTTGCTGGTGGTCATCACTGGTCATGAAAACATTGCACTTCAGGTCGATCGTGTTCACAACAAGATCAACCTGGATGAGTCCTTGCTCACGCCCTACGTTGACCCCGACCAGCGTAATCTGGTTTGCGGCGAATTCATGCTCAACGAACGCATGGTGCTGTTGCTGGACGAGCAATCGCTGGACATGCGCAACATGGATCCCACGGGTGTTCCTGAGGGTGGCGGTGGACTGATCGGTTTTGACCTGAACGACACGCGTGTCGAGGCGGCTGAACAGGCCAGCACAGACATGGCCACCGTGACTGTGGAGGACTGCGGAGAAACCTACGCCCTGCACATGACCCAAGTGCAAGAGATCGTTGAGATCGGTCCCTTGACCCAGTTACCCGGTGCCTCTCGCGAAGTCCTGGGTCTGATGCAGTTGCGCGGGCAAGCATTGCTGACCGTTTCACTCGGGGGTTTACTCAACCGCCCTCACACCACGACAGCAAAATTTGTTCTGGTCTTGAAAGTACAAGGCTTGCAGCTTGGTGTTGGTGTCTCGGCCATCTTGGGCATTGAACGCTATGCCCGTGAAGCCGTTCAAACTGTGGCTGGCGCGCAAGATGCGCAATTGGAGGGCTACCTCAATGGCGCAGCTACACGCGAGGGGCATATGACAGGCCTGCTGTCCATGACCGGATTGTTACCAGCTCAGGCCATTGCACATTACCAGCGTTTTCTGACCCAGCAAACCACCTTCATGCTCCATAACAACCACTTGGTCCCCAGCGCCGTGCGGCGCATGCTTTCATTTCGATTGGGAAGCGAGCGATGCGCACTGCCCTTGGCTTTGGTCGATCGCGTGGAAGAATACACAGTGAGTGTCGATCTGCCCGAGGGTGACAACAGCCTCAGTGGTGTGATTCAGATCAAAGGTGAAATCGCCCCCGTCATCGACTTGCGCCGCATGCTGGGCGTTCAGCCTGTCGAAACATCCTCTTACGTGGTGGTCCGTGTAGACGACGAGCCTTGGGCCTTGATCGTCGACAGGATTGAACGTGTGATCGACATCGAAGAAAGCAACATCACACCCGTGCGCAACCAGCAAAACGACTACCTCAACGAAGTCGGCAAATTGGACGGCGAGTTGATTTCACTCATCACATTGGCGCCATTGACCTTGGCCGCCAAACGTCAATTGAAATGATCATGCTGTGACACAAGACAAAAAAGTCAATGATTTGATTAGCCAAATGCGAACGGCCGTGGATACTGCACGTGCAGCAACGTCTGCCGCGCCCACGCCTTCCTACAGCATGCCTGCGGCCAAAGCGATGGCTCCCCAGACCAAGCCAGAAGAGTCGAACCAATCTCGTGCCTTGCTTTTGCTGATCAACGAATTGATGGCTGGCGTAGAAACCCGATTTGGGATCAAACCCGGCACGCTCGTAGAGCGCAAGCTGGTTCGAATCTTCAAAGACATGCCCATGAGCACTTTGCGCGACTGGGTGGAAAGCATGAACAACTGCTCACCAGAGCACTCCGAATGGCAGTCTCTGGTAGAGAACTTGACGGTTCACGAAACTTATTTTTGCCGTGACCCGGACCTCATGAGCATGCTTGGCGAAGAAATTTTGCCGCACTTGCTCCAATTGCGGAAAAATCAAAAGCAATTGCAAATATGGTCGGCCGCCAGCTCCACTGGGGAAGAGGTGTATGACCTGACCTTCTCCGCATTGCGTGCCATGCAAAAGGCTGGCTTCGCCAGAATGTTTGATGGCAAGCTGGTGCCCGAAGCAGGATGGAGTGTGTTTTCATTTGGCACCGATATTTCCAATCAGGCCCTGCGTACAGCCAAAGCCGCCATCTATGGTGACCTTGGCATGGGTTCGTTCAGGAACCTGCCCGACGAATGGAAGTCCATGTTCGAGGACGTCAAGATTGCGCCTGCGAACGCCATGCCGGGCGTGAACTACTTCAAGATTCGCGAGTGGATTCGCCAATGCACTCGGTTCGAACGGTTCAATTTGATGAACAACCGCCCCCCCGTCATGGGCATGGATTTGGTGTTCTGTCGGAATGTGTTGATCTACTTCGAAGACCCGATCAAGAAAGCCGTTCAAACCATGCTTGCCCGATCCATGTCTGCTGGTGGTGTGCTGGTGTTGGGTGCTTCAGTGCAAATGCTGGTGCCTGAGTATTTTGAATCGCGCCTTGGCAAAGGCGGACCTTGGTATGTCAGAAACGACACCCGCGTATGATCAGATTACTCATTTCTGACGATTCGGCTTTCATGCGCATTGCGATTCGCAAGATGGTTGAGAGCGAGCTCGACATTGAAGTCGTTGGCGAAGCCAAGACCGGACAAATGTGTGTCGAGATGGCGCGTGAACTGCGACCTGACGTGATCACCATGGACGTGGAAATGCCCGTCATGGATGGCTTGGAGGCCACCCGTCAAATCATGGCGACAACCCCCTGCCCGATCATCATGCTCAGCAGCTTGACCGAGCGCAACTCGGTCACCACCATTCGGGCCCTGGAGTTGGGGGCCGTCGATTTCATCGCCAAGAAGTCCTCTTTTGTACAACTCGATATCGTTCAAATCGGTGCCGACTTGGTCGAAAAACTTCGTTATTGGGCCAAAAAGAAATCCCGTTTGAGTACGATTCGTGGCATTGGTGCTTCGACACTTGCGCCCAGCGCAAAGCCTGCGGTGACTCAGCGTCAATTGCGCACTGTTACCAACACACCCAATGCCGGCCTTGTGGTTCTTGGCATTTCTACCGGTGGCCCTGCAACATTGCCTCAAGTCCTCAAATCGATGGGGAAACTGAGCTGCCCCATGGTGGTGGCGCAGCACATGCCACCCATGTTCACCAGTGGTTTTGCCGCGCATTTGCGCAGCGAAACAGGGCTGGACGTGGTGGAAAGCACCGAGCAAATGGAACTCAAGCCCGGCATGATCGTGATTGCCAAGGGCGGCACGGATGTCGTGATTCGCGAGCCCTTCCCCGGCAAACTGATGCTTTATCAAAAAACCGATCTGCAAGCGAACATACACCCCAATGCGGACGTGCTGTTCCGATCGGCGGCTGCGGCCTCCTGCCCCGTTGTAGCCGTTGTGATGACGGGCATGGGCAGTGACGGTATGTTGGGCGCAAAAGACCTTGTCGCGCGCAAAAATTCGCATGTCTTGGCTCAGGAGCCAGACAGCTGCATCGTAGACGGCATGCCCGCATCCACCATCAATGCTGGACTGGCCTCAGCCGTTCTTTCACCCCAAGAGATCGGCTCACGCCTGTCCCGCTTGTGCGGTTTACGCACAATTCCCAATTTCAAAACCTCTGCTTTATAGAGAATGCCCCATGACTAAGAAACGCATACTCATTGTTGACGACTCATTTGTGATGCGCGCGCTGTTGCGTGGCATCGTCACATCCGACCCGGACCTGGAAGTCGCTGGCGAAGCCACCAATGGCCTCGAAGCGCTGCAGCAAGTCAAGGAAGTTGCACCCGATTTGGTTCTTCTGGACATTGAAATGCCACACATGGATGGCATCGAATGCATCAAGCGCTTGCGCCTGATGAGCAAAGTGCCCGTGATCATTGTTTCATCTGTTGCGCAAGCAGGCTCTCCACAGGCCATTGAAGCCCGCAAATTTGGCGCCGCTGAAGTCATCGCCAAACCCTCGGGAGCCATGAGCCTGGACTTGAATGCCAAAAAAGGGCACGAGATCGTCACCGCCTCACGCCGCGTGCTGGGTCTGTCGTAAAAAGGCTTTGCCTGGTATTCGACACTAAGCTCGAAAGGAGTGCAGGACCGTGTCTGACGATTTTCTGGAAACCATCTGGGCGCAGTACGCAGTAGAAACCGAAGAGCACATCGAAAGCATAGAGTCCTTGCTCGTCAAGGCGGACGCTGAGTCCCTCAATGCAGAAGAAGTGTCCGGTCTTTTCAGAGCCTTTCACTCCCTCAAGGGCCTGAGCCGTGTGATGGAGTTGGGAGCCTTGGAGGCCATCGCCCACCGCAGTGAAGACTTGCTGGGCATGGTCAGAGAGGGCACAGCTGCGCTCGACAAAAATACGGTCGATTTGTTGTTGCGTTCGCTCGACGCGATCAAGGTTTTGTGCGAAAAAGCCGTGGCTGAACGCGCCGATGGTGAAAAACCCATGGCGTTGCTGCACGAGCTCGAACGCGCTTTCAAAATGGTCAGCCAAGGTGAAGCCCTCACCGTGGCCGAAGCAACAGCGCCTGCCCCACCTGAAGTTGTAGCCGAGTCCGCCACACCTGACTCCCCAGCTTCAAACAACTCTGCTGCGGGCAATTCAGCCAGTTCTGACAGCAGCGCCACATCAAGTTCAGTGCCGCGCGCTGAGCCCACCAAGTCCGCTGATGGTACGACGGATAACCGTCAAGTCGTGTTTTTGCGGCTGATCAGCAACGGACTGCCGATTTTGGAAAGACTCGCGAATTCGATTGCGACCAAGCAAGACGCGCCACAAATATTGGCTGTTGCCAACGACATTCGCAAACCTTTGAGCTGGATGCTCAAGGGCTCCAACAGCTTGGGTTATGCGGGCTTGGACACCCGTATAGAAGAAATCCTGAATGCCCTGCCCGTTTCCGAAGAAATTTCTCGGGCTGACGGCGAGCGCATGGTCGACGTCATCGTCGCCTTTTTGGACGACCTGAAAACTCTGGGTGAAACCACCGGCGTTGACCTGGGTGGAGAATCTCTGGCCAAGGTGTTGGCCCGCACGCTGAAAGAAAACCTGTTGCACCACCTGTCTGAAGTAGAAAGCCTGCTGCAGACACTGGAAGCGCCCGCAGATGTGCAAGACGAAGAAATTGCCAACCTGCTGTCACAACGGTTTTCGCGCATTCACGGTTACCTGTCCTCCCTTTACCCGCAATCGCGCACCGATGTCCCCTTGCTCTTGGTCGATGCTTTTGCGCGTGCAGGCCGAAACCAAATGGGCATCTACAGTGAAGTCATCACGCTGTGCCGTGATGCTTTGCAATTCATCCGTGACTTGCTCAACACCAGCGGGCGTCAGCCCCTGAAACAGGCACCACTGCAGGCTGCCGACGAACGGTTGCACCAACGCATACGCGACTACTTGTGGGCACATGACGATGCGGGCGACACGCCGGTCGATACCGTGCGCCAATTTGTGGCCTCGATGAACATTCCAGTCGAATTGTCGGAACTGCTGTCCCCTGACAATACGCGCGAGCTGATGGAGTTGATTCAGGATGGCTCATTGGCTTACCTGATCAAGGCCCATCTTGAATCATCCGAAGACATCGCCACCGCCTTCCTGGAATGGGTACACGCCAAAGGCCGTGTGATCACCAACCGGACCTTGATTGAAAATGACCTGAGCTGGTACGAAATGTTGTTCATTTCGAAAGACAGCCGGGCGGTGATCGAACAGGAACTGAACACCATTGACCAGGGCTCTGGCCATGTCTTGTTGCTTGGCGAATTGGGTAAAGACAACAACAAACCCAACGTTCCTGCCAAACCGACAGCAGCTGCACCAAAGACCCCTGCCAAATCACCAGATGTTGCACATGCAGCGCCTTCCTCAAAACCCGCATCTGCGCCCATTTCTGTAACTGCAGAAGCCCTACCGGTGGCAAAGACCGTCACAACTGAGGCCGCTCAAACGACCGCAACAACTGTGCACAACAGCACACCAAGCACAGATGTGACTGCGCCCAAGCTTGCCCCTGCACCCGCACGAAGCGCCGCTCCCGCAGCAGCGAGTGCTTCGTCCAATGTGATCCGGGTGCCAGGTGAAATGCTCGACCAGTTCATGAACCAAATTGGCGAGATGGTGTTGGTACGAGGTCAACTGTCTCACATCATCAGCGACCAACGAGCCCGCGAAGGTTTGCACCGCTTGCGCCAGGAAGGCCAGCAAAAAGACCCGCAAAACCAATTGGCTGATCTTCAGCAAGTAGCGGAGAACCTGGAAGACCAGTTGCGCCGACTGCAAGAAACCGATGCCTTGATTCAAGGCGCTTTGTCGCGCTTGCAGGACAGCGTGATGGGTTTGCGTGTGGTGCCCGTGGAACTGGTGTTCAAACGCTTTCCCCGAATGGTGCGCGACTTGGCAATGGCACAAGGCAAACAGATTCGCTTGGAGTTGATTGGCCAAGAAGTCAAAATCGACAAGGCCATGGTCGAGTCTTTGGCTGATCCTCTGCTGCACATGGTGCGTAACAGTGCCGATCACGGCGTAGAGAAACCAGAAGAACGCCGTCAATCGGGCAAACCCGACGAAGCGGTCATCCGAATTCAGGCCGAGCAGCAAGGCAGTCGCATCATCATCCGTGTCATCGATGATGGCAAAGGCATCGACCCCGAACGCGTGCGCCGCAAGGCCGTTGAACGTGGGCTGGCCAAAGAAGAAGAGAGCCTGCAGATGAGCAAGGAAGACATCCTTGGCTTCATTTTCAGACCCGCTTTCAGCACAGCCGACGTGGTCACAGAGACTTCCGGCCGCGGTGTGGGTATGGACGTGGTAAGAACCAGCGTCATGCGCTTGGGCGGCACGATTCACCTGGACTCGGAAGTTGGCCGAGGCACCACATTCACGATGCAAATGCCGCTGTCAGCAGCTGTCCAAGAAGTTCTTTTGGTCAACACAGCGAACCAAACCATGGCCATACCCGGCCGTTACGTTGCCGAATTGGTTGAGGTCAGTCCTGACGAATACCAAACGGTCAAAGGGCGCACCGCCATTTTGCTGCGCGGTAACTTTTTGCCGATTGTTCGACTGGAGGAAGTGCTGGGCTACCCTAGCGTTGCCTCGCAATCGCATCGCTATGTGGTGGTGCTCAGCGATGGGCAGCGCACACTGGGTGTATCGGTGCAAGAGTTTGTAGGAAGACAGGAGCTGTTTACCAAAGATATTCATCCTCGACTGGCCGCATTGCCAGGCGTGGGCGGTGCCAGCATTTTGGGCGATGGTCGGGTGGTACTGATTCTCGACGCTGCAGCGCTGTACCGTTTGGCGGAAAACCTGCAAACCCCGCACCACTTGCCCGAGACTGCTTGAGCCCCCTGTTTCATGGCACAGTACCTTCACATCAGAGTTGAAGACATCGACCTTTTACTGCCCGCTTTGCAGGTACACGAGGTGATTGGGCTTGATCAATTAAAACCACAGACAGATGGTCATGCCATCTGGCGTGATGTGGTCATCTCTGTCTTCGACCTGGGTCAAGTACTTAAGCGCTGCACCACAGCTCAACCCAGAGAGTTTGGTGTGGTGTACAGCACAGGCAACTCTGATCAACAACCCGTTTTGATGGTGATCGATCAGGTCTTGGGCCTGCGAAATCCCTCAAGAGAGCAGCTGCGCCCACTGCCTGGCATGAAAAACACAGCCCATGATTTCTTTGATGCCATCTGCATTGACAACAAACTGGGTGTCAAGGCCTATTGTGTGAAAGCTCAACTGCCGGAAAAGCTCTTTACATAGTTTTCAAATTCAATCACAGACCACATGGCCCCAGAAAAAATGCAGCCGGTGGGTTGCTCAGTCGGTTGACATCCCACTCAGATCCTCTTGAACATCGGATTTTCTCTCTGCAGCATTGAGCTCCTGGCGCAAAAACTTCAAAACCTCTACCTGAAAGCCAAGCCCAATGTCTGTTCGACAGACCAAGTCGGCCAATTGCTGCATGGAAGAGATCGCTTGCTCCAAAGACAACTCTGTGCGTTGATACAAAACTCCAAACAAAAACGCTCGCTGTGCGTACTCTGGGGGCATGTACACCCAGATGTCGGACTTGCCTGAGCGCACCTTCTGATAGGTGTCAGCTTTAGGCTGCTCGGGCGCTGGTGCATTCTTGGCAACAGCAAAAGCGGCCATTTGTTGCCAATCTGCAGTACGTTCAGCCCCTGCAATGAAAGTTTTGTCGAGATGTGCGCAGCACAGCAATGCCATCCCCCGGCGCAATCTATTGGCCTCAAAAGTGTCATCGGTCAAGGCGACGACCTTCTCGAAGGCCAACTTGGCACGCTTTTGAAGAACTTCAGCCGATTCTGGACCCTTGAACAACGAAAACATGGTGAAGTGCAAAAATTGAAAGCCAACACATCAACTGCATGACTTTTAAATGACATCCGGGCCAACGCAACAGCTGCAAAAGCCCCCCCAAACAGAACCGTTTTAGTATAAGCGTTATCGGCAATATTATTGATTTTGCAGAATTTACTGCTAAGTAACGATTTCAACCTCAAACGCTACACCCCAGCAAGATGCGCTGACTGTGCCTGCGCCCAAGCTACCCCATCCTCAGCACTTCTGCGCATGGGCAACGGCAAGATTCTTCCGGGCCTGAATCTTGCATGATTTTTCTGAATTGAACGTGTCGGCTTTTTTCCGACACGCCTCGTATTCAGGAGTCTACGATGAATCCCTACCCAGCATTGACCCTAAAGCGGCCTCTAGCCAACCCGGCGCTGGTCACAGGCTATGGAAAAAAGTGGGTTGAAGCCGATGAGAAGACCCGCTGGCAGACTCTGTCATGAAAATTTCTACATCCTTCCTTTTTGACCGTGCTACGGACCGCATGAGCACGATCCAGAACAAACTGGCCACGACTCAAGCGCAGTTGGCCGTGTCCAAACAAATCTTGAACCCCAGTGATGCGCCCGATCAAGCAGCGGCGATTCAGCGCCTGAAAGGCGAAGTGCAGCGGCAAGACAGCCATGTGCGTACCCTCGAAGTGGGCATGCGCCGCTATGGAGCTGAAGAAATTGCGCTGAAATCGTCCAACGACATTGTCATCCGCCTGAAAGAATTGGGCTTGCAAGCGGCCAACGACACCTTGGGTGGAGATGACCGAAAAATCATCGCCGTCGAAATGAAGGCTTTGCGCAGTCAACTTCTCAGCCTGGGCAACACCCGCGACGACAGTGGCAATTATTTGTTTTCCGGCACACGGGTCAACACGCCCGCCTTTGCCGAAGACAATCTAGGCAAGGTGGCCTACCAAGGCGACCAAACCCAAACCCGCATCCCTGCTGGCGTCGAACGCACCGTGCAGTTCACACGCTCAGGCACCGACGTGTTTTCTCGTGTGGTGCGTGAGGATGGTCAGAGCGTTGGCTTTTTTGAAGCGCTGGATCAAATGATTTCAGCAACTGAAAATGATCTCACGACCGGCATTCAACAGGGCATTGGCGATTTGATTCAAATGCACGACAGCCTGACACTGGCTCAAGCCCAAAACGGATCGGATCAGGCAGTGGTGAGGTCACAGCTGGATGTGCTGGCGGAAAGCGGCCTGCGCTTGAAATCCACATTGTCTGAAATCGAGGACCTGGACTTGGCCGAAGCCGTGACACGCATGAACAAGGAAATGATGGCCATGGAAGCTGCCATGGGTAGCTTTGCCAAGATCTCCGGACTGTCACTTTTTGATTACATACGGGGTTGACGGCTTTTGCCTCTTCAATAACGCGGGCTCATGCCGATACATTGAACTGATCTTGCTTACCTCATCAACGGAACCTCATCATGGCCACAAGCAACATTATCAGCACCCTCGGTGCCGGCTCCGGAATCGATGTGAAAAGCCTGGCCCAAAATCTGGTGGATGCCGAAAAGACGCCCAGAAAAGAACGAATCGACGCAAAAATCGCCAAGACCGAAGCCAAAATCACCGGCTACAGCGCGATCAAATATGCACTTTCAGAACTCAAGAACGCATTTGGCAAGCTCAATGACGCCAGTGATTTTTCGTCTATCAAACCCAGCAACACCCAAGCCAGTGCCTTTGGTGTCACCGCCAGCACGACTGCGCAAGCAGGCAGCTACAGCATTGAAGTCTTGCAGACAGCACTGGCCCAACGCACAGCCAGCAGCAACTTTGCTGACCGCGCCACAGCGCTCAATGGTGCCAGTCCTTTCAGTCTGAATCTGACCTTGGGAGGCGTGAGCCAAGACCCCATCTCGGTCACAACGGCCACTCCAGCGGGCATGGTCAACGCCATCAACGACGCCGACCTGGGTGTGACCGCGCAGTTGATCAACACCGGCAACGGCTACAACGTGGTTCTGACCGGAGAAACCGGGGCCACCCAATCCTTCACCATGACCAGTGACGATGGCAGCGGCAATGAGGTGGCGGGCGTCAGCTTCACGACGAGTTTGCAAACGGCCTCGGACGCCAGCTTCAAAGTCAACGGACTGGCTGTGACACGCAGCACCAACAGCATCACTGACGTCATCGATGGCGTCACACTGGATTTGTACGCCAACACCACAGGTGCTGCGCGGCTGGACTTGAACCGCGATACGACCAGCATCAAGGACAACCTCAAAGGTCTGGTCACTGCCTACAACGATTTTGATGAAACACTGAAAATTCTGGGTGACAACGGCAGCGAAGTTGAAGAATATGGCGGCGTACTGGCCGGAGAAAGTTTGCTGCAAACAGTACGTACACGGGTGCGCAGCTTCATCACCAACAATTCCACCACGCCGGGAAACACCATCAAGGCGGCGCGTGATGTGGGACTGAGCATTGACCGAAACGGCAAGTTGAGTCTGGATGAAACCAAGCTGGACACGGCCTTGCAAAATAATTTTGCCGAGGTGTCCACCATGTTCAGCGCGGGCACCAACAACAAAAGCATTTACAGCCCGGCCCCTGCGGGCTTGGCAGGGGACGCCATCTACAGCATCGAAAAGATGCTGCTTTCGACGGGTTTGATCGACACCCAAAACAAGAGTGCCACCAGCCAGATTGCCAAATACAAGGAAGATCTCGCGACACTGGAAGGCAGGATGGAAAAGCTCATGACCCGCTACATGAACCAGTTCAGCGTGATGGAAAACATTGTGGGAAGCAGCACCAGCATGCGCGAAGGCCTCAAAGGAAGCTTTGAAGGCATGATGAACGCCTACAACAACTGATACCACTGCGACCCAGGCTTACCATGGTGGTCAAGCTTGACGTAACAACTGGCTTTTGAACTGGCTGCTCTGTCGCACCTTGACCCAGTCCAAGTCCAGCAATTGGGCCAAGGGACTGCAAAAAATACATACAAAGTATATAAAAATCCTCTTGATATTCGGTTTTAACGATAAAGAGGAATTTGGCAATTTCTGTCTAAGATCTTGCCTGGCTTGGAAGTGTCGGCAGCATACAGACCTCAAAGCAGAACCTGCCCCTGACAAATCGGCATGATTCAAAAAAAATAAGTCACTCAAGCCACTCAAGTCAAGGCAACTGGCGCCGATATAAAAGCGACAACCCAGATCAGGCCCGAAAACCCAAGACAAATGTTTGCGCAAACGCAACAGGAAAAGGCGCACATGACCACAGAAATTTCAGCCACCGGCCCAGCCAAACCAAGCCCTGCTCCAGTGCATGCACCCGCTGCGGCACCAACGCCAGCACCCGCCGCTGCGGCACCATCCGCAGTGACGAGCACTGGGGATTCAAAACCTGTCGAAGAAGTACCAAAATTTGAGCCCTTGGTATCGACCGAAGAACGACTTGCAAACCTGCGGGAGGCCATTCAACGCCTGAACGACATGATGCGAGAGAGCAGCCGCAATCTGAACTTCAGCATGGATGAAGCCACAGACCGAGTGGTCATCACGGTCAAGAACGCCAACACAGGGGAAGTCGTTCGGCAAATACCCGATGCCACCTTTTTGCGCGTTTCACACAACCTTGAAAACCTCAAGGGCGTGTTGCTCAACGAGTCGACTTGATCGATGGTTTTTTTCATCATCGCACTCAAGTTCTTTCCACAGCCACCGAATCACTAGCTAACAGAGATCAAATTCAAATTTCTGTACAACGGCAGGTCCTACTCCCTTTTGGTTCCTGCCAGACCGTTGAATCAGCCCATCAAGGAGTAAGACAATGTCAGTTATCAATACGAACGTGAAATCATTGGTCGCGCAGAACGCCCTCACCGTGAACAACCGCAACCTCTCCAAAACCATGGAGCAGTTGTCCACCGGCAAGCGCATCAACTCTGCTGCTGATGATGCCGCAGGCTTGGCCATCACTAACAAGATGACCTCACAGGTCAAAGGCTTGAACCAGGCCGTGCGCAACGCCAACGATGGCATCTCGATGCTGCAAACCGCTGAAGGTGCCACGCAAGAAATCACCAACATGCTGCAACGCATGCGTGAATTGGCAGTTCAAGCTGCCAACGACACCTACGACGCCGATGACCGCACGGCCATTGCCGACGAAGTGGGTCAACTCGAAGAAGAAATCACACGCATCGCCACCAACACCAAGTGGAACGGCATGTCGGTTTTGTCGAGCGACCAGACCAAAAACCTGCAAGTCGGCATGGAAAACGACACCGATTCCACGATTGAAATCAATCTGGAAGACATGACCGCCTCGGGTCTGGACGTCTCCGGTTTGGACCTGAGCAGCCACACAGCAGCACAAGCGGTCTTGGACAAAGTGGACACTGCCATTGCGAGCGTGGACTCTTTCCGCTCAGACCTGGGTGCCAAGATGAACCGCCTGAACTACGCTGCCGACAACATGAGCAACGTATCCTTGAACACAGCCGCTTCACGCAGCCGCATCCAAGACACCGATTACGCACAAGCGACCACTGAGCTGGCACGCAGCCAGATCATCCAGCAAGCAGCGACTGCCATGTTGGCCCAAGCCAACCAGCAGCCCTCTGCAGTGCTGTCCCTGCTGCAATAAGCAACTTAGCGTCTCTCCCTCCGCTGAACCTTCAGCATGATTGAGAGGCGTTGTCGCTTGCGGCCTGCATGCCCATTTGGCAGGCAGGCCGCAAAGCTTATTTGATTCAAGCAACAGCTTTCGAGGAGAGGCGAACATGTCCAGCATCGCCACCAACATCAACGCCTCGCGGGCGGAGCATGCCATGACCGATGCCACTCAATTGGTGGAGAAATCCACTGTGCAGCTGGCGACCGGCCGTCGCATCAACTCGGCATCCGACGATACGGCTGGTATGGCCATTGGCAGCAAACTCACAGCTGAGTCCATCAGCTTGCAGCGAGCCATGCGCAATGCCAACGAAGGCGTGTCCATGTTGCAAACTGCAGACCATGCGGCCGGGAGCATGTCACAAGCTTTGGTGCGCATGCGAGAAATTGCAGTACAAGCGGCCAACGACACCTACAGTGAATCAGACCGATTGGCTTTGGACAATGAATTCACGCAACTGCGCGAACACCTGAACACTGCCATCGACAGCACACAGTGGAACGGCAAAAAAATGCTGGATGGCAGCATGACCAACGTGAATCTGCAAATTGGCGCCTCGTCGGGCGACGGCCACTCGGTGGACCTGGCCGATTTCAGAAGCTTGTCGGCATTGAACGCTGCGGGCATTGGCAGCCGCAGCGATGCCTTGTCGGCACTGGACGCCATCGACAGTAGTTTGGCCAGCATCGATGAAACCCGGGTGAAATGGGGCGCCAACATGAACCGACTCGTCCACGCAGGTGATGTGTCGAGCAGTGTATCGTTTAACCTAGACGACTCACGTAGCAAAATCGTCGATACGGATTACGCCAAGGCCACAGCCGATTTGGCCAAAGCTCAAATCCTGCAAATGGCGGGCAAAGCGATGCTGTCTCAGGCGAATCAGGCGCCGATTTCTGTTTTGCGGTTGTTGCGGTAAGGTAGACCAAAAAACAATAGTCAGCATAGCTGGTGCGGTTTATGCTTCGGTTCAATGAATGGCAAATTTTTGCCTTCTCCTGAATTTCTGCTGGTTGACTCCTAAACCGACCGAAACAAGTCGGTCCTTTGGGATCATCCTCTAAAGAGCACCCTATGTCCTACATCACCTCGAACCAAGTGCATGGTTATGTCATCAGCTACACAGCTGAGATTTATAACAATGTGCAAGCCCCATTCACGCCACTTGATAACCGAGAAAATCCTCGACCCGATTGGCAGGAATATTGGCCTATCCGCAAATTTCTTCTGAATGAATTTTTGGTGGAAGATCATTACTATGGTTTCTTTTCACCAAGATTTCAAGAGAAGACAGGCTTAAATGCCGCACAATTAGTAGATTATGTCTCAAAACTAGATTCAGATACTGACGTTATTTTATTCAGCCCACAACCCGACATGGGCGCTTTCTTTTTAAATATCTTTGAACAAAATGAGTTATTTGATCCCGGCTTCAAAGAATCATCTCAGAGTTTTTGTAATTTTGCCGAATTAAATGTTGATATTTCAAAAATAGTAATGGACTCAAGAAATATTATATTTAGCAATTACTTTTTTGCAAAGCCTAATTTTTGGAATAGATGGCTAAGTGTGTGCGAGGTACTTTTTAACGTGTGTGAAAATTATCCAAAAGTAGCAAAATTTCACGGGTGGCTAAATGAAACAAGTTATCGCAATGAAATACAGCGAAAAGTTTTTCTTATAGAACGTTTGGCAAGTTTAATTTTATCCACGGAAAACATCTGGAACACGCACGCTCACAATCCATTTTTATTTGCCTACTCAAGCTCAAAATTAAATAAATTCCCCAAACGAGCAATAAAATGTGATGCATTAAAAATTGCATTCAACGAAACTCAAAATAACATATTTTTAAATATATTCAATGATTTAATAATCGACACATCCAACGAATTAAGCAATCAGTAAAAATTAATCCCTGAATTTTATTTTAAATATATTTAATCTACCTCCAAGAATTGTGCGAGGCCGTAACTAGATAATCACCTTTCTCCTGCTCTGACATCAAGTCATCTTTCCACCAAGGAAGGTGTTTTAACTGGAATCCTTCGCCAGAAACACGAAGGCCAGTAATCAGCGGCCTTCCTGGATTATAATAGCCTGGCAAAAATAAATGCATCGTTGTATCAATTGGTGAATTAAATACATTAGCCTCTAGTTCGTTGATCCAAAATTGAGCTTCATGCTCAGGAACTGTGACATTTACTCCATTACTATTTGCAAATGAAATTCCCGGTTTTAAATCAACCAAATCAGGTATAGTCAAAGCAGATCCGACTTTAAATGCATTATACTTTTTTGCAATCTCAAACAGTCTAGTCAAATAATTAGGCGCCAAATAATCCCAATCCAAATCAGGATCGGAATACATAAATGGAATTTCAGCAAATATTCTATATTTACCACTGATGAAAAAGTCATGTGGACCATTATTCCTGGCCGACCAAAATACACTAAATATCTTGCCATTTCCAGTCGACAAGTAATCGATTAATTCCCTAACACTAGAGCATTGATCCAATATATATATATTACCAAATCCAGCAAGAATTAATTTACTTACTATATTTTTAACGTATGTTGGCTGGTTGTACGAATTTATAACCACCGGAACAGTTTTACGCAGAATCTCCTCTTGAAGAGTAATTCCAACATTATAACCCAACATAAAAAATTCCTCCAGAAATTATTGAACACCAATTTTTAAAACATACTGAAATGCTGCAGCATCATTAACTACCTCAGTTGAATTTAAGCCACACGAGTCAGATAACAAAATTAACTTTCCAAGCATCTCCTCCTGGCCTTTAAATTGAAAAATTCTTGACTTTATGGATTTAATAAAATAGCCATTAGATTCAAACATTTGAATTATAGTTTTTCTCGTAAAAAACCTCAAATGAGTTCTATCTAACAATCCACTATCTGAATAATCAAAACTTCCGGACAACAATCCAAACTGAATACTCCAGTGCTGAACATTAGGAATGCAGACAATTAGAGTTGCACTCGGGTTTATCCAGTTTTTCAATCTCGCCAAAAACTTCCAAGGATCGACTAAATGCTCCAATACATCCGCCATTATTAGAACATCTATAGAACCACACTCTTTTAAAAGCTCACCAGATGCATTTTCGATATTTTCAAAATAGACCCTATCACAATACCTACGACTTAATTCAACATATTCCGCAGAAACCTCTACACCTAAATAATTAACATTTGGATATGCTGTTTTAACTTGACGAGCCAATGCACCGCTACCTGTGCCAATTTCTAAAATTTTATTTGGGAATTTTGGTATCTCATTATAAACATCCAAGTTATAAATATCAGTAGCAGGAGTTACATTAATCATACAGCACCTTTTGATAGAATTTTAAAAATTATCGAAAAATAATTTGAAATTATTTTGCATTTTTAAATTTGACACACCACCAATTTCTTTATTAATTTCAAAAGTTGATTTTATATAATCCTCATCATTATCAACAATATAACGCAAATTATCATTAGCTGTATTTATTGATAGGCCCATTCGTGAAACCAGAGTGGCACCAAATTTTGTTATTAAAGGCACTCCGGCTCGAATAACATCATTACTGGTAGAACCACAGTTGTATGGATAAGTATCCAGATACACATTACATAGTTTCAGTCGTGCACAAAAATCTTTATGCACAGTTCTTTTGGAAAATAAAATTCTGGATGAATCAACATTTGCCTTCTTAGCATGATTTTTTAGATTCTCAGTCGTCGTCGGATTGTCATCAATCAACCACAGAACTGAATCCGGAATTTTCTTGAGTAACTTCATCCAAACCGCAAACATTTCTGGTGTGATCTTGTACACATTGCCAAAAGCTCCCATCACAAAGGCATCCTCTGGCAAACCCACATCGGCGCGGATCACCACTGGTAGGTTCTCATCAGGTGGTGTCAATGGAATGAAACTGCCTTCCACATAAAGCGGCTTTTCCATGAAGTACTCTGTATGCTCGGGCGGCAATGCATGGCGATCTGTGATGACAAAATCAAACCAAGGCATGCCCGTGGTGCCAATAAAACCCAGATAAGTGCCTTGTTTGGGCGCAGGGTGCAATGCAAAAATGCCAGGCCGCGCCCCAGCGCTCAGGCCATGCAGGTCCACCATCACGTCGATCTCGTCTTCCAGAATGCGCTCGGCCGCCTGCCGGTCAGTCAATGCGTGCACAGGCCGCACACGGTCGAACATATTCAATAACTGTTTCCGGTGTTCACTGCCATCGTCCACTGTGAAGTCATAGGCATACACCTCATACCGTTCGCGGTCCAAGCCTTGCAACATGGTGGGCAACAAAAAGCCCACTGCATGCTCTCGCAAATCCCCTGATGCAAATCCGATCCGTTTTTTGGGGTGGTGATATTGCTTGATCTTGCACAAGCGCTCTTCTTTCAATCCATAGGTGCGCGCCACAAAAGCATGTGCGCTCAGCAACTGCAGCATGGGGTCGTCGGTCAGCGCCAGCATGGCCAGAGGTGATGTGGCCATGATCATCTCGTTCTTGCTGATGCCCGGCAAAGGTTTGTATACCGGCCACTCACAAGCTTTTTGACGAATGTGCACCCAATGTTGAATCACACCTGCTTGCTTGGGGTTCATCAACAGGCTGTGCTCCAGCGCCTCCAAGGCCGGGCGGTAATCTCGGTTGTTCTCGTGCACGCGCCCAATATGGTTCAGCGCCGCGGTCAGCATGTCGGTGTCTACCGGGTCTTTGGCATAACGCTGACCGGTCAGGTGAGCCCATGCGGCAATGGCTTGGGCGGTATTGCCCTGTTTTTCCAGGACGAGCCCTAGGTTAATACGGGCCTGCGCAAAGTCTGGTGACAGAGCCAGCGCTTGCTCGTAAGCCTGTTGGGCATGGGCTGATTGGCCCAGTTGCTGAAGCAAAGACCCATGGTTGAACCACACCAGGTGTTTACGGGGGTCCTCATGGTGGGCCAACCACAAGGCATACAAATTGGATGCAGCTTGGGCATGGCCATCGCGTTGGAGTTGTTCGGCATGGCTCACCATGGCGGCAAGAGCCATGCCCCCGCTGCGTGCCAAGGCCACGATGTCCAGTTCAGTGTCAATGGCTGCATTGTTAGTCGGGATCAAATTCATAGGCAGTGGCGCATTCATGCTGTTTCCTTCCATGGCCATCAGGCCAATCAAACATGGCACAGATCATGCAAGTTGGATGCCAGCTAAATGAATTGCTGAGTATTCAGTTTAAAGAAAAGCGTCATTTTTTCGACGATCTGAGCCTGTCTGGCGGCAAAAAACTGCCGTCACCGGGTTCAGTTTGCAGCGGCTTTGCCGATACCCAAGGGGCTGGAGAACAAGTTTTTCCGCAACCCCTCAAGTTTGCACAGCTGCTGTCGATACGACAGATAAGCACAAGTTAGGCGAGTTGTTTTCGCCAGGTTTCTTGTCAAGCCTGTCACTTTGTGACAGTGCAAGCCAACTATTTAAAGGGGTTCCCATGGTCTCATCCATCAGCTCATATTCGGCCAGCCAGATCCGTCAGATCGATATTCCGACTTTTGCCACGGCCGATGTCGCTGCGCTTTCGGCCAGTCAGATCAGGGAACTCACCACCAGCCAAATCAGCCAGTTGTCCAGCGCACAAATCGGCGCCATCGAAACGGCCGATTTTGTCCAGCTGACCGGCAAACAAATCAGCGCGTTCGATCCCTCGAGATTCAGTGATGGTTTGCTGACTTACGACAAAAACAAACTGCAGGCCATCACCGGCAGCCAGTTGGCCAACCTGACCACTGCGCAACTAGCAGCCTTCACCACGGACCACGCCGCCGCGCTGGACGCACGTGACATGGGTGCCTTGTCGGCCAACCAGCTCAACGCTTTGTCCACCACGGTGGTAGCGTCACTCAGCAGCGGCCAATTGCAAGGCCTCAAGGCAGAGCAAATTGGTGGTTTAAGCAGCACACAGCTCAACGCGATTAGCAGCAGCCAAATTCAGAATTTAAGCAATGCTCAGCTCAAAGGCATCACCAGCAGTCAGCTGGGCAGTTTGTCCACCAGCAACTTGCAATCTTTGACCACAGGACAGTTTCAGGGCCTGATCGCCGCTCAACTCAACGGTTTGAGCAGCGCCCAGGTTCAGTCTCTTGAATCTGCCGACCTGGTGGCTATCAAAGGCACCACGATGGGTGCGATGGGCACAAGCCAAATCCAGGCCTTGAGCTCAACGCAGGTCCAAAACCTGACCGAACAACAAATCAAAGGTCTGAGCGCCAACCAGATCAAAGCCCTTGACACGGTCGATGTTGCCGCCCTCAGCACGGGTCAAATTGCTCAGTTCAAACAAGACCAGATCGGTCAGCTCACCACGGACCAGGTCAAGGCCTTGGGCACCCAGCAGATTCAGGCCTTGGGAGCCAACCAGATTCGCGGCTTGACCAGCTCGCAAATGTCGGCGCTCAGCACAGATCAACTGTCCGCATTGACCACGGCGCAAGCTAAAACGCTCAGTGCCACCCAAGTCAACGCCTTGAGCAGTGCCCAAATCGCCAGCATCGAAACGGCAGACCTTGCCGCTTTGGCAGGCACCACGGCATCAGGCCTGTCCACAGACTCGGTCAAAGCTTTGAGTTCAGGGCAAGTGGCATCCCTCAATGCCAGCCAGTTGCGCAGCCTCAGCGCAACACAGCTCAACGCTCTGGACACCGCCGACCTGGCCAATATGGGCACCAGCCAACTTGTGCAGCTCACAGCCGATCAAGTGGCCGGACTCAGCACAGGTCAGCTTGATGCCTTGACCACCGCCCAGTTCAGCGCTTTGGAACCACGACAGGTTAGGGGGATGACCACAGGCCAAATGGCCTCTTTGTCCACCGACAAAATCGCATCACTGACCACCACCCAGGTCAAGCAGTTGAGCGCTGAGCAGCTCAATGCAATCAGCACCGCCAACATTGGCGCCATCCAGACCACTGACATTGCCGCGATTTCGGGCTCCGCGGCTGGCAAACTGTCCACTGCTTTTGTGCAGGCCCTCAGCTCAGATCAAGTCAAGTCGCTGGACAAGACCCAATTGGCGGGCATGACCAGCGTGCAGTTGCAGGCCTTGGAAACGGGTGACCTGGCCACAATGAGCACGGCACAACTGGGCTATCTGCGCGCCGACCAACTGGGGCAACTCACCACCACCCAACTCAACAACCTGACCACCAGCCAGCTGCAAAGCCTCGACGCCAAACAATTGGGCGGCCTGACCACGGTACAAATGGGCTCGCTGACCACTTCCAATTTGGCGGCACTGAGCGGCGATCAAGTCAAGGCATTCTCAGCCACCCAACTCAATTCACTCAGTTCTGGTCAAGTCGCAGGCCTGACCTCCACCGCCCTGTCTTCGATCAACGAAGGCGCTTTTGCCAAACTGTCCACTGACACATTACAAGCGCTGACCACCGGTCAGGTCGGTCACCTGACCAACAAACAAATCCTGTCGATGAGCAGCAGCCAGCTCAATGGTTTGGCGACGGACGACCTGGTTAAGTTAGGCACATCACAAATCGCGGCTTTGTCGGCCAGCCAGATCAAATCTCTGACTACCACCCAGCTCAACAGCCTGACCACCACCCAGTTTGCCTCACTGTCGGCGATTCAGGTGGGTGGCTTGTCTACCACTCAGATGGCCAGCCTGTCGACGGATCTCGTCAAGGCACTGACCACAGGCCAAGCCGCTGGATTGACGGCCACGCAACTCAACGGCCTGACGACAGCGCAAATCGGCAGCATGGACACCGCCGATGTGGCCGCGCTGAACGCCTCGGCCCTGAGTAAATTGTCTACCGCCAATGTGGGCGCTCTGAGCAGTGACCAAGTCAAAGCCTTAGGCGGTCAGCAACTCCAATCAATGAGCACGGCTCAATTGGTGGCCATGGGCGATGATGTCACCGAACTCAACACCGCCCAGCTAAGCGGTCTCAAAGCCAGCCAAATCAGTGGCTTGACCACCGCCCAATTGGACGGCTTGGACACCGACCAACTCCGCTCGCTCACCGGCTCGCAAGTCGCCGCCATGACCACGGCGCAGTTTGCCGCCCTGAGCAGTGACGACCTCAACAGCCTGACCTCCAGCCAGTTCAGCTCGATCACGGCCGACCAGCTCAATGCACGAAGCTCAATTTCATCTTTGACCACTGAAGATCTGGTCGCGTTGAGTGCCGACACTGTGGCGGGCCTGAAAACCGCCGCCATCCAGGCCTTGACCACCAGCCAAGTGACGCAGCTCAGTGCCACCCAAATCAAGGCACTCACCACCGACCAACTCAATGCCATGGAGCAAGCGGACATTGAAAAGCTGACTACAAGCCAGGTGGCTGCTCTCAAGGCCGATCAGGTGGGTGGGCTCAGCACCACACAGTTGGGCCGCTTGAGCACAGCCCAAGTCAATGCCCTCAGTGGCGCACACATCTCGCGCCTGTCCACCGACAGCGTGAAGTCCCTGTCCAGCGCTCAGGTGGCGGCCATCAACGTAACCGCGCTGCGCTCGCTCACAGCCGACCAAATCAATGCTTTGGACACAGCCGACCTCGCTGGCATGGGCACCGCCCAAGTGGCGGCACTGCGCTCTGACCAGCTGCAAGGCATGACCACGGGCCAGCTCAATGTGCTGACCACCACACAGGTCCGTGCTTTGACGGACTCGCAAGTGGGAAGTTTGAGCACCGCACAGATCTCCAGCTTGAAGACCGAGTCCATTGCCACGCTCAATTCCGAACAGGTAACGGGCTTGAAGGTGCAGCAGCTAGACGCCCTCAGTACCGCTCAAATCAAAGAAATCAGCTCCAGCGCCCTTGTTGGCCTCAGCGGTGGGCAAATGGGCAGCTTGTCAACAGACCAACTGGCCGCAATGACGACAGGTCAGGCGCAGTCTTTGACCAACACACAGATTCGAGCGTTGACAACAGGTCAAATGGCAGGCTTGAGCACGGCCTCGCTGGCCGCCTTGACCACCACTCAGATCGGGTCTTTCAACGGAACCCAGTTGAACGCCTTGTCAACGGCACAAATGGCCTCATTCGAGACCGCCGACATTGCCGCGCTGGACGCCCGCATTGTCAGCACCTTAAGCACTGCGAACGTGGCCGCACTCACCTCCAGCCAAGTGCAGGCGCTCGATTCAACCCAGCTGAAGGCCTTGACCACGGCGCAGCTCAATGCACTGGACACTGCCGACGTGGCCGCCATGGGCACCAGCCAGATCCAGTCCTTGAGTTCCAGCCAAGTGGCCAGCCTTTCTACCGAACGGGTCACGGCACTGACCTCGGGTCAGATCCAGGCCTTGAGCAGCACCCAGGTTGCCGGCCTGACCACAGGCCAGGTCGCCAGCCTGACCACCAGCCAGATCGAGGCCTTAACGACCTCGCAAATCCAGTCTTTGGGCAGTAGCCAGATCGCTGCGATGTCCAGCAGCCAAATTGCGGCCATCCAAACCGCCGACCTGGCCAGCCTGACCACCGGACAAATCACTGGCCTTAACACCAGCGCCATACAGTCACTGACCACTGGACAGGTGGCTGGCCTGAGCACTGCCCAAGTCAGCGCCTTGACCAACACCCAGCTCAACGCCTTGAGCAGCACCCAGGTCCAGGCCATCGAAACAGCCGATGTGGCCGCCTTGACCAGCGCACAAGTGAGCGGACTGTCCACGAGCGGCGTCGCTGCTTTGACATCCAGCCAAGTGACCGCTTTGAGCTCCTCTCAGCTGCAAGCTCTCAGCTCGGCACAACTCAATGCCCTTGACACCGCCGATGTGGCTGTCATGGGTACCAGCCAGATTCAGGCCTTGACCTCCAGCCAAGTGGCCAGCTTGTCCACAGACCGGGTCACAGCCCTGAACTCGGGCCAAATCCAGGCCCTGACCAGCACCCAGGTTGCTGGCCTGACCACCAGCCAGATCGCCAGCCTGACCACAAGCCAAATCGAGGCTTTGTCTACTGCACAGATCCAAGCCTTGGGCAGCAACCAAATGGCCGCGATGTCCAGCAGCCAGATTGCGGCCATCCAGACAACCGACGTGGCCAGTCTGACCACCGGACAAATATCCGGCTTGACCAGCGGCGTCATTCAATCGCTAAGCACCGCACAAGTGGTTGCACTGGGCACCGCACAGGTCGGCGCGATGGGTTCCACCCAGCTCAACGCCTTGAGCAGCGCACAAGTGCAGGCCATCGAAACAGCCGATGTGGCCGCTTTGACCAGCGCACAAGTGAGCGGTCTGTCCACCAGCGCCATCGCAGCACTGACATCGACCCAGGTCAACACACTGAGCTCAGTGCAACTGCAAGCGCTGAGCTCTGCGCAGCTGAATGCACTGGACACTGCCGACGTGGCCGCCATGGGCACCAGCCAGATTCAGGCACTGACCACCACGCAGTTGTCGACAATCCAGACCAACAGCGTGGCGGCATTGACCACCAGCCAGGTGGCTGCATTGACCACCAGCCAAGTGGCCGCCTTGACAACAGCACAAGTGGAGGCCTTGGGTACGGCACAGCTCCAAGCACTGGGCACCGCCCAGGTTCAGTCTCTGAGCAGCGCACAACTCAACGCCCTGAGCGCCGACCAAGTGGGCGCACTGGACACAGCAGACGTTGCCGCTTTGACAACAGCCCAAGTGTCCAACTTGTCGACCAGCAATATGGCTGCATTGACCTCGGCGCAAGTCAAGGTGTTGAGCAGTAGCCAGCTGCAATCGCTGTCCAGTGCCCAGATCAATGCCTTGGACGCGGCCGATGTGACCGCCATGGGCACCGACCAAATTGCCGCCCTGAGCACCGCCCAGATCAGCAATTTGAGCAATGCCAACATCGAAGCTCTGGGCACGGCCCAGGTGGCCGCCCTCACTTCCAGCCAGGTCTCGGCCCTGACGACCAACCAACTGGCTGTGGTGAGTGATGCCCAGTTCACCGCCATGGGCACCAGCCAACTGGCAGGTCTGACTTCTGGCCAGTTTGCCGCCCTGAGCGAAAGCCAGGTCCAGGCCATGACCCCAGCAGAAGTCACGGCCCTGAGCACAGCCCAAGTGGCGTCCATGGGCAGCGGCTCCGTCTCCTTGATGACAACCGCCCAGATCCAAGCTTTGAGCTCGGCTCAGGTGACCAGCTTGACGACCTCCCAGCTCAACGCCATGAGTGAAGAGCAAATTCAGGCACTGGACACGGCAGATGTGGCCGCATTGACCACCAGCCAACTGGCTGGCCTGAGCAATGCCACCATGACGGAATTGAGTTCAGCGCAGGTCAATGCCTTGACCACCACTCAATTGCCCATATTGAGCACAGCGCAAATCAACGCGCTGGATGCCGACGACATTGGCGGCATGAGCACGGGACAAATTGCGTCGCTGTCGACCTTGCAGGTCAACAAGTTGAGCAATGCCTCGCTGGAAGCATTGACCACCACACAAGTGGCGGCCATGACCACCTCTCAAGTAGCGGCACTGGGCACTGCTCAGATCGCGGTGCTGACACCCGAGCAGGTGGGCGCCTTGGGCACCAGCCAGCTGCAAAGCCTGCAGGCGGGTCAGTTTGGTGCCATGAACGAGGACCAGATCGCGGCTATTGGCACAGACATCTCGGCTTTGACCACCGCACAGGTGAACACCTTGGCCACAGCACCGCTGCAATTGTTGAGCACGGGCCAGGTCCAGGCTTTGACCAGCACACAGGTCAAAGCATTGGGCACAGACCAGCTCAATGCCTTGACGCAAGACCAAATCAGTGCCTTGGAAACAGCCGATTTGGCCAGCCTGACCACAGGCCAAGTCAGTGGGCTGAGCAGCACACAGTTGCAGGCCTTGAGCTCGGGCCAGATTCAGGCCTTGACCGACACGCAACTGCAGGCCTTGAGCACGGCCCAGTTGAACAATCTGGAACCCGAAGACTTTGCCCTGTTGACCACGGGCCAGATCAGCAAGCTGACCACTTTGCAAGTCAGCAAGCTGTCTGACACCATGCTGCAGAGCTTGACCACCGCACAGGTGTCCAACCTGGACGATGACCAGGTGGCGGTCTTGACCACGGCCCAAATTGGCACGCTGAGCGTGGAGCAAGTGGGTGCCATGACGAGCACGCAAGTCAAAGCCATGGGAACTGCACAGCTCAATGCTTTGAATGCCGACCAAGTAGCCGCTCTGGGCACCGACGACGTGGCCGCCATCTCTGCAAGCAACTTGTCTGTTCTGAGTACTGCGGTGATCCAGTCACTGACCTCCAGCCAGGTGGTCAGCCTGACCAACACCCAGTTGAAGGCCTTGAGCGCGGATCAACTCACTGCACTGGATGTGGGTGATGTGGAAGGTTTGAGCACAGCACAGATCAACCAGCTGACCGCCAATCAAATTTCCACGCTGAGTACCGCGTTCCTGGAAGCTCTGACCACAGATCAGTTTGGTGCCCTGACTGCGACACAGTTCACCGCACTGGACTCTGCACAGGTCAGTGGCTTGGCAGACACCAAGGTGGCCGCAATGACCTCGGCTCAAATCCGAGTGCTGGCAACCAATGAACTCAATGCCATGAGCTCGATCCAGATTGCAGCCATCGAAACGTCCGATCTGGTGGCCTTGAGTGGCACGCAGATCACTGGCCTTGACACCAACTTTGTCCAGGCTTTGACAAGCGATCAGGTCAGTTCGCTGACCGCAAGCCAGCTCAAGGGCCTGTCGGCTGACCAGCTGAATGCGCTGGATACCGCTGATTTGGCGGCCATCGCCACCGACAAGATCACGTCGCTGACGGCAACGCAGATCGGCGGCCTGAATACAACCCAGCTGAATGCCTTGGGTACCAGCCAGGTTGAAGTCCTGACGCCAAGTCAGGTCAAGGGGCTGACCACCGCGCAAATGGCAAGCCTGAACACCGATGCTTTGGTGGCTCTGAACACCACACAAGTGGACGCCTTGCTGGCCACCCAGCTGAGCGCCCTGGACAGCAGCCAGATCGCAGCGCTGGAAACCGACGATATCGCAGCCATCGACGTATACCAAGTGGCCAGCCTGTCCACCGGCTTCATTGACGGGCTGACCACTGGCCAGGTGGAGGCACTGTCCTCTGCACAAGTCGGCAAGTTGACAGCCACTCAGTTTGCGCAACTGGGTACAGATGACCTTGCAGCCTTGACCACGGCCCAAATGGGCGCGGTCTCAGCGACGCAAATCAATGGTCTGAGCTCGGCGCAGATCCAGGCGATTGAGACAGCTGACTTGGTTGAGTTGCGTGCCAGCCAGATTTCGTCTATGAGCACGACGGCAGTGTCGGGATTGAGTACCGACCAAACCCAGGCTTTGACGACAGGTCAGATCGCCAGGTTGTCAGCCAGCCAGATCGGCAGTTTGGTCTCCGCCAATTCGTCGGACGTCGCGGCCTTGTTCACATCAGCACAAGTGGGCACCACAGACGCACCGGCGGTGTTGACTGCAACGCAGTTGTCGCAACTGACAACAACTCAGATCGCCGACTTGCGCACTGACGCTTAACCGGCACGTCACCACCCGCAAGGGTGGCACGTGAATTGCTTATCTGACGTGAACCCCACACCGGCAACCGTTTGCCGGTGTGGCACGTCAGGAGCAACACATGTCAATTGCCGCAGCACACACGCCAACCCAATTTGGTTTGCCGGACTTTCCACTCAATTTTGAGCTGGATCCCCCTTCCCCCGTCAAGGTCCGCGAATGGGTCGCAGAGCTGTTTGAACAGAATCACCATACCTTGGCCATGGCGCTGGCTGAAGCTGGCCTTGCCCTTTACCCCGACAGCGAAGACGTTCTGGCCATCGCTGCATTGGCGGCAGAAGTTCAGCAGGACTGGCAACACTCCCGAGAACTGCTTGAACACCTGATCAAAGTTCAGGCCGGCAACACCCCAGCCCAAGTTTGGCATCACTTGGTGCGCGTTCTGCGCTGCGAAGGTCAAAACCAAAAGGCCCTTTCGGTTGCGCAGCAAGCACTGCGCCAGCACCCGTCTTCGACGGACCTGCAGCAATTTGTCGCGGAAATGCTGACCGCGTCTTCCCATTTGAAAAAGACTGGCACCGCCGGAGCTTGACGGAATTCCGTCGTTCACCGAGTCATGGCTCGGTGAATTTCTGGCACGCATTGTGCTTTCAAGTACACAGAACCCTGTGCGGCAATGAATAGCCGCCCATCAGACAAGTCAGCCTAAAACCAGGAGTCACTCCATGTCAGTCATCAATACCAACATCAAGTCATTGATTTCACAAAATGCGCTGACCCGCAACGGCCGCGATGTTGCCAAAGCCATGGAACAACTGTCCACTGGCAAGCGCATCAACTCTGCAGCGGACGATGCGGCAGGCCTGGCCATCACCAACAAGATGACCTCCCAAATTCGGGGGCTGAACCAGGCGGTACGCAATGCCAATGACGGTATCTCGATGCTGCAAACGGCCGAAGGCGCGACGCAAGAGATCACCAACATGCTGCAACGCATGCGAGAGTTGTCAGTGCAAGCTGCCAACGACACCTACAGCACCGAAGACAGGATGGCCCTTGACAAGGAGATGGTGGAGCTGGAGGCGGAGATCACGCGCATCTCCAAAAATACCAAGTGGAACAACATGGCCTTCCTGGACAATGCCGGAGTCACCAAAACATTTCAGGTGGGCATTGCCAACAATGAAGACTCGACTATTGCTGTGGAATTTGTCGATTTGACAGCATCGGGTCTGGACATTGTGGGCCTGGACGTATCCAGCCACGTCGCCTCGCAAACTGCATTGGACAAAATCGACTCTGCCATTGCCGATGTGGATGAATTCCGTGCCGATGTGGGTGCCAAGATCAACCGCTTGAATTTCGCGATTGAAAACCTGTCCAATATTTCGATCAATACATCTGCTTCGCGCAGCCGCATCGAAGACGCCGACTTTGCCAAGGCCAGCAGCGAATTGGCACGCACGCAAATCATTCAGCAGGCTGCAACAGCGGTTTTGGCACAAGCCAACACGGACCAACAGTCTGTGCTCAAACTCCTGCAAGGTTGATTGGCCGTCCAGTCTCCGATTGACGCATGAAAGCATCTAACAACGATCCTTTGCCGCAGCCTGCTGCTCAAGCAGACCGTCGAGGACCGGATTGCTGGAAATGTGAATACTTAAAAATGACTTATTTGCGTGCAGCGCCCTACAGCTGCAATTTGATGGGCTTCAGATCCAGGTGGCTTCCCTCTTTGGAGGTGCTAAGAGCTGACGGTGAATATTGCAGAGGTTTCATGCCCAAAGCGACAAAACCCTTAAGACCCACCATCAATATCAAAGCTTGAATGAATTTCAAGCCCAATTAAAGCCACTTAACGCCATTCAAAATTTGCAATTTGTGAGATGAATTCAGCAGAACCCAACAAATTGCAATGGAAATCAGATCCTCTGCTCTCCGGCAAAAAGCAACACACGGACTTTGCCCGAACATCCTGGGATCAATCCAAAGAACGCAACTTTGGCACTTGGACGCATGAAAGTGCGGAGAAATTCAAACAGGATATTTTTCAAAGCGATGCTCAAAAATCCGAGTCGACGGACCAGCCAACTGAACAGGAAGTCGAGGACAAACGGGTTGCACCAGACTCCGAGCCAGTCTCGGTGTCAGACCAAGGCAACAGCGCTCAATCGCCAAACGCCAGTACACCCGAGGACTCGCCAAAATCTGGCACCTTGATCGCCTCGCCCGAACTGAACGAGCAACAAATCAGAATTGCACGTCAGCAAGGCTATGTTCAGGGTCTGAAAGACGGAATGGCAAAAACTTTGAATGATTTGGAGTCCGAGCGCGCCAAAGAAAGAGACCTGATTCAAACGATCACAACGGAATTGGACGGTCTCCAAAACGACGCCTTCCGCTTGTTTGAACCCCTCAAAAAACTGGCCCTGCACATCGCCGAACAATTGGTCCGGGGTGAATTGTCTACGTCTGGCGAGGCGGTTGAACGCTTGATCAAAGCCTGCGTGGCTGATCTGAATGGCAAAGAAAATGGCATCAACGTGTCGGTCAACCCCAGCGACCTGGAGCGGGTTCGTCCTTTGCTCAAGAACAACGAACCTCCACTGCTTTTGCAGCCCGACATGTCCTTGCTGCCTGGCAGCGTGCGCGTGCGTTCCAACGACACGGTGATCGATGATCTGATTGAAAACAGACTCGAAGGTTTGGCACGTCAACTGCTTTCTCAGCCTGAACCATGGTTAAAAAATGCGTCGAGGCTGGCCGGCGCGCAAGTTGAAACGGTAGAGCCATCGTTTGCGGATCGGAAAAAAGCGAGCATTGACCAAGAAATTGACGACGTGCTCGAAAAAGCGCCTTTCAAGGCGGCATCAGACATCGAAGAGGTGCAGGCACCTGCACCTGCATCTGCATCTGCACCTTCAACATACGTCAGTGATGGCGATACAGCGTATCTCTGAATCTTTGAGGTCTGACCTAGCGCTGTCAATGTTTCGTCAAAACGTGTCAATTTTCCAATCTCAAAAATTAATATAAAAGCATTTTTTATTTTTTATTAAAAGCATTTTAAAACTCACAAATTGCTGGCACGAGGGTTGCTTTACAGATTGCAACTGAATATGAGGCCACGCTGTGAAGCCAATTGCTGCATCTACCCCTCTGGCCCTGTGGCTGGATCCCGAAAAACCGCTGAGCCCCGAGCACAGCCAAGCCCTGCAAAACAGCGGATGGGCGTTGATGCCTATCCACACGCTGGACATGTTGTTGTCGCAAGCTGCCGATGCGGCCATGGTGGTTTTGCACCTGGGCGTGGACATGACTCGCTTGGGAGCCGTGCAAAGACTGCTTCAGGAGGCTGGCCTGAACACCCCAGTGGTGGTCCGCATTGACCGGCATGAGTTGGAGTTGGCTGTGGAAGCCAGCCGATGTGGGGCCATGACAGTGCTGGCCAGCGACGATGTGCGCCCTTCATCTTGGTTACGTCTGCACAACCATCTGACCCCCAACCCTGCACGCCCTACCGCTCAACCCGTACGCAACGTGGTGTTTGTAGACCCCGCCAGCCAGCACCTGCTGGCCCTGGCCCAAAAAGTGGCCCAGGCCGAAGTGACCGCATTGCTGGTGGGCCCCACGGGTTCGGGCAAAGAAGTGCTGGCCCGCGTGCTGCACGAGGCTTCGGGCCGTGCGCGTGGTCCGTTTGTGGCGCTCAACTGCGCAGCCATGCCGGAAAACCTGATCGAAGACATGTTGTTTGGCCACGAAAAAGGCGCTTTCACCGGCGCACACCGTGAACAAAAGGGTTTGTTTGAACAAGCCCAGGGCGGCACCTTGTTTCTGGACGAGATTGGCGAAATGCCCATGCACCTGCAAAGCAAGCTGCTGCGCGTGCTGCAAGAGCGCCAACTCACGCGCCTGGGTGGCCAAACGACCATCCAGCTGAATGTGCGCATCGTGGCCGCCACCAACAAAGACCTCAAGCAAGCCATCGTCGATCGCGAATTCCGCGAAGATTTGTATTACCGCATCGCCACCTTCCGCATGCGTTTGCTGCCCCTGCGCGAGCGTCCTGGCGACATCATTCCTTTGGCCATGCAATGCTTGATGCAGCACGACAAAAAACCGTGGCAGCTGCACCCACAGGCCCAAAACCAATTGTTGCAATACCCCTGGCCCGGCAATGTGCGCGAGCTGGAAAACGTGATGCGCCGCGCCATGGTGCTGTGCGCCGACCATGTGGTTACGCCCGCACATTTGATGTTTGACGATTGGTTGACAGCCACGGCACCAGCACCCACGCCCATCGCCACCCCACCCTGCAGCCCAGCCCCTGATTTACCGCCGGTGGTGCAGCCGTTCATGGCCGGCTCGGTTCAGACCATGGGCTTGAATGAACCCATCGATGCCATCCCCGCACTGCAAGCATCCTGGCCCCCTGTGGACATGGCGCAGGTCAGCGCCCCAGCCTTGCCCGAAGCGGCCGCCGCACCTGCCACCGACCTGCACAGCGCGGCTCGCATGAACGAACACCAAGTGATCATGGCCACTCTGGCCACCACGCCCAGCAAGACAGAAGCCGCCAAGCGCCTGGGCATCAGCCCACGCACTTTGCGCTACAAGCTGGCCCAGTTGCGTGAGCACGGCCTGGGCATGGCCAACGCGTATTGATGGAGCCCCGCATGATCGAAAAAGCCATCTCCCCTGCCAACATTCAATCGATGTTGCAAACCCTGCGCAGCCACCAAGCCCAAGCCGCGGGTGGCATGTCCGGTTTGGCCGGTGCCACAGACTCGACAGGTGCCGCAAGCAGCACTGCCAAAACCGGTTTCTCCGATCTGGTGTCCGGCGCGCTGGGACAAGTCAACCAACTGCAGGTGCAGTCCTCCGACATGCGCAACGCCTTTGACCGCGGCGAAGACATTGCCCTGACCGACGTGGTGTTGGGCATGCAGAAATCATCCCTGGCTTTTGAAGCGACCTTGCAGGTGCGCAACAAAGTGCTCAAGGCCTACGAAGACATTTTGAACATGCCTGTCTGACCCCACTGAACTGAAGAAGAACAAACATGGCCACAGCAAGCGCAACAATGAACACCGGCATGATGACCACGCAGCCGGCTTCTGCCAACACACCGGCCACCGTGTCCAGCAACACGGGCATCGCCACCGCCTCTGGCAATCCCGCTGAGAACAATGCGGCCAACAACAACGCCCTGAGCACTTGGCGAACCCAGGGGTTTTCCGAATCGTTCAAGACCATCATCAACCAACCGTCTGTCCGACGCGTTTTGCCCTTGATCATCATGCTGGCGGTGCTGGTGATTTTTGGTTTGGTGTATGCGTGGATGAACGTCACACCCTACCGTCCGGTGATGCCGGGTTTGCAAGAAGCCGATCAACAAAAGGCCTACGAATCACTCAAGACGGCGGACTTCAACCCCAAGATCGACCCGATGACGGGCCAATTGACCGTGCCCAGTCCACGCTTTCATGAGGCCCGGATTTTTCTGGCCTCACAAGGCTTGCCCAAGGCAGGTGCCACAGGTCTTGATGGCTTGAAAGAGCAATCCTCCATGACCACCAGCCAGTTCATGGAGCAGGTCAAGGTGAATGCCGCCATGGAGCAGGAACTGGCCCGAAGCATCATGCAAATTGGCAGCGTACAAAGCGCCCGAGTGCACCTGGCCACCCCCAAGCAAAGTGTGTTTGTGCGTGATCGGACACCGCCCAAGGCATCTGTGGTGCTCGCTCCTTACCCGGGGCGGGCTGTTTCGGCTTCGCAAGTGCAAGCCATCGTGCACCTGGTCTCGTCCAGCGTGCCATACCTCGCACCCGACCATGTCACCGTGGTGGACAACGTGGGCAAGCTCATGACCGAGTCGGCCACCGAGCAGAAGCTGGGTTTGACCTCGGCACAAGAGCAGCACAAGCAACACCTGGAAGAGGTGTACCGCACCCGGATCATGCAAATTTTGTCGCCCATGGTGGGCGAAGCCAATGTGCGCTCACAGGTGAATCTGTCGCTGGATTTCACGCAAATTGAAAGTACGACCGAAGACTTTGACAACAGGGACAAAGGCCCTCGCACCCGCTCAGAGGTGCTGGCCGAAGACCGCGCTGCCAGCCGGGCTGCCGAAGGCATCCCCGGTGCGCTCTCCAACACCCCGCCCGCCGACCCCACCACCAGCAACAACACACAGGTGGATGCAGCCAAAGGACAAAGCGAATCGGGCAGCAAGCTCAGCAGCCGTTCGACACGAAATTTCGAACTGGACCGTACTGTGCGCCATGTACGCAACGCCAGTGGCGGCGTGATGAAAGTCAGTGTGGCCGTGGTTGTGAATGAACGCCCTGCCCCACCCCCTGCCAAAGATGCGCCAGTGGTGGCGAATGCACCCACCTCGGTGCCTTACACCCCGCAAGAGCTGGATCAAATGTTGCAAGTGGTGCGTGGCGTGGTGGGTTTTGACCAGCAGCGCGGCGACAACGTTTCGGTGGTCCCCGCAAAGTTCGAGCCTGCAGCATCTTTGGAGACCATTCCTTGGTACCTGGAAGACGCCGTACAAACCGGCATCAAGAGCGGCTTGTTAGCCATCAGCTTCATCGTCTTCATGTTGATCGTGATTCGACCCATCATGCGCAACATTTATGCCTCCAATGCAGCCTCGGAAGAAGAAGCCAAAGCCGCACTGAGCGATGGCGAACTGAGCGAAGACGACATGCGCATGATCCAAATTGGCGAAGGCGACAGCCTGCAGGAAATCAAGGCAAAACTCAAGCCCAAAAAGTCCAGCATCTCCATGGACATGCTGGACACGGCCAACACCTACGACGACAAAGTGGCTCTGATCCGGATGCTGGTCGCCGAAGACTCAGGTCGTGTGGCCAACGTGCTCAAGGGCATGATCAAGGTCAACTGAAGCACATCAAGGAACAAGCACCATGGCCACGAAAAAACCGGACGATAAAGACGTTAAAACCGATAAGTCGAAAGACGGCAAGGACGCTCCTGCGGTCTCTCCAGGCGACGCCCCTGTCACGATGACCGAAGAATTGACCAGAGAGCTGGCTGAGTTGACAGGCACTCAACGTGCAGCGGTGTTGATGCTGCTGCTGGGTGAACAACAAGCCTCCGAGATCATCCGCTTCATGAACCCCAAGGAAGTCCAGTCTCTGGGCGCTGCCATGGTGTCCGTGGCCGATCTGTCGCAAGAAGCTGTGAACATCGTGTTGGACGAATTTGTCACCCTGCTCAAAAAGCAAACCAGTCTGGGCCTGGGCACTGGCGACTATGTCGAGAAGGTACTCAAACGCGCTTTGGGCGAAGACAAGGCCGCATCGGTGCTCAGCCGCATCATGCCGGGCCAGGGCAGCAAGGGGCTGGAAATTCTGAAGTGGATGGACGCCCGATCGATTGCAGAAATGATTCGGGGTGAACACCCGCAGGTGGTGGCCATCATCTTGTCGGTGCTGGAGTACACCGTGGCGGCTGACGTGCTGAACTTCTTGCCTCAAGAGTCCCGCCCTGAAATCATCCAGCGCATTGCCAGTTTGGAAACAGTGCAACCCTCGGCCATGGAAGAGCTGGAACAAATCATGATGAAACAGTTCGCCACGAACTCTTCGTCCAAATCGTCCAGTTTTGGCGGCATCAAGGCAGCCGCCCAGATCATGAACTCGGTCAAGGTCGAGCTGGAGTCGTCCATCATGGCGGGCTTGTCGCAAATCGACGCCGATCTGATGCAACGCATCCAGGACAACATGTTCACCTTCGAAAACCTGGTCAGCGTGGACAACCGGGGCATCCAGGCCATCATGCGCAAGGCCGAGCCCGACCTGTTGATGGTGGCCCTGAAGGGTGCACCGGATTTCGTCAAAGACAAATTCCTGGACAACATGTCGGCACGGGCACGCGTCATGTTTGTCGACGACATGGAAAGCAAAGGCCCGCTGCGGATCACCGAAGTGGAAGAAGCGCAAAAGAACGTCATGCGCCTGGCACGCAAGCTGTCCGATGCGGGCGAGCTGGTGTTGGCGGGAGGCGGCGATGGCTTCGTTTAACAAGCCCGAGGCCGCGCCAAACGCAGCCTGGAGCAGCGACCCTTTGCTCAGCAAATCGCCGCAAACCCCGCACTTTTTGCGCACCCAGTGGGACGAAGCGTCGGCCCAATCATTTGGCCCCTGGCGGGTGGCCCCCAAAGCCGAGCCGACCGATGGCTTGATGACCGCGCCCATTGATCCTGCAGCGCCTGAGGCCGATGCCCCAGCCACCGACACCGTTGCACCCGAGCTGCCCGCCCCACAAGAGGCGACCTCGGTCTGGAACGAAGCGGCGCTGGCCCAGTTGCACGACGAAGCCTTCGAAAAAGGCGTACTGCAAGGTCAGGCCCATGTGCGTGCCGAATACGAAGCCGAACGCAGCAAAGAACGCGAATTGATCCGCCACCTGGGCATCGAGTTGCGCAGCATCAGTCAGGACCCCCAGCGCTTTTTTGAACCCCTCAAACGCCTGTCTTTGCACCTGGCCGAGCAACTGGTGCGTGCCGAGCTGCAACTGTCCGGCCAAGCCATTCACCACCTGGTTCAGGCATGCATTCAACAACTGGACCACCCGGTCGAGCCGGTGAATGTCAGCGTCAACCCGGAAGATTTGCAGCGCCTGAAAGCCATGGGCGATTCGGCCACACAGCACATGCAACTGGAAGCCGATGCGCAACTGCGCCCCGGCAGTGTGCGCGTGCGCGTGCAAGACAGCGTGGTGCAAGACTTGATTGAGAACCGGCTGGAACCGCTGGCAAGACGCCTGCTGGTGCAGCCCGAGGCCTGGATGCAGCAATCGTCTTTGGTCAAGGACCAGGCCGAAGCCATGCCTGCCGACACCCCCAAGCGCGACTGGAACCGTCTGGTGATCGACGTGCAGGACACTGAAATGAAACCCGCATCGCCCGCCGATGACGACACCCCATGATGAATTTTGACGCCGAAGTCAGCCAGCTGGTGGCCGACCTGCATGCCCCCGAACCCCAGCGCAGCGGCACCCTGGCTCGGCTGGTGGGCATGCGGCTGGAAACCCGTGGCCTCATGGCCCCGCTGGGCGCTTGCTGTGAAGTCGTGGGGCAATTTGGCCACCGCGTCGAAGCCGAGGTGGTGGGTTTCAACGACGAGACCCTGTTCCTCTTGCCCTTCACGGAGCCCCAGGGCATTGGCCCCGGCGCCAAAGTGCGCGTGCTCAGCCACACCTCGCAGGTCTCACTGGGGCCGCAATTGCTGGGCCGCATTCTGGACGGACGTGGTCTGCCGCTGGACGGCAAACCCGCGCCGCAATGCACCGATGTGCTGAGCCTGCAAGGCCGCCCGATCAACCCCATGGAACGCGGTCCCATCAAGGAAATACTGGACGTGGGCGTGAAAGCCATCAACGGCATGCTGACCATCGGACGCGGGCAGCGACTGGGTTTGGTGGCAGGCTCCGGTGTGGGCAAAAGCGTGCTGCTGGGCATGATGACCCGCTTCACCGAAGCCGACGTGGTGGTGATTGGCCTGATTGGCGAGCGGGGCCGCGAGGTGCAGGCCTTCATCGAAGAATCCCTCGGACCGGAAGGCCTGGCCAAATCGGTGCTGATTGCAGCGCCTGCCAACGAATCCCCGGTGCTGCGCCTGAAAGCCACGCACATGACACATGTGATTGCCGAGTATTTTCGGGATCAAGGCAAAAACGTGCTCATGCTGGTCGACAGCCTGACCCGCGTGGCGCACGCCCAGCGCGAAATCGGTCTGGCCGTGGGCGAGCCCCCCACCGCCAAGGGCTATCCGCCCTCGGTGTTTGCCTTGCTGCCCAACCTGATCGAACGCGCCGGTGTGGGTCGCCATGGCGTGGGCTCGATCACGGCCATCTACACCGTGCTGGCCGAAGGCGACGACGCCAACGACCCGATCGTGGACATTGCCCGCGCCTCGCTGGACGGGCAAGTCATGCTCTCGCGCAAGCTGGCCGATTCGGCACACTACCCCGCGATTGACCTGAACGGCTCGATTTCTCGGGTCATGCAAAACCTGCTCAGCCCGGAAGACCTCAAGCTGGCCAACCGCTTTCGGCGCCTGTGGTCGCTCTACCAGCAAAACCAGGACCTGATCCAAGTGGGGGCCTACGAAATCGGCAGCAACCCCGAGCTGGACCAGGCCATCCGAATGCGCACGTCGATGGAAAAGTTCTTGCAACAGGACATGCACACCAGCCAGGACGCGCACACCACGCGCCACGAAGTTCAAGCCTTGATGGCTGTTTAACACCAAGGGAAAAATCACCATGCGTCAAGCCCGAGCCTGCTGGCCAGTTCTGGTCAAAAAAGCCAACGACGAAATCCTGCAACTGCAAACCGAGCTGGGCCAGGCCCTGGCGCGCGTGGATCAGTTGCAAGCCAGCCACCAGCGCTTGTGCCGCCTGTATGACGAATACCGGCTGAAAGAGCAACAACCCCAGACCGAAGCCATGGGCATGCAAGCGAGCATGAACCAGCGACAGTTCATGGGCCAGCTGCTCAACCTGCAGCAACGCGTGTTGCTGGACCTGAGCAAAGCGCAATCGCAAGTGGCAACTTTGCGCAAAAAACGGATTTTGGCCGAGGTGGAACTTCAGAAAATGCAGTCCCTGGAAGAACAGGACCTGCAAGCCGTGCGTCGGGACCAGCAAAAATACGAGCAACGCCAAATGGATGAGCTCGGCGTGCGGCAATTCAATTTGCGCATGCAGGGTTGAGAACCGCCCGGTGAGCCCCCAAACCTCTTCACAAAATAAAAAGGATCGGTTGACTGGATGATTTGAAGAACAGGCAAGGGTCTTTACCAGCGCGCGTGAAGACCTTTGCATGCCAAAATGCGCTGCCCTCAATTCCAAGGATTGCGTCAGCGCATGTTTCAAACAGCCGTCATCACCGGTGCCTGTGGCGGCCTGGGCCAAGCCCTGGCCGCAGAACTGATTGCCTCGGGTGCCCGGGTTGCCCTGGTGGGGCTTGAGCGCTCGGCCCTTGAAAACCTGAAGGCCTTGGCCCCTGAGCGCTGCCGCATTTACACCCCCGATGTGTCCAACGCCCAAGCCATGCAAGCCATGGCCGCGGACTGCATGCAGCAGCTGGGCACGCCCGATCTGGTTGTGGCCAATGCGGGCGTGGCGGGCGGCTTTGAAACGGCAGACCCAGCCGACCTGATCGTGATGCGCCGCATGCTCGAGATCAACCTGCTGGGCGTGGCGACGACTTTTCAACCGTTTTTGCAGGCCATGCTGGACAGCCAAAAACCTGGTGCGCTGGTCGGTGTGGCCAGCGTGGCGGGCTGGCGTGGCATGCCCGGCAACGGCGCCTATTGCGCCAGCAAAGCCGGACTCATCGCCTATTTACAAAGCCTGCGCGCCGAGTTGCGCCCAAGCCGCCTGAGCGTGCACACCATCAGCCCCGGGTATTTGCGCACCGCGCTCACGGCAGGCAACACCTTTGCCATGCCCGGTCTGCTGGAGCCCGAAGCCGCTGCCCGAGCCTTGCTGCAAGGCGTGGCCCGGGGGCGTGAACACATTGTTTTGCCCCGCCGCATCGGCTGGCTGTCCCAAGCCTTGTCGCTGTTGCCTGCTCGCTGGCACGACCGCATCTTGCTCGGCCAACCCCGCAAACCTCGCGCCCACCAGGCCGGGGCTACCCCGATTCCCGGACTCTCAGACACCCACACTTCCTCATGAGCATCGCGACACAACAACAAATTGCCTTGATCGGCGCAGGCCCCTCGGGCTTGGCGGGCGCACGGGCGCTGAGCCAACACGGCATCGCCTTTCAGGGCTTTGAGGCCCACACCGATGTGGGGGGGCTGTGGAACATCGGCAACACCCGCTCCACGGTGTACGAGTCGGCCCACCTGATCTCCAGCAAGCGCACCACCGAGTTCAAGGAGTTCCCCATGCCCGAGGGCACGGCCGACTACCCCAGCCACCGCGAGCTGCTGGATTATTTCAAGGCCTATGCCGAACACTTTGACCTGAAGCGCCACTACCGTTTTGGCGTGCGGGTCATCCAGGTTGAGCCCGTGAGCGATGCGCCCGACACGCTGTGGCGCGTGACCATCGATGCAGGCCAAGGCCAGCTGGAAACCCACGAGTACAAAGGGGTGGTCATTGCCAACGGCATCCTGGCCGAACCCAACATGCCGCAGTGGCCCGGCCAGTTCAGCGGGCAACTCCTGCACACCTCAGCCTACAAAAAAGCCGAGCAGTTCAAGGGCCAACGGGTGCTGATCGTCGGCGCGGGCAATTCGGGCTGCGACATCGCCGTGGACGCCGTGCACCACGCGCAAAGCGTGGACATCTCGGTGCGCCGCGGCTATTACTTTGTCCCCAAATATGTGTTCGGTCTGCCCGCCGATACCGTGGGCGGCAAGACCAAGCTGCCGCGCTGGCTCAAGCAAAGAGTCGACAGCACCATGCTCAAGTGGTTCACCGGCGACCCGGTGCGCTTTGGTTTTCCCAAGCCCGACTACAAGATGTACGAGTCACACCCCATCGTGAACTCACTCATCCTGCACCACATCGGTCACGGCGACGTGAAAGTGCGGCCCGATGTGGCACGGCTCGATGGCCACACCGTGCACTTCAAGGACGGCAGCCAAGCCGACTACGACCTGGTCATGGCCGCCACTGGCTACAAACTGCATTACCCCTTCATCAACAACGCGCTGCTCAACTGGCAAGGCATGGCACCGCAGCTGTACCTGAATATTTTTGCGCCCCGATTTGACCGCCTGGCGGTGCTGGGCATGGTCGAGGCGGCAGGCCTGGGCTGGGAAGGCCGCGCCGAACAGGCCGAAGTCATGGCAAGGTACTTCAAAGGGCTTGACCAAGCCGCGCCCCAAGCCCTGGCATTGTCCAAAGCGCGCCAAGGCCCCTCGCCCGATTTGTCGGGCGGTTACCGTTATCTGAAAGTCGAGCGCATGGCCTGCTACGTCAACAAAGACGTGTACCGCGAAACCATGCGCAAAACCGCCGCCCAACTGGCCTGACCTTCACTCTTCACGAAAGCCCACATGCTGCCTGTTGACGACATCCGCTTGAACTTCAACCCCGCCTCGCTGGCCGTACTCAACGCGGTGCTGGGCTTTTTGATGTTCGGCATCGCGCTCGATACCCGCACCGACGACTTTCGCCGCCTGCTGCGCATGCCCATGGCCTTTGCGGTGGGCATCGCTGCGCAATTTTTGTTGCTGCCTGCCATCACCTATGTGCTGACCCTGGTGCTGCAGCCCTCGCCCAGCATCGCTTTGGGCATGATCCTGGTGGCCTGCTGTCCGCCCGGCAACGTGAGCAACATCCTGACCCACCGCGCCAATGGCAATGTGGCGCTCAGTGTGTCGATGACCGCCGTGTCCAACGCCATCTCGGTGTTTGCCATGCCGCTCAACTTTGCCTTCTGGGGCAGCATCCACCCCACGGCCTCTGGCCTGCTGACCACCATTGCACTCGATCCGCTGCAAATGTTTGGTCACATCCTGCTCATCATTGGCCTGCCCTTTGTGCTGGGCCTGGCCTGTGTGCAGCGCTTTCCGGTGTTCACTGAGCGCTTCAAAAAACCATTGCGCATCATCAGCTTTCTGGCGTTGATCGGCTTCATCGTCGGCGCCATTGCAGGCAACTGGCGTTACTTCATGGATTACGTCGGGCTGGTGCTGCTGGCCGTGGTGCTGCACGATGCGCTGGCCTTTGGCACCGGCTACGCCGTGGCCCGGGTGGCACGCCTGTCCGACTACGACTGCCGAGCGCTGTCCATCGAGGTGGGCATCCGCAATGCGGGCCTCGGTCTGGTGCTGATCTTCAGCTTCTTTGATGGGCTGGGCGGCATGGCTGTGGTGGCCGGCGTCTGGGGCTTTTGGGACATCATCGCGGGCCTGATCCTGGCCGGCTTCTGGGCGCGCCGACCTCTGCGCAGTGGCGGGCCGGTAGCTGAAAGCGCCGCATGAATGCCACATCCCCCAAGGCATGCCGGGTGCTGGTCACCGGTGCTGCTGGTTTTCTGGGGCAAGGGCTGATCGGGGCATTGGCCCAAGACCGCCGGTGCGAGGCCGTGGTCGCTGTGGATGTGCGCGAATTGCCTGCAGCGCAGCAGCTGCCCGGCATCACACATGTCACGCAAGACGTGCGCGACCCGGCGCTGACGAGCACCATGGCTGCGCACCGCATCGACACCGTGGTCCATCTGGCGTCCATCGTCACGCCGGGCAAAGACTCGAACCGCGCATTTGAATATTCGGTCGATGTAGGCGGCACGCAAAACGTGCTGCAAGCCTGCGTGCAGCACGGCGTGCGGCACATTGTGGTGTCGTCCAGCGGCGCGGCCTATGGCTACCACGCCGACAACGTCCCCTGGCTGACCGAAGACATGCCCCTGCGCGGCAACGAGACCTTTGCCTATGCGCACCACAAACGTCTGGTCGAAGAGATGCTGGCGCAATACCGCCAAAGCCACCCGGAGCTGGCGCAAACCGTGCTGCGCATCGGCACTATCCTGGGTGAGCGGGTGGACAACCAGATCACCGCCTTGTTTGAGAAGCCACGCCTGCTGGCCATCCAGGGCAGCGACAGCCCCTTTGTGTTCATCTGGGACGAAGACGTGACCGGCGCCACTCTGCACGCGCTGAGTGGACAGGCCCAAACCGGTTGCTTCAACCTGGCGGGTGACGGCGCGCTCACGATCTTCGAGATCGCCCAGCGGCTGAACAAACAGCCTCGCGTGTTACCGGCTTGGCTGCTCAAATCAGCCTTGTGGCTGGGCAGCCGATTGGGGGTGAGTCGCTATGGCCCCGAACAGCTTGACTTTTTGCGCTACCGCCCGGTACTGCTGAACACGGCCCTCAAAACACGGTTCGGCTACACCCCCGGCAAAACCAGCGCCCAAGCGTTCGAGGCGTTTGTGGCGGCGCGAGCACGACAAAACCGGCCGGTCAAACGCTGATCATTACCAGCGTGGCAGCCCAAGCCTTTGGGCGATGGTTCGTGGTCCACACAGGTTTTTCGCCCACGGGGTGGGCTCCTACAGGGGAAACGGCACCCTCGTAGAAACGCCCATTCGTGAAAACGCCCCTTCGTTGAAATACCCATTCGTGAAAACGCCCCTACTTTGAAAAACCCTCTTCGTTGAAAAACCCTCTTTGTTCAAACACCCTCTTCGTTGAAACACCCTCTTTGTAGGAGCCCACCCCGTGGGCGATCACCCGCTGTCAAAGCAAAGGGCGCAACTCCCGCGCTGCGTCCAACAACAAGGGCAGCCATTTGTGCTGCACGGCGGCGTCGGACAGCTGATCGGGCGTGCCCACCACATTCAGCGCGGCCAAGGTCTGCCCCTGCATGTTGCGCAGGGGCACGGCCAAGGCGTGAATGCCCAACTCGTGGGCATCGCGGGCCAGGCAGTGGTCGTCTTGCCTCACCTTGTCAATCAAGCTTTTGAACCGGACCAAGCCCACTTCGGTTTGCGGCGTGAGGCGCGGCAACTCTCGGCCCTTGAGCCAGGCGTTGAATTCGGCCTTGGGCCAGCAAGCCAGCAGCATGCGCCCGGTGGACGTGGCGTGCGCGGGCAAACGCGCACCCAGGTGCAGGCCGTAGGCCAGGTGCCGAACGGGCTCGGCCGTGCCTGCGCTGCGCGCCACGATCACGCCCTCGCCGCCATCGAGCACCACCGCGCTGAAAGCCGCCTGGGTTTGCTGCGCCAAGCGGTTGAGCGTGGGTTGCAGCGTGCGCGGCAGACGCGAAGTGGCCATGTAGCTGCCCGCAAAACGCAGCACACGCGCCGACAGCCAGTAATGGCTACCATCGGTTTCCAGATACCCCAGCTCGGCCAAAGTAAGTAAATGGCGCCGCGCTGCCGCCCGCGTGATGCCGGTGCGCTGGGCGGCCAGCGTGGCGTTCAGGCGCTGGCGTTCGGTGTCAAAGGCTTCGAGCACGGCCAGTCCTTTGGCCAGGCCTTCGATGTAGTCTGCTTTGGCGATCTTCATGTGGGCCTCAAACGTGAAATGTCGGGGCTGAAGCCACCGACCTGCAAAAGGCAGACCCGGTAGGTCGGTGGCTTCAGCCCCGAAAGGGTCGGTGACACATGACCCTTGATCTGCGTTAATTTGCGCGATCATCGCACAAACATCACGCGATTCGCACAAACCCGAATCTACAACAGCACCAAGACCCGTCTTCTTGCCTAAGCTTGCGAGCATTGCCTTTCACCCACATTCCCGGAGACTTTTCATGACCAAAGCCACCCGCACCCAGGTTGCCATCATTGGCGCAGGCCCCTCGGGCCTGCTGCTGGGGCAACTGCTCTACAAAGCCGGCATCGACGCCATCATCCTTGAGCGCCAAAGTGGCGACTACGTGCTCTCGCGCATTCGCGCGGGCGTGCTGGAGCAAGTCACCATGGATCTGCTTGACGAAGCGGGTGTCGGCCAGCGGATGCACGCCGAGGGTTTGGTCCACGGCGGCTTTGACTTGCTGTTCAAGGACGCGCGCCACCGCATCAACATGAACCAGCTCACGGGCGGCAAAAACGTGATGGTCTATGGCCAGACCGAAGTCACCCGCGACCTGATGGACGCCCGTCAGGCGGCAGGCTTGCCCACCATCTACGAAGCCGTCAACGTGCAGGTGCACGAGTTCGACTCGGCCAAGCCTCGCGTGACCTACGAAAAGGACGGTCAAGTTCACACCATTGAATGCGACTTCATCGCGGGCTGCGATGGCTTTCATGGCGTGTGCCGCGCCAGCGCCCCCAAAGACAAAATCCGCGAATACGAAAAGGTCTACCCCTTCGGCTGGCTGGGCGTGTTGTCCGACACCCCACCCGTGCACCACGAACTCATTTACGCCAACAGCACGCGCGGCTTTGCCCTGTGCTCGCAGCGCAGCGCCACACGCAGCCGCTATTACCTGCAAGTGCCGCTGACCGACAAGGTCGAAGACTGGAGCGACGAAGCCTTCTGGGAAGAGCTGCGCAAGCGCCTCGACCCCGAAGCCCGCGAACATCTGGTCACTGGCCCCAGCATCGAAAAAAGTATCGCCCCGCTGCGCAGCTTTGTGACCGAGCCGATGCGCTTTGGCCGCATGTTCCTCGCGGGTGACGCGGCGCACATCGTGCCGCCCACAGGTGCCAAGGGCCTGAACCTGGCCGCCACCGACGTGAAGTACCTGTCCACCGCCATCATCGAGTATTACAACGACAACTCCGAAGCAGGCATCGACAGCTACTCCGAGCGCTGCTTGCGCCGCATCTGGCGCGCCGAGCGTTTCAGCTGGTGGTTCACCAGCCTGATGCACAACTTCCCGGAAAACGGCGACATCGGCCAGAAGTTCCAGGACGCCGAACTCGACTACCTGATCCACAGCGAATCGGGCTCCAAAACCATCGCCGAAAACTACGTGGGCTTGCCGCTGGATTTTGGGGACTGAGCAGGTTCCGTTGCTACCAACCTATTGATCCGGCCCCTGGAAGTCTTGAACAGCAGACAAGGGATCGGTTTTTTGTAGGAGCCCTACCCTGTGGGCGATGGGCGTGAAACACGCCCCGCGAACCATCGCGCACAGGGGTGGGCTTCTACAAAGAAAAAAAGGGACAGCGGTATTTGCAGATCGGCGGCTTCAACGCCATGCACAGGTGACAGTCCCCCGTCAGCGCACTGTCCATAATGCGGGCAAAAGCATTTCAAGGTCCTGCATGTCCTCTACCAAACCCCTTCGCGGCGTTCGCGTCGTCAGCCTCGCCCTCAACCTGCCTGGCCCCGCTGCCCTGATGCGCCTGGCCGACATGGGCGCACGCTGCACCAAGGTCAATCCACCCGCTGGCGACCCGATGCAGCACTACACGCCCAGTGGCTACGACTTGCTGCACAAAGGCGTCAAGCACAAAACGCTGGACCTCAAAACCGAAGCGGGCCAGGCGGCTCTGCACAAGTTGCTGCCCCAAACCGATGTGCTGCTCACCTCGTTTCGCCCCTCGGCACTGACCAAGCTGGGCCTGAGCTGGAAAAGCCTGCACAAGCAATACCCCGCGCTCAGCCTGATCGAAGTGGTGGGTGCACCCGGCGCGCTGGCCGAAATTCCAGGCCACGATTTGACTTACCAGGCGGAAGTCGGTTTGGTCAACGGCATGGACCTGCCCCCAAGCTTGTTTGCCGACATGGGCGGTGCGCTCATGGCCAGCGAAGCGGCCCTCAAAGCCGTGCTGTCGCTCAAAACCACAGGCAAGGGCACGCGCCACGAAGTGGCCCTGTCAGACGCCGCCGCCTGGCTGGCCCTGCCCCGCCAGCTGCGCATGACCACACCCGATGGCGCGGTGGGCGGTGCACACGCGGGCTACCGCATGTACGCCTGCAAAAACGGTCGTGTGGCCGTGGCAGCGCTGGAGCCGCACTTTGCCATCAGCCTGTGCGAAGCCGCTGGTGTGAAGCTCGAACACCCGGTCAAGGACCTCTTCAAGCCCGCGACCCGCAAAACCATCGAGGCCTTCCTGGCCAGTCAGACACGCGCCCAACTCGACAAGTTGGCGGTGGCCAAAGACATTCCACTGATGACACTCAAGTGAGTCATGCGGGGGCAGTGCCCCTGCGTCTGCCCCTCTTAGATCCGGCCCCTGGAAGTCTTGAGTGATGGACAAGGGATGGACTCCTGTAGGAGCCCACCCCTGTGGGCGATGGGCGTGTCACACGCCCTTAATTTGACTCTTCATTGGCCCTGCATCGGCCCTTGCAAACCATCGCCCACGGGGTGGGCTCCTACAAAAACAAACGCATCGTCGACAAAAAGAGGGGCAATTCAAACCACATGGGGTCAGATCAACCCTCCGCCCCACCCATTCATTTGCCCGTGAATTGCGCTGCGCGTTTTTCCATGAAATGCGCCACGCCTTCGCGGAAGTCTTCACTTGCAAAACTCAGGGCCATCTCGGCGTTGGCCTGGCGAGTGTTTTCTGCCAAGGTCTGGAACGGTGCGTCGTACTGCTGGCACTTGATGACGGCCATCGAGCGCGGCGACACGTTGTCCGCCAAGTCACGCGCATAGGCATACGTTGCGGCGGCCAAAGCGTCGGGTGCATACACCTTGTTGACCAAGCCCATGGCCTGCGCCTCAGGGGCCATCACCTTGCGGGCCGACAGCAGCAAATCCATCGCGTTGGCGTGCCCCACAATCTTGGGCAGCATCCAGCTCAAGCCATGCTCGGCAATCAGCCCGCGCCTTGAAAATGCGGTGGTGAACACCGCGTTGTCCGCCGCAAAGCGGATGTCGCAATACAAGGCGTGCACCAGCCCAATGCCGGCCGTTGCGCCGTTGAGCATGCCGATCACCGGCTTGGGGATCGCCGGGTAAAACCCATAGCGCGTCTGGTAGTCGAGCCGCTGGTTCACATCCAAAGGCTTCGTCCAGGTGGTCGCGGTGATGTCGCTCGGGTCCAGGCCCTTGAGCAAATCCATGTCGGCCCCCGCGCAAAAGCCACGCCCGGCGCCTGTGAGCACGATGGCCCGCACGCCCTCGTCTGCGGCTGCGGCATCCATGGCCAGGCGCACCTCGCGCTCCATGACGGCGGTCCAGGCGTTGAGCTTGTCCGGCCGGTTCAAGGTGATGGTGGCGATGCGGTGCTCGACGTTGTACAAGATGTCTTGGTAAGTCATGGCAAGGCCTTTCAAAGAAACAATCAACAATTCACACCGTGCGCTTGCCACGGGCCAAAAACGCTTGGGTGGCGGGCTGGTCCAGCAGCTGCTGGCTCCAGCGCTTGAGCACCTTTTCCAGGCGCGGCGCAGCCACCCCCAGCTGCACCATGGCCACACCGCCGTTCACCGATTCGCTGTAATCGCAAATCAACCCGTCACGCAACTCAAAGCGGCTGATGCCGTCGATCACCACCTGCCGCCCCGCAAACTCGGGCACTTTCGAGGTGAAGCTCGACAAAGACCGCGCATAGGCCAGTTGCCCGTTGCAAACGGGCTCGAACATTTCCCAGCGGTAGTCGGGCCCGGCATCGCGGTGGAACAGGTCATTCATCATGTGGGCGATGTCGGCGCGGCCCGTGTGGTCCCCGTAGATGTAGTCGTGGTACACGCCATCGGGCGTGAAGCATTGCGCAAAGGCATCGCCATCGCCCGCTTCGGCGGCGGTCGAAAACCGCTTCAACAATGCTTCAAAATCGGCTTGTTCCATGCTGTTTTCTCCTGTCGTGGTTGACTTCAATCGGGCAAGGGGTCAGGCAAGCGCTTGAGGGTACGCACCTTGGATGCGGTAATGATGATCGCCTGCAAACCAAAACCGAGGACCACCATCCACAGGCTCATCGACACCGGAAAGTTCACCCCAACCAGCCCCCCAAGCGCTGCGCCCAGCGGCCGTGCGCCCGTGCTGACCACGATGTTGATGGACGTGACCCGCCCGATCATGGCGCGCGGCGTCACCGTCTGGCGCAAGGTGGTCGAGGTGATGGTCCAGATGATCGGGCCGACGCCAAAAAAGAAGTACGACAAAGCCGCCAGCCAGCCTTGGGGCCAATACAGGCTCATGGCCATGGTGGTCGCGGCCAATACAGAAAAGTATGGCCCCAACAAAATCGCTTGACCAAAGGGCAAAGCCGCCACCACCCGGGGCGCCAGCAAGGAACCCAAAATCATGCCCACGCCATACGTGGCCAGCGTGATGCCCACACCGCTGGCGTTCAGGCCCAGGTCGTTCATGGCGTAAGGCACATAGGCCGCCTGCAGCATGAACCATGAAATGTTCCATGCGATCGAGGTGAACATGATGGGCCGCAGCAAATCACTGCGCCACACCCACTTGGCCCCGTCTTGCAGTTCCAGCAAGGGGTGGCGCGGTGCCACTGCCGCCCGCACCGGCTCGCGGATGCCGCGCAGGCACAGCACCGCCGAGACCGACAACATGCCCGACAGCACAAATGCCGCCGACGCACCGGTCCAGGCAATCAAGGCCCCCGCAAGGGCTGGCCCTGCCGCAAAGGCCGTGCTGCGCGCCAGCTCCAGTCGGCCGTTGGCTCTGGCCAGATCGCTGGCGTCGACCAGGGCGGGCACCAAAGAAGGCGCCGCCACGCTGAACGCCACCGTGCCCACAGCGGCCATGAAGCCCACCACCGCCAACGCAGCGATGGACACCTGCCCGCTCAGCAGCACCAGCAACAAAAACAACAGCGCCAAGGCCCGCAAGGCCTCGGCCAGCACCATCAGCCGCTTGCGCGACATGCGGTCGGCCAGCAGCCCCAGTGGCATGGCCAACAGCAAAAAAGGCAAGGACTGGATGGAGGCCAGAAACCCGATTTCGCCCGGTCCGGCCTTCAGCAGCAACACCGCCACGATGGGCACGGCCGCCAAGCTCAGTTGCTCGGCCGCTTGGGCCAGCAAATTCGACCAGGCTAATCGCTTGAAAGAAGGAGAGAGGATTTCAGACATCGAGGCGCTTTCGTTGGCTGCATCCTAAACGGCAAGCCAGGGCCCAAGGGTCACACAGGCATCAGACGCCCAAGCACTTCGAAACTGCGCCACGAACCCGCACCATGAACCCGCGCTTTGCGTGCCACAAACCACAGACACCCCGGTCTTTGCCCTTCAGCATGCGCCTGTGGGCTTGCCAATGGCACAAACCTTTTGGCCTTTCCCACATTTTTTAACCCAAGGAAGCTGCGCATGAGCCCTCACAAACCCATTCCCCTGCAAGTGATTTTTCGCCATCTGGATGTCTCTGAAGCGCTCGAGGCCAAAGTGCGTGAAAAGATCGACAAGCTCGGTCAGTTTTACCCCAGCATTGACAGCTGTCGCGTGGTGATCGAACAACTGCACAAGCACCACCATCAGGGCAACCACTTTCGTGTCCTCATCGACCTGAAAGTGCCTGGACACGAATTGCTTGCAGGGCGAGAACCCGACCAGAACGCAGCCTATACGGATGCGCATGTCGCATTGCGCGATGCCTTCAGGGCCATGCGCCGCCAGCTTGAAGACTTGGTGCGCCACCAGCAGGGGCATACCAAGCACCACGAGGAAAAGCCTCACGGCCACATCACCGAAATTTCGCCTGACAAAACCTTCGGGCGCATCGAATCGGTGGATGGCCGGTGGCTCTACTTTCACCGCAACAGCCTGATGGGCGAGGACCTGGACAAACTGCAGGTGGGCACCCCGGTGTATTACGTGGAAGACATGGGTGAGCAAGGACCGCAGGCCAGCAGCGTGTACCCGGTCGGCAAGCACCACATTCTGGTGTGAGTGTGGTGTCAGTGAGCCCAAAAGGTGGGCCCTTGCAAGCCACTGCTGCAAGAGCCCACCGCGCAGACCTTAAGAAATTTTGAGGATATGGCTTTGCCCGTTGTGCTTTTTGGGCAAGGTCAGCTGCAGCACACCATCTTCGTATTTGGCCAATGCGGCCGCCTGGTCCACGCTTTCATCCAATGTGAAACTGCGTGACACGCTGCCGTAATAGCGCTCGGAGCGGATGACTTTGGCACCTTCCTTTTCTTCCTTCTCCTTTTTGACTTCGGCACTCAGGCACACCTGGTTGCCGTCCACCGACACTTTGATGTCTTCTTTTTTAACCCCAGGGATTTCGGCTTTGACAAAGAAATTTTTGTCGTCTTCCGTCAGGTCCAAACGCATTTGGGGTTCGCCCTCCATCAATCGGTACATGGGGCGCATGGCGAAGCCTTTGAAAAAGTCGTCACTGAAAGGGTCGCGCAGTTCGTTAAAGGGGTTCAATCGTGCAAGATTGCTCATGGTTTTTTCTCCATCAAATGAATTGGCAGCGGTCAAGCTGCAGACAGCTGAGCGCGGTGACATGCCACATCGCTCAGGAAGCCGCTGACCAACAGCAGCTCCAAAAACACTTTATTTTTTCAAGGTGCCGGCGTCTGTTGATCACTGCACACAAGCGCAGCACACCTCAACCACCCCCGTCAACGCCAACATTTATTGCGCTAACGCAATGCCGCCCACGCCAGCGACGTTCAGCATGGGCTCTTTCTGCAAACTACCCGACACGCATGAGCCGGCTGCCTGCCTCAAAACACCTGAACCCCAAGCCAAGCTGGACGCTGGCCTATGCCATCGTCGCCAGCTTGCTGCTGTTCTGGTTGCAAGGCGTTTTGCAAGGCAACGCTTCGGTCGAAACCGTCCCCTACAGCCAGTTTGAGCAAGCCTTGGCCGAAGGCCGCATCACCGAAGTCACCATCGCGGACCAGACCCTGATCGGCCAACTGAAAGAGCCTGCAGGCCCCAAGACGCGCTGGATGGCGGTGCGCGTGGAACCCGATCTGGCCGCACGCCTGCAAACCTACAACGTGCCCTACACCCGGGTGGTCGACAGCACCTGGCTTCGCGATCTGATGTCCTGGGTTCTGCCTTCACTGGTGTTCTTCGGGCTGTGGTTTTTTCTGATCCGCCGGGTGGTCAGCCAGCAAGGCGCGGGCAGTTTTCTGAACATCGGAAAAAGCCGCGCCAAGGTGTATGTGATGCAACACACCGGCGTGACTTTTGTCGATGTGGCCGGGGTCGACGAGGCCAAGCAGGAGCTGATGGAGGTGGTCGATTTTTTGAAGCATCCCGAAGATTACGGTCGCTTGGGGGCCCACATTCCCAAGGGTGTGTTGCTGGTTGGCCCTCCGGGCACGGGCAAGACCCTGCTGGCCAAAGCCGTGGCGGGCGAAGCCGGTGTGCCCTTTTTTTCCATGTCGGGCAGCGAGTTTGTCGAATTGTTTGTCGGCGTGGGCGCAGCACGGGTGCGCGACCTGTTTGAGCAAGCCCGAAAAACCGCACCGGCCATCATTTTCATTGACGAGCTGGACGCCCTGGGTCGGGCGCGCGGGGCTTTTCCGGGCTTGGGCGGACACGACGAAAAAGAGCAAACCCTGAACCAATTGCTGGCCGAAATGGACGGCTTTGACACCTCGTCCGGCGTGATCATCCTGGCTGCGACCAACCGCCCAGAAATTCTGGACGCCGCGCTGCTGCGTGCGGGCCGCTTTGACCGGCAGGTGCTGGTGGACAAGCCCGACAAAAAGGGACGCATCGACATCCTGAAAGTGCATGCGCGCAAAGTGTCGCTGAACCCGGAACTCTCACTGGACGCCGTGGCCGCCATCACCCCCGGCTTCACGGGTGCCGACCTGGCCAACCTGGTGAACGAGGCGGCCATTGTGGCCACTCGACGCAAAGCCGATGATGTGACCCTGGCCGATTTCACTTCAGCCGTCGAGCGCATCGTGGCGGGCCTGGAAAAACGCAACCGCGTGCTCAATCCCAATGAACGCCTGGCTGTGGCCCACCACGAAATGGGCCATGCGCTGGTGGCCATGGCCATCCCCGATGGCGACACGGTGCACAAGGTGTCGATCGTGGCGCGAGGCATTGGCTCGCTGGGCTACACCATCCAGCGGCCCACCGAAGACCGCTACCTGATGACACAAGCCGAATTGGAAAGAAAAATCTGCGTGCTTTTGGGTGGGCGTGCCGCTGAACAACTGATGCTGGGCCACACTTCCACCGGTGCTGCCGACGATCTGGCCAAGGCCACCCAGATCGCCCGCGAAATGGTCATGCGCTACGGCATGGATGAGGGTTTGGGCTGCGTCAGCTATGACAGCAACCGCCCAACCCCCATGAGCCTTGGCGAGAATCTGTACACCCCGCCCACTCACCCGGTCTCGGAGGTCACACAACAACGCATGGATGCCGCCATTGACCGACTGCTGGCCCACAACCTGCAACGCGCCAGTGCTATCCTGCAAACCAACCGCAAACTGTTGACACGTTGCGCGCAGGAACTGCTGAAACAGGAAACGCTGGACGCCGAAGCCCTGCAAACGCTGACGCGCGAGCTGATCAAGGAGCCCTCAGCGGCGCTTCCCAGCGAGTGATCGTGGCCTGCACCACACCATCGACACACCGGAGGTCACCCATGCGCCGCCCCCTCTCCAACCACCGGGCCGACCTGTCGACCATCGCCAGTTGGGCCATGTTCAGCCGGGGGCTTTTGCCCGAGTTTTCACAAGCCGTGAAACGTCAAGTGAGTGCGCTCAAAGGCCCTGCGCTCGAATCGGGCGACTCTGTCCGCGATCTCACCCACCTGCTGTGGTGCTCCATCGACAACGATGATTCGCGCGACTTGGATCAGCTCACCTGCATCGAGCCTCTGCACCAAGCTCAGGTGCGGGTGTATGTGGCCATTGCAGATGTAGACGCCCTGGTCAAAAAAGGCTCGCCTGTCGACCAGCACGCCCGCGCCAACACCACATCGGTCTACACCTCGGCGGTGGTGTTCCCCATGCTGCCCGAACGCTTGTGCACCGACCTGACCTCGCTCAACCCCGGCGTGGACCGCATGGCTCTGGTCAATGAAATGACGTTCAGCGAGGACGGCGTTCTGATCCATGCGATCCTTTACCGCGCCCGGGTGCACAACAAAGCCAAACTGGCCTATGACGCGGTCTCGGCATGGCTGGAAGGTGAAGGCGAGCTGCCCGAGGCCGCCCGCAGCGTCAAGGGCATGCGCACCCAACTGCGTCTGCAAGACGAACTGGCCCAGAAGCTGCGCGTGTTGCGCCGGGCCGAAGGTTCGCTGGAATTCGAAACCTTCCAGCCCAAAGCCCTGTTTGATGGCGACCGCATCTCCGACATCCAGCAGCAAGTGCAAAACCGGGCCCGCCAGCTGATTGAGGAATTCATGATCGTCACCAACGGTTGCACCGCCCGCTTTCTGGCCACGCATGGTCAAGTCTCTCTGCGCCGTGTGGTGCGCTCGCCAGAACGCTGGATGCGCATCGTGCAGGTGGCGCTCGAATACGGCGTGACCTTGCCCCACGAACCCGACGGCAAAGCACTGGAAGCCTTTCTGGCCGAACAACACCAGCTGGACCCCTTGCGCTTTCCCGACCTGTCGCTGGTCATCATCAAACTCATGGGCTCGGGCGAGTACGTGGTAGAGCACAGCCACAGCCCGCAGACGGGTCACTTTGGACTGGCCGTGCGCGACTACATGCACTCCACCGCCCCCAACCGCCGCTTTCCGGACCTGATCACACTGCGCCTGATCAAAGCCGTACTGGCCGGCACCAAGCCCCCTTATGCTCGCAACGAGCTGGAGGAACTGGCGGCCCATTGCACAGCACAAGAGGACGCTGCTCAAAAAGTCGAACGCCAGGTGCGCAAATCCGAAGCGGCCTTGTTGCTGCACGCCCGCATCGGCCAGCGTTTTGACGGTGTGATCACCGGTGCCTCAGACAAGGGCACTTGGGTGCGGATTTTTCACCCCCCTGCAGAAGGCCGACTCATCGATGCACCTGAGCGCCTGCAAGTGGGGCAAACGGTCAAAGTGCGTCTGGTCTCCACCTCGGTCGAGCGCGGCTTCATCGACTTTGCGCTGGTGCACTGAAGGCGGAGTTGAATTTGGCCTGGGCCCAAAGGAAACCAACGCCCCGTTGACCAAGCCATCGCACTGAAAAACATAAGGGCAGCGCACGCCTTTTTCATGTGCTTACAAAAAATTTGGCCCCGAAGTCACAAATACCGGCAGCATCGTTGCCACAGTCTGAAAAATGACAAATTGAGTATTTTGAGCTGCTTAAACTTGGCAACACCATGCATGGCATGGCGTCATTCAAACCCCACAGAACAATCCACTCATGACCCATTTTCAGGCGCTCATGCTGCCACTTATCACGATGCTGGGCAGCATGGTCAGTACCGCCTCCATGGCCCAGATCTGCACCCGCGAATATGCGCCCGTTTGCGGCCAAACAGCCGATCAAGCACGCCCAAAAACATTCTCCAACCGCTGCATGCTGGAGGCCGAACAAGCCAGCTGGCTGAAAGATGGCCCATGCACCACCCCCACCAAGCCGCGCCCCGGCAGCGACGGGGATGCTCACGGCTGCAAAGCCTCCACGGGTTACCAGTGGGACGAAGAACTGGCCAGCTGCGTGCGCCCCTGGATGAGCAGCGTCGTCACCTTGCAAGTGGCCCCGAAACGCCGCCAATGCACCGGCATGATCGAGATGCAATGCCTGCAAGTGCGCGAGCTGGTGCCAGGAAAAGCGCCACAGAAATGGATGCCATTTTTTGGTGAAATCGCCGGATTCAAACATGCGCGGGGCCAACGCTACACCTTGCGCGTGCGCAAAGACAAAATTGAAAACCCACCGGCCGATGCACCCAACACCCGCTACACACTGCTGAAGGTTTTGCCATGAACCGACCCAGCACCCAGTGCCTTGCTGGGCTGATTTGTTTGAGCGCCGCTGGAATCGCCCTTTACTGGGGCTGGGCCCGGGAGTTCATCGCCATCGACCGCTGCCTGGACCAAGGCGGTGGTTACGAAGAACTCTGGCAAACATGCGAAAAGTCCTCGCAAGAAGACCCCGGTGGGGCTTACCCCGGCCCCACTTACAGCGGGGTGCTGGATGGCAAAAATGTCGAGCTCAAACTGCGCGGCGACGCGAGCGCCTACCGGATGGTCGAAGACGGTTTGCGGGTCATGGGCGACCTGGACACGGAGCGTGGTTTTGAACGCGATCCCGACGCTACGGTTTACGTCCTCAACCCTTATGCAAAGGCGCATCAACAGATTCGCTTGCTGGTTTCAAAAAATGCGGGAACGGATGAACTCGTTCAAGTGGGTGCCGATGAACCAGACACCGCAAAGGCCGTTCTTCGCGCCCGATAAGGGATGGCTGAGCCATTTGAGTTCGATGCCGCACTGAAGCCAAAGGCACTGGCGTGAGTCAATGGGGTCTTCACATCACCTCAAGGGGACCCCTCATGACAAAACTCTCCAGCATCGCAGCCACCATCTTTTGCGCCAGCCTGCTCCCCCTGCCAGCGGCATATGCCGAGACGATGAGCAAGGCCGACTACAAGGCAGGCAAAACACGCATCAGCGCGGCCTACAAATCGGACAAAGCGGCTTGCAAATCCATGAAGGGCAATGCCAAAGACATCTGTGTCGAAGAAGCCAAAGCCAAGGAAAAGGTGGCACGCGCAGAGCTGGAGTACAGCTACACCGGCACAGCATCCGATCGCAACAACGTGCTCGTGGTCAAGGCCAAGACCGCGTATGAAGTGGCCAAAGAGCGCTGCGACGACCTCTCTGGCAACGCCAAGGATACCTGCCGCCAGGAAGCCAAAACGGTAGAGAAAAAAGCTCTGGCCGAGGCCAAAGCAAGCAAGGAAACCGAAGAAGCCAAGAAAAACGCGGCCACCGAAAAGCACGATTCCGACTACAAACTGGCCATCGAAAAATGTGACGCCCTCGCAGGCGACGCCAAAGCCAGCTGCATCGCAGAGGCCAAAACCAAATTTGGCAAGAAATGAGCATTCATGCACAACAGGGTCACCCCACCAGCGGCATGAACCTGCCCCCAAAACGGCGCGATCAAGCGCCGTTTTTTTGAGTGATATCTCTAAACCAAAACCCGGTTCGTCACTGCACGCGCCCGCGCCGCGTGCAGTTTTTTGTAGCTGTCCAGCAAGCGCTGATGCCGGTCCAGGGTTTCCAATTGGAGGCTGGTGGGCGTGAGGCCATGAAAGCGCACGCTGCCCTCCACCGAGCCGATGGCCGCATCCATGCGCTCGTCGCCGAACATGCGCCTGAAGTTGAGGGCGTAATCCGCCAGGTCCAAGTCATCGTCCAGCGTCACCTCCAGCACCACGTTCAAGGCTTGGTAAAACAAGCGGCGCTCCACCGTGTTGTCGTTGTACTGCAAGAAAGCACCCACCAGTTCGTGAGCCTCTCCCAGCTGCTGCAAAGCCAGGTGAATCAAGAGCTTGAGCTCCATCACCGTCAGTTGGCCCCACACCGTGTTGTCGTCGAACTCGATGCCGATCAAAGTGGCGATGTCGAGGTAATCGTCGAGCTCGTTGTTCTCCAAGCGGTCGAGTAAGGCCTCCAACGCTTCGTCGTCCAAATTGTGCAGATTCAGCACATCGGCGCGGAACAAGAGCGCTTTGTTGGTGTTGTCCCAGATCAGGTCGTCGACCGGGTACACCTCGGAATAGCCCGGCACCAGGATGCGGCAAGCGGTGGCACCCAGTTGGTCGTGCACCGCCACATAGGCTTCTTTGCCCATGGCCTGCAAAATGCCAAACAGCGTGGCAGCCTCTTGCGCAGTGGCGTCTTCGCCCTCCCCGGCAAAGTCCCACTCGACAAATTCATGGTCGGCCTTGGCGCTGAAAAACCGCCACGACACCACGCCGCTGGAGTCGATGAAGTGCTCCACAAAGTTGTTGGGCTCGGTCACCGCGTTGCTGATGAAGGTGGGTGCAGGCAGGTCGTTCAGGCCCTCAAAACTGCGGCCCTGCAGCAGCTCGGTCAGGCTGCGCTCCAGCGCCACCTCCAGGCGCGGGTGCGCACCAAAAGACGCGAACACACCGCCCGTGCGCGGGTTCATCAGGGTCACACACATCACGGGGTAGACCCCGCCCAGCGACGCGTCTTTGACCAAGACCGGGAATCCCTGCGCCTCCAAAGCCTCGATGCCCGCCACGATGCCGGGGTACTTGGCCAACACGGCTTGCGGCACGTCAGGCAAAGCCATTTCGCCCTCCAGAATCTCGCGCTTGACGGCCCGCTCAAAAATTTCGGACAAGCACTGCACCTGCGCTTCCACCAGCGTGTTGCCCGCGCTCATGCCGTTGCTCACGAACAGGTTTTCCACCAGGTTGGACGGGAAGTACACCACCTCACCATCGGACTGGCGCACATAGGGCAGCGCACAAATGCCGCGCTCGGTGTTGCCCGAGTTGGTGTCAAACAGGTGCGAGGCTTTGAGCTCGCCGTCGGGGTTGTAGATGGGCCAACAATGCGCGTCCAACAAGCCTTTGGGCAGCGCGTCGCGCTTGCCAGGTGGAAACCAACGCTCTTTGGGGTCGTGCACAAAGTCGGCCTGCGCGATGTCTTCGCCAAAAAACACGCCCGCATAAAAGTGGTTGTTGTTCAGGCGCTCGATGTATTCACCCAGCGCCGAGGCCAGGGCGCTCTCTTTGGTCGAGCCCTTGCCATTGGTGAAACACATGGGCGAATGCGCGTCGCGGATGTGCAGCGACCACACATTGGGTACAAGGTTGCGCCAGGACGCGATCTCGATCTTGATGCCCAAATCGGCCAAGACCCGCGTCATGTTGGCGATGGTCTGCTCCAGCGGCAAGTCTTTGCCCGCAATAAAGGTCTGCGCTTGCGCATCGGGGTTGAGCGTGAGCAAGGCCTGCGCGTCGGCGTCGAGGTTGTCCACCGCTTCAACGATGAAAGTGGGGCCCGCTTGAATCGCCTTTTTGACCGTGCAACGGTCAATCGACCGCAAAATGCCCACGCGGTCTTTGTCGGACATGTCAGCCGGCAACTCCACCTGAATCTTGATGGTCTGCAGATAGCGGTTGTCGGGGTCAACGATGTTGTTTTGCGACAGGCGGATGTGCTCGGTGGAGATGCCGCGCGTCTCGCAGTACAGCTTCACAAAATAAGCCGCACACAAAGCCGATGAGGCCAAGAAGTAATCAAACGGCCCAGGCGCCGAGCCATCGCCCTTATAACGAATGGGCTGATCGGCCAGCACGGTGAAGTCGTCAAACTTGGCCTCCAGGCGCAGTTTGTCGAGAAAATTGACTTTGATTTCCATGCTGTGGTTCCGGGCAATTGAGGCGTCCCAGCGGCTGACGTATCGATTGATAGGCGGCTGGGAAGGTGAACGAAGGTGCGTAGTTTGCCTGAACGGGGGAGCCTAGCGGTTCGCTGCGAGTTTCAAGCCGCCCCACCCCTCTAAAAATTGACCCCGATCGACTCATCAGCGCCAGAAAAGCCAACAACCGTGAGGTTAAGCACTATGAAAACGACACGAATGAAAATTGAACCCGCAACGATGGCTGGGCAAACCATCGGGCGAATCAACCCCGCCCAGGTCGATGCCACCACCGAAGCGCAAATGACCGTGCAACTGGCTCAAGACGAAGCACTGGCCATGCAAGACGCGGCCAAATTTGCCCGCCGGGTGCGCCGCCGTCTGGGGTTCAGCCAGGCAGAATTTGCCACCCGCATTGACGTGTCTCTGGAAACCATTCGCAACTGGGAACAAGGCAAACGCAGCCCCACAGGCGCAGCCAAGGCATTGCTCAAAGTCTTGGACAAAGCGCCCGAAGCGGCGCTGGCAGCATTGCACTGAAGCAAGCCATGAAGCTGTTTTGACCATGACCTAAAAAGCAAAGCCGCCGACCTGCCCCACGCGCTGGGCACCATCGCCCGCGCACAGTGCTGACCCAAAGTGAGTTGGAGCACTTAACGACAATGGTCCACTCAGCCAATCAATCGTTACTGCTACGATGAATCGCCCTCTAAACCCCCATGCTCACAATGCGCTGGCTTTTTCTCTTGTTGTTCCTTTTTTGTGGAGCCGCCATGGCCGTTGAAGAACCGCGTTACACCGTGCTCGTTTCAGACCCGCCTTTTGAGGTGCGCCGCTACGCCGCCTTCACGGTGGCCCAAACGCAAATCCAGGGCGACTTTGACGCGGCCAGCCGCGGCGGTTTTCGGCGCATCGCGTCTTACATCTTTGGCGACAACTTGCAAGCCGGGTTGGGCGCGCAGCGCAAGATTTCGATGACTGCGCCCGTCACCGTGGCGCCCGAAGACCAAGGTTGGCGCGTGCATTTTGTGATGCCGTCCGCCGAAAGCGTGCAGACGCTGCCCCAGCCGCTCAACCCGCAAATCGAGCTGCGCCCCGTGCCTGAGCACGAAACGGTGGCCGTGCGCTTCAGCGGCTTCACCACGCAGGCCAGCATTCAAGAGCAAACCGAGCGGCTGAGGGCTTGGGCGCGGGTGCGCCAACTCAAACTCAGCCCCACAGCCCAAATCGCCCGTTACGACGATCCGTTCACGCTGCCGTGGAACCGCCGCAACGAGATCTTGATTGACCTGATGCCCTGACCGCGGTCAGGATCAATCGCTCGGTGCGGCCTGTGCCGCTGACGGTCTGTTGTAGCCTTGGGCGATGGTCAACACAGTCTTGCAGCCGTGACAGGGCGCGTTCGCAAAAAACTCATTCAAGCCCAGCTTGAAGCCCTGCCAGCACCGCGCAATGGCGACGTGCTGTGCCCACTGTGCGAGCGCCCCATTCCGCCCAGCCAACAAGACGCGCACCATTTGGTGCCCAAGTCACATGGGGGCGCGCACACCGTGGTGCTGCACCGCATTTGCCACCGCCAAATCCATGCGCTGTTCACCGAGATCGAATTGGCCCGCACCTACGCCACGGTCGACGCCTTGAAACAGCCCGAAGAGATGGCCCGCTTCATCCGTTGGGTGCAAACCAAACCCGACGCATTTTTTGAAAAAAGCCGCAAGAGCCAGCGGCTCAAAAGCAGGCGCTGAGCCCCAGAACACCAACCCACGGACTTACCCCGAAACACCCATGACCATGCCAGCCTCGACCGTCAGCCAGATCGAACTGAAAGACTTTCATCTGGTGACCCGCATCGGCACCTATGCCCTTGGCGACACCGTGCCCGAGTACCACGCGCTGGACTTGACCCTGTGGATCGATCCCGCTCTGGTGCTGATTGCCCAAGACGGCATGGCGCATGTGTTCGATTACGACCCGCTGGTGATCGAGATCGAACGGCTGGCGGCCGATGGGCTGTACGAAACCCAAGAGCGGCTGATGACGCGCATCGTGCAGGCCTGCGCGGCTTACCCTGCCATCGAGGCGCTTGAGATGGCTCTGCGCAAATTCCCGGTGCGTGCGGGCAGCGGCTCTTTGGGTGTGCGTTTGGCGGTGGACGGCGCGCAACTGCAGCGCATGCGAGACACCGTGCTCAGGGCGTGAGCCAATCCCAGGTGTTGGCGCTCAGCTGCGCCCGGCGGTGCCCGTCGCGCGACAGCTCCAGCCAGTCCATCTGAAGCACCTGCGCACGCAGCAGGGCAAAGCTGTGTGTAGGCGTGGGGGCGTTGGCCTTGGGTGCATCAGCCATGCCACTGCTTTGTGGCAACACCGCACCCGGCGGCAGTGGTGACAAATAATCACCCGCAGCCGCCGACTGTTTGACCCCTTGCCAAAGCGCCTCGACCTCGGGGCCTGAGGTGATGACCGAGCAAGTCACCCGCACCCGCAATTGCCAGCTCAAACGCGCACTCCAAAACACCAGCACCGCTGAGGCTTGAGCCTGCAGTTGGGCCACTTTGGGGCTGCGGCTGTCCGTGTAAAAAGTCAGTTGCCCGGCTACGGCGTCCACCTGCCGCAGCACCACGGTGCGTGCATCGGGCAAGCCGTCTGCATCGGCAGAGGCGAGCACCGGCGTACGCCATTCATGGTGCCGGTCCAGACTGGCTCGGCCAAGCTCTTTCCAAATTTGCGGGCGAATTTCTTCGGGCGTTTGCAGGTGAATTTTCATGATGCTGGGATTGGGTTGCGTTGGGTGGGAGCTTCAACCGAATGGTCTGACGTGTCGTGCAGGCTCACAACAACACAATCTCCACACTCCCCGTGAGCACCGGGCGGCACAAAATTTTGTAACCGTCGGCGTCAAAGTTGGCGGCTATTTGCTGGGCCGTTTGGCTCAGTTGGCGGGCCGCTTCGGGGGTGGGGGTGCTGCCCAAATAGCACCAGTGCTTCACGACGTGGATTTGCGTGAGTTCGGCATCGCGCTCCACCAAACCCACCGCGCCCGGGTAAGGCCAGCATTCCACGCGCAGCGCCAGCAAGCTGCTGAACAGGCGTTCGCGGTGGGCCTCGGGGGTTTCGTCGCCCCGGCACACGCCGGCACATTGGCGAATCGCAGCCCTGAAACAGGCTTTGCCAGGCGGCAGTTTTTCCAGGCCCAGCGGGCCGTAGCACAGCTTGTGTTGGTCGGCGATGGCGCGCAGCGCATCGAGTGCGGCGTGACGGCTGGCGTACAGGCCATACAGCTCGGGCTGGCTGGCAAAGTCGATGTCGCGGGCGTACACAACCTGCGGCACCTCGCCCGTCAGTTGCAGGCTGCACAGCTGTTGGTTGCGGCGCAGTTTTTGGTTGAACAAGGGGTGCTGGGCCTTGATCATTTGCGCCTCCAGCAGCAGCGCGCCAATCTCGCCGGCCGTGCGGATGTGGCTGATGCGTTGGGTTTGGCGCAGCATGCGGGCCTCGTCGGGCGTGCGCAGGTGTGACAGCAATCGGGCGCGGATGTTGATGCTTTTGCCGATGTACAGCGGCAAGTCGCCTTCCTGGCCATGAAAAATGTAAACACCCGCCCCGGTCGGCGCGTCCTCGATGGCTTCGCGCAGGTGCTGGGGGTATTCGTAGACGCGCTCGGCCTCGAAGTCGTCGCGGCGGCGGCGTGGGGAAATGCTGGCCATGTCAGGTTCGATCAGATCAGGTGCTGTGTTGGTCGATGGTAGCCACCACCACGCCCCAGATGTCCACGGTTTGGCCTTCTTTGGGCGCGATGTCGGGTCTGGGCATGCATGGCGTGGACGGCCTCAATACTGTTTATATTTACAGTATACTGACCTCGTCATGCTTCTTGCAGTTGCCTGGCATTTTTGTTGATTTACGCCCCGGGCTTTGCGGCTCGGGGCGTTTTTTTATGCCCTGCGCTGTCGGGCACGCAAGGCCCTAGGGTCGCTCTGCGTCTGTGGCACCAGCCGATCGGATGGGCTTCAACCACTACCGACTGCACCACCAACTTGACACCCAGTTTGCAGAGCGATGCTGTTGAGGGCTTGTTCCACGCCCATCGCCCACGGGGTGAGCTCCTACAAAAAATCCATCTTTGGCCTGTTGATCAAGACTTCGAGGCGCCTGTTGATACGGCCCCATGAAGTTTGAATGGCCATGATTTTGTCGACCATGCGGATATTTTTGTCTTTGTGGGAGCCCACCCCTGTGGGCGATGGTTTGCAGGGCGATGCTGTTAAGGGCGCGTGCCACGCCCATCGCCCACGGGGTGGGCTCCTGCAAAAAAGTCCGTCTTTGGCCTGTTGCGCAAGACTTCATGGCATGTCAACAAGTGTGGGCGCTCAGGCTGCCCAGCGGCGCAGAAAACTCAGCGCGCCAGTTTTCGCCCACTTGCAGCGGCCAGGCGTCTGTCCAGGTGCCGGTGGTGATCACGTCGCCCGCTTGCAAATCCACCGCGCCGGGGCATTGGCGCAGTTCTTTCAAAAAGTGGTGCAAGGCATTCAGCGGGCTGTCGAGCACGTTGGTGCCGGTGCCCTGCTCCACCACTTGGCCGTTTTTGAAGAGTGTGACTTGGGCCTGCGCCAGCAGGGTGTGCAGGGCCTGCGCATCGGCGGCCAGTTGCTGAACGGGCAGGCGTTGGCCCACAAGCAGGCGGGCGTGCAAACCGCTGTCGGCCATGGTGTCGGTGGCGGTGAACTTCCAGTCCAGGCAGTGCGACTGCACGACTTCAAAACCCGGGGCGATCCAGTCGATGGCTTCGAACAGCTGCTGCAGGCTGGCGTTGGCCGGTGGCGTGGCCTTCATGCCGAAGACGATTTCGGGCTCCAGCCGGGGCTGGCAGGTGTGGCTCAGGTCGATGCTGCCCTCGGCCGCCCCCGACGCGGCGGGCTCGGCAAAGCCAAGGCCTGTGTCCCAGACTGTGCCCCACATGGGGCCAAACACCTCGTAGCGCTGCCACAGTGTGCGGTTGGTGAAGCCAATTTTGTAGCCCTTGGCCACTTCGCCGCGCTGCTGGCGCAACTGGCGCACAGCCAGGGCTTGTTGGTAGGCCGCTGCGGTGTCGGGGCCGCCCACCACGCCGGGGGCCTGGCCCCACAAACGGGCTTGGTCGTGGTGCTGCAAGAGTTGTTCGGGGGTCATGGGGTGTCTCCTGATAAAAAGTGAAATAGACCGATGCTGACGGGTCAAGCGCGTGCTGCATCAGCGCTGCAAAAAGCCTCGCAGACCCAGGCCACATCGCCGTGGCTGCGGGTGGACTCACAGGGCCACGTAACGGCCATCGCCTTGACGGGCAATTTGTCCCTGCGCCTGCAGTTCATCCAAGTGCATGCCAATGGTGTTGCGCTCGGCGCAGGGCACAAAGGGCACGTCGTAGCCTTGCGGGTACAGCAGGCGGCGGTCCACCAGCTCGTCCAGGCTGTGCGGGGTCTGCAAATAACCCAGCAGTTGCGCGCTGCGCTCGTCGATCTTGCTGGCAAAGCGCACCAGATCGGCCAAAAACTGCGCCCGGTCGGTGATGACCGCTTTGTGGTGCGAGGTGGCCCAGATGCGAGCGTCCAGCTCGGCCACTTTTTTCAGGGTGCGGCGAAAGTCGCTCAGGCTGGAAGTGGCGTCGCCGTAATACGGGCCAAAGCCGCTCAGGTCAATGTCTCCAATGAAGGCCAGGCCTTCGCTTTCCACCACCAGGGCGCAGTGGCCTGCGGTGTGGCCCGGCAAGTGGTGCGCCCGCACGCGCACGCCGCCGCCCAAGTCCCACAGCGCGCCATCGCTGTAGCCGGTGGCGTCGGGTCGGGGCTGGTAATGAAAATCCTTTTGCACAATCTGGTGCATCGCATCCAGCACCTCAGCGGGATACCCGTAGTGCTGGCACAAGCCGTCCCACGATTGGGCAGCGGCCAGGTCGGCCTCGTGCACCTGCACACGGGCTTGGGGCACGCGATGCAGCCCCGCCATGTGGTCTTCGTGCACATGGCCCAGGATGACCAGGTCCACCGTGTCCAGCTCGGGGCCGATGCGGTTGGCCACCTCGGGCGTGTCAAAGGCCACGCGCATGTCAGCGCCCTGTACGATGAGCTGGTTGCCGTCGGGGTACTTGCCCGACTTTTCGCCCAGGTGCACACGCACCGTTCCAAAATTCAACACCGACGCCATGAGGGCCCTTCCTGAACAGCGCCCGATCCAGAGCGCGACAAGCCACTATAGCCAGCGTGACAGCCCCGCGCTGGCACACGCGCTACAGTGATCCGCATGACCGACGACCTGCCCTCCCCCGCCACGCTGGCCGCCACGGCCTTGATCGACAGCGACCACCCCGATGTGATCGCCCTGGCGCGCCAGCACGCGCAAGGCGCCACCGATCGCGAACGAGCGGTGTCCCTGTACCTGGCGGTGCGCGACCAGTTCCGCTACGACCCGTACCGCATCGACCTGTCGCCCCAAGGCATGCGGGCCAGCTCGGTCATTGCCCAAGGCTCGGGTTGGTGTGTGCCCAAAGCAGCCTTGATGGCGGCGGCTTGCCGCGCCGCAGGCCTGCATGCCCGGCTGGGTTACGCCGATGTGCGCAACCACCTGAGCACCGAGCGCTTGCGCCAGACCATGCAGACCGATGTATTCATCTGGCACGGCTATGCCGACATCTGGCTGGACGGCCAATGGGTCAAGGCCACACCCGCCTTCAACATCGAGCTGTGCGACAAATTCGGCCTGCTGCCGCTGGAGTTTGATGGGCGAAACGATTCGATTTACCACCCGTTCGACAAATCGGGCAACCGACACATGGAGTATGTGAACCAACGCGGCACCTTCGACGACATGCCGCTAAGCCAGATCGTGGCGGATTTCAACACCGTCTACGGCGGCTGGATGGCCGAAAAAGATCCGCTGCAAAACGCCAGTTTCCAACTTGATGTTGAAAAGGAGACCCGATGACATCACGCATTCAGCGACCCTTCTTTTTGTTGGACTCGATTGCCCTGGTCAATGCCTCACATGCCGGATCGGTGATTGTGTCGGGCTCACACGGGGGTTTGTCGGCTTCGCATTTTGTGACGGCACAGGTCCACAAACCCTACGCGGTGGCCTTCAACGATGCCGGCGGCGGCAAGGACGATGCAGGCCGCGTGGCGCTGCGCGAGCTGCAGGCGGTGGGCGTGCTGGCGATTTTGTACGCCCACACCTCGGCCCGCATTGGCGAGGCGCAAGACGGGCTGGACAACGGCGTGGTCAACGGCCTGAACGCGCTGGCCCTGGCGCAAGGCCTGCAAATGGGCATGCGTGTGTCGGACGCGGTGCGGCATTTAGGGGCCTGAATCGCCAGCAGGCTGGCTCCCACAGGGGCCGGAGCAATCGCCAGCAGGCTGGCTCCCGCAGGGGCCTGAGTCATCGCCAGCAGGCCGGCTCCCACAACGGCCTGAGTCATCGCCAGCAGGCTGGCTCCCACAGGGGCCTGAGCAATCGCCAGCAGGCTAGCTCCCACAAGGGCCTGAGCAATCGCAAGTTGGTTGGCTCCCACTGGAGCATGAGGAATTGCCAGCAAGATCGCTGGTTCAGGCCAGGCTTGAACAAGGGCTGCTGGATTTTGTGGGAGCTTGCCTGCAAGCGATGCCTGTGAACCGCAATGGCCTGAATCGCCAGCAGGCTGGCTCCCACAAGGGTCACGGCAATTGCCAGCAAGAGCACTGGATCAGGCCAGGCTTGCAGGCTTGGCCAATGGCACGGCTTCGAATGCCACGCGGCTGGGCACGTCGCAAGCCACCCACATGGCCGGAGGCTGGGTTTGCATGATGATGCCCGCCACGCTTTCGACACGGCTTTCGGGCGGCACGCTGGGGTCGGGGCTGCGGCAGATGGACAAAAAGCCGTCGGACTCGTCGCGCAAAAAGCGCTCCAGATCGGCCTGACCGATAGGGGTTTTCAAAGCATGTTGCCCAGCGGTGCTCAGGCGGTTGTGGCTCGACAAACCCGGGCCCATGGGGGCTTGTTCGGCCAGCAGCGATTCACACACGAAATGGTTGGTGTGCACCACCACGCCATGGGTGGGCGTGACCTCGGCCCAGCCTGCGGGCGAAACTTCAAAGCAAGCGGCCTGGCCCTCGGCATCAGCGCAGGGTACGTTGGAGGCCGCGCCAAACCCCAGCCCCAGTTCCGTCTGCAAAGCATGCAAACGCTCGCGGGCGTGTGCCACCGAGCGGCAGTCGAGCAAGTGCCGCAGCAGCACATGCACCGGCACGCCCAGGCGAGTGCCGTCGCGGTGGGAGCGCAAGATGTTCAGGCCCAGCGCAAAGCCCGATTGGTTGATGCCGATCTTGGCCAGCATGCCGGCCTCGGTCAGGGTGGTAATGCTTTGGCCGCTGGGGCCTTGGGTGTGCAGCAGCACCAGGGCTTCGCGCTGGCGGCCCATCCAGTCCCAGTTTTGCGCCAGCCAGGCTTGGCCCGTCTGGCTGGCAGCCGCCGTCACGCCCATGGCGGTGCACTCGCCGTCTTTCAAAGCGCCGTCCCAGGGCGCATCGGCCAACCAGTCAGGCAGGCCTGCTGCGCGGTTGGCGGTCATGGCGGCCCATGCGGCTTCTTTCAGTTGTGGGGCGTCCGCCAAAAAGGTGGGCGGCAAAATTTCAGTGCGGCAGTTCAGCGCCATCAGGCTGCCCAGGGTCTGGCCACTGCCTTGGGCCATGCCGCGCAGCTCGGCCATCAGATCGGCATCCACCTGCTCGATCACCGGCTCAAAGCGCATGGCGCGCTCGCAAGCGCTGACCCAGTCGATGCCACAAGCGGCGAACAAACGGGCATAGGTGATCACGCTGTGCTGGATCCGGTCCTTGGCCTGGTGGCCATAAATTTGGCCACGCGCGTGGGCCGATTCCGCGCTGAGCGTGTCGATGCAAGGGAACATGGGAAGGTCTCCAGAATTGGCTTGAACTGCAGATGAACCTTCGCTTGTAGAAGCCCACCCCGTGGGCGATGGTTTTGCGGACAGGTACACGCCCATCGCCCACGGGGTGGGCTCCTGCAAAATCAGACCAGCGGCAGGATTTTGAGGGGGAGTCCAACGCCATCGCCGACAGAGTGACCTCCTTCGACATCGGTTCAAGGCTGAGTCTCATGCTGACGACCCGACACGTCAACCCGGGCACACTGAGATTCGCCATCGCGCTGGCACATCGGTGACTGTGCCCTGCCAACGCACGGGGCCATCATGGGCGTCTGTTGAACTGGAGACCCTGCCATGCGTTTGCTGATTGCGATGATGATGCACGAGACCAACACCTTCTCGCCGGTGCCCACCGACTTGCAGCGTTTTGCGCTGGGCCCGGGTGAAGCGCCGCCGCGTGGCGACGCGGCCATTGCGGCGTTTCGCGGCACGGGCACGGCCACCGGGGCCTTCATTGACCTGGCCGAACAGGCGGAGGCCGAGTTCGAGCTGGCCCTGGGTGCGCACGCCGCGCCCAGCGGGCTGGTGTTTGACGAGGCTTACGAGGCCATGAGCCAGGCGATTTTGCAAGCCGTGGCGCGCGGCGGTTTTGACGGCATCTTGCTGGACCTGCACGGGGCCATGGTGAGCCAGAGCCACGAAGACGGCGAAGGCGAGTTGCTGCGCCGCATCCGCGCCATCGACCCCAAAACGCCGATTGGCGTGGCCTACGACATGCACGCCAACGTCTACACCGACATGGTCGAGTTGGCACAAACCGTGGCGGGTTACCAAACCTACCCGCATGTGGACATGTATGGCACCGGCGTGCGGGCGGGCTCGGCTTTGCTCAAGCTGCTTCAGGGTCAGGCCAAGCCGACCACGGCCTGGGGCCGCTTGCCCATGATTCCGCACATCATGCGGCAAAGCTCGCTTGACGAACCCAACCGCTCCATCCAGGCGCGTGCCCAGCAAATGGAGGCTGAAGGCGCTTTGTGCGCCAGCGTGTTCACCGGTTTTCCGCATGCCGACATCGAAAACGCCGGCATGTCGGTGGTGGTGGTGACCGACAACGACCCGGCATTGGCCCAGCGCCTGCGCGACGAGCTGATGCAAATGGCCTGGGACAGCCGCGCCCAATGGGTGTACGAACTGGAGCCGCTTGCCGCGTCGGTGGCCCGCGCCAAAACGCTGACCGACTTTCCGGTGATGCTGCTGGACCATTACGACAACGCCGCTTCGGGCGGCACCATGGACACCACCGCCGTGCTGGCCGAGGTGCTGCGCCAAGGCTTGCGCAACGTGGCGGTGTTTGCGATTTTTGACCCGCAAGCGGTGCAAGAAGCCATTGCGGCCGGCATCGGCGCGCAGGTGCGCTTGCAAGTGGGCGGCAAGATGGCCATGCCGCTCATGCCGCACCAAAGTGCGCCCATCGAGTTATCGGGCGTGGTCAAGCTGATCTCGAACGGCAAATACCGCAACAAAGGTCCGATGAGCCAAGGTGCCCGGCAGAACATGGGCCAGGCGGTGGTGATCGACACGGGCGATGTGGAGGTGGCGCTGATCTCGCGCCATGTGGAGCCTTTTGACGTGAACGCCTTGCTGAGCCTGGGCATCGACCCGACACAAAAGAGTTTTGTGGTGCTCAAAAGCCGGGTGCACTGGCGCGCTGGCCTGGGGCATCTTGCCGGTGCCACGGTGGAATGCGCGGGCGCAGGGGCCTGCACATCCGACTACAGCGAGCTGCAGTTCAAAAACCTGCGGCGACCGATTTACCCGCTGGATGCGGGGGTGAGTTGGCCAAGGATCACACGCTAAAACACGGCCTTCTGCCCGAGGTTAACGGTACACAAGCCATCGCTTGCAGGCAAGCTCCCACAGGTACCAGAACGTAGGCAAGCCATCGCTTGCAGGCAAACTCCTGCAGATACAGGGGCGTCCATCTCAGGTTTTCTCAGATTCCATTGGGCATTCATGTTGAGCTTTGTGGGAGCCAGCCTGCTGGCGATGACGGCTAATCGACCAACAAATTGCGGGCGATGGTGGCTAAATCAACTGCGGCCATCGCCCACGGGGTGGGCTCCTACAAATACCAAGACAAGGACATGCGCTCAAAACATGGCGTTGCGGCCACACAAAGTAGCCACCAAGGCTTGCGCTGACGCGTCATTCAGCCCATGCCCACGCCAGACGGTGTGGGCGTCAGCCCGCACCATGAGCAAGGGGTGTTGATATTCGGTCGGCAAGTCTTGCACACCCGACACATCCAGCACCCGCAGCGGCATGCCTTGCTGCTCGGCCGCTGTTTGCAGGGCCTGCAATGCATCGTCGTGGCCCGGCTTCAGGCAAAGCAAGGTGTAGGCGGGGCCCAAGGCGTCGTAGACCGACTGACCTTCACCCAGCCAAAAATGCGGCGCACGGCAGCCGGGCACGGTGGACGCGGTGAAGCTGCCCATGCTGTACTCGGGCGCTTTGTCGCCGTCATACACGATCACGGGCGACTGGTCGTAGTAATAGCCAAAGTTCAAACCCGCGCAGCAGTATTGCTGCACGTTCAGGTCGTACAAGTTTTGGCCAAAGGCCGCCCGTGCGGCCTGTCCTTCAGGGCTGTCGTCTTCCAGATTCAAAGGAATCTCGCGCCGACGCTGGCTCATGGCGTGTGCGTGGTTCATGGCAAAGCGCGAGACCTGCTCGGTGATCGGGTGACGTTCTTTTTCGTAGGCCGACAAGGCCTCGGGCGCGGCCCAGCCCTCGATTTGCGCCGACAGGTGCCAAGCCAGATTGGCCGCATCGGCCAAGCCCGCGTTCATGCCGTAACCGGCGTACGGCACCCACAGGTGCGCGGCGTCTCCTGCCAAAAACACGCGGCCTTCGCGCAGCTTGTCACTCACCAGGCGGCGGCCGATCCAGTCTTCGCGGCTCATCTGTTCGTATTCAAAGTCTTCGCCCACACCGAGGATGGTTCGGATGGCCCAGTCGCGGTCCACTGCGTCAAAGTCGGCTTCGCAGTCGCGCAAATAGTTATGGATGAGCCAGACTTCTTGGCCGTCGATGGCGTAAATGTTGCCGCTGCGCCGGGGGTTGACGGTGAACATGGCCCAGGCCGCTGGGGCCTGCAGGCGCGCCTTCAGGCCAGGCGCGCGGATGCAGGTGCTTTGCACGCGTTGCACCACCTCGTCGCCCACCAGTTTGGCCCCAATGGCTTTGCGTACTGCCGAACGGCCACCATCGCAGCCCACCAGGTAGGCCGCTTGCATGTGCAGCGGCGGCGCATCGGGCGTGTCCAGGTTTTGAATGCGCACGCTCACCTGGCTTTCGGCTTGTTCAAAGTCCAGCACCTGGTGCCGGTACAGGGTGGTGATCAAGCCTTGTTGGGCCACATGCTCCGCCAAAATCGGCTCGATGTAGCGCTGGTTGATGCGGTGCGGTGGCTCGGGCGTGGGCCAGTCGCCGTCCGGGCCGCTGTGGTCGGTCAGGCGGGTGCTGCGCCCGGGAATGTGGATGCGGGCAATTTCTTGCCCCACGGTGCTGGTGCGGTACGACACGTCGTGCGGGTAATCGTCGGGCAAGCCTGCGGCACGCAGGTCTTGGGACACACCCAGCGCGCGAAACAGCTCCATGCTGCGGGCCGAGATGTGGTTGCATTTGACGTCGGGCAACGCACCCGCAGGCCGCATTTCGACCAAGGTGCAGGCGATGCCCCGGCGCGCCAAACACAGCGCCAAGGTCATGCCCACGGGGCCTGCGCCCACCACCACAACGGGTGCATTCCAACTCATAGCGGCACTTTCAAAGGGTCGTATTCAAACAGCCAGTCGTAGCGACGGCGCACTTTTTCGGGCTCCCACTCGCTGCTGACATAGTCCACCGCTTTGGCGGGGTCCGACAGCTGGGGGTTGTGAAACCGCTGGGCGTTGTCACGCGACCGGTTGACGATGTCGGCGGTGCGCTGCCAGCGCAGTTTTTCAAAGCGGGCCAAGGCGTGTTCGGTCGGTTCATCCAAGGCCAGGCAACGCGCCATGACGGCGGCGTCTTCGATGGCCATGTTGGCGCCCTGCGCCAAAAACGGCAAGGTGGGGTGCGCCGCATCGCCGAGCAGGCAGATATTGCCCTTCGCCCAGCCGGTTTGCGGGGCGCGGCCCAGAAGAGCCCATTTGAAGGGCTGATCGATGGCCGACATCAACTCGCACACATCGGCATGCCAATGGCCAAAGTCTTGCAACAGCTCGGTGTGCGTGCCGCGCTCGGTCCAGGACTCGCTGCGCCAACCTTCACGTTCGATGATGCCCACCACGTTCATCAAGGCCCCGCCACGCACCGGGTAGGTGATGACGTGCGCCCCCGGGCCGACCCAATTGGTGCCGACCTGCGCCCGCAGGTGTTCCGACACGCGCTCCACAGGCACCAAGCCGCGCCAGGCCAGCAAGCCGGTGAATTGCGCCTTGTCTTCGCCCAACAACTGTTCACGCAGCACCGAGTGCACACCGTCTGCTGCCAGCAAAGCACGGGCGCTGTGCTGCGAGCCATCGTTCAATTCAAACGTCACACCCGAAGCCGTGCTTTGCGCATGGACCACCCGCGCATTCAGACGCACGGGCCGTGACGACCGGGCCTGGAAAGCGTCCAGCAAGACCCGGTGCAAATCGCCACGGTGAACCATCCAGTAAGGCGCACCAAAACGCGCCAGGCAATCGTCGCCCAGGTCAAACAGCTTCCAGCGTTGGCCGGTGTTCCACATGCGGATTTCTTTGCCCCGAGCTTGGCAGACACAGGCTTGCAAAGCCTCGCCCAGGCCCAGCGCCAGCAAGACGCGAGAGCCGTTGGGCGAAATTTGCAAGCCCGCGCCCAGCTCGCCCAGTTGCGAGGCTTGCTCGAACACGTCCACCTCAAAGCCTTGCTGCAGCAAAGCCAGGGCCGTGGTCAAGCCCCCAATGCCCGCGCCTGCGATGGCGATGCGCTTCGCTGCGGTCATTGCGCTTTGATGTTGTTGTCTTTGGCCACCTGGGTCCAAAGTGGGATTTCGGTGGCAATGGTTTTGGCAAAGTCGGCACTGCTGCCGCCCACGGGACGGATGTCCAACTTGGCCATGCGCTCGGCCACATCAGGCAAGGCCATGATGCGGGCCATTTCTTCTTGCAAGCGCTTGACGATGGGCGCAGGCGTACCGGCCGGGGCCAACAAACCGCTCCAGAAGTTCACCGCCAAATCAATGCCCTGCTCTTTGAGCGTGGGCACTTGCGGGTAGCTGGCCAGGCGCTGCTCAGAGGTGACGGCCAAAGCGCGCAGCTTGCCCGACTTGACCAAGGCGGCAATCGGACCCGAGTCGATCAGGGTCATCTGCACTTCTTGGGTCAGCACCGCGTTGATCGATGGGGCGCTGCCCTGGTAGGGCACATTCAGGGCCTTCAGTCCCGACTTGGCCTTGACCAGTTCCATGACCAACTGAAAGGAGGCCGAGGGGTAGGAGTAGTTGGTCTTGTCCGCGTTGGCTTTGGACAGGGCCACCAAGTCGTTGAAGGTTTTGGCGGGCGAGGCCTCGTTGACGGCCAGGATCATCGGGAAAGAACCCGCCAGAGAAATAGGCACCAAGTCGGTGATCGGGTTGTAGGACAGCTTGGACACCAGCGCCGGGTTGAACACGATGGGGCCACTGGCCGCCATGAGCAAGGTGTAGCCATCGGGCGCGGCTTTGACCACGAATTCGGTGCCGACTGCGGCACCCGCGCCGGGTTTGTTTTCAACCAAAACCGGCTGGCCCAAAGCGGGGGCCAGTTTTTCGGCGACCACGCGGGCCAAAATGTCGTTGGCACCCCCCGGTGCATACGGCACCACAATGCGCACGGCCTTGTTGGGCCAAGCCGCTTGTGCCCAAGACTGGGCTGGGGCCAATGTGGCCAAAGATGCAGCCAAAGACAAGGCGGCGGTGGCCACCAGCTTGCGGCGTGCGGGGGATGTGAAGCGGGTTGTCATGGTTTGTCTCCTGTTTTATCGGGGGTAAAAATCAAATCTTGGCGACCGAAGCGACCAACAAGGCAGCACGGCCTTCATCCAGGGCCTGCAGACAGCGGGCAATGGCCGCAGGCAAATCTTCGGCGCGGGTGACCCGCTCGCCGTGCGCACCAAAGGCTTGGGCCACTTGTTCAAACCGGCGCTGCTCGCCCTTCAAGCGGGCCTGAAACTCACCCGCTTGGGCGGCAGGGCCATCGGGGTGCACGCGCAGCACCGCTTCTTTGACGGCTTGCCAGCCGCCGTTGTCCAGCACCACCGTCAGGATGGGCAAGCCTCGTGCTTGCGCCACGGCATAAACGGAAGTGGGGGTCGAAAAATGAAAGCCCCCATCGCCTTCGATGTGCACCACCCGGTCGTTCGGCCGAGCCAGCTTGACGCCCAGCGCCATGCCGGCGCTGTAGCCCAAGCCTCCGCCTGCGCCGCCCAGAAAACTCATGGGGCGGGTGCGCGGTATTTGCTGCAACACCGCAGGCGAATTGCGAATGGCTTCGTTGATGACCACGTCGTCCGGGCGCAGCTGCAAGCCGATTTGGGCGCAGACCCAGGCCGGGTTCAGGGCGTCTTCTGCTCCCGGGTTGTGTGCAGCGGCGGCCACACGCGCCAGCCGCTGCTGGCGCTGCTCAGGCCAGCTGGCCATGCGCTGGGCCACTTTCTGGTGAAAGGCCTCGTCGGCCAGCGACAGCACCGCCTGATGCAAATCACGCAAAGCCTGCGCGCAGTCGGCAGGCCAGCGCACGTCGCTGGCAAATCCCCAGGCCGGAAAATCTTTTTTGATCGGGTCCACGTCGATGTGCACCCAGCGGGTGTCTTCGCGGGGGCGGGTTTGGTGCGGCAACCAGGGCACGTCGATGTCCAGCAGCAAGCCCCAATCGGTGTCGGGCAAAAGTGGTGTCGCATCAAAACCAAAAAAGCACGGCGATTCGCGCGAGATGCACAGCCAAGTGGGGCTGAACTCCACCACCCGAATGCCACACAACTCGGCCAGCGCCTCCAAAGCCTGCACCGCTTCGGGCTTGCGACCCAAATAAGAAGTGATGACCAAGGGGTTCTCGGCCGCCATCAGCTCGCGGGCAATCTGCAGCGTGGCCTCGGCAGGCAAGGCCCCCATGCGCACCGCGCCATAGCGGGCAGCGGGATAAGACTTGATTTGCTCAGGCGTCCAGGGCTCGATCAAGGTCTCGCGCGGCAGTGTCATGTACACCGGACCGGCAGGCTCGGTGTGCATGACGCTGTGGGCGCGGCGCACCACCTCTTTGGCCACCACGCCCGAGGGCAGGTTGTAGTCCCACTTGACGTAAGGACGCACCAGCGAAGCGATGTCGAACGGGTCTTGCACATAGTGCACATAGTTGTCGCGGGCTCCGGGCACTTCGCCGTGCAAGGCATAAGGGGCTTTGCCCGCCATCAGCAACACGGGCAAACGGGCGCGCATCAGGTTGTGCATGCCCATGGCCGCATTGGCGGTGCCAGCATCCACATGCACCATGACGCCCTGCCCTTGTCCGGTCACAGCGGCGTAACCACCCGCCATGTGGATGGCCACGTTTTCATGCGGGCACAGCACCACCTCGGGCATGGCCTGGCCCTCGGCTTGCAGGCGGGCCATCTCGTCGATCAGGGTCACATGGTCGGTGCCCAGATTGGAAAACAAATACCGGATACCGGTCTCTTGCAGACCCTCCAAAAAGTAACGTGCCGTGGTGTGTTTTGTCTCAGGCGTGGTCGAATCGTTCATCGGTGAGGTTCAATCGTTGCAAGGCATGAACACATGCTTGGTTTCCATGAAGTCGTTCAGGCCTTCGACGCCATGCAAACGCCCAAAACCACTTTGGCGGTAGCCGCCGGTTTCGATCTCGGCAAACAGACGGTTGTGGGCATTGACCCACACGTTGCCAAACTTGATGCGCCGGGCGATTTGGCGGGCAGCCCGGTGGTCGGCGGTCCACACCGATGCGGCCAGGCCGTAGCGCGTCGCGTTGGCACGCTGCACCGCGTCCTCGTCCGAGGTGAAGGTTTCCAGCGTGATCAACGGACCAAAAATTTCATCTTGCACAAAATGGCTGTTCAGGTCTTGTGTGGCGACGAGCGACGGCGTGATGAACGCACCGCCGCGAGGTGTGTCAGCAGGCACCTGCCCTGCCAGCAGCACGCGGCAATCTGTCGCTGCCGCACGCACTTCTTCCAGCAAGCGGGCCTGGTTGCGCTGGTCAATCAGCGGGCCCATGCCCGACGTGGGCTGGTTGCCGGGACCCACCTTGACCTGCGCCAGCGCCTGGCTCAGTTGGGCAGAAAAGTCGGCGGCCACCGATTCGTGCACCAGCACCCGGCTGATGGCGGTGCACATTTGCCCCGCCATGACACAAGCACCGCCCACAATGCCGCGCACAGTGGCGGTCATGTCGGCGTCGGCCCGCACCATGGCCGGGGCCTTGCCGCCCAACTCCAGCGACAAGCGGGTCAGGTTTTTGGCGGTGGACAAGGCAATTTGTTTGCCCACATGGGTCGAGCCGGTGAAGCTGATGACATCGACTTCGGGGTGCGCGCACAGGTGCTGCGTGGCCACGATGTCTTGCTCAATGAAGGAGTTGATGACGCCTGCCGGAATGCGCTCATCGGCCACCAGACAAGCCATGACCTGGGTGTGCACCAATGCGGTCTGGTGCGCGGCCTTGATGACGACGGTGCAGCCCGCAGCCAGCGCCGGGGCCAAAGAGCGCACCAGCAAAGTCACAGGCGCGTTCCAGGGCACGATGATGGCGGCCACACCGATGGCTTCGCGCTCGATGTGGGAGTAAACATCGGGCTCCATTTCGATGACCCGGCCAAACAGGTTGCGCGCCAGCCCGGCGTAATAACGCAGCTCGGAAATGCCAGCCATGACCTCGCCTTCGGCCTCGCGCTGCAATTTGCCATTGAGCTGCACCAGCGTTTGCACCACTTGCGCCTTGTTCTGCTCCAGGCGATCGGCAAACAGGCGCAACACATCGGCGCGCAACTTGGGCTGTTGCGCCCAGGTGGTGGTCTCAAAGGCAGTGCGGGCGCAGGCGATGGCATGGTCCACCTCTTGCACGCTGGCGGCCACAAATTGGGCGGCTTTTTCGCCCGTGGCGGGGTTGATCGAGTCACCACACATGGCCGGCTCGTAGCCCTTGATCCACTGGCCTGAAATATAGTTTTCTGCAATGTGCATGGTCATTGACTTTGCGTTGTGCCGTTGAGGCCGATCCTGCCCCGCCTGGGGACAGTGTCAGCACGGTTTCAGGGCTTGTCCGGAGTGACAAGTCTTGGTTTTATTTGTTAGCATGCTAACCATATGAACCCTGCTCATGCTACGCAGCGATCGACCACTGCCTATCGGGTCAAACCCTGAAATCAGGAGCCTTGCTGCCGTGATCACCCTCTATCGACGACCGGGCTTTTTGCTCAGACGCGCACACCAGCTGTCTGTGGGCCTGTTCGAACACGAGTGCCAAGCGCTGAAACTGACACCGCCACAGTTTGGCGTCTTGCACATGTTGATGCACAGCGATGCCATGGACCAGGCCCGGCTGGCCCGTGGCTTGGGATTGGACAAGGTCACGGTGTTGCATGTGGTGCGCGGCCTGGAAGCACGCGGCTGGCTCACCCGGCAAGCCAGCGTCACAGACCGTCGCAGGTGGACATTGACGCTTTCCGAAGAGGGCAAATCCGTCTATTTACAAGCCCAAGCCTTGGCCCATCAGGCGTCTGAGCAGCTTTTGTCGCCATTGAACACTGAAGAACAGCAACAACTGACGCTGCTGCTGGAGAAACTCTGTCAGGGACTGGAAGCCAAGGCGCGCACCCCGTTCGATCCGCGCCTAATTTAAGCAGCTTGGCTTGCTCGCATCACCCATCACGCGGCCAGCAAATAGCTGTCGCCGGACGAGTCTTTGGAGCGCACGCTCTGCAGCCAGCGCTGCATCGCCTGTTTGAAAGCGGCCACTGCATGACCTTCGTCCAGATCAAACACAGCGTCCTGGCACAGCTTGGCCAGAAAGTACTCGACGGTCAGTTCTGGTGCATGCAGGCGCACATAGTCATGGATTTGGCGCTGGTAAAAGGCCACAAATTCCGGCATCAGGGCGCAGGTAGCCGTCACATCCAGAAGCCCGGCACTTTCGGGTGATGACAAAAGTTTGAGGGGGTTTTCGTTGTAGAGACCAAAGCGGGTCCAGCCAAACTTGGGGTACGCCGTCTGGGCACGCCAGTGGGCGTAGTGGGATTTGAAGTACGTCTGCATGCACTGGTCGGTCGCCACCAGGACCAAAAGACAAAGCACAAACATGGGCCGATTTTCAGGCTCAACCTGAGCCAGATCATCTTCAACGGAGGACCAGTTTTTGCCGCCAAACAAGACCAGATCCTGGTCATGAAGGATGTCCTTCAACACCTGGGGAACGGGTCTGAACTGAAGTTTCGCAACATCGATTTGAAAACTGCTGTTGAAGTAATGCTCGATGGTCATGGCTTTGGCCTTTGCGTACAAATGAATGTCAAAAGATGCGCCCCTGCAAATCGGGCTATCCAAATCAAAGAACTTGGGATTTCTCCAAAAATCCGGGGCTCAATGAATTTGGATATTTTTTATTTACATCTTAATAATTATTTTTAATACAAAAAAGACCATTTATTTGTTTATTACAAGTTGTTTCAATTGAACAAAATGTGATCCACCACAACCAAGGGAATACCCGCAAAGATCAAGCCCCTTGGGGCCTGAACATCTGACAAGTGCTGGGCAAACGGGCTTGCTCGGCCTTGATCTGGCGAATCACCTTGAAGCCATAACCCGAGCCTTCCACGTCAAACGGAACGCCGGCTGCGCCTTGACGCTGCATGACGCCCACCACCAGCGGCTGCTGAAACTGGTGGTCTTCGGCGCGCATGAAACCGGTTTGGCCAGCCATGCTGACGCGGGCTTTTTCAAGGGCCAGCGCCACAGCCACCGGCTCGGTGCTGCCTGCTTTTTCGACCGCCTGGGCCAGAGCCTCGATCATCAGCTGCATGCGCACATGCACATAGTCTTCGGACGGCTTGGTAAAGCGCTGGCGAAACGATTGGTAAAAAGCCGCGCTGGCCTTGCCCGGCACATTGGGCAGCCAGTCGGCCACGGCGATCACGCGGTCCACACCCGCATCGCCCAGCGCCGCAGGCGCACCCAGCGCATTGCCATAAAAGGTGTAGAACTTGCCTTCGTAACCCGCTTCTCTCGCCGCCTTGACCAAGAGCGTCAGGTCATTGCCCCAGTTGCCGGTGATGACCGCTTGTGCGCCGCTGGCCTTGATCTTGGCGGCGTAGGGTAAAAAGTCTTTCACGCGCCCCATGGGGTGCAGCTCATCGCCCACCACCCTCACATCGGGGCGTTTGTCGACCAGCTGGCGTTTGGCTTCGCGCAGCACGGCCTGACCAAAGCTGTAGTCCTGGCCAATCAAATAAACCGACTTGAGCTTTTTGTCGCCCTGCAAAACCTCCATCAGCGCGGTCATGCGCATGTCGGCGTGCGCGTCAAAACGGAAGTGCCAGAAGCTGCACTTTTCGTTGGTCAGCGCCGGGTCCACTGCCGAATAATTCAAGAACAGCACGCGCTTGGCCGGCTCGCGTTCGTTGTGTTTGTTGATGGCATCGATCAAGGCGGCGGCATTGGCCGACGAGTTGCCCTGCAAGACCACTTGCGCACCGTCGTCGATGGCCGATTTGAGGGCCGACAAAGCCTCTTCGCTTTGACCTTTGCTGTCGTAGCGCTCCAGCACCATGGGGCGCATGCCCTGTGCGGTCTTGACGCCACCGCGAGCGTTGACGCGCTCGACCGCCCAGGCGATGTTGCGCACCACAGCCTCACCCGTGTTGGCAAAAGGGCCGCTCATTCCTTCGATCAGGGCCAAGCGGATGGGTGTGGGCGACTGGGCATGGGCGGGTGACAACAAGATGAACGAGCTCAGCGACAGCACCGCGCAACGGAAAATAGAAGACAAACGCATATGAGAAATAGAACCCACGAAATGCGGGTTAGGGCCAAAAGCCGCGAAGTGTAACGGCTCAGCTTCTGGAGCCAACCCCTTGAGGATTGAATTGTCCCTGTGCTGGTCAGCCAAGTATTTATTTTTTGTAGACATGATGGATGACCTGCCCACCTGACAAACGTGGGTTAAGTTGATGGGGTGCGAAACCTTTATCAACCCAGTGCCATAACTCAGGAGGCAGGTCATGAAACAGTTTAACGATATTTA
>Ga0255139_1000018_pt1 | contig 88150 bp, 81 predicted proteins | sample Law_Colum_RepB_8_FD_188549 | JGI IMG/M metagenome (GOLD analysis project Ga0255139, IMG submission 188549) | Freshwater microbial communities from St. Lawrence River, New York, United States - Law_Colum_RepB_8d | ecosystem: Environmental > Aquatic > Freshwater > River | place: USA: New York...
CACCCGCACAGCGCACTGGGCTACGTGCCAGCCAAGCTTTTCCGGGAAAAACGAGCTGTAAATTAAACCTGCCGGCGGTACTGGGTTACGGGGTCAAGACCAATGATGACCTGGTCATCCCCGCTGGTGCACAAGATGTCAAGCTTGAACTCACCGACCCAATGCTCAGTGGCCACCAACTCAAGGTCGGCCAAACCCAGTGCATCGGCCAACGTGTTGAGGTTGTCCTCTTCGGCCAGCCAGGGTGTGAAGTCGTTGGCTTCATGTTTCCAGGCTTCGCGCAGGGGGACGCGTTCGAGTTTGCTGAGAGGTTTTTCATGTCTGGGTCATGTCAAAATGCAATCGGACTGGGGATACTCGGTCGGCAGAAAGCTCCGGTGGATTCATCGGAGCTTTTTGCTTTTAAAGGTCATCGTTCCCATCGTCCAAGAAGATGCCATGGCTCATTGCATTGGCCAACTCCAGCTTCAGCTCGTCTGAGAAGTCATCCTCCTCAATCAGGGAAATCGTGACTCTGTGCAACAAGTCCTTGCTGATCGAGCCTTCGGCCAAGGCCACAACGATGTTTTCCATCTGAAGCATGAACTGGGGCACGCAATAGTCATATCCGTTGAGAGTCAGGAAGTAAGCTCCTAAAGTGAGGCTAGACCGTTTGTTCCCATCATTGAACGCATGAAACTTATTGATGCCAAAAATCAGGTGCATCAACTTGGCATCGAACGTGGGGTAATAGTCGTCGTTTTGAATGTGCTGCAACACACTTTCTAGCTGTCCGACATCTTTAATTCCAGCCAAGCCACCCGTGTTTTCAATAATCCAGTCATGCACAGCAACAGCATGCCGAGCGTCGAAATACAAGGTCAAGTCAGCCATGGTTCAGCGGTCTTTCAACCGTTTCAGAACCGCCAACAGCTTGGGGTCAGACAACCGATCTTCCAGCGCTTGACTGCGTTCACCCAAGAATCGTTCAAAGTCAGCCTCAGGCACGGCTTGCACATAAGCCTCTAACTTCTGGTGCAGCGCTTCGCGAAAGCCCAAATCTCGGCTGGCCATGCGGGTGCGAGCATCATCAATCAAGGGCTTCAGATAAGGGCTGGCTGCGGCTTCGGCCAGCAAGGTATCCACCTCTGCCGATTTGAGCTTACGCCCCAAATGCTGCGCCTGTTGTTGAACACTTGCCGCAAGTCCACTTTCAAAGGCTGCCAATGTCTTTAGCACCTCGGCATACATGGTGTCGCGCGTGCTGTCTCCATCCGCCAAGCGCAGCACCTGCTTGTACTCGCGAGCGTTTTCGCAAAATACCGCCTGATAGATTTTGTCTGTGAAAACCGCATACTTGTGGTTGCCCATGTCAACGTGATCGCGCAAGGCATTGGTGAACTTCTTGCGGTAGCTGTCCTCCATAAATGCTGAAGGCAGGTAATCCTGGTCACGTTGGTTGATGAAGCGGGTATGCCCCCCTGTACGCTCGGCCACAACATCCAGCACGATATCGAGCATCCGGCTGCGGATCGCTTTCGCCCGCTCGCTCTCGGTCACCAACATGGCCATGTTCAGCACGGCACGAAATGAAAACACCCCGAGAGTGGGCACTTTGGGACCTATCAAGTCGACGACATTGATGTCGTCGACTTGAGCTAACTTCATGTTTTTTAAGGATTTTCCTTTCAAAACACGATAGCCGTTCTGTCTGAGTTCATCCTCGTGACTGGACAAATAACGGTCGATGGTGCGCTCGTCAATGCCCAGCAGATCCGCCACATGAGATTTAAAGAAAATGGATTCATTTTCAATATGTAACCCCCCCAAGGCCAAGTGACTTTCGAGCTGGCTCAATGCGTACTTGTTGTTCAACACGTTGCTACGCGCAACAGCAGAGGTGGTCAGATCATTGGTCATTGCAATGCCTCCATCAATTGAGCAGACGTTTCAGGCAATTGAAGCTGTCCTGAAATTAGACGAGGGAGAAGGGTGTCGCGGAGGGAAGCAAGTTGCTTCATACGATCTTGATTTGCACCTATGCATGCAAAAAGAGGATTCGCAATGTCACCAAACGAGTTGCGGATCTCCTCGGGCGCAATAACCAGTGGTGTGGTACCGACGACCTCAGGGCGAACCGCCGGATAAGCGCCTCCATCAGCCAGATGAGACAAACGGTCAATTGCATCATCGTTTGTGGCGACGATATACACCAATGCTTGGTCCACGACTTCACGCGAGCGAAGCACTGCAAATCCAGTGCTACCAGTTAAACCAGTCACATCAGAAGCTATACGTGCAAATGAGCGATTACCAGGCCGAACAGTCCCAACAATCACATCGCCACACCTCAGCACGCGACGAGCACGACTAGGAGCGTCTTCAAAACTAAACTCGGTGTATTCATCAATTTGTCCTGCTTTAGTGTTGGCAAGGTCGACGTAAAGGACGCGCTCGGGATGAAGTTTGGCGCTCCAGCTCTCAGGGTTCAATTCCGCTAAGGCATTCAAGTTGCCAACACTCCACCCCTTCGGCACAGGCCCTAACTCCGACTCTTCAAAGCTGTCGGGAAACAGGGCGGCGGTGGCTTCGTCCATGCCTTCGGGGGCGCGGCCTTGCATCTTGGCGTGGACGGGGTCGAAGTCAACAAACCAGGACTTGAACAGGGCTTGGGCGATGGCTTCGAGGGTGGTGTTGGTTTCGCGCAGGAGGGTGATGCGGTCGTCGAGGGACTTCAAAATCTCAGAGATCTGGATCTGAGATTTCCGAGAAGGGAAGGAAATTTCTAACCTTCCAATCATTTCGTTATTGAGACTGGCTCTTGTCGACATAGTTGACATAGCCAGCATTGCCTGTCTGAATTTGGGGCTGCGCAGGTAGTAACCTACATACTCCGGCAGCAAATCACTTTCAGGTTTTGGTCTCAGACGTTTACAAAACCCATTGAATGTGGCGTATTTGTAGTCCCGCAGTGCTACACAACTCATTCCGAGTTCGTGCATTGTTTCGCTGGTTCTTGTTAGGAAGACATCTCCACGTAAGATGGAGCATCCCTCTCTTTCCTTTTGTGTGGACTTAACAAAATCGCCCAAAGACTCCGGAGTGAAGTAGTTGTAAAAGACATCCTTGAATGTCAAAAAAGGGTAGCCTGAACCAAAGTCCTTTGCTGGCTTGGATAGCCCCGAACGCACCTCATAGTGGTCAAGCAGGCTGGTGGTAGTCCACTCAGAACTCATACCCCAGCCCCCCCAGCTTCTGGCGGATCAGCGCGTCCAGCTCGGCCCCTTTAGCCATTTGCTCGCCCAGCTTGGCAGTCAGCGTTTGCATCTTGTCGACAAAGGCTTCGTCGTCGTCTTCTACTTCTTCGGCGCCCACATAGCGGCCGGGGGTGAGCACATGGCCGTGCTGGGCAATCTCGGCCAGCGGCACGCTGCGGCAAAAGCCTGCAATGTCTTGGTAGTCGTCAGACCCTGATCGCCACGCGGCCACGGTTTGGCTGATGCGCTCGATCACTTCGTCGGTCAGCTCGCTTTGCACGCGGCTGATCATGGTGGCTTGTTTGCGGGCGTCGATGAACAGCACTTCGCCTTTGCGCTTTTTTTGCTTGGCCAAGAACCACAAGCACGCTGGGATTTGCGTGTTGAAAAACAGTTGGCCCGGCAGGGCCACCATGACTTCCACCACGTCGGCGTCCACCATCGCAGCGCGAATTTGGCCTTCGCTGTTTTGGCTGCTGCTCATGGAGCCGTTGGCCAGCACAATGCCCGCCCTGCCCGTGGGCTTGAGGTGGTGCAGGATGTGTTGCAGCCAGGCGTAGTTGGCATTGCCTTGCGGGGGCGTGCCATAGACCCAGCGTGCGTCGCCGTCCAGGCTAGGGTGCCACCAGTCGCTGATGTTGAAAGGCGGGTTGGCCAAACAAAAGTCAGCCCGCAGGTCGGGGTGTTGGTTGCGGGTGAAGGTGTCGGCCGGTTCTTTGCCCAGGTTGTAGTCCATGCCCCGAATGACGAGGTTCATGGCTGCCAAGCGCCAAGTGGTGGGGTTGGCCTCTTGGCCGTAGATGGACACATCGCCCAGCTTGCCGCCGTGGTCTTCAATGAACTTTTCGGACTGCACGAACATGCCGCTCGACCCGCAGCAGGGGTCGTAAATCTGGCCCTTGCTGGGCGAGAGCACAGCCACCAGTGTTTTGACAATGCTGGCGGGTGTGTAGAACTGCCCGCCCCGCTTGCCTTCGGCGCTGGCGAACATGCCCAAGAAATATTCGTACACCTGGCCCAAGATGTCGCGGGCTTTCGATGGGTCGTCACCAAAGCCAATGGTGGAGATCAGGTTGACCAGCTCGCCCAGCTTGCCGTCGGGCAGTTGGGCGCGGGCAAAGCGTTTGTCAAGGATGCCTTTGAGCTTGAGGTTGTCGGCTTCGATCAGGCTCAGCGCGTCGTCGATGCGTTTGCCAATGTCGGGCTGGGGCGCAGCGGCACGCAGCGCTTCCCAGCGGGCACCTTCGGGCACCCAAAACACGTTTTCGCTGGTGTAGTAATCGCGGTCTTCCAGTTCGGCCGCAATGTCTTCGTCGGCGGCGTCGCCATAAAAGAGTTCATCGGCCGGGTCGCGCAGGCGGGTCTTCAGCTCAGACTGGCGGGCCACAAAGGCGTCAGAGATGTATTTGACGAAGATGAGGCCCAGCACCAGGTGCTTGTATTCGGCGGCGTCCATGTTGGCGCGCAGTTTGTCGGCCGATGCCCAGAGGGTCTTTTTGATGTCGTCGAGCATGAGTGTTTACAGGGGTCCGTCAGGCAGCCCACGGGGCTGCAGCCAATCGTTTTTTCGAATCTGTCTATTTTTGACTGAATCGGGGGCACTGGTGTCGTGGGTGCGGGTATTTTTTCAATGTCGCTCAGAGTCCTTTGGCAGCGGACGGACTCAGGTCCGCAAACTCCCCCGCGCCGCTTGCACCACCACTCGGCTCAGGCCATCGAGTAAGGCCGAGGCAGCGCGTGTTTCTTGCCAGTACAGTGGCACATCGAGTGGCGTTTGGGGCACCAGCTCAACCAGTTCACCACGCTGCAGGTGCGGCGCGATCAGGGTCTCGGGATGCAAGCCCCAGCCCATGCCCGCGAGCCCGGCGGTGATGAAGGCTTGCGTGGAGGGCAAGCTGTGTCGGGGCAGCTCGACATGCCGGTGACACAGCCGCCTGACCCAACGCGCTTGTAAATCATCTTGCGGGTTGAAGACCAGGCTGGGCGCCTGGGCCAAACGTCCAGCGGTCACGCCATCGGGAAAGTAGCGCGCCACAAACGCCGGGCTGGCCGCAGCCAGGTAGCGCATGGCGCCCAGAGCGCGACTGTTGCAACCGGTGGCGGGGCGGGCTGTGGCGGTCACGGCGGCCAACACGGCACCGCTGCGCAGCCAGCCGGTGGTGTGGTCTTCGTTGTCCACGGCCACGTCCATCAACACCGGGGCATCGGCGGCAAAGGCCGACAAGGCCGGGGCCAGCCAGGTGGCCAGGCTGTCGGCATTGACGGCAATGGGCAACGCCACGCGCGTCACGCCTTCGGGGGCCAGAGCGGGGAAGCTGCCTTGCAACTCTTGCTCCAGCAAACGCACCCGGTCCATGTGCTGGCACAGACGTCGGCCAGTGTCGGTGGCTTGACAGGGCTGGCCACGCACCACCAGGGCGCAGCCCACGCGCTCTTCAAGCAAGCGGATGCGTTGCGACACCGCCGAGGGCGTGACATGCAGTGCGCGTGCAGCGCGTTCAAAGCTGCCCTCGCGCACCACGGTGGCTAAAGCAGACAAAGATGAATAGTCGAGCATGACATTAGTTTTTCTAAAGCTGATGAATGAAAGACAGTTTGTCTTAATTGGCAACAGCTGACAAGCTCTCGCCCATGAACTTGAATGACACCGTTTCGGGGACGGGCCCTGTCTTTGCCCAAGGCCTGTTTTTGAGCCTGGGCCTGATCGTGGCCATTGGCGCGCAAAACGCTTTTGTCTTGCGCCAGGGCCTGCGCCGCGAGCATGTGGGCAGCGTGGTGGCCTTTTGCGCAGTGGCCGATGCGCTGCTGATCACGGCGGGCGTGTACGGCATGGCGCAGGCGCTGGGCGACAGGCCAACGCTGGCGCGTGGTCTGGCTTTGGGCGGCGCGGCGTTTTTGGCGGTGTATGGCTGGCGGGCGTTGCAAAGGGCGCGGCAGCTCAGTGCACTGGATGTGACGAGCGTGGGGCACGGCATGAGCCGAGGAGCGGCGCTGGCGCAAGCGGCGGCCTTCACCCTACTCAACCCGCATGTGTACCTGGACACGGTGCTGTTGGTGGGCAGCATCGGCGCGCAACAGCCTGCACCTTTGCAGGCTTGGTTTGCGGCTGGGGCCAGCTTGGCGAGTTTGTTGTGGTTTGGCGCTTTGGGCTTTGGGGCGCGTTGGCTGGCCCCCTGGTTTGCCAAGCCCCGCGCCTGGCAGCTGCTGGACGCGCTGATTGGCCTGACCATGTGGGTGCTGTCGGCGCTGCTGGTGCGCCATGCCTGGCTGGGCCTGTAAAGTCCAGCGAGTGCGCAGTGCCCACAAAAAAACCGCTTCGCAGCGGTTTTTTTGTGGGGTTCAGGCGCGGGGCATCACTTGCGTGGGCCTTTGGGTCGGTTGAACCAGTTGGCCAGCATGAACAGGCCAAAAACCACGAACATGATGATGAGGATGTGTTTGATTTCCATGGCTTTTCCTTAGGTTGAGGGTGAAGGGTCCAAACAGGTTCGCTGCATTATGCAGAGTTGATCGGCGGGCGTACAGCACTGCGCGTTGACCGCACCAATGGGGCCATGGCCCAAAGGGTCAAAGCCAGCAACAAAATCTCAAGGCCATAAACCACCGAATAGCCCATGACCGAACTGCTGCCCAGCGCCACGCCGTCGCGCACCAGGCCGCCCACCGCCATGCCCACGCCCGCAGCGGTGGCCTGCACCGCGCCCCAAGCGCCCATGGCCAGGCCGGTTTGCTCGGGTGGGGCCATTTGCATGGTGGCCGTCAGGGTGCCATGGGCAAACAAACCGCCGCCCAAGCCAATGAGGAAAATGCCCAGCGCAAACAAGGGGGCCGAGCCCAAAGGACCAGAGGCGATGACGGCCGCAAAAGCAGGCACGCCCACCCAAGCACCCCAACTGGCCATGCGGTAGGCATCGCCCCCCCGGCCCAACACACGCGAAGCCCAGGCAAATCCGATCAGGCCGCCCAGCGCCAGATTGGCCGTGAGCAAGGTGGTGGTAGACACACTCAAATTCAGGATCTCGCCGCCATACGGCTCCAGCAAAACATCTTCCATGGTGAAGGCCATGGTGCCCAGACCCACCGCCAGCAAACGCCGCACGGTGTTGGGGCCTTGGCAAAACAATTGCCAGGCCTGACGGAAGGTATGTTCCAGCGGCGTGCCGGGCTTGCGCAGGCGGCTGCGCGGCTCCTGCTTCCACAAGGCCACCACGTTCAGCGCCAGCGTCATCACGGCCACCGCCTGCACCACGCGGATGAGTTGGCCGGGGCTGTAGTCGCGCAGCAAATGGCCCAGCATCAGGGCGCTGCCAATCATGCCGACCAGTTGCATTACATACATCAGGCCCACCACTTGGGGTTGGCGCTCGGGCGGGGCCAAATCGGTGGCCAGCGCCAAACCTGCGGTTTGCACCGTGTGCATGCCAATGCCCACCAGCAAAAAGGCCCCCGCGGCCCCCACCAGGCCGACCCAGGCCGGGGCCTGGCTGGCTTGTCCGGCACCGGCCAGCACCAGCAGCGCAAAGGGCATGATGGAAAAACCACCGAACTGCAACAAGCTGCCCATCCAGATGTAGGGCACACGCCGCCAGCCCAGTTGGGAGCGGTGGTTGTCAGAGCGAAAACCGATCAGCGCCCGCAGCGGCGCAATGAGCAAAGGCAGGGCCACCATGAGCGACACCAGCGTGGCCGGCACTTGCAGCTCCACGATCATCACGCGGTTGAGGGTGCCCACCAGCATGACCATGGCCATGCCCACAGAAATTTGAAACAGCGACAAGCGCAGCAAACGGGACAGCGGCAAATCATCGCTGGCAGCGTCTGCAAAAGGCAGGAATCGTGGGCCCAGACTGGCCAGGGATTTTGCCCAGGGGGAATGTGTTTTATTCATGAGGGAAAGACCAGGCGCTTGCGCGCCTGGCCGTTCGGGTTTGCACCCTTTACTTCTTCACCGCAGCATCCGCAGCAGGCGCAGCAGCGACCACTTTGGTACCACCGTTCAAGAAGTTTTTCACCCAGGAGGTGTTGATGGTCAGGGCCAGGTGCACGCTGAAAGAGGCAATGGCCACAGCCGCAATGAACACTGGAATACCGACCGAAGGTTTCACCACACACCACATTTTCGAGTAGATCATGATGAGTCTCCTTTACTTGAGCCAGGGTGAATAGATGTAGGCCAGCAGATGGGCAAATGCGGCAATCATGCCGAAAATCTGCGTACCCTGGATGAGATTGCGGTGAATCTCTTCCGATTCGGCCTCGGTCAGTCCCGTTGGCCAGACTTTGTCTGAGTTAGACATAGTTTTCTCCTTGCAGAAGACGTGCACGGCCCGCACGAGGGCTATTCTTGGCCACCATGGCCAGGAATGGGGTTGCCCTGAATCCGCACGCACCCGCACGCCAGGCGTCGGGTCGAACAAAGTCAGAGCCAATCATCTCAAGCCCGCCTTGGCATGCGCCAGGGCAGCATGGCTTGAACCACCGGTGACACCAAACGCGGCACCGACAGGGTTTCGTGGAAGGCAAGCAAGGGCTCACCCGCGTAATCAAATTGCAGCAAGGCACGCTGGTAAAAAGGCGTGTCCTCGAGTTGTTCTTGCACCTGAACCGCGTGGTCGCTGCGCATGCGCCGATCGATGCGCCAGCCGGTTTTGGACAGGCGCTGCACTGGCGGGGTCTCGACGGGCAGCACGGTGCCTTGCGGTGTGAAGCGCAGCGACAGCACGCGATCGGGTGTGCCGGGCGCTTGCATGTCGTAAAACACCACGGTGCTGCCATCGCGCATGCGGGCGCGTGACCAGTCCCAGGTGTGAAAACCCCGGTCCACCGGCTCGTCGCCCTCGTTCGAATCCAGGTAAGCGTGGCCTTGCCACTTCAGATCGGGCGCGTCCAGCGCGACCTCGATGCGCGAGGCCGGGGCCAAAGGCCCCCAGCGGTGGCGACCGGCTTCGTCCAAGGGTGTGGAATAGCCAAACAGCTGCTGCGGCCAGAGCTTGATGCGGCCCCGGATGCGGCGCGGGATGGGCACGCCCACTTCGTTGATGTCAATCATCAGGCAATCGCCGTCCCAGCTGAGCTGGCTCGGGCCGATGCTGAACTGGCGGGCGCTGCGCGCGCAGTGGCGCTGGCCGCGTTCGGTCATGGCCCAGCGGCCCTTGCCTTGGCTGTAAATGGCCACGTTCAGCGCGCAGTGGTTGTCGGGGTTGGCCGCACCGCGCTTGCGCGCCCAGGCGTAATAAGGCGAGAACACACTGCCGACAAAGGCAATGAGGGTGATGCCGTGTTGTCCGTCGTCACTCATGGCGTCGACATACCACCAAAGGTAGCCCCCATCGGGAACGTGCTGGTCGAAGCGAGGCTCGCCATCACCGCCTCGGCCGCCCGCTGCCCGGACAAAGCCGCCATCGGCACGCCCGGCCCCGGGTGCACGCTGCCCCCCGCCAGATACAGGCCCTGCAGGGGTGTGGTGGAGCCAGGTCGGCTGAAGATGCTCGTCCACCCGTGCGTCGCCTGCCCGTACAGCGCTCCGCCGCTGGCTGGGAAGCGCCGATGAAAGTCCTGAGGCGTTGTGCGCAGGCTGTTGGTCGGTGTGGCGTTCAGGTGCAAGCCCAGACGAGACAGGTGCTGAAAAGTTTGCGTTTGGCATTGTTCTAAAGCCTCCTCGGTGATTGCGTTGCCATCACCGCAGGCGGGGGCGTTGACCAAACAAAAAATGCGCTCGGCCTCGCCAGGCAAGAGGTCTGCAGGTCGGTCTTGTGCGCAGACATAAACCGTGGGTTGCTGTGGCAGTCTCTGGCGCTCGAAGATGTCTTCGAATTCACTGGCGTAACTGCTTTGAAAAAACACGTTGTGCCGGTCCAGCGCCACACCCTCTGCCGGTGTGTGCATCGACCAGGTCAGCGCCGAGAGCGAATGCGGCGGCGCGGCCTGGGGGACGGCGCGGCGCGCATCGTCGCCCAGCAAGCCTTGCCGCAAAGCGGCGGCGTCGCCATTGAAGATCACGCGGTCAGCGGGCAAAAATTCGCCCGACTGCAAATGCACCCCGCACACCCGGCCCTGGCGCTGCTCGATGCGCTGGCAGGTGCTGTGGTAGCGGAACACCGCGCCACGTCGCCGGGCCACACGGGCCAGCGCCTGCGCCATGCCGACCATGCCGCCATCCACCGACCAGACGCCGTCCATCTCAACCTGGGCGATCAGCATCAAGGTGGCAGGCGATTGCCAGGGCGAGGAGCCGCAATAGGTGGCGTAACGCGCAAACAACTGGCGCAAACGCGGATCGGTAAATTGATGGCCCAGCTGCTGCCACAGGCTGCGCATCGGGCCCAACTGGGCCAGCACACCCAGGCCTTTGAACCCCAGGTCGCCCATGAAGCCGCCCATGCTGGGGCGCTGGGCGCGGATCATGGGGCCTTCGAGCGTGGCGTAGAGCTGTCGCGTGGTTTTGCAAAAATCCCGAAAGCGGCGCGCTTCGTCACCACTGGACCAGCTGGCAATGGCCGCTTCGCTCTCTTGCGCGTTGGCCGACAAATCGAGCTGGCTGCCATCGGGCCAGAAGTGCCGCGCCAGCACCTGCAGCGGCGTGATGTGCATCTCGGCCTCGACGCTGGTGCCCACGCTGCGCAGCAAGGCATCGAACACCCAGCGCATGGTGAAAACGGTGGGGCCGCTGTCGATAGCCACGCCGTTCACCTCGCGGCTGTGCACTTTGCCGCCAGGTGCGCCCGAAGACTCGACCACAGTCACATCCAGCCCCTGGTGCGCCAGCGTGATGGCGCTGCACAAACCGCCCATGCCCGCGCCGACGATGACCACCTTGTGCTCAGACATGGCTGACCTCTGGGGTGGCCATGTCCAAAGCGGAGGGAGATGGGGAGACCGCCACATCGCGTGGCGACAAATGGCTTTGAAACTGGAAAGGCTGGCCCAACCAAACCCCGGCCATCTGCAGCACCTGCATGCGCACAAACAAGGACTCGGAAAAGAACTGGTGCTTGTAGGCGGCCGCACTGGCCACCTGGTGCGCGCCCTGGTGAGCGTACTGCAGCATGGCCCCTGTGTCTTGCCACAAACTGAAGGTGCACTGACGCACCAAAGGCGCTTCGCCCAGGCCCATGGCCAGCAGACATCCGGGCGACTTGCTGAGGTCAGCCTGCGCCGCTGGGGCATAGCGCCAAAACGCCATGGCCTTGGTGGGCACGATGCTGGCGCGTGTCAGCACGGCAAATGGGCCTGCAGGCTCGGCAGATTCTTGCGACGACACACCCAAGGCTTCAGGTGTGCTGGCTTGCCAGGCCTGCTTGTCCCAATGTCCCCGTGCCGATTGCACCGACAAGACGCCAGTCCAGAATTCACGGGCGCGGCTGCGGTAAGCCTGCACGGCCGGGCTGTCCAGAAATTTCAGGGCCAGATCAAGGTGACTGAAGGTGCAGATCAGGCCCTGGTGCGTGGCGCTGGGGCGCAGGCTGAAGCCTCCGCCGTGACCACTGCCCATGACCTTGACCATGGTCAGACCCGGCACGTCCTTGTAGGGCGTGGCCCCGGCCACCAGCCGCAGCCAGCCCCAGCCTTGGTGCTGGCGCAAGAAATCGACCAGCAACACCACCACCACACCGGACAGCGGGTCATGAAGTGGGGCGATGGCTTCCATGACGGGGCGTCCGGCAAATGGGGTAACGCTTTGAGAACTACTTGGCCGCGACTTTGGCGGCAGCCAAAGCGGGTTTGAGCAACTCCGGAAAGTCCTTGGCCATCGGCGCGCCATTGAGTGGCTTGTAGGCACCCTGGTGGCAGGTCGCGCAGTTGAGCTTGGCCACGTCACCCGTCGGGCCCTTGCGGTGCGCCGGGAAGACTTCGGTCAAAGGCTCCATGAAGGTCAGGTTCAGGTCACGCGCCATGCGGATGCCGTGCCAGGCCGTCACGCGCTGCGGTGGGCTGTTTTCCCAGTTCTGGAACGACTGCGTGTTGTGGCAATAAGTGCAGTTCACGCCCAGCGAAGTCGACATGTGCGTCATCAGGCCATAGGTCCACTCGGCCTGCTTGATCGACTGGCGGTTGCCCGAAGGCAGCGCTGTGGGGCCGTTCACACGGATGTTCTGCTTGTCCAGCAAGAACGGGGTGAAAGGATCGTTGGGCAGCGAGGACAGGTTGACCACGGGTGAAGGTGTGTTCTGCCCGGCCTTGTCGCCGATGAAGTTCGAGCCTTGAGGCTGCGGGTCTGACTTGAACCAGATGGCGCTGGGCACCGGCTCGCCCCGGTGGCAGGTGTAGCAGGTCACGCCAGTCTGGGCGACGTGCGGCTGCCAGTCGCTGTTGATGTGCTGTGTCATCTCGACCATGCGACGCGCCACCACCTTGGTGTACTTGCTGTCGTCTTCAAAGTTCGGCAAGGCGTGGCAATAAGCGCAGCCTTCTTGTGGGGCCACCCAGCTGGTCATGGACACCATCAGGCGGTTGAACTCGCCCACACTCAGGTTGCCCAGCACCTTGACGTTTTTGTAGGCCTGCGAGGCCTTGGGGCCGTCAGAGCCCGGCGAAGGAATCGCCACGGGTGCTTGATTTTTCTCGGTTTTGACTTCGAGCAGGCGGGCGTTGTAGACCTGCGCCATGCCGGTGCCGCGGTAACCGCTTTGCACCGTCTCGGGAATGGGACGCTCGCAGCCGGCCAGCACGAGGCCAACCAGTGCCAGTCCTAAACCTTTGGCCAAGCGGCTGGTCCAGCTGGACTTGTGAAGTGTGTTCATGTTCATGGCTTGACTCCTGTGCTCAGTGCGGGGTCCACCACCGATGGGAAGATTTCAGGGTAAGGCGGTGCCACTCCATGCTTGATGGCCCAGAGGTACCAGTTGTCGACCACAGTGCCGGTGAGCAGGATGCCGATGCCGCCTGTGATGGGGCACAGGACCGCAAACCACCAGGCCCAGCGGTGAATCGATTCCATGGTGGCGTTGAAGCCCATGGTCCAGCGCCAGAACAAAGCGGCGCGCTCGGAGGCGGTGCCCCGGTCGGTGATCTGCTCGATCTCGCGCTCACCGCCGAAACGTGTCACGGCCAGAATCGTCGCACCGTGCATCGCAAACAGCAAGGCCGAGCCGTACAGGAACACGATGGACAGCGCATGGAAGGGGTTGTAGAACAGGTTGCCGTAGCGCAGCGAGAAAGCCGCCGTCCAGTCCAGGTGGGAGAAGATGCCGTAAGGCACCGCCTCACCCCATGAACCCATCAGGATGGGGCGGAACAAGCCCAGCACCAGGAACAACCAGATGGCCGCTGCAAAAGCCCAGGCGATGTGCGTGCCCATGCCGAGCTCGACGGCGCGGCGGTAGGTGCGGGCCCACCAGAACATCACCGAAGCAGTCAGGAACAAACCCACGATCAGGAACCAGCCGCCTTGGTTGAGCGGCGGCATGCTCAGGCCGTAGCTCGGTGGCGGCGGCTCCAGCGACAGCCAGAACAATTGGCGCACGAACTGGATCGGGTCGTAGTTGACCGAGGCCAGCATGTTCATGCCGATCAGGGTGAAGGCGATCATGCCGAACACGAGCGAGGCCAGGCCCAAACCGCCCAGGTAAATCGGGCCCAGCTGCGCATTGCCCAGCTTGCCCACCCAGTAGTTGATCAGGGGCTGCCCGGTGCGCGGGCTGTTGCCGTGGCCCAGTTCCACCCCATGGTGGACCGGACCCACGGCTTGCACCGTGGTGAACAGGTTTTGATAGTCGGCCATTTGCGGTACTCCTCAATTCTTCAGGTTCGGGCTGGGGGTGCAGTCCGACTCAAACGGGCCACTGGGACCAGATCGGCATGTTCAGCCACCAGCTCCACCACTCGGGCCAGCCACGGCTCCAGAAAGGTCCGCTGAGCACGATGCACAAGGCGCTGAACAACACGGCCGCCAGGGCCAGGAACAAGCCCAGGCGGTGAATGCCCAAGGTGCCGATCGAGTAGCCGATGATGTCGCGAAAGAACGTGTCTTCATGTTCGGGTGTCTTGACCACTTGGCCCGGCTGCGGGTTGGTGGACGACAAAATCAAACCACCGTGCAAGGACAAGGCGAACACACTGGCAAAAAAGAAACTCACGGCGATCATGTGCGCCGGGTTGTAGTGAAAGTGCAAGTACTGATAGCCCACATTCGAGACCCAGTCCAGGTGGCTGTAAATGCCATACGGGAAGCCGTGGCCCCAGGCGCCCATGAGCACCGGACGCACCACCACCAAAGTGAAATAAGCCGAGATGGCCACACCGAAGGCTACGGGCACGTGAAAGCCCATGCCCAGCTTGCGGCAGATTTCGACCTCGCGCATCATCCAGGAGCCAAAGGCACCGAGTGCACACACCGTGATGAGCTGCCACAGGCCGCCTTCCATCAAGGGCGCAAAGCGCAGGCCATAGGACAAATCAGGCGGTGCGATGCTGATTTGCCAAAGGTTCCAGGTCGGTCCTTGTGAGGCACCCCACAAGATCAGGGCCGTGCCCAGGAACGAAAAGAAGAGGGTTGTGACGCCGAAGAAACCGACGTAAAACGGTCCGACCCAAAAATCGAACAAGTCACCACCCAGCAGGGTACCACCGCGAACACGGTACTTTTTCTCAAAACTCAGCATGGCCATGGTAGGGTCCTCCTGCTTCAGTGGATCAACAGATGCCGCATTGACACGGGTTCAATGACGGCATCTGAACGGCAAGTCCTGGATCAGGACTTGGGCGCAGCGAGCGAAGCCACCGAAGTCGGCAGCGGCGAGTTTTGCGCCGATGCAGCGACCGGCTTTTTCGCGCCGTCGAGCCAATTGAATTTGTTGGTGCTGAGCAAGATGAGGTGAATCATCGCGGCCAGGCCAAACAAGAAAATACCCTGCAGCACCATGGCACGCAAAGGGTCGTAAAGTCGCCAAATTCTCCACATGGTGAATCTCCTAAATGATGTGGGACATGAAGGTGTACACAGCAGCTTTCACCCCCTGACTCATGCTCTTGGCATCTTCTGCACCAGGCAGCAGATCGCGCCAGTGAACGCCGACCAGTTTGGCCAGTACGACGACCACAAACAGGCATCCGAATCCGATGAGGAAAATGGACCAGTAAGCGGGAGACTCATCCGCACGCGAATGGGCCTCGTTGAGGTGGGTGGTGTTGGGCATGACAGTGACTCCGTCAATCTATGGATGAAAAAACAGGCTCTGAATCAGAACCAGGGACGCCACGCCCAGACCAGGATGTGGGCCAGCACAGCAACTGCTGTAAAGCCTACGGTGCCTTGCATCCAGTAGTGGTGGAACTCCTGGGCTTCCTCATCGGTGAGTCCGGAAATTGATGTCTTGGTGGACATGTTTTGCTCCTGTTAACGAGGCCTTGCGACCCGGGTTGCGCACAGCCCGCGCAGATGGGCATCCGCAGCCAAAGGCCACGACATCGGATCAGCGGCACCGCACGCGGCAGCACCTGCTGGTGTTTTCATCGGGGTGCGTGCCTTCATGCCGCCACCCCCAAGCCCAATTCACGGCTGGCCGCGTTCACATGGGCTTCCGTCACTTCGTTCAGGCCTTGGGCTTGCGACAGCTGCTCGGCCTGGTCGCGCAAACGCTTGGCGGCAGAAATCTGCACCAGCACAGGCTGGCTTTGCACCACATCGCGCAGCCGCTGCTGGGCCTGGTCTTGCCAGCTGGCATTCGGAGCCACCACGCCGCGCGCATGCGTGGCCGGGGCTTTGTCCATGTCGGTGCCCAAAGGCAGGATGTGAAAAAGCGCATCGAACAGCGCGTTGCACACCTCTTGCACCAGGTAGCTGGCACCGCTGTAGCCCATGAAAGGCGTGCCCGTGTGACGCCGGATGATGGCGCCCGGAAACGAGGCCGGAATGAAGGCCGCCCGCATCGGGCTGCCGCCTGAGATTTCGCTCAGGTACATGCGCTCGTTGTAGCTTCCGAACATGATGAGCGGGGTCTGGCTTTTCACCAGTTCGCGCACCGTGACGTTGTCGGTTTTGTTGCCTGCAGTTCGTGAAACGCTGAAGCGGCAAGGCAAGCCCATCTCGGTTTCAAGGAAATTTTTGAGGCCCCGAGAATAGGTCTCGCCCGCCACCACAGCAAAGCTGGCGGTGGCAAAAAAATCTTGCGTGACTGAGCGCCACAGATCCCACAACGGCTTGAGGGTGGTGTGCTTTTCACGCTCGATGAAAGGCTCGGGGTCCAGGTTGAGCAACTGACCCAGTTTGCGCAAGAAGTTGGTGGTGCTGTGCAGGCCAATGGGCGCTTGCAGGTACGGGCGCTCCAGCGCCTCGCACAGCATGCGGCCAAACTCGCGGTACATGCAGATGTTCACGTCGGCTTCGACCAGGCGAGAGACATCGGCCAGGTGGCTGCCCAGCGGGAAGACCATGTTGACCTCGGCCCCGATGCCTTGCACCAGGCGGCGAATTTCGGCCAGGTCGCTGGCACTGTTGAAGGTGCCGTAGCAAGGACCGATGATGTTGACGCGGGGTTTTTCGCCCGCAGGCCGCTCTTCAAAGGGTTTGCGCGCAGGCACTTTGCGCAGGCCGTATTCGCTCCACAGCCAGTACATGGCGCGGTTGGCGCATTGCCACTGGTCTTCGTCGATGGTGCGCGGCAAAAAGCGGGCGATGTTGGTGCCTTCGGGCGTGACGCCGCCACCGATCATCTCGGCGATCGATCCGGTCACCACCACGGCGGGCAGTTCGGGGTCGAGTGTGGCATGGGCGCGCTTCATGGCGCCTTCGGTGCCTTCGCGGCCGAGTTGTTCTTCTGCCAGGCCCGTCACCACAATCGGCAACTCGTGTGGCGGCAGTGCGTCGGTGTAATGCAGCACCGAGGTCACGGGCAGGTTTTCGCAACCCACCGGACCGTCGATGACCACTTGCAAACCCTTGATGGCGGTGAAAACGTACACCGCACCCCAGTAACCACCTGCGCGGTCGTGGTCCAGGATCAACGGCGATTTGGGTTTGACCACGGTATTGGGCGTTGGAGAGTTCTGGTTCATGAGCCCATCTCCTCGGCTTTGCGTTTCTTCAACAGCTTTTCAATCTGGCGGCGGGTTTCGGCCTTGAACTCGGGGCGGTCTTTGGGTACCGACTCCCAGACGCCAGCAGCGTGGCCTGCGCCCACATCGCCAAAAAAGTCTTTCATGGCGTCAAAACGGCTTTGGTTGCCCATGGCCGCTTGCACCACCTGCACCAGCGAACCAGCACCGGCCACACCCATCAGGGGACGGGCTGAGATCAGGTTGGTGAAGTACAGCGAGGGCACGCTGTTTTGCTTGGCGATCTGAACCACCGGGGTGGTGCCAATGGCCAGCTGCGGCCGGTACTCGTACATGGCGTTCAGGTCTTGCTCGAGCGAGGCGCGCATTTGCACCTGCACGCCTTTGGCCTTGAGCCATTCGATGTCGTGGGCATTCCACTCGGTCGCCGGGCAAGCTGAACCGACGTAACGCAGATCGGCACCGCACTCGATGAGTAAGCGGCCCACCAGCAATTCGGAGCCTTCGTAGCCGCTCAAGGTGATGCGGCCCGAAATCGGCTTTTGCATCAAGAGGCCACGCATTTGCGTGAGGGCCTGGTTGCGCGCCAGATCGATCTGCGACTGGGCAATGCCTGCGGCCTGACCGATGTTTTGCAGCCAGTCTTGTGTGCCCTCCAGGCCCACCGGGGCCGAGCCCACCACAGGGCGGCCTGCGGCTTTGAACTCGCGCACACTGGCGGTGTAAAAGGGGTGGATGGCCGCGGCCACGCTGCAGTCGAGCGCGGCATACAACTCGCGCCATTCGCGGGTGGGCACCACCGGGCCTGCAGCCAGGCCCATGGGCGCCAGCATCTGGCCAATGATGACCGGGTCGGCCGGGAACATCTCGCCCAGCAGGGCCACCGTGGGCAAGTCGCCGCGACCGGCGCGGGGTGCGGCCACTGGGCCACTCATGATTTCTTCACGGGCGTATTTGAGCATCGCCCCGGCCAGCACATCTTTGGCCTCGGCATGGGTGGGCACGCCAAAACCTGGCACGTCGATGCCGATGATGCGCACACCGTTGATCTCTTTGGGCAGCAGCTGAAGCGGCACGCCACTGGCCGTCGGCACGCACAGGTTGATGATGATGATGGTGTCAACCTTGTCCGGATCGGCCTCGGCATGCACCGCATCGCGGATGTCTTCAAACAACTTGCCCGTGACCAGCGACTCGGAGTTGAAGGGCACATAGCCCACGCTGCGGCGCGCACCATAAAAATGCGAGGTGAAAGTCAGGCCGTACACGCAGCAGGCCGAGCCCGACAAAATGGTGGCGGTGCGCTTCATGCGCAGGCCCACACGCAGCGAACCAAAGGCCGGGCACATGCTTTGCGGCTGGTCGTGCGGACCCGCATCGGGCTGACGCGGGTAGTCGCGGGCGTATTGGTCAAGCACTTCGGATTTGCCGGCCTCTTTGGCTGCGGCCACCATCGCGTCGGTGCCCGCGTGGCAGCCCATGCCGTCACCTTGCAGACCTGCCGGGTTCGCAGCTTGAGGGCTGGGGTGAATCGGGATGGTGCGTGTCATGGCTGTTACCTGTGGTGTGTCAGTGGCTGCGTTCAAGCAGCGTCGTAGACGACTTCCAGCGAAGGCTTGATGTCTTCGTGCTTGCCCACCATGTCGAACACGGTGGCAGGTTCCAGCACCACGTTGCGGCCGACCACGTCGGCACTGAACAAGCCGAGCAGTTGGTCTTGTGTTTGCGGCTTGGGGCGCTGGGGCGGTGCCTCGGCCACGTTCTTGGCCAGTTCGGCAAACAGCGGGCCCCACTCGCCATCGGGGCGGCCGATGATTTCGTAGCTGGCGCTCTTGCGGCGGATGTCTTCGTTGGCCGGAATCGCGGCCAGCACAGGAATGCCGGCGTTGGTGGCGAAGGCCTGGGCTTCGCCCGTGCCGTCGTCTTTGTTGATGACCATGCCGGCCACACCGACGTTGCCGCCCAGCTTGCGGAAGTATTCGACCGCGCTGCACACGTTGTTGGCCACATACAGCGACTGCAAGTCGTTGCTGGCCACCACGATCACTTTTTGGCACATGTCGCGGGCAATCGGCAGGCCGAAACCACCGCACACCACGTCGCCCAAAAAGTCGAGCAGCACGTAGTCAAAGCCCCAGTCGTGGAAGCCCAGTTTTTCGAGCGTTTCAAAGCCGTGGATGATGCCGCGACCGCCACAGCCGCGACCGACTTCGGGGCCACCGAGTTCCATGGCAAACACGCCGTCGCGCTTGAAGCACACATCGCCAATGCTCACCGCCTGGCCCGATAGCTTGAGGCGGGATGACGTTTCGATGATGGTGGGGCAAGCCTTGCCGCCAAACAGCAAACTGGTGGTGTCGCTCTTGGGGTCGCAGCCAATCAACAGCACTTTTTTGCCCTGCTGCGCCATCATGTAAGACAGGTTGGCCAGCGTGAAGCTTTTGCCAATACCGCCCTTGCCATAAATGGCAATGATTTGGGTCTCTTTGGTCACTTCGGAGGTGCTGACGGCGTCGGGCTCCACGTCGGCCTCGCGGCGCAGGACTTCCACAAATTTGATGGGCTGGGTGGTCGTTTCGGTGTTCATGCGCAGGCACTCCAATCAAGGATCATCTTGAGACAGCTCGCATCTCCGAAGGCGGTCTCGTAGGCAGAACCAGCATGCGTCGATGGCTGGGTGTGGGTGATCAAACCGTCAAGCGACAAGCGGCCGGTGTGCACCAGCTCGTTGACCGCCAATAAATCGGGACGCTTCCACTCGGCGGCGATGCGCAGGCGCGCTTCGCGCATGAAGGCCGGGGCGTAAGCGAAAGACAGGTCGTGTTTGTAGAAGCCAGCCAGCACCAACTCGCCACCGGGGCGCAGGCGCTGAATCAGGCTGTTGAGCAAGCTGCCATCGCCACTCACGTCGTAAATCGTGCCGTAGTCGCGGCGGGGGTCGTCTTGCGGCTGCATGACGGTGTAGCCCTCAGCCCCGGCAAATCGCTCGGTCTGGGTTTCCCACACAGTGGGTGCGGGCAGGCCCGCGGCCACCGTGAGGCGCGCCAGCAAACGGCCCATGACGCCATGGCCAATGATGAGCTCGGGTGGGGCAAACGGGTCTTGCTGCCCCCCGCCAGACACCGCGTGGTAGGCGGTGGCGGCCAGTGCCAGTAGCACCGATTGCGCACCCAGGTGTTCGGCCACGGGCACCACTTTTTGCTCGGTCACCACCAAGCGTGAAGCGGCGCCGCCAAACAGACTTTTGACACCTGTGAAACAGTTGGCCCCAGGTACAAACACACGCTGACCCGCTTGCAAACCCGAGTCACTGGCGGCGCGAACCACACGGCCCACTGTCTCGTAACCGGGCACCAGGGGGTAACCCATGCCCGGGAACGGCGGCATGCTGCCGTCCCAGAGCATGCGCTCAGTGCCGGTGCTGATGCCACTGAACTCGACCGCCACTTCCAGCTGGCCAGCTTGCAATTCGGGCAAGTCCAGGGCCTGCAAGCTCAGTTGCTTGGGGCTGTTGAAGACGACGGCTTGGGATTTCATGGTTGTATTCTTTGCTTTACATCACAACATGTCAAAGTTAATTGACACTATTCCCCGAAACCAAGGGTAAACACTGAGATTTACGCCCCACAAGGATGCGCGCATGGATGGGCATGGCGTTGGGCACCTGCTCCACATGGGTGAATCCAGCCTCTTGCATCATGGTTTGCAGCTCTTGCGGGGTACGCAGGCGCCCTGCCCCCATGGCCAAGAGATAAAAGTGAAAGTACGCATCGACCGAAGCACCCGGCTGACCGGCCTCGTCATCAGGCTGGGCCATGGGCTCGGCCAACAGCAAGGCCCCCCCCACCGGCAAGGCGGCATGGGCTTTTTGCAAAATCTGCCGCACCACCGCATCGGGGTGGTCGTGTGCCACACGCACCAGGGTGATCAGGTCCGCCCCCTCAGGCAAGGGGTCGTCCAGGAAACTGCCCGGATGCAGCGCCACGCGCTCGCTCAGGCCCTTGGCCTGCAGGCCTTCGCGGGCCAGCGCCAGCACCGGGGGCAAGTCAAACATTTTGAACTGCAGGTGCGGCGCATGCGCGGCCAGCTCGCTGACAAAGCGCCCCCTGCCCGCGCCCACATCGAGCACGCAGCGGTGTTCGTCAAAAAAGTAAGACGACAGAATCTCCTGCACCACAAAGCCTTGCGAAGCCGCCATCAGCTCGGAGTAGCGGGTGAACTTGTCCACCTCGGCTTGGGGCATGGCGGCAGGTGCGGGCTTTTCGTGGGCATAGGGCCAATACTCGGCCATGCCGCCGCTCCAGGCGTTGCCCAAAAACTGCAGCGGGTCTTGCATGTCCTGGTAGAGCAAATGGTTGTGCTCGATCATCTGCGCGATGCCCTCGTGCTGGGCCAGCGGCACGCCCAGTGGGCCCAGACCAAAACGGCCCTGGCTGCGGTGCTCCAGCAGACCCAGCGCCACGGCCGAGAGCAGCAAGCGCTGCAGCACCGCGGGGGCCAGGCCGGTGCGGCGCGCCAAATCGTTCAGACTGGCAGGGGCATGGTGCAGGGCGCGAAACAAGTCCAGCCGAACACAGCCCAGCAGCACCTGGCTGTGCACAAAACCGGCCATCAAATCGAACAGCTTGCGGGTGCGCCGGCGCGTGAGCCAACGCGTGAGCGGGTTGCGCAGCGACCAGCGGTACAGGCCGGGGTGCGCGTACCAGCGCTCCAGGCGGGCCTGCCAGGCGTCCTTGAAAGAAGGCGGTGCGGTATGGGCCTGCGTGGCGGCCAAATCCAGGGGTTGGGACATGTTGCTTCCTTCGTGTGCGGGGCTTCAGCGCAGGCTCAATGCGGTGCGCTGAGGCGTCCAGCCGCTGCCACCGGATGGGTTTTGAAATAGCCTTCACACAAGGACTTGGGCACGAGGCGCTCGGCCTCCAGCTGCACCAACTGGCGCAAGATGTCACGGCATGAGCAAGCCGGAATTGACGTGGCGGCCTGCTCGATCAGATGGTCAAAGTAGGCGATGGCGCCGTCCAGCCCCAGCGCTTGCGCCGAGCTGGGGCGCGCGTGCAAGGCGTCTTGCCCCACCGGTTTGCCCAGGCTGGCGGCATCGGCAATCACGTCGCGGATGTCGTCGGCCACTTGGTAGGCCTCGCCCAGGTAATTGCCCAAAGGCGCCCAAGGCTCGGGCTCGTGCCCGCAGCTGAGTGCCCCTGCGCAAGTGGCCGAAACGAACAAGGCCCCGGTTTTGGCACGTTGGTATTGACCCAGATCGGCGCTGGTTTCGCACTCCCAGGCCTGCCCGGCAACGATGCCGTGCGGCAGACCCACACCGGTGGTCATGTTGTCCATCAACTGAATCAGCCGGTCGGGCCGCTGGGCCCCGGCTTGCAGCAAGACCCGATAGGCCATGACGATCAGGCCGTCACCGGCCAACAGCGCCAGCGGCTCGCTGAAGGCCTTGTGCACGGTGGGCAGACCGCGCCGGGTGTCGGCGTTGTCAAAAGCGGGCATGTCGTCGTGCACCAGCGAGGCGCAGTGCATCAATTCGAGTGCCACAGCAGCGGCATTGGTCAGCTGGGGGGCGTCGTCACCACAGGCGGTGGCCACGGCCATGCACAGTTGTGGTCGGATGCGGGCTCCGCCCGAAAACACCGCATGCCGCATGGCGGCCACCAGCCGTGGCGGGGCCCCAACGCCAGCGGCTTGATCGAAATGGGTGCTTAAAGCTTGCTCAGCGCGTGTCAACAGACTCATGGGACCTCCGAAAGGAAGATCTGTCAACCTGAGCTGACAGACATGAGTGTCAATATATATTAACTTGCAAGCATGTCAACCGGTGCTGACACCAACTCGGTGCACGCTTGAGGGAAAAAGTGCCCACATTGCACCCTGCGAAACCATCAGACCCTGCCGATGGACGCGGGTCATGACCGGCTAGGATGACAGCATCGCAACAGCTGCAGGAGCTTAGCCATGGGCATTTGGTTGGAGTTGGGTATTTTTGGACTGGTTTTCGTGTTTGCCTTTTGGCAAATGCACGATGTACGAAAAGCGCAGGAAAAAACCCGGCAACAGCGGGCGCTGGAAAAAGCACAACAAGACGCGCTCACCCGCGAGACAGCGGACAAAGAGGCACAGCCGTGACGTGAAAAAACGAAGGCCGTCGCGCCCCTGGTTTGAACGAAATCAAAGGATCGCCCCCCCGAAGCCCGAAGTTGCCGTCATTCACAGACGACAATGCTTGTTTTTCTAAGCAGTCCCCCATGAACTCTCTGCCCGCTTGCCCCCAATGCCGCGATGAATACACCTACCAGGATGGCGATATGCTGATTTGCCCCAGTTGTGCGCACGAATGGAATCCCAACGAAGCCGTCGCCGCAGAAGCCACCAAAATTTGGAAAGACGCACACGGCCATGTGCTGCAAGACGGCGACACCGTGACGCTGGTCAAGGACCTGAAAATCAAAGGCTCGTCTTCGGTGGTCAAAGTGGGCACCAAAGTCAAGAACATCCGGTTGATCGAAGGCGATCACGACATCGACTGCAAAATCGAGGGCTTCGGACCGATGCAGCTGAAAACCGAATTTGTCAAAAAGGCCTGAGAAGGCCGCCCCCCTCAGACCTGGCCGTTCAACCAAGCCTGAGGGATGGGCATTCCTCAGCGCGCAGCTCAAAAATCCTGTGTCATTTTTTGGGATAAAGATCCGGATACAGGTCTCGGAGCATGCAGCCACTCTCGTCATTGGCCGGCATGGTGCCCGTGCGCTTGGCCTCGTCCAGTTCGGCCTTGACTTGCTCACGGGTCTTGCAGGGCACGGTCGGTTTGGGCGGGTAGGCCGACGGGTTGAGTTCGTTGAGCAAGCAACCCACCTCGCCCGAGGCCATCATGTTGCCTGTGCGTTTGGCCTCCTCCAGCTCGGCACGGACCTGCTCACGGGTCTTGCAGGGTGCAACGGTTTTGGGTGGATAAGCCGAAGGATTGACCTCGTTGAGAAGCTGACCTGATTCACCGCCAGCGGGCATGTTGCCAGTACGGATCGCCTCCTTGAGCTCGTTGATCACTTCGGCTCGGGTTTTGGGGCCAGTGGGGTTTTGCGCCATGACAGAACCGGTACACAAGGCCAGCAGGGTGAATGTCAAGGTGGGCAGTGGGGCAAGCAAACGCATATGGATTTCCTTTCAAAGTGGATAACACCGCTGACTTGTGCGCCTTCAAACAACAAGAGCCACGCAAGAGCAACGGCGTTGTCCCAATTTAAAAAATCGGTGCATCGGCGTCTGTGCGTTAATTCACCTCTGCTGACCTTGACCACCATGACCGAAGAATTCCAAATCCACATCCCGCCGAGTTTCATGGCGCTTTATGTCCCACCCGGCAAGATCAAACCCACCTTGGGCCTGCGCGAGATGGCTGCGCGCTATGAGCTGTGCGAAGACCTGGCCCAGTTGCTGACCGAGCAAGCGGCCAACATGCAGTTCACACTGGGCATCACCGAAGAGCTGGTGCTGGCGCAATGTGAACAAGGTCTGCTGGCAGAGCCCTCGGTGGTCAACCCTGCCGAAGCCCGCTGGGTGGTCTGTCGGCTGGCCGAGTTGCTCAACTGGCCCATGGACCAGCTGCTGCAAAGCCCACCGAGCGCCCCCCCGATCGTTTGAGCGGGCCGACGGCTGCAGCCTAGACAGGTCGCCTGCCATCGGCCTGTCACCTCGGATCACCGGCAAAACACCCCCTGCTGCCAAGATACCGGCATGACTGCTCCCCATCCCGATTTGCAACGGCTGTTATCGGCCCCCATCCTGCCCACATTGCTTCGCCTGTCCGCACCCAATGTGCTGGCCATGGTCATGACCGTGCTGGTGGGCATGGCCGAGACGTATTACGTGGGCCGCCTGGGCACGGCCCCGCTGGCGGCCATGGCCCTGGTGTTTCCGTTTGCCATGCTCACACAAATGATGTCGGCCGGGGCCATGGGCGGCGGTGTATCGGCCGCCATCAGCCGTGCTTTGGGGGCTTCAGACCTGGCGCGTGCGCAGAGTTTGCTGCTGCATGCCCTGCTGATCGGCCTGGGCGCGGGGCTGATCTACAGCGCCATCTTCGTGCTGTGGGGCCCGGTTTTTTATGCGCTGCTTGGCGGCCGCGATGCCGTGCTGGCCGAAGCCGTGCGTTATGGCCAGGTGCTGTTTGCAGGTGCAGCACTGGTGTGGCTTTTGAACACGCTGGCCTCGATCTTGCGCGGCACCGGCAATATGCGTGCGCCCTCGGTGGCCCTGGTGGCCACGGCGGCATTGCAAATCGCGCTGGGGGGCCTGCTGTCGCTGGGGGCTGGGCCAGTGCCGGCCCTCGGCATGGTGGGTGTGGCGCTGGGCCACATCGTGGCCACAGCGGCTGGCGTGGTGTTTTTCTTCTGGTACCTGGCCAGCGGGCAAGGTCGTTTGACGCTCAGACCGCACGGTTTTCAGATGCAGTGGAGCCAATTCACCGACATCCTCAAAGTCGGTGCCACGGCCTGCCTGTCGCCAGTGCAGTCGGTGCTGGCCATCTTGATCTTCACCGGTTTGCTGGCGCAACTGGGCACCGAGGCCTTGGCCGGCTATGGCATTGGTCAGCGGCTTGAATTTTTATTGATCCCGATCTCCTTTGGCATTGGTGTGGCCTCGGTGCCCATGGTGGGCATGGCCATGGGCGCAGGCAACATCACCCGCGCACGCCAAGTGGCATGGACAGCAGGCGGCGTATCGGCCATCAACCTGGCCTTGATTGGGGCGGTGGTCACACTCGCACCCGACCTGTGGGCGCGCCTGTTCACGCAAGACGAAGCGGTGTTGAGCCATGCACGGCAGTACTTGGTGACGGCAGGCCCGGCATTTGCGTTTTTTGGCTTGGGCCTGACGCTGTACTTTGCATCCCAGGGCGCAGGGCAGGTCATCGGACCGGTGATGGCAGGCACGGTGCGTTTGGTTTTGGTGGCCGGTGCAGGCTACTGGCTGTCACAGCACCAGGGCACGGCGGACCACTTCTATCAGCTGGTGGCCGCGGCCATGGTGTTGTATGGGTTGGTGACCGCCGCCTTCGTGAAATTCACCCCCTGGGGTCGACGGTAACGCAGCCCATCGCCAGATCGCCAGCAGGGCTGAACCGACAAAAAAACCATCAAGCCAGCTTGTCCAGCCCCAGCAAACGGACCGCGTTGTCTTTCAGGATGCCGGGCATCACCTCAGGGCGGAATCCAGCCACTTCAAAGTCTTTCATCCAGCGCTCGGGCGTGATGAGCGGGTAGTCGCTGCCAAACAAAATACGGTCCTTGAGCAGCGTGTTGGCGTACTGGATCAGCTGCTTGGGAAAGTACTTGGGGCTCCAGCCCGACAGGTCAATCCACACATTGGGCTTGTGTGTGGCCACACTCAGCGCCTCGTCTTGCCATGGAAAGCTCGGGTGCGCCATGACGATCTGCATGTCGGGCCAGTCAATGGCCACATCGTCCAGGTGCATGGGGTTGCTGTAGGCCAGGCGCAGACCGCCGCCGCAGCGCATGCCCGAGCCAATGCCGCTGTGTCCGGTGTGAAAAATTGCGGGCAGTTTGTATTCGTTGATGACCTCGTAGATCGGCCAGGCCATCTTGTCGTAGGGGTGGTAGCCCTGCACCGTGGGGTGGAACTTGAAGCCCTTGATGCCTTCTTCCTTGATCAGGCGCTCGGCCTCGCGCGCGCCCATCTTGCCCTTGTGCGGGTCGATGCTGGCAAACGCAATCATCATGTCGCTGTTGTCGCGCGCGGCCTTGGCGATCTCTTCGTTGGGGATGCGGCGACGACCCAGCTGCGACTCGCTGTCCACGGTGAACATGACCAAGCCGATCTTGCGCTCGCGGTAATAAGCCACGGTTTCTTCGATGGTCGGGCGGCGGTTGCTGCCAAAGAACTTGTCGGCGGCGCGGTCGTATTCCTCGCCGTAGTTGTCAAAGGGGTTCCAGCAGCTCACTTCAGCGTGGGTGTGGATGTCGATGGCGATCAGGTCTTGGTGTTTCATGAATGCATGGTGTGGTCTGTGTGATAACGCGTCATTGAACGATCAATTCAACTTCGAATTCGGCGTTTGGATTTTTTATTTATAACACCTTGCGGTCACCCCAGTGCGTTAACCAATGGCTGATGCTATTTCACACCCACTTAGCCAAGGCAAGCGCATGGCCAGGGCACGCACAGCGGACACACCGCCATCAATAGCCAGGCATTCGCACGCCATGGCTATTTCCTTTTCAAGGCAACGCGTTCAAGGTTGATAAATCCATTTGCTGTTTTCAATTTTGATCATGACCTGACTCAACTCATTGACACCGTTGTGATCTTGAGCAGACATGGTGTACACCCCATTGGTTCCGACAAAGCCTTTCAGCTGCTCAATGGCGTCTCGCATGGCCGCACGAAACTCAACCGTGCCAGGCTTGCTCGTTTTGAGCGCATTTTTGGCTGCATGGTCGGCGATGAGCAAGGCATCCCAAGCCGTCGCACCAAACAAGGACCGATTTTGAGCCCCCACAGCGGCATCAGATTTTTTAAGAAAATCGATCGCGATTTTTTTGATGGGTGAGCTGTCTGGCAATTGATCACCTACCAAAACAGGGGCGACGGTCATGAAGCTTCCGTCAAGAGATTTACCGCCGACCCGCAAAAAGTCAGCATTGGCAACACCTTGGGTTTGGTAAATGCGGCCCTTGTAGCCGCGTTGCATGAGTTCAATGTGCGGCAGTGCCCCTGCAGTACCTGAGCTCAAAATGTAAACAGCATCTGGATTGGCCGTCATCAGTTTCAGAACCTGCGAAGTGACGGTCTGGTCTGTGGCGTTGTACTTCTCGCTTCCAACCAACTTGATCCCTTTGGACGAAGACAAGGCCTCGACCGTTTTCAAGAACCCGTCGCCGTAACTGTTGGCCACGCCGATGGTGGCCATGGTTTTTAGCTTGTCTTTGATCATGTGATCGAACACGCGATTGGTCGAAATGGCCTCGGTTGGAGACAGCTTGAATGCCCACTTTCTGACCCCCTCTTGCGGCAAGACAATGGCACCGCCCCCTGCCAGACTGATGACTGGAATTTTTTCAGCACCTGCCACTTCTACGATGGCCAAGCTGGTAGGAGTCAAGGAAGATCCAATGATCAAATCAACCTTGTTCTCTGCAATGAGGCGCATGGCACTTTTAGAGGCTGTGCTGGTATCCGAGTTGTCATTCAAAATAGTGAACTTGGCTTTTTGCCCGCCCAGTTCAGCAGGCCAAAGTTGAATGATTTTTTCTTCTGGAATCCCCAAAGAAGCACCAGGGCCAGTTAACGACAAAATGACACCCACATTGATATCGGCCCAAGCTGCAAGGGTACTTGTCAGCAAAGTGCTCACCAATGCAAGTTTGAGTTTCCTGAATGTTCGTTGAGTTGACTTCATGTGGGTCTCCATTTGTTGTGAAAAACTGAACTTCTAAAATTATTTCTCGGCATTGACTGCTTCACTGAGCAACTTCCGAAAACGCACAAGAGCGGAATCGAAATGAAGAGGAAGCATTTCTTCAATGGCGTTGCTGGATAAATTTTTAAATTGCGCCGAAATCATGTCCCGATCTTCGCCAAACGCTTCCAGCAATGTGTTGTACATGTTGTGCCGGACAGACTCATCCTTCAAGCTGGCTTTGTGGGACTGCTGAAAAAAATAATGTGTCGAGGTTTCTGTCTCAGGCGTCAAGGTCTGACAACTGTGATTGACCACCGCTCTGCTGTTGTCGTCCGGCGCGTCTCCCACAGGTCTTCCACCGGAGTTCATCAACAGCGTTGATGGAAACAAAAAGTCATACACAAACCAGCGATCCAGATTGGAATCAAATTTTCGAAATCTTGTGTAGTAAGGCGGTGCAGGGACATCCGGAATGAACCGGGACACTTTGACACCGCGTTGACCCTTGGCATCAATGACTTCGACGGTTGGCTTGGCCAATGCAATGTCCACGCTCCCACCCAGGGTGTTCTCATGCACGTAACTCAGATGGGAAAAATCCAGCAAGTTGTCTGCAATCAGCAAATAGGGGGTGTCGTAGTGCATGTACCCGGGCACATTGACCCAGTCAGGGTGGTCGCACGAAAAATTATCTGGCAGCATGTCCTGGTCGGCCTTCTCGGCGTCCCCCATCCAGACAAAAACCCATTTGTTTTTGACCACCAGCGGGTATTTTTTGACACAGGCTTTGGCAGGCGGCGTAGCCATACCGGGGATTTCACGGCATACGCCCTTGGCATCAAAAAGAAGACCGTGGTAACCGCATCGCACAGAATCACCTTCTCTTCGACCGGCAGACAAAGGGGCGTGTCGGTGGCAACACTTGTCGGCGATGGCGGTCATGCCCCCATCGGCCGTCCGATAAACAAGTATCGGTTCGTTAAGTACCTTGCGGCTGAAAAGTTTGTCTTCGTGTGCAGCAGGTATTTCATGATCCCAGGCGATGACATACCAGCAATTGCGCAACCACATGACTTGCCTCCTGTAGATGGGTACAGGTGCAGACTAGGCTCATCCGAGCCATGCGTCAATCTAATTTTGTTCATACATAAAATGCAGCTTATGCATATAAGAAATCTGGATTTGAATTTGTTGGTGGTGATGGATGCCATGTTGCGTGAACGCAATGTCAGCAAGGCCGCAGAACGGATAGGGTTGACCCAAAGTGCCATGAGTCATGCGCTGAACCGATTGCGGCAGTATTTCGACGATCCCCTGTTCGTGAAGTCAGGACAAGCCATGGAGCCCACCGCCAAAACCATCGCTTTACAAGCCGCAGTGCTGGATGTGATGGGTACGGTCCGTCAGCGGATTTTGAGCGAGGCACACTTTGATCCAGCCACCGCACAGCGCGAATTCACGCTGTGCGTCACAGACATGGGGGAACTGGTTTTTATCCCCACCTTGTTGGCTTTGATGCGAAAGTTGGCACCGTTGTGCAGCATACGCACCCTGCAAGTGCCCGCAGAGCAAATTGAAAGCATGCTGGCCAGCGGTGAAGCCGACATGGCCATTGGCACCTACCGCACGGCCCCCGATACTTTGTACAAGCAACGACTTTTCATGCACGGTTTTTCAACCCTGGTGCACGCCAAGAGCAAAATCAAAAAACGCATCAGCCTTGATGAGTTTGAAAAAACACCACAGATTGTGGTCACGCTCCATGGCAGATCTGCCGTGCCTTTTGACAACATTCTGGAGGAAAAAGGCATCAAACGGCAGGTGGTGATGAAGACCCCTCACTTTTTGATTGTTCCTCTGCTGATCGCGCATCAACCCGATTTGATCGCGACGGTTCCGACAGAGCTTGCTCGTGTTTTTGAAGAACTGGGAAATGTACGGGCCGTCGAGCCCCCATTGGAATTGCCCTCATACGCCATCAGTCAACATTGGCACCCCCTTTTCCATCATGAGCCCGCGCTCATGTGGCTTCGTGATCTCGTCAAAAAGACTTTCGAAAACTATCCCAAGCTGCAACTGGATCACTGAACCCAAGAGATGCGCCTCTTGGCCGCAATTCTGGCGAGATTTCTGGTCGTGCTGAACAACGCTTTCAAGCATGTGCCGATTGGTTTTTTGTGCAGACCACGGTGTTGCACTTCGCCCAACCAAGGGAAAACCCCATGATTAAAAGCCAGATCCTGCACGCACAATATCGTTATCAATAATAACCTTCTTGGCCATTCAGTCAAGTCATTTGAGAGACCCACGTCGATGACAAAGCAAAGCAATCCCATCCTTGACCGTGCCGCCGCCAACGGCGTTTCCCTGGACATGCAAGGTGCTGTCGCTGTGGTGCGTCTGTGCCGCCCTGCCAAGCGTAATGCCCTGAACGATGGTCTGATCGAAGCGCTGCGCGACGTGTTCCAGAACTTGCCTGCTGAGGCGGGTGCGGCTGTCATTCATGGCGAAGGCGACCACTTTTGCGCGGGCCTGGATTTGTCCGAACTGAAAGAGCGTGACGCCGGTGAAGGCATCCACCACTCGCGCGGTTGGCACGTCGCGCTCAACGCGATTGAGCAAGGCCGCGTGCCTGTGGTCGCAGCATTGCACGGCGCGGTCGTCGGCGGCGGCCTGGAGTTGGCTTCTGCCTCGCACATCCGCGTGGCCGACGAAAGCACCTTTTACGCGCTGCCCGAAGGCACACGCGGCATCTTCGTGGGTGGCGGTGGCTCGGTGCGTGTGCCCAAGCTGATCGGCGTAGCGCGCATGACCGACATGATGCTCACGGGCCGTGTCTACAACGCCCAAGACGGGGAACGTGTGGGCTTTGCGCAGTATCTGGTGCCCACCGGTACGGCTTTGACCAAGGCCATTGAGCTGGCCGCCCGCATTGCCACCAACGCGCCCCTGACCAACTTTGCCCTGACCCACGCCCTGCCCCGCATTGCCGAGCAGCCTGCAGACCACGGCCTGTTCACTGAAGCTCTGATGGCCTCCATCGCCCAGTCCGCGCCCGAAGCTAAGGCCCGTGTGCGCGCCTTCCTGGAAGGCAAGGCGGCCAAAGTGCAAAAAGCCGACTGAACTGGCTGGAGGAGACAAAAAATGAACACCCCCAAATTCCGCCCCCTGAAGTTCGGTGTCACACGCGTCACCCTGCGCGATGGTGTGCCCGGCACGCATTACCTGACGGCCGAGCAGCCTTTGCAGCCCTTTGCCGAGCGCATGACCGACCGCCTGCAACACTGGGCCCAAACCAAACCCGAGCACACCTTCATGGCCCGCCGCGTCAAGCAGGCCGACGGCAGCACGGGCGACTGGAAGCACATCACCTACGCTCAGGCTTGGGCTAGCGCACGCAGCATTGCGCAAGGCCTGATCAACCGGGGCTTGAGCGCCGATCGCCCCGTGGTCATCCTGAGCGAAAACAGCCTGGAACACGCCCTGCTGGGCTTGGGCTGCATGCTGGCTGGTGTGCCTTATGTGCCCACCTCGCCGCCATATTCGCTGGTCAGCGTGGACTACGACAAGCTCAAGCACGTGCTCAAAACCGTGACGCCGGGCATGGTGTTCGCAAGCGACGCCCGCTACGCCAAAGCCATTGCCGCCACCGTGAGTGACGACATGGAAGTGGTGATGTGTGAGGGCGGCGTGGATGGCCGTCAGGTGACCACCTTCGACAGTCTATGCGCGACAGCAGCCACACCTGCCGTGGACGCCGCGATTGCCGCCACCGGCCCCGACACCATCGTCAAGTTTTTGTTCACCAGCGGCTCCACCAAGCTGCCCAAGGCCGTCATCAACACCCAGCGCCTGTGGTGCGCCAACCAGCAGCAAATGGCCCAGTCCATGCCCGTGCTGGCCGAAAAAGAACTGGTGCTGGTCGACTGGCTGCCGTGGAACCACACCTTCGGTGGCAACCACAACGTGGGCATGACGATCTACCACGGCGGCACGCTCTACATCGACGACGGCAAGCCCACCCCCGCCCTGATTGGCGAGACCCTGCGCAACCTGCGCGAGATCGCGCCCACGGTGTACTTCAACGTACCCACAGGCTTTGAAGCGATCGCCAACGCGATGAAGACCGACGACCAACTGCGCAAGACGCTGCTGTCACGTGTGCAGATGTTCTTCTATGCCGGTGCCGCCTTGGCCCAGCCGATTTGGGACAGCCTCTACGAATCGCAAGAGCGTGAAATTGGCGAACGCATCGTCATGGGCACGGGCCTGGGCATGACCGAGTCGGGTCCGTTCGGCATCTTCGTGACCAACCCTTTTGTTCAGGCGGGTGATTTGGGCGTGCCCACCCCCGGCCTGGAACTCAAGCTGGTGGACATGCAAGGCAAGACCGAAGTGCGCTACCGCGGCCCCAACATCACCCCCGGCTACTGGCGCAATGCCGAAGAAACCGCAGGCGCCTTTGACGAAGAAGGCTTCTTCAAGACCGGCGACGCGGTCAAGTGGATCGACGAGACCGATGTGCACCTGGGCCTGAAGTTCGACGGCCGCATTGCCGAAGACTTCAAGCTGGCCACCGGCACCTTCGTGAGCGTGGGTCCGCTGCGCGGCAAGATCATTGCTGCAGGCGCACCCTACATCCAGGACGCGGTGCTCACGGGCCTGAACATGAAGGAAGTCGGAGCGATGATTTTCCCGACACCTGCCGTGCGCGCCTTGAGCGGCTTGGGTGCAGACGTGCCTTTGTCCGAAGTGCTCGCGTCGGCCCCGGTGCTGGCCAAGTTTCAAGACATCGTCAACGAGTTGGCCAAAACCGCCACCGGCAGCGCCAACCGCATTGCCCGCCTGTGCCTGCTGTCTGAGCCGCCCACCATCGACAAGGGCGAGATCACCGACAAGGGCTCGATCAACCAACGCTCGGTGCTCACCCACCGCGCCGACACCGTGGCGGCGCTGCACGCCGACACGCTGCACTACATCCTTAAACCCCAATGATCCCCATGTAGGAGCCCACCCCGTGGGCGATTGAACCCCTAAGGGTCCACAACCATCGCCCACAGGGTGGGCTCCTACAAAAAACTGAAAGACACGAACATGGCTTCCAAAGGATTTTTCAACGCGTTTGCCGATGTGTGGATGCACGAAGGCGTGCGCACGCCCATGGTGGACTATTGCGGCGCACTGGGCCACATCTCGCCTACGGACCTGGGCATCAAGGCTGCACGTGAAGCTTTGAAGCGCGCAGGGATCGCCCCCACCGAAATCGGCTCGGTCATCACCGGCAACATGGCCCCCGGCGACTTTGACCAGTTCTTTTTGCCCCGCCACATTGGTCTGTATGCCGGTGTGCCTCAGGACGTTCCCGCCATCATGACCCAGCGCATTTGCGGCACCGGCTTTGAGCTGTTCCGCCAGGCCGGTGAGCAGATCGAAGCGGGCGTGTGCGAAGCCGCGCTGGTGGTCGGCACCGAAAGCATGACGCGCAACCCGATTGCCGCCTTTGACCACCGCACCGGCTTCAAGCTGGGTGCACCCGTGGGCTTCAAGGACTACATGTGGGAAGCGCTGAAAGACCCCGCTGCTGGCATCAACATGATCCAGACCGCCGAGAACTTGGCCAAAAAATACAACATCACCCGCGAAGAAGTGGACCAGTTCGCCTCTGACTCGTTTGCCAAGGCCGTGGCCGCACAAGAAGCGGGCTTTCACGCGGGCGAGATCGTGCCCGTGGTCACTGAAAAATTTGAACTCGAAGGCTACAAAACCCGTGGCATCAAGCTGCAAGGCAAGGTCACCGAAGTGGCCACCGACACGCACCCGCGCATCTCGCCCGCCGAGGTGCTAGGCAAGCTCAAGCCGGTCTACGAAGGCGGGGTGCAGACCGGTGGCAACAGCTCGGCCCTGGTCGATGCCGCTGCGGCTTGCGTGGTGACTTCTGGCGCGTATGCCAAAGCCAACAACAAAAAGCCATTGGCTCGCGTGGTGGCTGCCGCAGCCGTGGGCGTGCCGCCCGAGATCATGGGCATTGGCCCTGCGCCCGCCATCCGCCTGCTGCTGGAGCGCACAGGTCTGCAACTGTCGGACATCGGCCGTTTCGAGATCAACGAAGCGCAAGGCGCACAAACCCTGGCCGTGGGCCGCGAGCTAGGCCTGGACTTGGCCAAGCTCAACGTCAACGGCGGCGCGATTGCGCTGGGCCACCCCCTGGCCGCGACGGGCGTGCGCTTGACCATCACTCTGGCGCGCGAACTCAAGCGCTCGGGTCTGCGTTACGGCATCTCCAGTGCCTGCGTGGGCGGTGGGCAAGGCATTGCCTTGTTGATCGAGAACCCCGAAGGCGCGTGAACCCGTGTGGGAGCCCATGTGGGAGCCCACCCCGTGGGCGATGGTTTTCAGGGCGTGTCCCACGCCCATCGCCCACAGGGTGGGCTCCTACAAAAAACGACAACGACATCAAAAGGAACTGACATGAACATCCAAGGACAAGCAGCACTGGTCACCGGCGGTGGCTCGGGTTTGGGCGAAGCCACGGCCCGCGAATTGGCCCGCCTGGGCGCCAAGGTCGCGGTGCTCGACCTGAACATGGACAACGCCGAGCGCGTGGCCAAAGACATCGGTGGCGTTGCGGTGCACTGCAACGTTTCAGACCCGGACAGCATGGCCCAGGCCATCGAAACCGCAGCGGCTGCGCACGGCCCCGCCCGCATCCTGATGCAAATCGCAGGCATCGGCTCTGCCAAACGCGTGGTCGGCAAAGACGGCAACGCCGCCCCGCTGGAAGACTTTGCCAAGGTGATCAATGTCAACCTGATCGGCACCTACAACGCCGCCCGCTTGTTTGCTGCGGCTTGCGCCAAGCTCGACCCCATGGAGGACAACGCCCGTGGCGTGATGGTCTTCACCGCCTCGGTCGCCGCCTTTGACGGCCAAGTCGGTCAACAGGCCTACAGCGCTTCCAAGGCGGGCGTGGCGGGCATGACACTGCCCATGGCCCGCGACCTGGCGCAACACGGCATCCGCGTGTGCACCATCGCACCCGGCCTGTTCAAAACGCCGCTGCTGGCCAGCCTGCCCGAGCCTATTCAAGCTTCACTGGCGGCCAGCATCCCCTTCCCGGCACGTCTGGGCAAGCCCAGCGAGTTCGCCGAACTGGCCTGCCACATCGTCAGCAACGACCACCTGAACGGCGAAACCATTCGCCTGGATGGTGCACTGCGCATGGCCCCTCGCTGAAAGAAACCGATGAGCAAAACCGTTGTTTACGAAGTGCAAGTGATGTTCGGTGACTGCGACCCCGCAGGCATCGTCTTTTTCCCCAACTTCTCCAAATGGATGGACGCTTCCTCGCTGAACTTCTTTGTGAAGTGCGGCGTGCCGCCTTGGCGCGAACTGGTCAAGACGCGCGGCATCATCGGCACCCCGCTTTTGGAGATCAACACCAAATTCATCCGCCCCGCCACCTACGGCGAAACCCTGCAGGTACACACCAGCGTGCAGGAGTGGCGCGAGAAAGTCATCGTGCACAAGCATGTGGTGATGCGAGGTGACACCGTGTTGTGCGAGGGCACTGAAGTACGCGCTTTCTGCATCAAGCACCCCGATGATCCCGACCGCATCAAGGCCATTGCTGTGCCTGAAGACATCAAGGCCCTGTGCTCCTGATACGGGCATTTGCGCTGTTCAACCGTTCCGTTTTCCCCTAACCTGCGTTTTCCAACCACCCCTCCAAGGAGACAAGCATGAAACTCAAAAAAACCCTATTGGCTTTGGCCATCACCGCCGTGTCCAGCACCGCTGCGCTGGCCGACATCAAGATCGGCGTGAGCCTGTCCTTGACGGGTCCGGGCTCCGGCCTGGGCATCCCGATGCAAAAACAGCTGCAGCTGTTCCCCAAGACCTTGGGCGGTGAAAAAGTCCAGCTGATCATCCTGGACGATGCCACGGATCCCGGCAAAGGCGCAGCCAACGCACGCCGCTTTGTGACCGAAGACAAGGTCGACCTGATTTTTGGCTCCTGCATCACGGCCGTGGCTGCCGCCATGACCGACATCGCCGCCGAAGCAGGCACAGTCCAGATCGCCGGCTCGCCCGTGGGTGTGCCGCCCGGCAAAGACAAGTGGCTGTTCCGCCTGCCCCAATCCAACACCGTGATGGGCCACGCCGTGGTCGAGCACATGAAAAAGCAAGGCGTCAAGACCGTCGGCTTTTTGGGCTACACCGACGCCTATGGCCAGCAGTGGCTGGACGCAGTTGGCCCCATGCTGGACAAAGCCGGCATCAAGCTGGTGGGCACCGAGCGTTTTGCCCGCACCGACACCAGCGTGACGCCGCAAGCACTCAAGCTGACCTCGGCCAACCCCGATGCGATGCTGGTCGTGGCTTCGGGCTCGGGCGCCGCCATGCCACAAATGGGCCTGGTTGAGCGCGGCTACAAAGGCAAGGTCTACCAGACACACGCCGCGGCCACGCCTGACCTGTCCCGCGTGGGCGGCAAGTCGGTGGAAGGCACTTTTGTGGTCTCCGGCCCTGCGCTGTTGGGCGACCAACTGCCCGACAACCACCCCTCCAAGAAACTGGCTTTGGACTTCGTGCAGAAGTTCGAAAAAGAGTTTGGCGCGAACTCCCGCAACCAATTCGCCGGTCACTCCTACGACTTCCAGGTAGCGGTCGAGAAAGCCGTTCCCATGGCCCTCAAGAAAGCCAAACCTGGCACACCCGAGTTCCGCGCCGCTGTGCGTGACAGCCTGGAAACCATGGGCCGCACCGTGTTTGCACACGGCGTGATGAACTGGACGCCTGCTGACCACTGGGGTTACACGCTGGAAACCGGCGTGATGACCAAAGTGGTGGATGGCAAATTCAAGGTCGAATAAGACCTGACCCCGTTCACAGGGGGCCCACTTTGCGGGCGCCCACCCCTGTGAATGCTTGAGCGATTGCCGTGCGCCCGTCCTTGGGGCGGCGCACTGCAACTGTTCACTCGGGCTCCCGCTGTTTTCCCCCCAAGGCTTCCCATGGACTTTTCCATCGCCAGCATCTTGCTGCTTGACGGTGTCACCAATGGTGCGATCTATGCCCTGCTCGGGCTGGCCACTGTGCTGGTGTTCACCGTCACCCGCGTGATCTTCATCCCCCAAGGCGAATTCGTTGCCTATGGCGCACTCACCCTTGCCATGCTGCAAACCGGCAAGACACCCGGCACGGTCTGGTTGTTGCTGATACTGGCCGGAGTGGCCTCACTGATGGAGTTGGTTGAACGCTGGCGTCACCACGGCAAGCCTCTGCGTGCCCTGCGCTCGGCCCTGAAAACCCTGGTGTTTCCCGTGATCGTCTCGCTGGCCGCCATCTGGGCCGCACCGCACATGTTCCCGCTGTGGGTGCAGGCCTTGCTCAGCGTGGCCATCGTCACCGCTTTTGGCCCGCTGGTTTACCGCGTGGCCTACCAGTCGCTTGAAGCGGCCACCCCATTGGTGCTGCTGATTGTGTCGGTCGGCGTGCACTTTGCCATGACGGGCCTGGGCCTGTTGTTCTTTGGTGCAGAGGGCTTTCGCAACCCGCCGTTCTGGGACGAGCGTTTCAGCCTCGGCCCCGTCACCTTGTCAGGCCAGACCGTGATCATTTTCGGCGTGTCATTGGCCCTGATCGTCTTGCTCTGGCTCTACTTTGAGCGCTCCTTGCGCGGCAAAGCCCTGCGCGCCACCGCCGTCAACCGCACGGGCGCGCGCCTGATGGGCATTTCCAGCCACACCTCGGGCCAGCTGACCTTCCTCATGGCCGCCCTCATTGGCGCGCTCTCGGGCCTGCTGATTGGCCCCACCACCACCGTGTTTTACGACTCGGGTTTCCTGATTGGCCTCAAAGGCTTTGTCGCCGCCGTGATCGGTGGCCTGGCCAGCTACCCCGGCGCGCTCGTGGGTGCCCTGTTCGTGGGCATCGTCGAATCGTTTGGCGCCTTCTGGGCCAGCGCCTTCAAAGAGGTGATCGTCTTCACCCTGATCTTGCCCATCCTCCTCGTGCGCTCGCTGCGCAGTGGCCACTCGGACGAGGAACACTGACATGAACAAACAAAAACTCTCCATCTGGCTGTTGGCCGCAGCGGTCCCTTTGATCGCCCTGGCCCCCCTGCCCGACTTCTGGATTGCCCAGCTCAACTACATCGGTCTGTATGCACTGGTGTGTCTCGGCCTGGTGCTGCTCACCGGTGTGGGCGGGCTCACTTCTTTCGGCCAAGCGGCCTTTGTGGGCATCGGTGCCTACACCACGGCCTGGCTCACGCTGAACACCGGCATGTCGCCTTGGCTGACTTTGTTCGTGGGTTTGGGCCTGACCGCTGCCAGCGCGCTGATCGTGGGTTTCATCACGCTGCGCATGTCGGGCCACTATTTGCCACTGGCCACCATCGCCTGGGGTCTGGCCTTGTACTACCTCATGGGCAACCTCGACGCCTTGGGCAAATACGACGGTTTGCTGGGGCTCAAGAGTTTGTCCGTCGGCAGCATCGACATTGGCCAGGGTCGGCTGTTCTTTGTGCTGACCTGGACGATCCTGATTGCCGGTGCTGTGGCCTTGCTCAACTTGCTGGATTCACGTCCGGGCCGTGCCATCCGCTCGCTCAAGGGCGGCTCGCAAATGGCCGAGGCCATGGGCATCAGCACCTTCCGCTACAAGGTCACCATTTTTGTGATCGCGGCCCTGTTCGCTTCGGTGGCGGGCTGGCTGCTGGCGCACTTTCAGCGCACCGTCAACCCGTCGGCCTTTGGCCTGAAGATGGGCATCGAATACCTGTTCATGGCCGTGATCGGTGGCGTGGGTCATGTCTGGGGCGCCATCGTGGGTGCGGCCCTGATCAAACTGCTCGACGACTACCTGCAAGTGGCCTTGCCTGCGCTGATCGGCACCAGCGGCAGTTACGAAGTCATCGTGTTTGGCGTCGCCATGGTGCTGGTGCTCAAGTATTTGCCCGATGGCTTGTGGTCAGTCGTCGCGCGCAAACTGCCCAAAGCGCCACGCAGCGTAGACTGGCTGAGCGCTCCCGAATTGCCCGCGCGCAGCAAACCCGCGGCAGGCGATGTGGTGTTGAAAGTGGACAAGATCCGCAAGGAATTTGGTGGCCTGGTGGCGGTCAACGACATCAGCTTTGACATCGGTGCCGGACAAATCGTCGGCCTGATCGGTCCCAACGGCGCAGGCAAGTCGACCACCTTCAACCTGATCACGGGCGTGTTGTCCAAAACCAGCGGGCAGGTGCTGTTCCGAGGGGAAGACATCAGCGCCCTGCCCTCACGCGACATCTCTCGCCAAGGCATGGCCCGTACCTTCCAGCACGTCAAGATGATCCCTGACATGACCGTGCTCGAAAACGTGGCGCTCGGAGCGTACACCCGGGGCAACAGCGGCGTGGTCTCCTCCATGCTGCGCACCAACCAAGCCGAAGAGCAGCGCATGATGAAAGAAGCCCAGCGCCAGTTGGAGCGCATCGGCATGGGCGCTTACATGCACGAACAAGCCGGCAACCTGGCCATGGGTCCGCAACGCCTGATGGAAATCGCCCGTGCGCTCTGTTGCGACCCGGCTCTTTTGCTGCTGGACGAACCCGCGGCGGGTTTGCGCCACAAGGAAAAACAAGGCCTGATCCAGGTGCTGCGCCAGCTGCAAGGTGAAGGCATGAGCATTTTGCTGGTCGAACACGACATGGACCTCGTGATGGACGTTTGCGATCATCTGGTGGTGATGGAGTTCGGCACGCTGCTGACCCGTGGCACCCCTGCCGAAGTGCAGGCCAACCCGGCGGTGCGCGCCGCATACCTCGGAACGGAACATTGACATGAGCTCTGCATTATTGAAAGTCACCGACCTGCGTGCCGGTTACGGCAAAGCTGAGGTGCTGCACGGCCTCAGCCTCGAAGCGGCCAAAGGGGGTGTGATCACCGTCATCGGACCCAATGGCGCAGGCAAATCGACCTTGCTCAACTCGCTGATGGGCATACTGCCTGCCAAGGGCCTGATCGAATTTGACGGTCAGTCCATCAACGACTTGACGCTTGAAGAACGTGTCATGCAAGGCATCTCTCTGGTGCCTGAAAAGCGCGAGCTGTTCGGCACCATGAGCGTGGAGGACAACCTGGTGTTGGGCGGCTACCGCCAATTGCGTCTGGGCAACGCGCAGTGGCGCAGCCGCATGGACGATGTGTTTGACCTTTTCCCCCGCCTGAAAGAACGCCGGCTGCAAGAAGCGGGCACCCTGTCAGGTGGCGAGCGCCAGATGCTGGCTGTGGGCCGCTCGTTGATGTCGCGTCCTTCGCTTTTGATGCTGGACGAGCCCAGCCTGGGCTTGGCCCCGCTGATCGTGAAAGAAATTTTCACCATCATCGAAACCCTGCGCCAAACCGGCGTGACCATCGTACTGGTCGAGCAAAACGCCCGCGCCGCACTGGCCGTGGCCGACGACGGCTATGTGCTGGAGATGGGCGAGATTGGCCTGCACGGCAAAGCGGCTGACCTGGCCCAAGACCCCCGCGTGATCGACACCTATTTGGGTGCCGCGAAGAAGGCTTGAGAATGCGCTTCTTGTTGGGCTGTGGACGCTCACCCTGTGGGCGATGGCTTGCAGGGCGTGTGCCACGCCCATCGCCCACGGGGTGGGCTCCTACAAAAGAAACATGCCTTGCGTTTCCTCGAGGCCATCGCCCACGGGGTGGGCTCCTACAAAAGAGACATGTCTTGCGTTTCCTCAAGGCCATCGCCCACGGGGTGGGCTCCTACAAGAGAGACATGCCTTGCGTTTCCTCAAGGTCATCGCCCACGGGGTGGGCTCCTACAAAAGAGACATGCCTTGCGTGTTCTTCAAGTGGGAGCCCACCCCGTGGGCGATGGGCGTGGCACACGGCCTCTGCATCATGGGCCGCCTCAATCCATTGCACATGGCTAGTGCCCGCTCAAAAACGACTGCCCCTCAACTCTCAACCTGAAACCTCAGAATGAACGCCTACCAACCCCGCACCGACGACATGCAGTTTGTGTTGTCACGCGTTTTGAACGCGCCCGCCCAACTGCAAGCCCTGCCCGCCTTTGCCGAGGTGGACGCTGACCTGATGCAACAAGTGCTGGAGGAAGCAGGCAAGTTTGTGGGCGAAGTCATCGCGCCACTCAACCGCGACGGCGACGAGATCGGCGCGCAATGGAAAGACGGTGCGGTCACCATGCCGCCGGGCTTCAAGGATGCCTACCAATCGTTCTGGCAATCGGGCTGGCCCGCGCTGGCCTCAGCGACCGAAGACGGCGGCCAGGGCCTGCCCAGCGTGCTCGAAGCCATGCTCTACGAAATGCTGTCGGCCGCCAACCACGGCTGGACCATGGCCCCCGGTCTGCTGCACGGCGCTTACGAGTGCATCAAGCACCACGCCAGCGACGAAATCAAAGCGCAGTATCTGGAAAAAGTAGCCACCGGCGAATGGCTCGCCACCATGTGCCTGACCGAGCCGCATGCGGGCTCTGACCTGGGCCTGGCCCGCACCAAGGCTGTCCCTTTGCCCGATGGCCAATACGCTGTGAGCGGCACCAAGATTTTCATCTCGGGCGGCGAGCACGACCTGACCGACAACATCGTGCACCTGGTGCTGGCGCGCCTGCCCGATGCACCACCCGGTCCCAAAGGCTTGTCGCTGTTTCTGGTGCCCAAGTTCTATCCCGATGGCTCACGCAGCCGTGTGCACTGCGACCGCATCGAAGAAAAAATGGGCCTGCACGGCAGCCCCACCTGCGTGATGCGTTTTGACGAAGCGGTCTCTTCAATAGTGAGCGAGCCCGGCAAGGGTCTGAGCGCGATGTTCGTGATGATGAACGCCGCCCGCCTGCACGTGGCCCTGCAAGGCATTGGCCTCTTGGACGCCGCCTGGCAAAAGGCCGATGCCTATGCGCAAGAGCGCCGCCAGATGCGCGCACCCGGCAAAGGCAAAAGCGCCGGCGAAGCGGATTTGATTGCCGAACACCCCGCCATGCGCCGCATTCTCGACACGCAGCGCGCCTGGGTCGATGCCGGTCGCGTGCTGGCCTACCGCACCGCGCTGGAACTCGACCTGATCAAACACAGCCCCGATGCCGACACGCAAGCCGCAGCACAGCGCTGGTGCGCGCTCGTCACGCCCGTCATGAAGTCGGTCTTCACCCACCAAGCCTTCCATGGCGGCAGCGACTGCCTGCAGGTGTTTGGTGGCCACGGCTATGTGCGCGAATGGGGCATTGAGCAGATCGTGCGCGACGCCCGTGTGGCCATGATTTACGAAGGCACCAACGAAATCCAGGCGATCGACCTGCTGGTGCGCAAGGTGCTGGCCGATGGTGGTCAGAGCATGAACGCCTTGCTCAACACAATATCAGCCGATCTGCCAAAAGATGCAAAAGCCAGCACCGCAGCCGCAGCCCGCATCCAGACACTGCGCGCCGTGACCGAGCAAATCGTCAAGGCCACGCCGCACGATGCCGCGCTGGCCTTCCGCGTGGCCGACGACTACCTGCGCGCTGTGGCCCTGGTGCTGATGGACTGGGCCTGGTTGCGCATCGAAGCCGGTGTGGACGACAGCACGCCCAATGCCGACACGCGCTGGAAAGCCCCAGCCAAAGCCCTGCGCAGCTGGGTGCTGCCCGAATTCCAAATGCGCACCTTCATCATCGTGCAGCAGTGCACGGCGGCGGCTTGATCGCGTGCACCATGGCCACCCCCCAAAAGCCCATGCCAACCCAAAATGCAACCAGCTCGGGGAAAGCGCGCGCCAGTGCCATCAAGGACTTGAAAGACAAAGCACCGCGCGCGGCCTCGGACAAGAAGCCCAGCGCCAGCCCGGCGGTCGACAAGGTGGACACGCGTTACCTGCAAACCCTGATGGGCTACAACGCCCGGCGCGCCGCATTGAGCATCATCGAATTGTTTCTGGAAAGGCTGGCACCCTACGATCTGAAGCCGGTGGATTTTTCGGTCATGTCCACCATCCGGCACAACCCCGGCGTGACCTCGCGCCAGTTGTGCGCCGCACTGAATTTGCTGCCCCCCAACTTGGTGGGCCTGATCCAATCTCTGGAGTCACGCGGGCTGATTGAGCGCAAGCCCCACCCGCACGATGGCCGTGCTGTGGGCCTGCACGCCACCCCCAAAGGCCAGGCCTTGATGGTGCAAGCCGAGCAAACCGCCTCGGATCTGGAAATCGAGAAAACAGCCCGCCTGACGCCCGCGCAACGCAAAACGCTGCTGAATTTGCTGCAAAAGATCTACCTCTGAGGCTGGGTCATGCGCTTGTCAGCCATGCGTTTTTTGCCGTAGAAGCCCACCCCGTGGGCGATTTCACGCATACCGCCACGGCAAGCCATCGCCCACGGGGTGGGCTCCTACAACATGGCCATCCCCCGCTTTTTGCTCGCGACTTTAAAGGGCCGCATTCATCAACACCCAAAAAGAAGGCGTGCCCGCTTGCGCGGGCACGCCTTTGAACCATCAAGGCCGGGGCTCAACGACCTGTAGCGCGTTCAGCCAGGAAAATATCAATGCGGCGATTGCGCGCACGACCGGCTTCAGTGCTGTTATCGGCAATCGGCTCGCGCGAGCCGCGTCCGTCAATGGCAATGCGGGTGCTGCTCACGCCACGCGCCACCAGGTAGTCACGTGCGCTTTGTGCGCGGTTGACCGACAAGGGGTTGTTGATGGCATCGCTGCCCGTGTTGTCGGTATGACCCACGATGCGCACTTCCATGCTCGGCTGCTGGCTCAGGCCCTGTGCGAACTGGTCCAGGATCGGGCGCAGATTCGGTTTGATGTCAGCGCGGCCAGTGTCAAACGAAATGTCGTTCGGAATGCTCAGCTTGAGCTGGTTATCGGCCGTCTGCGTGACCACCGTGCCGGTGCCCGCCGTGGCTTGCTCCATCGCACGCTTTTTGTCTTCCATGTTCTTGGACCAGATGTAGCCACCCAAAGCACCCAAGCCTGCGCCAATGGCGGTGGACTTGCTGTCGCGGCCAAGCACTTGCCCGGCCACAGCGCCAATCAAAGCCCCGGTGCCCGCGCCCTTTTGTTCCTGGGTGGCGGTGGCGCAGCCGGTCAACAAAACGGCCGCCGCGCATACGGTCAAGCCCATGTGTGTCAGCACTGAATTGGGGGTGGTCATGGTGTATTCCTCTTTCTTGAAATGGACTTTCCTGAATTTACCCCAGGCCCACCCGACATCCTGTTGGACGCCGCACATAAGTTGAAAGCAATCGTTTCACAAGGGTGCAAGCGCACCGCAGTCCTTCTGAACGGCGCAGGTCCCGTACACCAGCTCCACGCAAGTGACAGCGCCAGCATTCAGGCTCTGTCAAGATCGGGTTTTGACAACTGCTCACAGGTACAGAACATGCCTCACACCACCTTGCCCCAGGACGCACAACAGGCTTTGCTGATCGGACGCTTGTGGGTCCCCGGCCTGGGGCCTGTGGTTTGCGCCGTCACCCCCAGCGATGTGCTGGACCTGTCGGGCCTGGCCCCCACCTGCAGCCAGTTGCTGGAACTGCCCGATGCAGCGGCCCGGGTGCGCGCCCATGTGGACGCCGCCAAAGCACCGCGCCTGACCAGCACTGCACAGGCACTGGCCAACAGCGATGAAAACAAGCGCCAGGCCGACCAGCCCTGGTTTCTGGCACCGTGCGATCTGCAGGCCGTCAAGGCCGCAGGCGTGACCTTTGTGGCCAGCATGCTCGAGCGCGTGATCGAGGAACAAGCCCGTGGCGACGCCAGCCGGGCCGAGGCCGTGCGCCAGGCGGTGGTGGCCGTGATTGGCGACAACCTGCGCAGCGTCAAACCCGGCTCGCCCGAAGCGGCCAAGCTCAAGGACGTGCTGTTGGCCCAAGGCATGTGGTCGCAATACCTGGAAGTGGGCATTGGGCCCGATGCCGAAATCTTCACCAAAGCCCAGCCCATGAGCGCCGTCGGCAGCGGGGCCATGGTGGGCATTCACCCACAAAGCGAATGGAACAACCCCGAGCCCGAAATCGTGCTGGCCGCCAACTCGCGTGGCGAAGTGGTCGGCGCCACTTTGGGCAACGACGTGAACCTGCGCGACTTTGAAGGCCGCAGTGCCTTGTTGCTGGGCAAAGCCAAGGACAACAACGCCAGTTGCGCCATCGGCCCGTTCATCCGTCTGTTTGATACCCACTTTGGCATCGACGATGTGCGCCAGTGCGAGCTGAGCCTCAAGGTGCAAGGGCCCGAGGGCTTTGTGATGCAAGGCAGCAGCGCCCTGAGCCAGATCAGCCGCGACCCGCTCGACTTGGTGGGCCAGGCCATGGGCAAGTACCACCAATACCCCGACGGCATGATGCTGTTTTTGGGCACCATGTTTGCCCCCACGCAAGACCGCCACGGCCCCGGCCAGGGCTTCACCCATGTGGTGGGCGATGTGGTGAGCGTCTCCACGCCCCGGTTGGGCACCCTGCTCAACCAGGTCACCACCTCCGACCAAGCCCAGCCCTGGGTGTATGGGGTGAGCGCGCTCATGCGTGATCTGGCCAAGCGCGCTGTTTGAAACCCGTTGCAGGCTGGCGGCTTGGGGGGCCAAGCTGCTAGGGCCCTGCGCCACGAGGGCCTGGGCCTTCAGGCGGGGCTGGCATAATTTTGGTTTTTGGCCCGTGCCAAACCTTTGCGCGCCGCATCCGGCCCATCTATTTTTCAAAGAAAGCTCGACATGAACACCACCCCTTCCGGCCTGCAATACGAAGACACCGTTGTGGGTGAGGGCGCAGAGGCCACCAAAGGCCAGGACGTCACCGTGCATTACACCGGCTGGCTTTACAAGGACGGCCAGCAAGGCGCCAAGTTCGATTCGAGCCGTGACCGCCGCGATCCTTTTGTGTTCCCGCTGGGCGCAGGCATGGTCATCAAGGGCTGGGACGAAGGTGTGGCCGGTATGAAAGTGGGCGGTCAGCGCACTTTGATCATCCCGCCCGAAATGGGCTACGGTGCCCGTGGCGCTGGCGGCGTGATTCCGCCCAATGCCACGCTGAAATTTGACGTGGAATTGCTGGCCCTGAACTGAGCCCGGTTCAGCCCAACCCGTCTCGGCCCGCCGACTGGCGGGTTTTTTATGGCCCCCTTGAAGCCAGTGAGAACGCCCCTATTTAAAAGGGGTATTCATTTTTTGCGGACATTGTTCATGTCAGAAGCCACACAAAACCCCAACAACAAGCCCCTGAGCGACGAAGAATTGGCCGCTGCTGCAGCCATGACACCGACTGACCCGCTGGCCGATGCCCAGGCCGAGCTGGCCAACTTGAAGGCCCAAAACGCCGATCTGGCCGACCAGTACCTGCGCGCCCAGGCCGATGTGCAAAACGCCCGCCGCCGCGCCGACGACGAAATTGCCAAGGCCCGCAAATTTGCCGTCGAGGGCTTTGCCGACAGTTTGCTGCCCGTGCTGGACAGCCTGGAAGCCGGTCTGGCCATCCCCAACGTGACCATTGAGCAAATCCGCGAAGGCTCTGAAGCCACGCTGCGCCAGCTCAAAAGCGCGCTGGAACGCAACAAGGTGCTCGAAATTGCCCCGCCTGCCGGCACCAAGTTCGACCCGCACCACCACCAGGCCATCAGCGTCGTGCCCGCCGAGCAAGAGCCCAACACCGTGGTCAGCGTGCTGCAAAAGGGCTACTCCATTGCCGACCGCGTGCTGCGCCCGGCTTTGGTCACGGTCACAGCCCCCAAATAACGCTGTCTCTTGTAGGAGCCCACCCCGTGGGCGATGATTTTCAGGGCGTGTGCCACGCCCATCGCCCACAGGGTGGGCTCCTACAAAACCACACAAAACCTTTTTTGGCGTGTGGGGACTTGAAAAATTTCCCCCATACCCCATTTGCAGATCAAAGCATTTTTAACCAATTTCGGAGTATCAAAATGGGACGAATCATCGGTATTGACCTGGGCACCACCAACTCGTGCGTGGCCATCATGGAAGGCAACACGACCAAAGTGATCGAGAACGCCGAAGGCGCTCGCACCACCCCGTCGATCATTGCTTATCAGGAAGACGGCGAAATCCTGGTCGGTGCCTCGGCCAAGCGCCAGGCGGTCACCAACCCCAAGAACACGCTGTATGCCGTCAAGCGCTTGATCGGCCGCAAATTCGCCGAAAAAGAAGTCCAAAAAGACATCGACCTGATGCCCTACACCATTGCCAAAGCCGACAACGGCGACGCATGGGTGGAAGTGCGCGGCAACAAGCTGGCCCCCCCACAAATCAGCGCTGAAATTCTGCGCAAGATGAAGAAAACCGCCGAAGACTACCTCGGCGAAGAAGTGACCGAGGCCGTGATCACGGTGCCTGCTTACTTCAACGACGCACAGCGCCAAGCCACCAAAGACGCTGGCCGCATTGCCGGTCTGGATGTCAAGCGCATCATCAACGAGCCCACCGCTGCCGCTTTGGCTTTCGGCCTGGACAAGACGGAAAAAGGCGATCGCAAGATTGCCGTGTATGACCTGGGTGGCGGCACGTTTGACGTGTCCATCATCGAAATCGCCGACGTCGATGGCGAAAAGCAGTTTGAGGTGCTGTCCACCAACGGTGACACCTTCCTGGGCGGCGAAGACTTTGACCAGCGCATCATCGACTTCATCATCACCGAGTTCAAGAAAGAATCCGGCGTTGACTTGGCCAAAGACGTGCTGGCCCTGCAGCGCCTGAAAGAGGCCGCAGAAAAGGCCAAGATCGAACTGTCCAGCTCCGCCTCGACCGACGTCAACCTGCCTTACATCACAGCAGACGCCACCGGCCCCAAGCACTTGAACGTCAAGCTGACCCGCGCCAAGCTGGAGCAGTTGGTGGAAGAACTGATCGAGCGCACCATCGCCCCTTGCCGCATGGCCATCAAGGACGCTGGCGTGTCGGTCGGTGACATCGACGACATCATTTTGGTCGGCGGCATGTCCCGCATGCCCAAGGTGCAAGAGAAGGTCAAAGAGTTCTTCGGCAAGGAACCACGCAAAGACGTGAACCCAGACGAAGCCGTGGCCGTGGGCGCTGCGATCCAGGGCCAGGTCTTGTCGGGCGACCGCACAGACGTGCTGCTGCTGGACGTGACGCCTTTGTCTTTGGGCATTGAGACCATGGGCGGTGTCATGACCAAGATGATCACCAAGAACACGACCATCCCGACCAAGTTTGCACAGACCTTCTCGACCGCTGAAGACAACCAGCCAGCCGTGACGATCAAGGTGTTCCAGGGTGAGCGCGACATCGCTTCTGGCAACAAATTGCTGGGCGAGTTCAACCTCGAGGGCATTCCACCGGCTTCACGCGGCACACCGCAAATTGAAGTGTCGTTTGACATCGACGCCAACGGCATCTTGCATGTGGGTGCCAAAGACAAAGGCACCGGCAAAGAAAACAAGATCACCATCAAGGCCAACTCTGGTCTGTCCGAAGCCGAAATCCAGCAAATGGTGAAAGACGCCGAGCTGAACGCCGAAGAAGACAAGAAAAAGCTGGAGCTGGTGCAGGCCCGCAACGCCGGTGAAGCCGCTGCCCACAGCGTCAAGAAGAGCTTGGGCGAGCACGGCGACAAGATCGAAGCGGCCGAAAAAGAAGCCATCGAAGCGGCCACCAAGGAACTGGAAGAAGTTTTGAAGGGCGAAGACAAAGACGCCATCGAAGCCAAAACCGAAGCCCTGATGACCGCCAGCCAAAAGCTGGGCGAGAAGGTCTACGCTGAAATGCAAGCGCAGCAAGCGGCTGCGGGTGCAGGTGCAGCGGGTGCGGCTGAAGCCAAACCACAAGACGACAACGTCGTGGACGCTGAAGTCAAGGAAGTCAAAAAGGGTTAACCCCCTACCCTCTGCGGCTAGGCCGCAGTCCCGCCGCGCAAGCTGGTTCAGGTGACTGAATCGCCTTCGCGGCGTTCTTGTTCTAACGGTTGGATTGCCTCATGGCCAAACGAGATTTTTACGAAGTGCTGGGCGTTGCCAAAAACGCCTCGGACGAAGACATCAAAAAGGCTTATCGCAAATTGGCGATGAAGTACCACCCTGACCGCAACCAGGGTGAAGACGCCAAGGCCAAAGAAGCCGAAGCCAAATTCAAAGAGGTCAAAGAGGCCTACGAGATGCTGTCGGACCCGCAAAAACGTGCGGCCTACGACCAGCACGGCCATGCCGGAGTCGACCCCAACATGCGCGGTGGCGCCGAAGGCTTTGGCGGTTTTGGTGATGCGTTTGGCGACATCTTTGGCGACATCTTTGGCGGCCAGGGCCGCGGGGGTCGCGGTGGCGGACGCCAGGTCTTCCGCGGTGCCGACCTGAGCTACGCGATGGAAATCACGCTGGAAGAAGCGGCCAATGGCAAGGACTCGCAACTGCGCATCCCGAGCTGGGACGCCTGCGACACCTGCAGCGGCACCGGCGCCAAGCCGGGCACCAGCGCCAAGACCTGCTCAACCTGCCACGGCCAGGGCCAGGTGCAAATGCGCCAAGGCTTTTTCAGCGTGCAGCAGACCTGCCCGCATTGCCGAGGCACGGGCAAGATCATCCCCGACCCTTGCGGCACCTGCCACGGTCAGGGCAAGGTCAAGAAACAGAAAACCCTGGAAGTCAAAATTCCGGCCGGCATCGACGACGGCATGCGCATCCGCAGTGCGGGCAATGGCGAACCGGGCACGAATGGCGGGCCTCCCGGCGATCTGTTCATCGAGATCCGCCTGAAGAAACATTCGATCTTTGAACGCGATGGTGACGACCTGCACTGCGCGGTGCCGATCAGTTTTTCCAAAGCGGCTCTGGGCGGCGAGATCGAAGTGCCCACCTTGGGCGGCAAAGCGGCCATCGACATCCCTGAAGGCACCCAAACCGGCAAGCAGTTCCGCCTGCGCGGCAAGGGCATCAAGGGCGTGCGCGGCAGCTACCCGGGTGACCTGTATTGCCACATCACGGTGGAGACGCCGGTCAAGCTCACCGAGCACCAGAAGAAGTTGCTCAAGGAGTTTGAAGAGTCGCTCTCCAAAGGCGGTGGCAAACACCAACCCAGTGGCGAGAGCTGGACTGACAAGCTCAAGGGCTTCTTCGGGGGTTGAGGATTTCGGTCGGTCGGCGGCTTCAGCCCCGACCTGCATCCATGAATGGATCTGCTCCCTGGATGTCTTGAGTCATCGGCAAGGGATGGATTTTTGTAGGAGCCCACCCCGTGGGCGATGGGCGTGGCACACGCCCTCAACCTCGCCCTGCAAACCATCGCCTACAGGGTGGGCTCCTGCAAGCAGATTTGCACTGATCCCAAGACTGTTTGATTTGTGTCAAGCAGTCTTTCTATTTTCAGCGCAGCATGCTAGGCATGAGCGCCACCATCACCTTCCTCGGCGGAGCCGACACCGTCACCGGCTCCAAATACCTGATCGAACACAACCAGAAGCGCTTGCTGGTCGATTGCGGCTTGTTTCAGGGCTACAAACAGCTGCGCCTGCGCAACTGGAATCCGCTGCCTGCCAACCCGGCGCACATCGATGCAGTGGTGTTGACCCATGCGCACCTGGACCACAGCGGGTACTTGCCCTTGCTGGTGAAAAACGGCTTCAGGGGGCGAGTGCATGCCACCTCGGCCACTTGCGATCTGGCCAGCATCTTGTTGCCTGACAGTGGGCACATCCAGGAAGAAGACGCGTTTTTCGCCAACCGTCACGGCTTTTCCAAACATGCGCCCGCCCTGCCGCTGTACACCAAGCAAGAGGCCATCCATAGCCTCAAACAATTGCATGCAGAGCATCCAGGCCAATGGTTCGAGCCGATCCGTGGCTGGAAAGCGCGCTTTCAATCCGCTGGCCACATCCTGGGTGCGGCCAGTTTGCTGCTGGATGTAGCGGGTCGGCGGATTTTGTTTTCAGGTGATCTGGGCCGCCCGGATGACCCGCTGATGCACCCGCCCGAGCCGCCGCCACAAGCGGACACGGTGTTGATCGAATCGACCTATGGTGACCGCCTGCACCCCAAAGAAAAGGTGTTTGAAGAACTGGGGCCGCTCTTGAAAAAGCTGGCTGCACGCGGCGGCGTGGCGGTGGTGCCCGTGTTCGCCGTGGGGCGCGCCCAGGCCGTGTTGCACACCATCGCACAACTCAAGGCCGCCGGGGAAATTCCCAAGGGCTTGCCGATTTTTCTGGACAGCCCGATGGCGATCCACACCACCGCCTTGTTTGAACGCCACCCGGGCGAGCACCGCCTGAGCGTGCAGGAAGTGCGCAACATGGACCATGTGGCCACCATGCTGGAGACACCCGAGCAATCGAAGTCTTTGGCCCGTCGGCACGGCCCCATGGTGATTCTGGCGGCCAGCGGCATGGCCACGGGGGGGCGCGTGCTGCACCACTTGGCGCAATACGCGGGGGACCACCGCAACATGATCATCTTGACCGGCTATCAGGCCCCGGGCACGCGCGGGGCGGCCTTGGCCAGCGGCCGCAGCACCATCCGTGTCCATGCGCAGGATGTGGCAGTCCGCGCAGAAGTCGCGCAAATCGAATCAGCCTCGGCCCATGCCGATGCCAACCAGTTGCTCAGCTGGCTGCACAAAATGCCCAGCGCACCAGGGCAGGTGTATGTGGTGCACGGCGAGCGCGAGGCGTCCGACATGCTGCGCCAGCGCATTGAGCACGAGATCAAATGGCGTGCGCTGGTGCCCGAGCAGGGCTCAACCTGGCCTTTGTAGCGGCCAGCGGTGCTTGCGTCAGCCGCTTGGACTTTCTATGGCGACCTTGGCCCGCTTGGCTCCCGCAGGTCGGGGCTGAAGCCGCCGACCTACAAAAAACGATCGAGCAGTTTGCGTGAATGTTTGTCCATGGCCGCCATGTCGCGGATCATGTATTGAACGCCATCGGCATCGTTGATGAGCAAGACCGTCCCCGTCAGGCGGCGAATGTCTTCTTCGCCCTTGAGCATGAATTGCGTCTGCCCCCGGTCGGTGACCACGCTCCAGGTGCTGGGCGTGGCAAAGCTGGTGACGCTCTGCAGCTGGAGAATTTCAGGCAAAAACTCCCGCTCGTTCAGGGCCTGCAGCACCTTGTCGCGCAAGGCGGTGGGCAGCTCCGAGAGGTTTTCGATCCAGAGCACCTCGTGCCCGTCGGCGTCCATCAGGGCCACACCCGTCTCGGGGGCCGAAACCGGATAAGCCCGCAGGGCCGTGATGGGCGAATGGCGCGTGCCATCGGCCAGCACCAGCACCCAATGGCCCAAGGCATCGCACTCAAATTCAAACGGGTTCATGCATTCACCTTTTGCGAAGGGGTGTCGATGCTGCCACCCAGCACGGCCTCGGCTTCGGCCTGGCGCTGCTGGGCTTCATACAAACGCCAGTAAGCGCCTTGCGCCTCGATCAGCGCGTCGTGTGTGCCTTCTTCAACCACCACGCCTTTGTCCATGACCACCAGACGGTCGGCCTTGCGCAGCGTGGACAGGCGGTGCGCAATGGCAATTGTGGTGCGGCCACGCACCAGGTTGTCCAGTGCCCGCTGGATCTCTTTTTCGGTTTCGGTGTCCACCGCCGAGGTGGCCTCGTCCAGAATCAGTATGCGCGGGTTGATGAGCAAGGCGCGCGCAATCGAGATGCGCTGGCGCTCGCCGCCGGACAAGCCCTGGCCGCGTTCACCCACCAGCGAGTCATAGCCTTGCGGCATGCGCAAGATGAATTCATGGGCGTGCGCCGCACGGGCCGCAGCCACGATCTCTTCGCGGGTGGCTTCGGGCTTGCCGTAGGCGATGTTGTCAGCAATGGTGCCAAAGAACAAAAACGGCTCTTGCAAGACCAAACCGATTTGACGGCGGTAATCGGCCACCTTCAATTGCCGGATGTCGGTGCCATCGAGTTCAATGACCCCATCACTCAGGTCGTAAAAGCGGCAAATCAGGTTGACCAGCGTGCTTTTGCCCGAGCCACTGTGGCCCACCAAGCCGATCATCTGACCGGGCTGAATGTCGAGGTTGAGCTGTCGGATCACCGCGCGGTTGCCATAGCGAAAACCGGCATCGCGCACGGTGATGTGGCCTTGCACCTGGGGTGGCAAGGACACGGGATGGACCGGTTCGGGCACGCTGGAGACGTGGTCAAGAATGTCAAAAATGCGCTTGGCCCCCGAAGCCGCTTTTTGGGTGTTCGAGACAATGCGGCTCATGGAATCGAGCCGGCTGTAAAAGCGCCCGATGTAGGCCAAAAATGCGGTCAGCACACCCACGGTGATTTGGTCGTCCGAGACCAGCCAGATGCCAAAACCCCAGACCACGAGCAACCCGATTTCGGTCATCAGCGTGACGGTGGGCGAGAACAGTGACCACACCCGGTTCAGGCGGTCATTGACCAGCAAATTGTGCTTGTTGGCGTCTTTGAAACGCTGGGCTTCGCGGTCTTCCTGGGCAAAGGCCTTGACCACCCGGATGCCGGGAATGGTGTCGGTCAAGACGTTGGTCACTTCGGCCCAGACGCGGTCGATTTTCTCGAAGCCGGTGCGCAGCTTTTCGCGCACCACATGGATCAGCCAAGCAATGAAGGGCAAAGGCAGCAAGGTCACCAGCGCCAGCGTGGGGTTGATGGTGAACAAGATGATGGCCGTCATCAGGATCATCAGCACGTCGGTGGCAAAGTCCAGCAGGTGCAGCGACAGGAAAACGTTGATGCGATCGGTCTCGCTGCCAATGCGGGCGATCAGGTCCCCCGTGCGGCGCCCGCCGAAGTACTCCAGCGAGAGTTTGAGCAAATGCTCGTAAGTGGTGGTGCGCAAATCGGCGCCAATGCGCTCGGACACCAGCGCGAGGATATAGGTCTTGGCCCAGCCCAGGCCCCAGGCCAGCAAGGCCGAGCCCAACAGGCCCAACAGGTACAGCGACACCACGCCCGGATCGATGGCCTTGCCGTTTTGGTAAGGGATCAGGATGTCGTCCATCAAGGGCATGGTCAGGTAAGGCGGCACCAAGGTGGCGGCGGTCGCTGCCAGCGTGAGCAAAAAACCCGCCAGCAAAGAGCCTTGGTAAGGCCTGGCAAAACGCCAAAGCTTGAACAAGGTCCATGTCGAAGGCGGCGTCAGGTCTTCGCGGCTGCAGCTGGGGCAGTCTTCATCGTCTTGCCCCATCACCGTCTGGCACACCGGGCAGACACCGCCGACCAGCCGTGTTTGCAGGGGTGCCCCTTCATCCGCTTGCATTCTTTGGGCCTGTTGGGCTTCAAACTGGGCCACCCAGCGCGATGCTGCGGCCTGCAGGCCCAAGGTGAATCGCCAGACCGCCAAACGGGCTCCGGGACGGGACAGCTCAAGGGTGCCAACCCCTGCGTGATCGCCCAATTTGAGGCTCAAAGCGTCGGCGAGCGGCCAGCTGCGCCAACTTTTTTCGGGTCCGTCAGATGATAAAACCCGTTGATCGGTCAAAATGATGGCACTTTTGACAAAGTGCAGCCCACCGTTCAGGTCAACCTCCAGCCAGGCTGTGACGTTTTCTTGAGGTAAAAGCTGCGAAGTCACCTCAGCCAGCCTGGCGTCCGGTACCACCGAACGGGGCAAAACTGGGGAAGAAGTTGGAGTCATGAAAGTCGAACCGCTCGTAACACGGCACACCTGACGGTCAGCCGAACAAAAAAACCACACAGATTTGGCCAATTCCTTGGCCCAACGACTGCACCCAAACCACCCATGTACCTGATGACTGATGCGCTTTGTCAAAGCCAGATGGCCTGCGCCGCTGTCGGTCGGTCATTGTATCGCTGCACCCCACACCCATGAGCGCTCCCCACATCCAATTCCTGCGCATGACCCACTTGCGCGGCCCCAACATCTGGACCTACCGCCCGGTCATGGAGGCCCTCATTGACATCGGTGACCTGGAAGACTGCCCCTCCAACACCCTGCCCGGGTTCAACCAGCGGCTGACGGCCTGGCTGCCGGGTCTGATTGAGCACCGCTGCAGCGTGGGTGAACGGGGTGGCTTTTTGAAGCGTCTGGAAGAAGGCACCTGGCCTGGCCATGTGCTGGAACACGTGGCCCTGGAGCTGCAAACCCGCGCCGGCATGCAAACCGGTTTTGGCAAAGCCCGCGAAGCTGGTCCGCGTGGCATCTACAAAGTGGTCATCCGCACACGCCACGAAGAAGTCAGCCGCCAAGCCCTGCACAGCGCCCGCGACCTGATTTTGGCGGCCATCGAAGACCGTGCCTTCGATGTGCCCGGCGAAATCGCCAAGCTCACACACATGGTGGACAGCCTGTGCATCGGCCCCAGCACCGCCAGCATCGTGGATGCGGCCGCCGATCGTGGCATCCCGCACATCCGCCTGAACGATGGCAACCTGGTGCAACTGGGTTACGGCCACCGCCAGCGCCGCATCTGGACGGCCGAGACCGACCGCACCAGCGCCATTGCCGAAGGCATCTCCAAGGACAAGGACCTGACCAAACAACTGCTGACCATGTGCGGCGTGCCCGTGCCTGAAGGCCAGATCGTGGACAGCCCGGCTGCCGCTTGGGAAGCCGCCCAGGACGTGGGCCTGCCCGTGTGCGTGAAACCCACCGATGGCAACCATGCCCGGGGCGTTTCGCTGGAGTTGAGCCTGCGCGAAGACATCGAAGCCGCCTACGACATCGCCCTGGCCGAGGGCAGCGAAGTCATCGTTGAACGTTTTGTTCTGGGTGAAGAACACCGCCTGCTGGTGGTGGGCGAGCAGGTCGTGGCGGCCAACAAAGGCGAAACCGCCAGCGTGACCGGCGATGGTGTGCACACCGTGCTGGAACTCATTGAATTGCAGATCAACTCGGACCCGCGCCGGGGCGAAGAAGAAGACTTTCCACTCGACACGATTCGCCTGGACGAGCACACCACCTCGGTGCTGGAGCTCAAGCGCCAGGGCCTGAGCGCAGACAGCGTGCCCGAGGCGGGCCGCCAAGTGCTCATCATGCGCACCGGCAACATGTCCATGGACGTGACCGATCTGGTGCACCCCGATGTGGCGGCTCAGGCCGTGCTGGCCGCCCGCGTGGTGGGTCTGGACATCGCCGGCGTGGACCTGGTCGTGCAGGACATCTCCAAACCCCTGGGGCCACAAGGCGGGGCGATTGTCGAAGTCAATGCCGGCCCCGGTTTGCTCATGCACCTGAAACCGGCCACGGGCCAGCCACGGCCGGTGGGGCAAGCCATTGCGAACCACCTCTTCAAACCTGAAGACAACGGCCGCATTCCCGTGGTGGGCATCATGGGCGATGGCGACACCACACGGCCTGCCAAACTGCTGGCCTGGTTGCTGCACCTCAAGGGTCTGCAAACGGGCCTGTCGTGCGCCGATGGCCTGTATTTGAACCAACGCCGACTGGCTGCCAAAGCAGGCATGGACTGGGCTGAAGCACAGCGCTTGCTGATCAACCGCGGCGTGCAGGCCGCCGTGTTCGAAAGCGATGCACGCCATTTGCTGGCGCAAGGCCTGCCGTACGACCGCTGCCAGCTGGGCATCGTGACCCGCATGCCCAAGGCACAGGGCCTGGACGATCTGTACCCCGGCAGCGACGAAAAAATGCCCGCTTATGTGCGCACCCAAATCGATGTGGTGCTGCCCGAAGGGGCAGCGCTGCTCAATGCAGCCGATCCCCAGGTGGCGGCCCTGGCCGAATACTGCGACGGTGGCGTGATGTTTTACGCCGACGACGAACACCACCCCACGCTGAGCGCACACCGCGGTCAGGGCGGGCGCGTTGGTTTCTGGCGCGATGGCCAGCTGGTGCTGGCCGAAGGCACCAAGGAACACCTGGTGCTGTCGAGCCAAAGGCCTGCCATTGCACGTCTTTTGAAAACAGACACCTTGCAGCCCAGCGACATGCTGGTGGCCGCCTGCGCGGCCTGGGCACTGGACATCGGCACCGACCTCATCCGTGCTGGCATCAAAAGCTACAGCATTCAGCCCGCGGTCTGAAGCAGCGAACGAACCCCAGGAAAACAGTTCATGCAAGTCTCCCGAATTCGCGCTTTGCGTGGCCCCAACTTGTGGAGCCGGCACACCGCCATTGAAGCCATCGTCACCTGCACGCCCGATGACAGCGGGCTGTCTGCCCAGCACCCGGTTGAGCAGCAATTGCGCCGCATCTTCCCGGAAGTTGGCCCCTTTGACGGTCAACGCCCTGGCGAGCCGGCCACACTGGCCCATGCGCTTGAAAAAGTGACCCTGGGCCTGCAAGCGCAAGCCGGTTGCCCCGTTTCTTTCAGCCGCACCACACAGACCGAAGAGCCGGGTGTTTTTCAGGTGGTCATCCAGTACACCGAAGAGGCCGTGGGGCGATTGGCCCTCGAACTGGCCGAGCAGCTTTGCCAGGCCGCCATTCAAGGCGCAGGTTTTGATCTGGAAGGGGCCATTGCCCAACTGCACGAGCTGGACGAGGACGTGCGCCTGGGGCCCTCGACCGGGGCGATTGTCGATGCGGCTGTGGCCCGGGGCATCCCGATACGCCGCCTGACCGATGGCAGCCTGGTGCAGTTTGGCTGGGGCGCGCAACAACGACGCATCCAGGCCGCCGAAACCGACACCACCAGCGCGATTGCCGAATCGATCGCGCAGGACAAGGACCTGACCAAGAGCCTTTTGCATGCCGCTGGCGTGCCGGTGCCCATGGGCCGCCCTGCCAAGACTCTGGACGACGCCTGGGCCATCGCCCAGGAAGTCGGGTTGCCCGTGGTGGTCAAGCCACAAGACGGCAACCAGGGCAAAGGCGTGTCGGTGAACATCACCGAGCGTGCAGCTTTTGACAACGCCTACGCCACGGCCGAGCGGTATGGCACGGTGATGGTCGAAAAATTCCTGCCGGGTCACGACTACCGATTATTGGTGGTGGGCAACAAACTCGTGGCCGCTGCACGACGCGAACCGCCACTGGTGGTGGGCGACGGCAAGCACACCGTGCGCCAGTTGGTGGACCAGGTCAACGCCGACCCGCGCCGGGGAACTGGCCATTCGACATCCTTGACCAAAATCCGGTTTGACGACATCGCCATTGGCCGACTGCGTGCCCAAGACCTGGAGCCCGAGTCGGTTCCAGCCAAGGGACGCCGTGTGATTTTGCGCAACAACGCCAACCTGTCCACGGGTGGCACCGCCACCGATGTGACCGACGACGTGCACCCGGAGGTGGCCGCCCGCGTGGTGGCTGCGGCCCAAATGGTGGGCGTGGACATTTGCGGCGTGGACGTGGTGTGCGAGTCCGTCTCGCGCCCACTGGAAGAACAAAACGGCGGCATCGTCGAGGTCAACGCTGCGCCCGGCTTGCGCATGCACATCAGCCCTTCGTTTGGCAAAGGCCGTGACGTGGGCAACGCCGTCATTGACCACATGTTTCCCGAGGGCGGCAACGGCCGCGTGCCGGTGATCGCCGTGACTGGCACCAACGGCAAAACCACCACCGTGCGCCTGACAGCGCATTTGCTCAAAGCCCAAGGCCTGCGCGTGGGCATGACCAACACCGATGGCGTGTACGTCAATGGTCGCCAGACCGACTCGGGCGATTGCAGCGGCCCGCGCAGTGCACGCAATGTGCTGATGCACCCCGATGTGGACGCTGCCGTGTTTGAAACCGCCCGCGGCGGCCTGCTGCGCGAAGGCCTGGCCTTTGACCGCTGCCAGGTGGCCATCGTCACCAACCTCGGCGCAGGCGATCATCTGGGCCTGAACTACATCACCACGCTGGAAGACCTGTCGGTGCTCAAGCGTGTGATCGTGCTCAACGTCGCCCAAAGCGGCATGGCCGTGCTCAATGCCAATGACCCTGCTGTGGTGGCCATGGCCCGCCACTGCCCTGGCGATGTGACGTTTTTTGCACTCGATCCCAACCACCCCGTGCTGGCCACGCACCGGGCGCAGGGCAAGCGCGTGGTCTATGTGGAAGACGCTGCCATCGTGGCCCAAAAGGGCAAACAAATCTTCCGCATTCCCCTGAGCGAGGTGCCTTTGACCCGTCAGGGCCAGATCGGCTTCCAAACCGAAAACGTGCTGGCGGCCGTGGGCGCTGCCTGGGCCGTGAATGTGCACTGGGATGCCATTGCGCAGGGCCTGGCCACGTTCATCAGCGACATCCAGGGCGTGCCCGGGCGCTTCAATGTGTTCGACTACAAAGGTGCAACCCTGATTGCCGATTACGGGCACAACCCCGATGCCATCCAGGCCTTGGTGCAGGCGGTGGACAACATGCCCGCCCAAAAACGCGTGGTCGTGATCAGCGGTGCCGGTGACCGGCGCGACCAGGACATCCGCGACCAGACCCAGATTCTGGGCAAGGCCTTTGACGAAGTGCTGCTGTACCAGGACGCCTGCCAGCGCGGTCGCGAAGACGGCGAGGTGCTTGCCCTGCTGCGCGAAGGCCTGCAAGGCGCTGCCCGCACCCGCCATGTGCAGGACATCCAGGGCGAGTTCAACGCCATCGACACGGCGCTGTCGCGCCTGTCACCCGGCGACCTGTGCCTGATCCTGATCGACCAGGTGGAAGAGGCGCTCGCCTACATCACCGAAAAAGTCAAAGCCAGCGCTGTCGGCTGAAAGCCCCACTGCAGGGCATTCAAGCCATGGTGTTGATGAACAAGGCCAGTGCCACACTGGCCTTAAACACCCCAATCCAGAGCCACCAGCGCCACAAAGTGGGCGCCCGGTTTTCCACCAAGCGGTAAAGCAAGGCCCCCGCCAGCAAGGACAACAGCAACGAGGCCAACATGCCCAGCGTGTTGGCCCACAGGGCATCGGGCCACAGGGCCGTGACCAAGGCCCCCACGGCCAGACTCACCCCGAAATGGATCAGGAACACCGAGTACGACACGCTGGACAACCACTGGACCCCTGAACGCCACCACACAGAACGCACCGATTCACCGGAAAACCAGGCCGCTGGCACAAAGACCAGCAAGCACGCCACTGCCCACGCCGTGGCAATCCGCCAGCGCGGCTCCAGCCACCAGGCAACGCCCCCCAAGACCAACAGCAAAGCCCATGCCGCCCACCGCTGGCTTTGAGCGTGGGGCACCAAGCTGGTCCGCCGTCGGGCCTCCCAGGCCAGCAAGCCCAGACCGTAAGAGCCAAAAAAATACACGCCGTGATCGTCCAGCCCGGCTTGCAGGTTCCACCACCACAAGGAAGCGCAGGTCAAACCCAGCCACAGGCCCCAGCGCAAAGTCTGGTCCGAAGTCACCGCCTGTGCAGAGCGGCAGGCCTTCACCACCATCAGGCTCAGCAAGGCCATGGCGTACAGCTGAAAATCGATGGCCACATACCAGATGCCCGCCGACAAGGCCTCCATGTCCAGCACATGTTGCAGCAGCACGATGTGCGCCAGGGCCTGCCCCCAGTCTGGTGTGTCCGACAGACTGGCGTGCTCAAAATCAGGCCGCACCCATTCCGTGACCAGCACTGTGAAACTGAGCGCGGCCAGCAGGGGAATGGCCAGCCGCAAATAACGCTGCCACGCCAGCTTCAGGGCCGCGGAAAGGTCCAGCGATTCATAACGCGCCAAGTGGCCCGCCGTTAAAAAACCCGCGCACACCAAAAAAAACTGAACCGCCAGTCGGCCATGGTCATAAAGCCCGCCGACCACGGCAGGCCAGGCCGTGGCCACCACATCCGACATGGGTCCGTAAAACGCCATGTGGTGCAACACGATCAGCAAACAGCCTGCGGCCTTGATCGCATCGATCAAAAAAGAGCGCCCCGAAGGGCGCTGTTGGGCGATGGGCAAAGTAACGCTCACGCCCGTGCGCAGCCGATCACAGGGCCAACCTGGCGCGCGCCGCTTGGTACTGGGCCTTGAACTGGGCCACCAGCTCGGCCGTGCTTTGCACCGCATGAATGGCACCAATGCCCTGGCCGCAACCCCAGATGTCTTTCCAGGCTTTTTTGGCGTCACCGCCAAAGTTCATTTTGCTGGGGTCGGACTCGGGCAGGTTCTCGGGGTCCAGGCCCGCCGCGCGGATGGACGGTGCCAGGTAGTTGCCATGCACGCCGGTGAACAGGTTGCTGTAGACAATGTCGTCCGAGTTGCTGTCCACAATGGCCTGCTTGTAGTCCTCCGCCGCACGCGCTTCGAGCGTTGCGATGAAGGCCGAGCCGATGTAGGCAAAGTCTGCGCCCATGGCTTGCGCAGCCAAAATGGCGTCGCCCGTGGCGATCGAGCCCGACAAGGCCACCGGGCCGTCAAACCACTGGCGGATTTCCTGGATCAAGGCAAAAGGGCTCTTCACGCCCGCATGGCCACCGGCACCTGCGGCCACCGCGATCAGACCATCAGCGCCTTTTTCAATCGCCTTGTGCGCGTGCTTGTTGTTGATGATGTCGTGCAGGACCACACCGCCATAGCTGTGCGCAGCCTGGTTGATTTCTTCACGCGCACCCAGCGAAGTGATGATGATCGGCACCTTGTACTTCACGCACAGGGCCATGTCGTGCTCCAGGCGGTCGTTGCTCTTGTGCACGATCTGGTTGATGGCAAACGGTGCAGCAGGCTTGTCGGGATGGGCCGCGTTGTAGGCCGCCAGAGTTTCGGTGATCTCGGCCAGCCAGTCTTCCAGTTGCGCGGCTGGACGCGCATTGAGCGCGGGCATGGAGCCCACCACGCCTGCCTTGCATTGCTCAATGACCAGCTTGGGGTTGCTGATGATGAACAAGGGAGAAGCGATGACGGGAAATGGCAGGTGCGCGAGCACCGGGGGCAACTTGGACATGAAGTCTCCTGAAAAAATAATGGCTATTGTGTGAGGACAAAGAGGTCAGCGGGTGTCGGCGCGGCGACAAGGGCAACAGGGTGTGGCCCGCCAACGCCCCCCCAACCATCGCGCACGGGGTGCGCTCCTACAAAGAAATGCCGTTGCGTCAACCATGACCTAGCCCCGCGCACCATCAGCAAAAAGAAGATTGCCCTTTGTAGGTGCCCACTCTGTGGGCGATAAAACATGAAACACGTCTCGTGCAGCATACATAAAGGCATTGCCCTGTGTAGGAGCCCACCCTGTGGGCGATGGGGCGCATGACACGCCCCATGCCCTTCACAGCATGAGATCAGAACGCGTCCAGTGCCATCGCCGTCACGCTGCCTGCGCCTTCCACAATGCTGTCGCGCACGCCAGGCACTTTGGCCAGGATGTGGTCAGCGTAAAAACGGGCGGTGGTGACTTTGGCGGCCATGAAGGCGGCATCTTGTGCCTGCGCTTCAGGTGTGATGGCCACCAGCAAGGCGCGGCCCATTTGCCAGCCCGCCATCAGGTTGCCCGCCAACATGAGGTAAGGCACGCTGCCTGCAAACACGTCGTTGGGCTTGACCTTGGTATTGCCCGCCACGAAATCCACCACGTCAATGAAGGCTTCGCGGGCGGCTTTGAGGCGACGGGCCACAGCCAGTGCATCGGCGTTGCCCGATGCCAGCAATTCGCTCTCGGTCTGGGCCACTTGACCAGCCAAAGCCTTGGCCGTCTGACCACCGTCGCGGGCCGTTTTGCGGCCCACCAGGTCGTTGGCCTGAATGGCGGTCGTGCCTTCGTAAATCGTCAGAATCTTGGCGTCGCGGTAATACTGCGCAGCACCGGTTTCTTCGATGAAGCCCATGCCGCCGTGCACCTGCACGCCCAGGCTGGTGACTTCGAGGCTCATCTCGGTGCTGTAGCCCTTGACCAGCGGCACCATGAATTCGTAAAACGCCGCGTTCTGTTTGCGCACCTCGGCATCGGGGTGGTGGTGCGAGGCGTCGTAGGCCGCAGCAGCCGTGGCGGCCATGGCGCGGCAGCCCTCAGTGTAGGCACGCATGGTCATGAGCATGCGGCGCACATCGGGGTGGTGAATGATGGGGCCTGCAGCGGGCAAGCTGCCGTCCACCGGGCGGCTTTGCACGCGGTCGCGGGCGTACTGCACGGCACGTTGGTAAGAGCGCTCGGCAATCGCGATGCCCTGCACACCCACCGCGTAGCGGGCGGCGTTCATCATGATGAACATGTATTCGAGGCCACGGTTTTCCTGACCCACCAAGAAGCCGACGCCACCGCCGTTGTCGCCAAACTGCAGCACTGCTGTGGGGCTGGCCTTGATGCCCATCTTGTGCTCGATGCTCACGCAGTGCACGTCGTTGCGCGCACCCACAGAGCCGTCGGCGTTGACCATGAATTTGGGCACCACAAACAAGCTGATGCCTTTCACGCCCTCGGGCGCGCCCACCACACGGGCCAGCACCAGGTGCACGATGTTCTCGGCCATGTCGTGCTCACCGTAGGTGATGTAGATCTTGGTGCCGAAGATTTTGTAAGTGCCATCGGGCTGAGGCTCAGCGCGGGTGCGCACGGCGGCCAAATCCGAGCCCGCTTGTGGCTCGGTCAGGTTCATGGTGCCGGTCCACTGGCCGGAGATGAGCTTTTCCAGGTAGGTGGCTTTGAGTTCATCGGAACCTGCCGTGAGCAAAGCTTCGATCGCGCCGTCGGTCAGCAAGGGGCACAGCGCAAAGGCCATATTGGCCGAGTTGAGCATTTCGCCGCAAGCCGCACCAATGGTCTTGGGCAGGCCCTGGCCGCCAAAGTCGGCCGGGTGCTGCAGGCCTTGCCAGCCGCCTTCGGCGTATTGCTGATAAGCCTCTTTGAAACCGGGCGTGGTGGTCACGCCGCTGCCGTTGTGGAAGGACGGGTTTTTGTCGCCTTCCCAGTTCAAGGGCGAGATCACGTCCTGGTTGAGCTTGGCGCACTCCTCCAGCACCGCCTGCGCGGTTTCCAAACCGGCGTCTTCAAAGCCGGGGATTTGCGCGATCTGGTCAATGCAGGCCAGGTGCTCGATGTTGAACAGCATGTCCTTGAGGGGGGCGGTGTAGCTCATGAAAGTCTCCGGTAAGTCTTGGAACAGGTACAAAAAAGGCATCGCGAACGATGCCTTTAGGGTGGATGCTGTGGATCAGAGCGCCTGGGTCAATTCAGGCACTGCAGCAAACAGATCGGCTTCGAGGCCAAAGTCGGCCACGCTGAAGATCGGTGCCTCGGGGTCCTTGTTGATCGCCACGATCACTTTGGAGTCCTTCATGCCGGCCAAGTGCTGGATCGCACCCGAGATGCCTGCGGCGATGTACAGCTGAGGTGCAACGATCTTGCCGGTCTGACCCACTTGCAGGTCGTTGGCCGCGTAGCCAGCGTCCACCGCTGCGCGGCTGGCACCAATGGCTGCACCCAGCTTGTCGGCCAGCGGAGTCATCACTTCGTTGAACTTCTCCGAGCTGCCCAAGGCGCGGCCACCGGAGACGATGATCTTGGCAGCGGTCAGTTCGGGGCGGTCGTTCTTGGCGATCTCGCTGCGCGTGAAGGTGCTCTTGCCGCTGTCGGCTTGGGCTGCGGCTGTTTCAACGGCTGCTGCGCCACCGGTGGCGGCTGCGGCGTCAAAGCCGGTCGTGCGCACGGTGATGACTTTGGTGCCGTCGGTGCTTTGCACGGTGGCGATGGCGTTGCCCGCGTAGATTGGGCGCTCGAAAGTGTCGGCCGAGATGACTTGGGTCACATCGCTGATTTGGCCCACATCGAGCTTGGCCGCCACGCGGGGCGCGACGTTCTTGCCAGCCGCAGTGGCGGGAAACAGGATGTGGCTGTAGTGGGCAGCGATGGCCAGCACTTGCGCTGCGACGTTTTCGGCCAGGCCGTGGGCCAGGGCTTCGCTGTCGGCGTGGATCACTTTGGCCACGCCAGCAATTTGCGCAGCAGCTTGTGCTGCGGCAGCGGCGTTGTGGCCAGCGACGAGCACATGCACGTCGCCACCGCAGGCGGCAGCGGCCGTGACGGTGTTCAGGGTCGCGCCTTTGATGGAGGCGTTATCGTGTTCGGCAATGACAAGAGCGGTCATGGTTTGTCCTTTGTTTTTTGTAGGAGCCCACCCCTGTGGGCGATGGGTGCTTAAGCGATGCTGCTTGATTCAGGCCATGCGCCCGAACCACCCATCGCTCACGGGGTGGGCTCCTACAGGGGAATTGTTCAGATGACTTTGGCGACGTTTTTGAGCTTGTCCACCAAGGTGGCGACATCGGGCACCTTGATGCCAGCGCTGCGCTTGGCAGGCTCTGCCACTTTGAGCGTCTTGATGCGGGGGGCCACATCGACGCCCAGGTCTTCTGGCTTGAAGGTGTCGAGCTGCTTTTTCTTGGCCTTCATGATGTTGGGCAGCGTCACGTAACGCGGCTCGTTCAGGCGCAGGTCGGTGGTGACCACCGCTGGTAAGCTGATGGACAGCACTTCCAGGCCGCCGTCGATCTCGCGGGTCACTTGGGCTTTGCCGTCCACGATCTCGACCTTGGAGGCAAAGGTGGCTTGGGGCAAATCGGCCAAAGCAGCCAGCATCTGGCCGGTTTGGTTGCAGTCGTCGTCAATCGCTTGCTTGCCCAAAATGATCAGGCCGGGTTGCTCTTTGTCGACCAGCGCCTTGAGCAGCTTGGCCACGGCCAGGGGCTGCAGGTCCAGATCGGCTGGAGTCTCGACCAAGATGCCGCGATCGGCACCGATGGCCATGGCGGTGCGCAGGGTTTCCTGGCACTGGGTCACGCCGCAAGAGACAGCGATCACTTCAGTGGCCAGGCCTTTTTCTTTCAGGCGCACGGCCTCTTCGACAGCGATTTCGTCAAAGGGGTTCATGCTCATCTTGACGTTGGCGATGTCCACGCCCGAGCCGTCAGACTTGACACGGACCTTGACGTTGTAGTCCACCACCCGCTTGACGGGAACAAGAATTTTCATGAAAGGATCTCCATTTGATATCAGAACCAGTGTTTTTTGAACGCCTTGCGCATTGACGTTACGTCAACGTTAATTGTGCACCATAACCGAATTCAAATCACACCCGAGTCATCAAAAAAGCACGGTCGTTCGCATTTTAAGCGGTGTTTTTTCGACAAAAACCACATCCTACCCCCGGGAATTCACCGACCAATCGGTCGGCACTTACAGGTTAGCATTCTGCGCAATCTGGCGAGTATCCAGAGAAATTGAACTTTTTGTCACTTTGATGGAGACACGCATGAAAAAAACCATGACGACGCTGGCCTTTGCTGCGCTGGCCAGTTTGACCGGTATGGTCCAGGCACAAACCGTGTTGACCGTATCCAGCTGGGTTCCACCCACCCACGGTTTGACTGTGGCACAGAAAGAGTGGTGCGATGCACTGACCGCCAAAACGTCCAACCGCGTGCGCTGCAACATCCTGCCCCGCGCCGTCACACCGGCACCCGGCACCTTTGATGCCGTGAAAAACGGCCTGGTCGACGTGTCTTTCACCGTGCACGGCTACACCCCAGGTCGTTTTGTCTTGACCCAAATGGCAGAATTCCCGTTTCTAGGCGACCGCGCAGAGCCCCTCTCGGTGGCCTTCAACCGGATTGCCAGCAAACACCCCGAATTCACGGCCGAACATCAAGGCGTGAAAGTGTTGGGCTACTTCACGCATGGACCCGGCATCGTTTTCAACACCAAAAAGCCCATCACCAAGGTGGATGACTTGTCTGGCCTGAAGTTCCGTGTGGGCGGTGGCATGGTCAACGAGATTTCCAAAACGCTGGACATGAACGTGACGCTCAAGCCAGCGCCTGACTCGTACGAACTGTTGTCCAGCGGCGTGATGGATGGCACTTTGTTCCCAGCCGAATCGACCGACTCTTTCAAAATCGACAAAATCATCAAACACGCCACTACCTTCCCAGGTGGCCTGTACAACACCAGCTTCGTCTTCATGATGAACCCGGCCAAATACAACAGCTTGTCAGCAGAAGACAAGAAAGCAGTGGACGAATTGTCGGGTGACGCTGTGGCCAGCCGTTTTGGCAAGTCATGGGACCGTGTGGACGACTTGGCTTTGATCAACATGCAGAAGAACGGCGTGAAGATTGTCAAGGCGGACAATGGCTTTGTCAGCGGCGTGACGGTGCGTGTGAGCAAACTCGAGCGCGACTGGGCGCAGGCAGCCAAGGCCAAAGGCCTGAAGGACCCGGCTGGTATGCTGGCTGACTTCCGCGCAGAAATCGCCAAACTGCAAAAGCAAAAATAAGCCTTCTCCTGTGGTTTGACCTCCGCAGTGATGGGATGGCAAAGCGGTGCCTGCCAAAATGGCGGGCACCGTTTTTTTTTAGAGGTGAAATTTGAAAAAGTCTCTTGAACTTGTGTGCGGCACCCTGGCAGGCTTGGCCTTGCTGGCCATCATGGTGCTGACTTTTCTGGATGTCTCAGGCCGCAAATTGATGTCGCAATCGATCACGGGCTCTCTGGAATTGACCGAACTGCTGATGGTGGTGGTCATCTTTGGCGCCCTGCCCCTGGTCTCGCTCAAAAGCGAACATGTGGTCTTCGACTCACTGGACGCCTTTTTGCCACCTTTCCTGCAAGGCATTCAACGGGCCTTGGTCAACCTGGTCTGCGCAGCTTTGCTGTTTGGTCTGGCTTACCTGATGTGGCAAACCGGCACCGAATTTGCTGTCACCGGTGAAACCACAGCGCAACTGAAAATCACCAAGGCCCCCTTCATTCAGGGCATGGGGGTACTGTGCGGGCTGACTGGCCTGGTCCACGTGGCCAAGGCTTTCTGGCCCAGCGAAGAAGAATCTGCCGAAGGAGGCACCCTGTGACCGAAGCGCTGCTTGGATTTTTGGCCATCTTCGTGCTGGCCCTGATGCGCATGCCGCTGGCTTTTTCCATGGGCCTGGTCGGCATTGTGGGCATTGGCCTGACGCGAGGCTGGATGCCCGCCCTGGCCAGCACGGCACAGGTGGTGCATGAGACGGGTTTTGCCTACACCTTGTCGGTGATTCCCTTGTTCATCCTGATGGGCAATTTTGTGGCCCGCGCCGGACTGGCGCACGAGTTGTTTCATGCGGCTTACACCTTCATTGGACACCGAAGAGGCGGCTTGGCACACGCCACCATTGCGGCCTGTGCGGGTTTTGGTGCCATTTGCGGCTCATCGATTGCCACCGCGGCCACCATGAGCAAGGTGGCCTACCCGTCCATGAAAAAAATCGGTTACAGCGATGCCCTTTCCACGGGCGTGATTGCGGCAGGCGGCACCCTGGGGATCATGATTCCACCTTCCACCATCATGGTGATTTACGGCATCATCACTGAAACGCACATCGGAAAACTGTTTGCTGCGGGCGTCATTCCAGGCATCTTGACAGCCATCTTGATGATGGTCGCCGTGGTCATCATGACCTCACGCGACCCCGAACATGCCCCTCCGGGCGAGAAATTCACCTGGACCCAACGGTGGGCTGCTTTGCGCGGCATCTGGGGCGTTTTGCTCCTGGTGTTCGTGGTGCTGGGTGGCATCTATGGCGGGTTTTTCACCGCCACAGAAGGTGCGGGCATGGGTGCGATGGGTGCTTTCCTGTTTGCATTGGCGCGCAAGGCGCTGAGCAAAGAAGTCCTCCTTCAAGTCCTCATCGAGTCGGCCAGAACGACTGCCATGCTGTTCACCTTGCTGATCGCCGCCACAATTTTTGCCAACTTTGTCAACTACACCAGCTTGCCTTTCGAGCTCAAAGATTGGATCACCGGTCTGGGCCTGTCACCCATCATGATCGTGGGCGCCATGATGTTGATCTATGTGCTGCTGGGCACCGTGATGGAAGAACTCACCATGGTCTTGCTGACCATCCCCTTGTTCTTCCCCATCGTGATGCAGCTGGGGTTTGACCCCGTGTGGTTTGGTGTTCTGATCGTGATGGTCATCCAGATCGGCCTGATCTCGCCGCCTGTGGGCATGAACTTGTTTGTGCTCAACACCTTACTGCCCACCGTGGGACTGGGCACCATTTTCCGGGGTGTGTGGCCGCTGGTGCTGGTGCTGGTCATCACACTGGGCATCTTGCTGGCGTTCCCAGGCTTAAGCTTGTGGCTGCCGTCCATGATGGACTGAGCAACCACCGCTTTCCCCTCCAAAGGCACACCCAGGGTGTGCCTTTTTTCATGCGGCCAGGCCTTGCCCTGTCAAGGCTTGGCCTGCATGTGCACCACCCGCTGCGGAAACGGGATCTCAATGCCATGCGCCTGCAGCGTTTTGAGTATCGCCAGGTTAATGTCTGACTTGAGTTTGAGTTGCCCAATGGCCGAGTCGTCAAACCAATAGTTCAAGGTGAACTCCAACCCATCGACTCCAAACGACGACAGGGCCACCAAAGGCGCAGGCTCAACCAGCACTTGAGGGTGCCCCTTGCACACTTGCAGCAGCCAAACCATGACCTCGTCCACAGGGGCGGTGTAGGTCACCGTCACGGTGGTGCTTTGCGCGATCTTGGCATCGGTCAGCGACAGGTTCTCCACCCGTTGGGTGATCAGCATTTCATTGGGCACGATCGACTCGCGTCCGGCAGGCGAGCGAATGACGGTGTAGCGGGCCTTGATGTCGGTGATGCGCCCCTCAAAATTGTCGACCTTGACCATGTCGCCAATGCGCATGCTGCGCTCGGCCAGGATGACAAAACCGCTGACGTAATTGGCGGCCAATTTTTGCAAGCCGAAACCAATGCCCACACCCACGGCACCACCCAGCACCGACAAGGCCGTGAGGTCAATGCCCACTGAGGACAGCGCCAGCAACAAACCCACAAACATCAGCAGGGCACGCACCGTGTTGCTGATGACCTTGCGCAGTGACAAGTCGCTGCCCGTGGCCGATTTGAGCAAACGCGATTCCAGTGCCGCAGAGAACCAGAGCGTGACAATCAACACCGCGCCAGCCGTGAGTGCACCTTCGATCAAGGTGCGCACCGAGAGCATGGAGCCCCCCACCTTCCAGCGGATCTGGTCCAACTCCTCCAGCATCAAAGGCAAGATGCCCGTGACCCACAGCACCACGGCCCCCCAGGCGATCCAGGAAATCGTGCGCTCCAGCACCCGCACAAACGGGGCGGTGCCAAAGGCCACCTGCAAAACCTTGACCCCCAGACGGATCAAGGCCAGCGAAATGCACACGGGCAACAAAACACCGAACAAGGCAATCGGGTGGTCTCCCGTCAACAAGGTGCGGGCAGCAAAGGTCAGGCCCAGCAAAACCGCAGGAAACAAGACCCCGTCAATCAGACGCCTGCCCAGCAAAATCGACAGCTCATGCTCAGCGAATGCCTTGCGAACACCCCAGACCAGCAACCAGGACAAGGCCACACAAACCGCAAAAGCGGCCAGCACGGGCAGCGACTCGGCACGGGCCAACGTCTCCAGCCAGGCCAGCGGATCGGCAATGTGCACAGATTTCATTCCCGCCATGAGGGAGCCCTTTTCTCGATGAAGGCCTGAACACCTTCCTGCGCCACGTCATCCATCATGTTGCACGCCATGGTTTGGCCCGCCAATTGGTAAGCCGCCTCGATGCCCATTTCGCGCTGTTGGTAAAACAAGGCCTTGCCCAAGCGCACCGCCTCACGCGGTTTGTCCAGGATGGCATTCACCAGCTCATCCACCTGTGCATCCAGCTCGGCGGCAGGACACACACGGTTGACCAGCCCTCGGCTGCGGGCTTCGCCAGCCGAAATGAAGCCCCCGGTGAGCAGCATCTCCATGGCCTGTTTGGCGTGCATGTTGCGCACCAGGGGCACGCTGGGTGTGGCGCAAAACAGCCCCACATCGATGCCGTTGACCCCGAAAGTGGCGCTGTCTGCCGACACCGCCAGATCGCACTGCGCCACCAGCTGGCAACCCGCCGCTGTGGCCAGACCCTGCACACGGGCGATCACCGGCACCGGCAACTTCTGGATGGCCAGCATCATGCGGCTGCATTGGGCAAACAGCTTTTGGTAATAGGCCAACTCGGGCTGGGCCCGCATTTCTTTGAGGTTATGCCCGGCGCAAAAGGCCTTGCCTGCAGCGGCCAGCACCACCACGCGGGCCTGCTCGTCTTGCGCAATGGCGTTCAGCGCTTTTTGCAAAGCATCGAGCATGGCCTCGCTCAAGGTGTTGAAGCTGGCGGGGCTGTTGAGGGTCAGCCGGTGCACACCGCGCGCATCGCGCTCGTGCAGCAGCAGGTCGGTCGGGTTGGGAGCGGAGGAATCGGTCATGCCCCGATTGTGCCCAAAGCCGCCGATCACACGTCGGCCAGCACGCGCAAATGCGCTTCCACACTGCGGCCTAAAGCACTGAGGTTGTAGCCGCCTTCGAGACAACTGACGATGCGGCCCTGCGCATGGCGCTGCGCCACCTCCTTGATGCGCTGGGTGATCCAGGCGTAATCTTGCTCCACCAGGCCCATCTGGCCCATGTCGTCTTCACGGTGCGCGTCAAAACCCGCGCTGATGAAAATCAGCTCCGGCTTGTGCGCCTCCAGCCGGGGCAGCCACATCATGTCGATCAGCTCGCGGATGTCCATGCCCTTGGTGTAGGCAGGCACTGGCAGATTCACCAGGTTGGCCGCATTCGATGTCGAGCCGCCTTCCGGGTAAAACGGATGCTGAAAAAAACTCACCATCAAAATGCGCTCGTCACCCGCCACGATGTCTTCGGTGCCATTGCCGTGATGCACATCAAAGTCCACGATGGCCACGCGTTTGAGGCCATGACGCTCCAGCGCGTACTTGGCTGCAATCGCCACATTGTTGAAAAAGCAAAAACCCATGGCCTTGTCGCGGCAAGCGTGGTGCCCCGGCGGACGCACGGCGCAAAAAGCGTTTTCCAGCTCGCCGGCCAACACTGCATCGGTGGCGTCAATGGCCGCCCCCGCTGACAACAAGGCCGCATCCCAGGTGTGGGCGTTGATCAGCGTGTCCGGGTCCAGCGCGGTGTGCGCAGGGCCGCCTGCGGCCATGTCTTCACGCAGCACGTCGCCCAAACCGCGCAAGGCGGCCACATGCATGCGCCCGTGCGCCAGTTCAATGTCGGCCAAGGCGGCAGGGTTGGGCTCGCGGCGCTGCAAGGCCATGTCCAGCCCGCTGATCAGCAAACGGTCTTCAATGGCCCCCAGCCGCTCAGGGCACTCGGGATGGCCCGCGCCCATTTCGTGTTTCCAGCAAGTGGGATGGGTGAAATAACCTGTCGCGCCCATGGGTTGGTCTTCCAGAAAGTCAAGCGCCTACACGGCGACTTTGTTTTTGATAATTCACGTCATTTTGACAGTTTCAGCTTATCACGCCCCTCACGACACCGGGTTTAAACTCCCCAGCATGAATGCCCCCAAAACACACCCACTTCCGAACAACCGCTTGGCCATAAAAGGCATGCGGTGCCTGGGCGTGGTCTGTGTGCTGTGGGCCTTGACCGCTGCCACTGCCACTGCCACCGCCATCAGCGCACAGCCCCCCAAAGAGCCTGCCCCACCGCACAAGGCCAACGCCGCCAAATCCAAAAAAACTGGCACGCCACCACACAAAAAAACCAAACCCGAAAAAGCCAAAACCCCGCGCCACGTTCACAAAACCGCCGCTGCGGGCATGCCACTGGAAAGTTCTGAAGACACGCGAGCATGGGTTCAAGATGCAGTCAAGCGCCTGCAAATCGATCCAGTTTGGGTGACCCACACCCTGGCCCAAGCTCAGCGCATCACCGCTGTCGAAAGACTGGTTCTGCCGCCCAGCAGCCCTGTGGCCAAAAACTGGGCCGCCTACCGCGCACGTTTCATCGAGCCTGTACGCATTCAGGCTGGCGTGCGTTTTTGGCAAACGCACCGCAGCGCGCTGGAGCGGGCCGAGCGGGAATACGGCGTGCCCGCCGCCTTGATCGTCGGCATCATCGGTGTAGAAACCCTGTATGGCCAGAACACCGGCAATTTCCGAATCCTCGACACCCTGGCCACACTGGCCTTCCACTTCCCGCAGGCACATCCTCGCGCGGCCGAGCGGCAAATGTTTTTTCGCAGCGAACTGGAGCAATTTTTGGGGCTGACCTCACGCAGCGGCGCAGACCCTCTGGCCATTCGGGGCAGCTATGCGGGGGCCATGGGCCTGCCGCAATTCATGCCCTCAAGCTGGGCACGACACGCTGTGGATTTTGATGGCGATGGTCGGGTCGACCTGTTCAACAGCCCCGCCGACGCGATCGGATCGGTCGCCAATTACTTCAAGGCCTTTCAGTGGCGCACCGGCATGCCCACACACTACGCGGTGACCCTGTCCCCGGGCCAAACCGACATGGACGCCCTGTTGGCACCGGACATCCTGCCCACCTTCAGTGCGGCCAGTTTCATGGCCAAAGGTGCGAGCCTGGAAGGCGCTGCCCAGCAACACAACGGCCCCCTGGCCCTGATTGAATTGCGCAACGGCACAGCGCCACCAAGTTACGTGGCGGGCACTGAAAACTTCTACGCCATCACCCGCTACAACTGGAGCAGCTACTACGCCATGGCAGTCATTGACTTGGCCGAGGCGGTGGCGCGTCAAGTCAAGAACGCGCCTTGAAGGCATTCCACCCATGAACCCGCTCAACCCCAAAAAACTGCTGCTGAGCAAATGGACAGCTGTCAAGCCTGTGGCCAAACAAAAGCACTTCCTGGTCAGCCGCGTGATTCAGCCCGAGTTGGACAACGATCCTGTTGAATGGGTAGAAATCGAAGCCGTTTTTTCGAAGGCTACCCAACTCATCGCTTGGCGGGAACTGCAAGACGACAGCGTGTGGCTGCAAGGCTGGGTTTGACCGTGAAGTTACTGGACGCTTGAAGTGTCGTTTCACACGACAGCTGCACTAGGCATCAAACCAACACTCGCAACAGCACATCACGCTTTTACTCCGCGTGTAACCCACTGTGTCGTAAGTGTTGAAGTCCGAGCCGCCGCTTGAGTGCCCCGTGATACTTTCTGCAAGGCGTGTGGGCACATCGTTGCAGGCCTTGAGCCTGTCAATCAGTATGTCAGTGCCAGCTAGCGCTGCTGTCGTTTAAAACAATACCCGGCGTGCGGCACTCAAATCAGCCCTACAGCGCGAGATCGCAGCCCCTCCTGGCACTGGGTACTGGCAGGACCGAGGCCGAAGTTCAGGCAGCTGATCAAGTCCCATGTCTTGTCAAGCTGAGTCTGAACTGCGCCTTGCCCCTGCAAGTACATCTCCTACCCTGTTGCATCCTGACCTGAATCATCCCCTCGGGAAATCCCTAGTTCCACATAGTTTCCCAAGGAAACAAAATTGTTTCCATCGAAAACTATATGGAGACTCAACGATGAACCGATTTGTTTTATCCAGCATCACCGCGGCGGGATGCTTGGCACTGCTGAGCGGCTGCGGAGGCAGCAGCAGCCTTCCCCAACTTTCTGCAGCGCAGGGGAGCAACTTCTCTGGTGACTGCGCAGCCCTTGCCAGTTCCATCACCGGCCTGACGGGCACTGCAATCACCTCAGCCTCCACGGTGCCTGCCGGTACGCTGGTCTCCAACATCAGCATGCCGGAGCATTGCCTCGTGACCGGCAAGATGAATGAGCGCGTCAGCCCTGTCGACGGCGGAACTTATTACATCGGATTCCAGATGCGCTTGCCAAAAAGCTGGAACGGACGGTTTTATTACCAAGCCAACGGGGGAACGGACGGCGCCGTATCCAACGCTGTCGGCGCATTGGGAGGTGGTGCCGTCACCTCCGCGCTGTCAAAAGGTTTTGCCGTCTTGAGTTCGGACGCTGGGCACCAGACACAAACCACACCATTCTTTGGACTGGATCCCCAGGCCCGTATCGACTATGGCTACAACGCCGTCGGGCAACTGACGCCAATGGCCAAGGACCTGATCAAGAAAGTCTATGGCAAGGCGCCAGACCGCTCATACCTGGGTGGTTGCTCCAATGGCGGTCGACACGCACTGGTCGCAGCCACACGTTACGGCGACATGTACGACGGTATTCTTGCGGGTTCACCCGGCTACAACTTGCCCAAAGCCGCCCTGGCCCAACTGTGGGGTGTGCAGCAATACGCTACAGTGGCCACAGCCACCAAAACAACAGACACCACCGCCTCCGGTACCGTGGTGACCCTGCCCGAACCTCTGGCAGACGTTTCCACTGCGTTCACCAGTGCCGAGCGCAGCATGATCGGCTCCAAAATCGTCGCCAAATGCGATGCACTGGATGGTGTCTCCGACAACTGGGTAGGTGATGTGGCTGCGTGCCAGAAGACCTTCAGTGTCAGCGCTGATATTCCCACTTGCACAGGTGCACGCGATGGCAGCTGCCTGACCGCCGCACAAAAAACCGTTTTGACCAATGTGCACAGCGGAGCCAGAAACACAGCGGGCGCCGCACTCTACGCCAGTTTTCCTTATGACGCAGGTATTGCAGCCAAGGGCTGGGCTGACTGGAAATTCAGCAACTCCACGGGTGTGGGACGCGATCCCGGTGCCACAGCATTCATTTTCATGACTCCACCTAAAACCACGGACACCGCCAGTTTCCTGGGTTTGCCCTTTGCCATGGGCTTCAATTTCGACACGGACGCTCCGAAAATTTTCGCCACCAGCGGCATCTACACCGAGTCGGCCATGTCCTTCATGGCACCAAAGGACACCAGCAACTTAACCACATTGCGTCAGCGCGGTGGCAAGCTGATGATTTATCACGGAACGGCTGATGCCGTGTTCTCTTACAACGACACCGTAACATGGATGGACAAGGTCAAGACCGATTTCAATGATGCCAGCGCATGGACAAAGCTTTACGCTGTTCCTGGTATGGGTCATTGCTCGGGTGGCCCTGCTGCAGACCAATTTGACATGATTGACCCCCTGGTCAACTGGGTGGAAAACGGCGTAGCCCCTGCGGCCGTTCAGGCCAAGGCGCGCGGCACCGGCACCAGCACCATCGCGGCCTTGATCAATGCAGAAGTACCCGCCTCATGGGCTGCCAACCGCACTCGACCACTGTGCCCCCACCCTCAAGTTGCCCGATACAACGGCACCGGAGATACAGAGAGCGCCATCAGTTTCAGCTGCCAGTAAGGCGTGCCACGATGCCCCGCATGCCCGACGTCATCGGGCATGCGGGCAGCGCGTGTCAAAATGCTCACATGCTTCCCAAACTAACGAACGAGCCACCCTGTGCAGATGTAGACAGCAGCTTTTTACGAGGCTTGCTGGGCTACAACACCCGTCGCGCCACGTTGAAAATTCTGGATAACTTCGAAAAGCAAACCACCTCGTTCGGCTTGAAACCTGTCGAATTTTCAGTTCTCAGCCTCATTGGGCACAACCCGAACATATCGCACGGGCAGTTGTGCACTGAATTGGCTTTGCTCCCCCCCAATCTCACCAAAGTCCTTCAAAAGCTCTCCCGAAAACATCTGATTCAAAAATTCCAGCCAGAATCAGACAAACGTGCGGTCTATCTGAAACTGACCGATACAGGCACCCAACAACTCAGTCAGCTGGAACAGGTGGTCACACATCTCGAAAGGGACTCTGCCGCGCATCTGAGCGATCTGCAGTTGGAACAGCTGATCCAATTGCTCCAAAAAATTTACCGTTGATTCATCAGTCAAACTGAGCCAATCCTCTTCAAGTGATTCAGTTCCATCACTGGTGGACCAATGCAGCGGACAGATGAAACTTATCGACTTCACGTCGCGTAGCCCCCGCGATGTTGGAAAGCTCAATGACGCTGGCTGTCATTTCTTCAGAGGCAGCCGCGTTGCTGCGTGCAATACTGTCAAGCTCTGTCAAACTGGCATTGATTTGCTCGATGGCACTGGCCTGCTCTTCCAACGATGCCGAAATGCGCTGGAGCAAACTGTCCGTTTCTTTGGCGCTTGCGCCCACATGCATCATGTCTTCACTGACCGCCTTGACAGCCAAAACAGCTTTGGCTGTATCGCTGGAGGCATGTTGAACTAAAAGTGCAATTTCTTGAGAACTGGCAGCGCTGCTGACAGCGAGTTTGCCGACTTCATCGGCCACCACTGCAAAGCCCTTGCCATGCTCCCCTGCACGGGCAGCTTCTATCGCAGCGTTCAGAGACAACAAGTTTGTTTTATTGGCAATTTTTTCAATTACTTCAGTTATTTTGCTAATTTTTTCTGAATTGTGTGCAATCGCGCTGACCACCTCGACCATCACCGTCATTTTTTCCACCCCGGATTGCACCATTTCCACCGACTCACGGGACTTTTGCGAAGCTGCCTCGGTGTTCTTGGATACGTCTGTGATGGCCACACTGGTTTGACGAACGGCCGTCGATACCTGTCCAATAGCCATCGTTTGATTTTGTGCACCATCAGCGATTTGACCAATGGCAGCGGTTGTCTCGTTGGAAGCAGCGGCGAGTTGTCGGGTGTTGACGGTGATGTCCTGCAATAGTTTGACCATGGCACCGATGGAAGCGTTGATGTTATCTCGCAATAAATTCAAATCACCCGAACCCATTGCGGTCACTCTCTGGCTCAAATCACCGTTCGATACAGCACGCATGACCTGACCGACATCGCCCAGCATCAACTGCAATGAAGCCATTGCACGCTGGGCGCTGCTCAAAACCTTCCGGTACTCACCATTTGCCTGGACTTCCACTTTGTAGGAAAAATCTCCCTCATGCAGCGCCAGCACGGCACTGTTCAGGGTGGCCATGGTGTTTTCGACTTGCGCCAAACTCGTGTTCACAGAATTTTTGAGTTTATCCATGTCGCCCTTGAGCGATGCCCGGACGGGATTTGAAAAATCGCCAACGGCCAACGATGCCATCGCTGCATTGACTTCGGCCAAGGCATTGCCAATGACTTTCATCATGCGGTTAAACGATGCAGAAGTCTGTGCGATTTCATCTGACCCTTGAACGTTGACCCGGTGTGATAAGTCAAAGCTGTTGGCAATCTCATTCATGGAGAATTGCAGCGCATTCAATGGTCCTCGGATGCTGCGTACGATGGCCAAAGTCAGGGCAATGAAGACCAGAACCAAGACCACCACCAAGGTGCTGGCGATGACGAACCCTTTGCTGGCCTCTTCGGACAAGACGCGGGCATTGTCGATCAGTTGGTTAGAGAGTTTGTCATCGTGCGCTTTAAGGATGTTCATTTTCTCTGACACGGCGGCCCACCAATCGGCCGGAGCAATGCCAAAATCTCCGCGGGTGGCCTTGGTCAACACCTCGTTGCGCATGCGCAAAGATTCCTTGACTGCGGCCTTGTCCAAGGCCAAGGTCAGCGCTTGGACATCTGTCGGCGTTGCTGTTTGGCGATACAAAGTGTCAAAATTTTCTTGACGGGCAATGTTACCAATCAGTTGCGCCTGGGTGCCAGGTTCAAGGGCTTTATCGGCAGTCAGGGCAGCATTCACGGCTGCACGCTCCCGCCCTGCATATTCTTTGAAACTGATCAAATATGCATAAGCGCGAATGCGTTGTGAAAATTCCACAGAGGGGAACAAGGCAACAGAGCTGTAAACGGTTTCAACCAAAGCATAGATTCGATCCGAATACCATTTGATGGCGGCACCACCGGACAAGGTCTTGGCGTCAATGGCTTGACGTTGCGACTTCAAGGCTTCGGCAAAGCCGAGCAGGTTCATGGATGACGGCATTTGAGCATTCACCGGCGACGAATTGAGTGCCATCAAACGCGTGACAGTGCTGGTCGCAACAGCCAATGTGGCATCCGTTTTGATGCGTTGCTCTTTCAAGACTTTGGCGGCCGCATCACTGCCGCCAGAAGCCAAGTAACCCGCTGACATGCCACGTTCAGATTGCAACTGGTGGACCAGTTGCCCCAAAACGGCTACTTCAGCTACAACATGTGCGCTGGCTTCATAGTGGTTTTTTTCTGTCCAAAAATCCCAAACCTTGCTGAACGATAAAAACCCCATGGCAAGGAGAAGCGGCAACACCAAAATCAGCAACTTGGTGCGGATTTTCAAAGATTGAATCAAATCAGACATGTCATTTTCCCAATGTTAATTTGATCATAGTCGATTGTGATTTTTAATGTTTCTAATGAATATTGTTTATTTCAACGATTTTAAAAATAACTCTGTCACAACTGCTGCTTTCGCAATCTCCACATGAAAGCCCATGGCCCTGAGATGGCATGGGAACTGTCGTGTCTGATCGCCCGCGTTCGTCAGTTAATTCAAGCTCCCCCCTTGGTGTTCAGCCACTCCAAAAAAATCAAGCACTTACGCGAGTTTGAGGTCAGTTTTCGAAATTGCTTGTAAGGGCACGTTTGTTTGGTTTTGGATATTGCACAGTCATGTTCATCAAGGTCACATCCTCAGGCCCACGTCACTGCGAAAAGGCCGACTCACAACCCCAAGATGATCACGCCTGCATTTCCAAATTGCGCAGCAAAACAAGACCGACTGGATCTTGCGGAAAAAGTTTCAAGAGCGCCACCAGGCTCTGACGAGCACCCTCACGGTCTCCTTGATTTTTCAGTTCAAGCACACGAGCGGACATCCTGGCCAATTCCTCACTTTCCTGGCTGGCCTCCAGTTCTTTGCCTGCGCCTTTGGCGCCCAGCAATTCATAGATCGGCACAGTGGATCTTCTGCCTTTGACCTGAACATCGTCCATAGACCTCAAGCAAAGCCGCTCGCCGGCCTCTCTGAATATCGCATGGCTGACGCAGATCCGAGTGCCATAGTCTTTGTTGACGCCTTCCAGGCGCGCCGCCACGTTCACCCCGTCCCCCATCACGGTGTAGGACATTCTTTCTCGGGAGCCGATGTTGCCGACCAATACGGCATCGCAGTGGATCCCGATACGCACATTCAAGGGGTCCAGGCCATTCTGAACCCATGCTTGATTCAGTCCAATCATCCTTTGCTGGATTTTGATGGCGGCCACACAAGCGTGCCAAGCATGATCTTCCAGCATTTCCGGAGCCCCCCAGAAGGCCATGACCCCATCGCCGATGAACTTGTCCAGCGTTCCAAGCTCTTCATTCACGACCCGGGTCACCACTTCTAGGTATTGGGACACGCGCAACAACAATTCCTGGGAAGGACTTTTCTCGCTCAAGGTCGAAAATGACTCCAAGTCACAAAACATGACCGTCAAGAATCGGCTGTGACCTCCCAGCGCCAGTTTCTGTTTCGATTTGAGCAAACCCCGAACCACATCCACAGGCACGAAAGCGGCAAATGCTGCTATGGCTCGGCTCATTTTCTCAACAGAGGCCGATAGGGCTGCAATTTCAGAAAAGTGACTGGGTGCAGGTTTGAAATCGGCATCAAACCTGAGCTTTTCAATTTCGACCACTTGATGTGAGAGGGTTTCCAGTGGCTTTGCAATTTTTCTGGACAACCAAAATATGGCAACCAATTGAAGAGCCACCGCCAGTACGCCCAAGAGTCCCATGTGCAAGTTGTTCTTTTTGATGAGCGGCAGGAAATCGTCCTGAGGGGCTACGATGAGGATTTTCCAGGGGGCTTCGATTTTGGATTTGAGAGCCGTCAAGCGAGCAAAGTAAACCCGTCCGTCAGAGGGGTTCACAAAGCGAACCACCCCCTTTTCATCGCTGGAGATGGCCATCAGAGCCAACCGAGGCAAATCAGACGCAAGATCCTGCAGTTGTGCAACGGTGGGTTTGCCTTGTGCATCTTGCCGGGATTTCAAGTCAGCTGAAGCAGCGATCAACCGCATCTGACCATCCAGAATGACACTGTGCGAATGGGGGCTGATTTTGCGGTCATGCAAGAACTTGCTCAGCGTATCGAGTGACAAATCCGATGCCACCACACCCTGCAAGACACCCTTAACCATCACCGGTGCCGTCACACTCACCCCCAACAAACCATTAGAGGCAAAAATGTAAGGGTCGGAAAGAATGGACTGACCTGCTTGGGCGCTGCCTTGATACCACTGGCGCCGACGTGGGTCATAGCTTGCAGGCGTTGCCCGCTCTTGAAGCAGACTCCCCTGAGCATCCAAGAACTGCAGAATGTCCTGACCGGGGCCATTTTTGCTCCGGTCCAGCCAGCGGTAGGCAACGACCGCATTCTCTGGGCTTGGCAAGTTTTGGAATTTCACCGTCGATGAGGCCTTGTAAACCGCACGGAATGAGCCATCTTCAAACCCCATGTAGACAGCGGCGATATCTGCGGAATGGTCAAGAATGGACCTCAAATAATGCTTGCCAGAATCCCCTCGAATCAAGCCTGGCTGTGTGGATTCAACTACCGCTGCCGAATGCACCAGCGTAGTGATGGGGTCCAGCAATTGCTGCAAGCTGTTGACAATCTCGCCGTTGAATCTGTCAATCATCTCCTCTGCGGTGAGGTTCGCCGCCTTTTCACTGGCGCTGTAACTCAGCCCAACAATAATTGCAAAAAATGGCACGACCAGGCCAACAAACAACAAAACAATGCTGGGACGCAAGCGGAAACTCAAGGGCTGCATCAATGCGCTCCTGGACATGTTGAATCAAAAAATCTTACCTGCATATTGACAAAATTGTAAATTTTTACGTTTTTCTCAATATCTGGCGTGATTCAACATGCGTGAAGACTGACCCTGTCGAGTGGGTGGAAATCGAGCCGGTGTTTTTTCTGCTCGGCCGTGTCGGTCGTCGAGGCGGTGCCAAGCGCCCTCAAATTCAAACCCCTGGCCCCCTCACTTGAAGAGGGCTCTGCCAGAGGGTCATCCAGCCTGGTTCGCCTTCATTGCCTTGCCCACTTCCAGAGTCCCTTGCTCTGAGCCCGAGTGGGGCACCATTTCGCCCTGACGGTCGGTGACCTGCGCCATGGACGCAGCCAGGCGCTCGGCAGTGTCAGCACCCGTGCCCAGGTGCACCCCTTGCGTCAAGGTGATGTGGGCCACCTCAAAACTGCCCGCCCCTGCGCACATGATGGTGCGATTGGGCGCATCCTCGCTGGCCATGACCAACATGGCGGGCACCACGGCACTGGGGTCAAGCGCCTGCAGCACAGCTTCGGGCATCAGGCCTTCGGTCATGCGGGTGGCCGCCGTGGGGGCCAGGCAATTGACGCGGATATCGTGCTTTTCGCCCTCGATGGACAGGGTTTGCATCAAACCGGCCAGCGCCATTTTGGCGGCACCGTAATTGGCCTGACCAAAGTTGCCGTACAAACCGCTGGACGACGTGGTCATCACCACACGCCCATAGTTTTGCGCCTGCATGTGGGGCCACACCGCCTTGGTGCAATGCACTGCGCCCATCACATGAACTTCCATCACCAGGCGGAAATCGGCCAGCTCCATCTTGGCAAAACTCTTGTCACGCAGAATGCCGGCGTTGTTGACCAGAATGTCCACCCGCCCCCAAGCGTCCACCGCTTGTTGCACCATGGCCTTGACGGCTTCGAAATCGGTCACAGAGGCCCCGTTGACCATGGCCTCGCCGCCGGCCGCGCGGATTTCATCCACCACAGCCTGCGCTGCCGACACCGAGCCGCCCACGCCGTGCACATTGCCGCCCAAGTCATTCACCAGCACCTTGGCCCCGCGTGCAGCCAGCGCCAGCGCGTGCTGCTTGCCCAAACCACCACCGGCCCCCGTGACAATCGCGACGCGGCCTTTGAAATCGATGCTCATGTGTTTTCCTTGTGAAATTGAAAGACCAACCCGCATGAACAGGCGACACGCCTGCCCTGATTCATCTGCTAATCTGGCACCCGAAACAGCGCGAGCCGCTGTGGACCCACTTTAAACCAGCCTCATCACGCTGACTGTTACCCGATTGACATCCTCATGGAACTGAACACCGAAATCCTGACCGCCCCGCCTCTGGACGCCGCCACCGTGGTGATGCTGCGCGATGGCGAAGACGGTTTGCAAGTGCTGCTGATGCGCAGGCACCAAGCCTCCAACGTGCTGGGAGGCGTGTACGTCTTTCCCGGCGGCAAGCTCGATGCGGCCGACCAGGATCCCCAGTGGCTGCCGCGGTTGAGTCAGGACAGCACCACCTTGCACCAAAGGCTCAATGAGCCGGACCTTTCCGGCCCTCAGGCTGCCGGACTGTTTGTGGCCGCCATGCGCGAGGCGTTTGAAGAATGCAATGTTTTGCTCGGCCGCCAAACCGCCAATGCGCAGGAAACACAAGCACTGCAGCAGGCCCTGGGCAAAGGCCAGAGCTGGCACGAGGTGTTTCAGTCCCACAGCTTGCAACTGCACACCGAACTGCTGGTGCCTTGGACCCGCTGGATCACGCCCCAGCAGGCCTCGGTCACCAACAAACGCTTTGACACCCGATTTTTTGTCACCCGGTTGCCCGATGACCAAATTGCCGCGCACGACAACCACGAAACCACCGAAACCCTGTGGATCAGCCCACGCCAAGCCTTGCTCCGTTACTGGCAACGCGAGATCGAGCTGGCGCCCCCCCAAATCATGAGCCTGGTTCACCTGAACCGCCATGCCAACGCCCAAAGCGTTCTGGACGAAGCCATGAACCGCCTCCCCCCGGTGGTTCAGCCTGAACCCTATGACCACGAAGGCGTGCGCACCATCTGCTACCCGGGCGATCCCCGCCATTCCGTGCGGCAGCCCGCCTTCCCCGGCCCGAGCCGATTGATGTTTATTAACAAACGTTTTGAACCAGAGCTGGGCCTGAGCGCTTTGCTTGACTAGAATACGGAAGCTAGACGTTTCAATTCGTAACGTGATTTTTGTATTTACTTGTAACCTCGTCGAATGAGCCACTCAGAACAACCCATTTACTTGTCTGTGGACCGGGCCATGGAGTTCATTGGCGATGCCAATGGTGTTTTGTCGCTGCTTAAAACCCTGCACCAGACCCTCAGTGACGACCTGCCTCGCCTGCAAGAGTGCCTGGACAAGGATGACGTTTATGGAGCCAACCGGGTCTTGCACCAACTCAAGGGCTTCACGCCGGTGTTTTGTGTCGACAGCCTGGTCGAACATGTGGTCATGGTCGAGGCCATGAGCAAGCACGCCGAAGCCAACGAATTGCGCCAGGCCTACAGCCTGCTGGCCCCCCAACTGGAAACCTTGCGATCCGAGGTGGCACTGCACCTTGCGCATCACCCCATCGGCTGATGCCCCTGGCCCTTTGCAGGCCTGAGCTGGCCTTTTCTGGCCACTTCAGCTCAGGCCAGCGCTTGCTGCTGCAACCACCGCTCAATGTGGCCCGCGTCATGCACCAGCCTCAGCTCGTCAAAGGCTTGCTGCGCCTCGGGGTAGACCCGGCGCATGTAATTGAGCCACTGCTTCAGACGCCCCGCGCGATGCCTAGAAGCCACACGGGCGCTCACGCCCACCCAAAACACCCCCATCAAGCCCACCAGGCGAGACCAAGCCACGCCTTGCCCTGGTGCCAACAAGTCGCCTGAGGCACCGTGCGCTGCAATCGCCAGCGCCAGCCCGGGGTCGGCCACCATGCCGCGCCCGATCATGATGCGGTTGCATCCGGTCACTTCGCGGCAACGCAAGGCATCGGCCACGGTCCAGATCTCGCCATTGGCCACCATGGGCATGCGCACATGCTGGCGCAAATCGGCAATGCGGTCCCAATACGCGGGCGGGCGGTAACCCTGCGCCTTGGTGCGGGCGTGCACCACCAGATCGCTGGCCCCAGCGGCCTCAATGGCCTGGGCGCAGTCCTCGGCGCGGCGGTCATCGTTGAAGCCCAGCCGCATCTTGGCCGAGACCGGAATGTGCGCGGGCACCGCACGGCGCACGGCCGCCACAATCTGGCCCACCAATTCGGGCTCGTCCAGCAACACCGCCCCGCCCCGGTGCTGGTTCACGGTTTTGGCAGGGCAACCAAAGTTCAGGTCAATGCCCGCTGGCTCCAGCTCGGCCAGTGCTGCGGCGTTGTCGGCCAGGCACGCCGGGTCTGAACCCAGCAACTGCACCTTGACCGGCACACCCGTCGTGGTTCGGCTGTGGTTCAGCAACTCCGGCGCCACCCGAATGAAGGCCCGCCGTGGCAACACCGTGTTGGTGACCCGGATGAACTCGGACACACACACATCCACGCCCCCCACCCGCGTCAGCACATCGCGCAAGGTGTGGTCCAGCAGGCCCTCCATCGGGGCCAGCAGGATCTGCAGGGGTTCGGTGTTCAATGGCAAGCCATGGCAAAGGCGCGGCCGTTCAGCCCATCAAGCCAGCTTGCGCTTGAGCCGAACCTCTTCCACCTTGACGCCCCCCAAGGGCACGGTGCGGGCGGTGTTCATCTCGCGCTTGAAACCGGCCAGGTCATGGAACCGCAGGGTCTGCTCGTGCAGCAAAGGCAACCACACGGTCACTTCGGTGCAGCCTTCTTCTTCCAGGCCTTCGCGGGCAGCGTCCCACAAAGCCAGGCCAATGCCCTGTCCGATGCGCTCGGGTGCGGCGTAAATGGCCCAGATTTCACCCGTGGTGTTTTTCGACTTGGGATCACGCGATCGGTCAAAACCCACAAAGCCCACAATGTCGCGGCCTTCGGTGGCCACCATGACCTGAGGCTCACCGTATTCGATGGCTTCTTTCCAGAAGGCCACACGCTTGGGCATGGGCGTGGCATCCCAATGGGCATCGGGCACCTGGCCCGCATAGGCCATGCGGCAGGCGTTCAGATGCAAGGCGGCCACAGCAGAGGCGTCTTGAAGGGTGGCAAATCGGACTTGGATATCGGACATGGCTTGAACTTGGATGAAAAAACAACGCGCCGGAAAACAGGAGCATTCGGCGCAAAACCCGACATTGTCGCTGCTTCGGTTATCTTCAACGCATGAGGACGTTTTTAATCTGCATAAAAAAGGCTGCGCTCGCCCGAATCCGGGGCGCTTTGCTGTGCGCAGCGGCGCTGACCGCCGTGGGTCTGGCCCCAGCCCAAAGCCGTTTCGCCGACGACATGGCCGAGCGCACCCGCGCCTGCACCGCCTGCCACGGCGACCAAGGCCGCGCTGGGCCCGACGGCTATTACCCCCGCCTGGCGGGCAAACCAGCGGGTTACCTGCACAACCAGCTGCGCAATTTTGCGCAAGGCCGCCGCCATTACGAGCTGATGGCCCGTCTGGTCGACCCCTTGAGCGACGCCTACTTGGGCGAGATGGCGCAGTACTTTGCGAGCCTGCAGCTGCCCTACCCCGCCCCCACAGCCAACAACGCCATCACCCCCGAGCGCTTGGCCAAAGGCCAGCAACTCGTCACGCAAGGCGACGCCACGCGCGGCCTGCCCGCCTGCACCCAATGCCACGGCGCGCGCCTGACCGGCGTGCAGCCCAACGTACCGGGGCTGATCGGCTTGCCGCTGGATTACCTGAACGCCCAGCTGGGGGCCTGGCAAACCCGCCAGCGCCGCGCCCACGCGCCCGACTGCATGGCCGAGATCGTCAAGCGCATGCCCGCCGAAGACCTGATCGCCGTGTCGAGCTGGCTCGCCCGCCAGCCGCTGCCCGCCGACACCCGGCCTGCCGAACGCCCCCCTGCAGGGCCCGCTTTGCCTGAAGCCCTGCGTTGCGGCAGCGCACCGGAGTTGTCGGCCACAGCCGCCAAGCCCCTGAACGGAGGCAAGCCATGAAGTCCCCACTGAACGGCATGCACCCGGTCAAACGCCTGGGCTGGGTCTCGCTGATCAGCCTGCTGGTCTTGGCCCTGGGGGTGGTGTGGGACAACTGGGGCGACATGGCTCTTCCCTCCAAAAACGCAAGCCAACATGCGAGCCCAACCAGTGCAGGCCAAATCGAACAAGGCCGCTACCTGGCCCTGGCAGGCAACTGCATGGCCTGCCACACCACGCGGGGCGGCACACCTTTCGCAGGCGGGCGGCGCATCGACACGCCCTTTGGCGGCGTGTACAGCAGCAACCTCACGCCCGACCCCGAAACCGGTCTGGGCCGCTGGACAGCCCAGGACTTCTGGCAAGCCCTGCACCTGGGCCGCTCCAAAGATGGCCGTTTGCTGACCCCGGCTTTCCCGTACAACCACACCAGCGTCATCACCCGCGAAGACAGCGACGCCATCTTTGCCTGGCTGAACACCCAAGCCCCGGTGGTGCAAGCCCAGCCTGCCCACACCTTGGTTTGGCCTGTGGGCACACAGCCAGCGCTGGCCGTTTGGCGCAGCCTGTTTTTCCAGCCCAGCCCCTTTCAGGCTGAGCACAAGCAAAGCGCCGAATGGAACCGAGGCGCCTATTTGGTGCAAGGCTTGGGCCACTGCGCGGCCTGCCACAGCCCGCGCAACGCGCTGGGCGCCAGCGGGCCCGTCAGTGATTTGTCTGGCGGCCTGATGCCGGTGGTGAACTGGTATGCCCCCGACCTGACGCGCGATGCGGAGTCGGGCATGGCCAGCACGCCCCTGCCCGAGATCGTGCGCCTGCTGCGCACCGGGGCCTCGGCCACGGCACAAACCAACGGGCCCATGGGCGAAGTCGTGCAGCACAGCCTGCAACACCTGAGCACGGCCGACCTGCAAGCCATGGCGGTGTATTTGCAGTCGCGTGCACAAACCGCACCCCCGACGGCGTCTGACGCGCCGAAACCCGCCCGCATCAGCCTGCAAGTGGCCACCCAAGGCGCCAAAGTCTACGAGCGCCAATGCCTGCAATGCCACGGCGAACAAGGCGAGGGCATTCAAACCGCATCGGGCGAAGTGGCCTACCCGGCCTTGGCCGGCAACCGCGCCGTGCTGCTCAACGACCCCACCAACCTGGTGCAACTGGTGCTGTACGGCGGCTATGGCC
>Ga0255139_1000019_pt1 | contig 82997 bp, 70 predicted proteins | sample Law_Colum_RepB_8_FD_188549 | JGI IMG/M metagenome (GOLD analysis project Ga0255139, IMG submission 188549) | Freshwater microbial communities from St. Lawrence River, New York, United States - Law_Colum_RepB_8d | ecosystem: Environmental > Aquatic > Freshwater > River | place: USA: New York...
CCCCCACCCCCGCAATGCTCAGACCCGACAGGGTCACCAGAAAAGTCAGCAAAGCCGCATCGCGGTGGCCCTCGTCTTTCATGGCCGTGGACAGGCTCGACGCGATGGTGCTGACCAAGGCCAAGCCGGCAACAGCCAACACCAGTGCCTTGGGGAAGGCGGCCAGCAAACTGACAATCGAGGCACCGGCCAAGCCCAAAAGAATGTAAAAAATGCCGGCCGCCGCAGAGGCCATGTACCGGCGTGCGGGATCGGTATGCGCTTCACGGCCCATGCAAATGGCCGCTGTGATGGCGGCCAAATTGAGCGCATACCCGCCAAAAGGGGCCAACACCAAGGTCACGCATCCGGTGGCCCCGATCACGGGCGAAATCGGCGTGTTGTAACCCGCACTGCGCTGCGCCGCCACACCGGGCAAGTTTTGCGATGCCATGGTCACGATGAACAGCGGCAAGGCCACACTGACCATGGCACCCCAACGCCACTCGGGAGACACCCACACCGGCGTGGCCCAAGCCCAGGCAATCTGGGCCGCATTCAATTGCCCCTGCAAAGCCGCCACCGCCATGCCCACAGCCAGCACACCAGGCACGGCCCAACGGGGAAAGAACCGACGCCCCATCAGGTACGCGCCTGCCATGCAGAGAACCAACACCGGCGCTTGACCGACCGCCCCCACCGCATCCAAAGCAAAACGGGCCAAAACCCCCGCCAGCAGGGCACTGGCCAAAGCCAGGGGAATGCGTGCCATCCAACGCTCAAACAGACCGCTGTAACCCACCCCCATGATGAGCAAAGCACTCACGATGAAGGCCCCCGTGGCTTCCGGCAGGGTCACGCCCTGCGTCACGGCCAACACCGCCGCACCGGGCGTTGACCATGCCGTCAACACCGGTTGCCGGTACCAAAGGCTCAACACCAAGCTGGTGCCGCCCATGCCCAAACCCAGGGCCCACATCCAGGAGGCCATTTGCGCCTCATTGGCACCCAGGGCCTGTGCCGCCGCAAAGACAATGGCCGCCGAACTGGTGAACCCCACCAGCACAGCCACAAAGCCGGCAACGACCGTGGACAGAGACGCATCGCGCAGCCATTTTTTCAACATGGGGGTTTTCTCACAGAAGCCTTGTACCTGGCACGAGGGTTTTTTGTCCTCGCGCACCTCACCGCCAAGCGCAGTGTTCTGCAACAAAACGGGCATCGGGGAAGTATGGCACTGCGCGGTGCGCCGTTTGCTCGCACCCGCAAAACAGCTACTGGGCTCCTACAAAATCCAACCTTGGGATGCTGTACAAGGCTTCAGTGGGCCGGCTCTACAGGAGTGCCGATGTGGGTGCCAGGGTCGGTGCGAAAGAGACAGGTGCCCAAGGTGTCACATGGCCATCCGAACCGGCGGGCGCGGTATGGGCCTGCGCACGATGAATTTTTTGCACACCGTCATTGATGGGGGTGTTCAAGTTTTCAAAGTCACCCTAGAGTCAGCCGTTTTTGATTTTTGACGCCTTATGGACCCCCTCGAACTCACGCTGCTGGAAGCGGCCACAGGGCTGCGCACACGACATCTCGGGCACCTGGAGTACGTCCAGGCCTTGCTTGCGCAAACCGACCGACTGAACGCTTTGAATGCCTGGATCAGCCGCGATCCCGAAGGGTTGATCCAGCAAGCCAAGGCCCTCGATCAAGCCTCGTCTGCGCCATCTGAACATCTCCCCTTGGCGGGCATCCCCGTGGCGATCAAGGACAACATCGACACCTCGGCTCTGCCCACCAGTGGGGGCACTCGGTCCTTGCTGGATGCCAGACCCAAACGCAACGCGCCGGTGGTGGATGTTCTGCTGCAGGCCGGTGCCCTGATCGCGGGCAAAACCAATCTGCACGAACTGGCTTTGGGCGGCACCACAAACAACTCGGTCACTGGCACTTGCCGCAACCCCTGGAACCCCTTGCGCATCCCAGGCGGGAGCTCTGGCGGATCGGCCGTGGCTGTGGCTGCGCGCATGGTGCCCGCCGCCTTGGGCACTGACACGGGTGCCTCGGTTCGCTTGCCTGCCGCCTTGTGTGGTGTGGTCGGGTTCAGACCCAGCACAGGCCGCTATGCATCACAAGGCCTCTTGCACCTGTCACCCACCAAAGACACCGTCGGGCCCATGGCCCGCTGCGTTGCCGACGTGGCTTGGCTGGACGGTATCTTGACAAAAGACCGCCTGCACATGCCGTACGTGTCACTCAAAGGCCTGCGCCTAGGCATTCCGCGAGGGGATTTTTTTGAAGGCGCTGACCCGCAAGTTCTGGCGGTCATTGAGCAAGCGCTGGATACGCTGGTCTCTGAAGGCCTTGTCTGCGTGACACTGGATGTGCCAGACCTGAAACAGCACAACGACGCCACGGGATCGACCTTGGTGATGTTCGAAATGATGCAAAGCCTGCCCGCTTATGCCAAAGCACAGGGTCTGACCCTGGACGCCCTGCTCGCAGGTGTGGGCAGCCCGGACGTGGCCATGCTTTTGTCGCGCCAATTGGGCCGTGGACGCGTCACGGCCGCCGCTTATGCTGCGGCACAGGCCCGGCGTCAGAAACTGCAAACCGCCTACGCTCGGCATTTTGCCGACCACCGTCTGGATGCACTGGCTTTTCCCACCTGCCTCATGACGGCCCCGCCCATAGGTCATGACGACCTGGTTGATTTGCAGGGGCAAGCCGTGCCCACGTTCAAAACCTTGATCCGAAACACCGACCCCGGCAGCAATGCCGGACTGCCCGGTATCAGCCTCCCGGCGGGTTTGACGGCCGAAGGCTTGCCCGTCGGGCTGGAGCTGGACGGCGCTATCGGCACGGATCGCCACCTTTTGGCTGTGGCTGCAGCCATTGAGCGTGTTTTGCCAGCGCTGCCGCGTCCACCGAGGGTTTAGGCCTGATGCAAAAGCTGCCCAATGTGGGCAGCCAGTTTGTTGCGCCCCTGAACGCCAAGCTTTTCAAACGCGTGGCCCAGGTGATAGCGCACGGTGGTAAAGCCAATGTGGAGTTGGCGTGCAATGTCCTTGTCTGAGCAACCGTGCAGGCAAAGCAGCACCACATCGGCCTCGCGCTGGCTGAGCTGACAAGGCCCGCTCAAGCACCGGCGCAGCTCGGCTTCGTCATGGCCCAGCCATGCGGTCTTGGTGGATTCCTCGGTCTCCAGTCGGCCCAAGGCCGCTGTGAACACCGGTGCCAGGATGTTCAGGCAAGCCATGTCCTGAGGGCTGAAGTCTTCTCGTCCCCGCGCCCGGTAAATGACCAGATCGCCCAGGCAAGCATCACCACGGTAGGCATACAGGTTCACTCCCCAGTGAATGCCGTCCTGACGCAGGTGATCATTGTAAAACTCGGAGCCCTCCAGCTCTTGCGCAGAACACACATCGCTGACCCGCGCGGGTGTGCGTATGGCCTGCAAGCGCGGCGTGATGGGGTCACAAAACTGAAAGTGCTCTTCGTAAGCCCGGATTCTGGACAGCTTGACGTTATACGAAGCGCAAATGGTGTAGCGATGGGTGGTGGCATTCCATTGGCGAGACACCAGATGATCGGCCTGCATGAACTGCGCCAAGGGTTGCGCCAAGGTCTGGAGCAATTGCGCTTTCGAGACGTCCGAAGCCATCACCGCGCACAGGTCTGCCAGCATTTTGGATCGTTGTGTGTTCAGGTACATGGGGGGCTTCTCACGAGCACTTCAAGTTAACAAATGCAAAGGCAAGGTCAAGAGAGATTACCCGCTGTCTGGGCGTCTTCAATGGGACCAACCGTCAATTTTGAGGGTGTTCGCTAGCGGCAGAAAACCCTAAAGTCTTAGCGTGTGTTTTTCAACTTTTAGAACCTCAAGGAAGCGCGATGAAAACGAAACTCTGGTTGGGCAGCGTGTTGCTGCTGTTGTCTGGGCTGGCGCAAGCCAACGACCCGGTGCCCCTCAAAGTGTTGGTGGGTTTTGGCGCTGGCGGCTCGGCCGATTTGGCCGCACGCTTGTTGGCCGAACGCCTCAAGGACGAATTGGGCCGACCCGTGGTGGTTGAAAACCGTGTGGGTGCAGGTGGCCGAATTGCCGCTGAAGCCTTGAAAAATGCTGCACCCAACGGGTCGACGGTCATGTTGGCGCCGATTGTGGTGCCGGTGCTGGCGCCACTGGTGTACAAAAAGCTCAACTACGACGTGCAAAAAGACCTCGCGCCTGTGGCGCACATTGCCGACTTTCAGTTTGGTGTTTCCGTCAAGGCCGACAGCCCCATTCGCAGCATTGCGGACTTGTTGCCCGTGGTCAAAAAGAATCCCCAAACCGGCTCCTTTGGCTCACCCGCCCCAGGCAGCTTGCCCCATTTCTTTGGCGTCATGATCGGTCAGAAGACCGGGCTTGATCTGACCCATGTGCCTTACAACGGCGGGGCGCAATTGATGACGGCCCTCATCGGCGATCAAGTCACGCTGGGCATTGACACCTTGGTGGACCAGGGCGAGATGCACCGCGCAGGCAAAAGCCGCATTCTGGCCACATCAGGCCCTGCCCGCAACGCTTTGTTTCCGGATGTGCCCACGCTGCGTGAGTCAGGCTTCAAGGATTTGGTCGGCGTGGGCTGGTTTGCCCTGTTCGCACCGGGCGGCACGGATTCCGCGCAGATCACCACTTTGAACGCCGCCGTGAACCGCGCTTTGAAAACCCCCGCGATTAAAGATCGTTTCACCAAAATGGGCTTGGAAATCGGCGGCGGCAGCACGCAAGAGCTTCAGACATTGATCAGCTCAGAAACCGCTCGCTGGGCACCGGTGGTGAAGGCTTCGGGTTTCACGGCCGATTGAGCAAGTACCTCCAAAAAACGGCTGGGTGGAGTTTCCCACCTGGCCGTTTTTTTCTTTCAAACCGGCTCAAGGCCTGTCTTGATCAGATCGCCGGTGCTTTCACCGATCCCCAAACCGCCTCGATGCCCATGCCAATGGCCAGCAGATTAGCGTCCGAGCCCAAAGGTCCATCGATCTGCATGCCCACAGGCAAACCGCCAGCCGTCAAGCCCGCCGGAATCGACAGGCTGGGAATGCCTGCATTGGTGCACGGGTCGGTGTTGCGGATGCAGGTGCCAAAGGTGTCTTTGTCCTTTTGTTCAACCCCCCCCACGGTGTAGCTGAGGTTTTTGGAACCATTGGCGGCATCGATCTTGGGCGCGACCAAGAGAGTCGTTGGAAACAACACGCACTCCACACCTTGCGCTGCAAAATAGTCCTTGTAGAGTTTTTGCAAGGCTGGGCGCTTGGTGGCCATGACATCGGGGTAGGCGCCGCCAAACACGTCGCCCGCAATCGCACCAAAGGCCCCTTGCACGTCCGGACTGGCCAATTGCGCGCTGACTTGGGCCACGGTGCTCACGGGTGCATTGTTGGCGCTCAGGTAAGCCGGAATGGCCGCCACTGGTTCATGCAGCGCAATCGGAAAAGAGATGGCGTCGTTGAGCGCCATGATGCCCGCCAAGTCAGCATCAACGAACACCACGCCCGCATCGGCCAGCTTTTTCTTGGCGGCTTCGGCCACAGGCTTGACGCTGTCGTCCAGCCCGGCCCAGAAGGCCGCAGGCAGGCCGATCTTCAAGCCTTTGAGCGCTTTGGCGGTAGGCACAACACCGCCCGTGATGACCGCGTCAAGCAAGGCCACGTCTGCCACGGTGCGGCCCATGGGGCCGACAGTGTCGCGTGTGGTGCTGATCGGCAAGGCATCGGTGGCGGTGTCGGGATAGCGGCGGCCTTGGCCTGCACCGTCGCCGACCGAGGGGCGAAACCCTGCAATGCCGCAAAACGAGGCAGGCACGCGGGTGGAGCCGCCCGTGTCGGTGCCCAGGCCTGCGGGCGCGATGCGCGCCGCGATGGCCGCGCCGTTGCCGCCCGACGAACCGCCCGGAATGCGGCTGGTGTCATAAGGGTTTTTGCAAGCACGGCTGGCTTCTTTGGTAATGGGGTCAATGCCCAGCGTGAAGTTGGTGCTGGTGATGCCAAAAGCCCACTCGTGCAGGTTGGATTTGCCCAGAATGATGGCGCCTGCGTCGATCAGTTTTTGCACCGAGGGCGCGTTTTTTGTGGGCTGAAAGTTGCGCAGCGACGAGGTGCCACCGGTGGTCTTCAGGCCTTTGGTGTTGATGTTGTCTTTGACCAGCATCGGCAAGCCCGCCAGTGCGCCCAGAGCCTTGCCTGCGGCGCGATCGGCATCCACCTGCTTGGCGGCAGCCAGAGCGCCTGCTTCGTCAATGGTGATCAGGGCGTTGAGGTCAGACAAGGATTTGGCGCGGGCGATCAGGGTGGTGACGTAGCTTGTGGCCGTCATGTTGCCGGCTTTCAAAGCGGCAAGCGCTTGCGTGGCGGTGAGCGCCAGCTGTTCGTCTGCGGTCAATGCCGTGACGCCGCCGCTGCCGCCGCAGGCGCTCAGGCCCACGCCGCCCATCATGGCGGCAGCTGAAACAGCGCCCGTGCTTTTGAAAAATTGTCGACGCGATGCATTGGTTGTCATGAGGGTCTCCTTGGATGTTGAAACGCCCGGATAGGCGTTCCATTCATGCTAGGCAGCCCCTTTGCCCGCAACCATCCTCAAGATTGAGGAACCAGATAACTTCAGGCTCTCAACTTGTGCACCAGGGCTGCACGGTTGCTCACACCCACTTTGCGAAAAGCATTTTCCAGATGCGTGCGCACCGTGGTCGTTGAAATCTGCAGCGTCCGTGCAATTTCCTTGTCTGGCAAACCCAGCATCACCAGCCGTGCCGTGTCCTGTTCACGGGCCGTCAACCGCTGACACAAGGTGTTGAGTTGCAGATCTTGTGTTTGCGTCGGGCGTTGTGCCCTGGCCAATGCGGTGACAAACGCAGGCTGCAACATGTCCAGCAAGCGCAGTTCATCCAGTGTGAAGTTTTCACGCCGTTTGTCGCGCCAAATTCGCATGTCGCCCAGGTTCTGCCCCTGGTGCCAGGCGTACAGGTTCACGCCCCAATACAGGCCATCCTTGTTCAAAAAATCATTGAAGAACTCGGTTTTTTTCAAGGCCTCATGGGGCAACACATCGGTCGCACGCACAGCCACCTGATAGCGCTGCATCAGGGGTGTGATCGGGTCATGAAACTGGTAATAACTTTCATAGGCCCGAAGGTTCATCGGGTCCATGTTGATCTGAGTGGGCTGCGCAAAGCTCAAAGAGCCTGGCTGCCAGACAAAACTGGCATAGAACTGGGCTCCCAGCAACTGCATGACCAGATCACCCATGATTTCACGGATTTCCAGCTCTTCATGCGGTTCGGCGAGCGTCTGCATGATCTGACCCAGCAGGATGGTTTGTTTTCCGCTCAAGTACACGGAACCTCCTCGTTTTTGTGTCGCGCAAGGCGCTCATTACATACCGATTGCCCGATTTCACCCACCGGGTTTTCATCCTCCTCAAAATGAAGGAGGTCGCCCCCTGACGTGCAAATTCAGCCCTGCATCAGACATTGCTCGATCTTGCTGCACAGGACCGAAGCGTCAAACGGCTTGAGCATGATGTCGCTCAGGCCCGCCGCCTTGAAGGCTTGCAGGTCCAGAGGATTGACGTTGGCGGTCAAGCCCAGCACCGGCACCTGCCGGATGCGTTGCTCCCCTGCACGGCGAATGGCGCGAGTGGCATCAATGCCGTCCATCACCGGCATGACCATGTCCATCAACACCAGGTCCACGCTGTGCTGGTGCAAAACCTCGAGCGTCTTTTGTCCATCCAGCGCCTCGAGCACCACACTGTGCGGCCAGGCGTTTTGCAACACCTGCTTGAGCAACAAACGGTTGACCGGGTGATCGTCGGCCACCAGAAACGTCCAAGCCTTGTGGGCCGTTTGCACCTGTGGTTTGTGCATTGCGGGTTGGGCCGTCGGCGCGTGCACTGCGACCAAAGGCAGGCGCAACCAAAAGCACGAGCCACGCCCCGGTTCGCTTTCAAAACCAATGTCACCGCCCAGCAAATGCGCCAGTTTTTGTGAAATGGCCAGGCCCAATCCATTGCCACCATAGCGGGCTTGCGTGTCGTCTTCGGCCTGACTGAAGCGCTGAAAAATTTGCGCCTGCCGTTCCTTGGCGATGCCGATGCCCGTGTCCTGAACTGAAAATATCACGCCCGGGTTTTGCCACTGCACGCGCAACACCACCGAGCCCTGGTGGGTGAATTTGAGGGCGTTACCCAACAAATTGACCAGCACCTGCATCAAGCGATGGCGGTCGGTGTTGACCCAAGTGGGCAAGGACTCGTCCAGCTCGATGCGGTAATCGAGCTCCATGCTTTTGACGCGGGGCTTGAACAGCTCAAAGGCGTGTTCAACGATTTGACGCAGTTCAAAGGTCTCGGGATGGGTCACCAATTGACCGGCTTGCAGTTGCGAATAATCCAGAATGTCATTGATCACGGTCATCAAGTGGTCGGCCGATTGACGCGTGTGGTTGAGCACCTTCAGGGCTTCCGGTTTGTCTTGCACGCTGGAAAGCAGCAGCGCATTGAACCCCAAAATGGCGTTCATGGGCGTGCGCAACTCGTGGCTGACATTGGCAATGAACTGCTCTCGCATCTTCAAGGCGTGCTCGAGCTCTTCGCGTTTGGCTTCCAGTTCGGTTTGATAGGCCAGGCTTTTTTTCAAAGTGCTCTGATACAGACGGTCATAGATCAGCGGCACAATGACCAGCACACCGGTGACCAGGCTGAAGGTCACCCATGACGACACGGCGTGCTGCGCACCCAACTCAAAAGGTGGAATCCAGCCCATGACATTGGCGCACGCCATGGCCAGTTGTGCCACCCAGACCACCACCAGCCACAGCCCCCCCGCCTTGCGGCCCAAAATGTAAAACGGTGTCAGCGGCAACACCAGCCACCAGGTCATGCGTGGGGAAAACACGCCACCCGTGTGCCAGGACGCATAAGCCAGCACCAGAAGACCGATGGTGGTGCCGGTGTGAATGGCCCAACTCAATGGCATGCCGTAGTGAACGGCCACCAGCAAGGCAAGCAGAAAACACGCCATCGAAAAAAACATCCATGAGGCGTTCTGGTAAGGACTGATGGCCACATACAACAGCAAGACCGAGATGATCAGAACGCCAAACAAAAACACATAAGGCATCTTGCCCTGACGGTAGGTGGAGGGCAGGCGGGCCACCATCTGGTCAAAGCGCGAGCGTTCGGGCTGGGCGTGGTGCATGCGTCAGCCCCTCGCTTGGCGAATGTGGCGGCTGACGCAGCGCACCAAAGTATCGGGGTCCATCGGCTTGTCCAGCACATCGTCCATGCCCGCATCCAGGCAGCGCTGGCGGTCCACGGGGTTGGTGTTGGCCGTGAGCGCGAGGATCGGCATGCGCGCAGTGATGGCCGGAAACCGGTGCCTGATTTGCGCGGTCAGTTGCATGCCGTCCATGTCGGGCATGATCATGTCGATCAAGGCCACGTCAAAGCTTTGCTCGTCCAACAAGATCAGCGCCTGCGCCGCGCTGTCGGCGGTGACGATATCGGCCTTGGGCCAGCATTTTTTCAACTGCAGCCGGGCCACCATGAGGTTCATCGCGTTATCGTCCACCACCAGAATGCGCAAGGCCTCGTCTTGCAAGCCCGAGGGCTTGCTGCCCTGTGTCTCTGCAGCGGTTTTGGCTTCTTGCAAAGGAATTTGAAACCAGAATGTGGCGCCTTGCCCTTCGCGGCTGTCGATGCCAATTTGCCCACCGTGCAGGCTGACCAGTTTTTCGCAGATCGACAGGCCCAGGCCTGTCCCGCCATAGGCGCGCGTGGTCTGGTCATCGGCGTGTTCAAATCGCCTGAAAATCTGGTTTTGTCGGTCCGCCGCGATGCCGCGTCCGGTATCGGTCACGTCAAACCGCAGCTGTCCCTCGTGCACCGAAATGCGCAATTGGACAGCGCCTTGCTCGGTGAATTTCAACGCGTTATCCAGCAGGTTGCGCAGGATTTGCAGCAGGCGTTGGCGGTCAGCATGCACATGGCTGGGCACCTGGGCATCGATCTGCCCCGACCATGACAGGCCTTTTTCATGGGCTTTGTCCTGCAGCGTTTTCAAGGCATCTTGCATGAGGGCAGCCAAACTGAAGTCGACGGTATGCAGGATCAATTTGCCCGCCTGCAACTGCGAAAAATCCAGAATGTCGTTCACCACATGCAGCAAGTGTTCGGTGGACCGGCGGATGTGGTCCACCACCGCCACCTGCTCGGGCTGGTCTGCCAACTCTTGTCGCAACACCCCGTTGAACCCCAAAATGGCATTCATGGGTGTGCGCAGTTCATGACCCACCGCAGCCACAAACTCGTCTTTATGGGCTTGCGCCAAACGCAAAGCCTGGTGCGTGGCCTTGATTTCCTCGTTGCGCCGGGCCAGTTGCATGAGTTGCCTGACATGCAGATGGTCATACAAAAGCACCGCCAACATCATGTTGCCCACGGCCATCACATGGTTCATCAAGACCCATGGCACCGCCTGTTGCGTCATGTGCGCATGGGGATTGATCCAGCCCGAAAGCGTGGCCACAAACACCATCGCAATGGTCAACAGGGCCACAACAATCCAGACCAGCGTGGCCACAGGTCCCAGCAACAGCAGCACCGCAACAGGCAGCACATTGAGCCAGACCATGGCCATGGAGTTCACGCCACCGGATTCGGTCGCAATGTAGATGACCAACACAGCACTGATGCCAGCAGCCCCGTGCACAACCCATGCAAAAAAACGAGGCCGAAACGCCAGAGGCATCAAAGCCAGCATGGACAAAGTGCACAGCAAATTGGCTCGCCGATCGTAGTAACCCGGGGGTATCAGGTAGAAGATCAGTGAACTCAAGCCAATGGCGAGCAGAAAAATGACCAGCAGATTTTCCCTGGTGAAAATCGTCAGGCCTGCGGGGTCCGACCCGGCAGGCAACGATGAAACCCCCTTTTTTGGCATGCGCGGGCCTGCTTATCCGCGCAATTTGTCAATCAGACCATTGAGCTCATCCATGGAACCAAACTGGATGCTCAATTCCCCCATCTCTTCGATCCTGCCCTGCCGCTTGACGCGTTTTTTGATCCGCACCTCGACTTCGGCCATCAACAAATCCGACAATTCTTCTTCCACGCGGCGAATGTCGCGCGACTTTTCTTTCTTGGGCTTTTGCGTGACCAGATTGAACTCGGCGCTGAGCTTCTTGACCAGACTTTCCGCATCACGCACCGACATCTTTTTGGCGGCAATCTGGTTGGCCGCCGTGATCTGGGCGGCTTTGTCCAAGGCCAGCAAAGCCCGGGCATGGCCCATGTCCAAATCACCCGCCATCAGCATGGTTTGCACCGGCTCGGCCAGGTTGAGCAAGCGCAGCAAGTTGCTGGCGGCACTGCGCGAGCGGCCTACCGCCTGCGCGGCTGTTTCGTGAGTGAGCCCAAACTCTTTGATCAGGCGTTGTAAACCCTGGGCTTCTTCCAGTGGGTTGAGGTCTTCGCGCTGAATGTTTTCAATGAGTGCCATGGCTGCGGCCGCCTCGTTGGGCACATCACGCACCAAAACAGGGACAGACTCCAAGCCCGCCAGGCGTGAAGCGCGAAAGCGGCGCTCACCCGCGATGATTTCGTACTTGCCGGCGTTGGGGCCATCGGTGAGTTGACGCACCAGGATCGGTTGCATGATGCCCTGCGCCTTGATGGACTCGGCCAGTTCGTACAAGGCACCTTCGTCCATGCGGGTGCGCGGTTGGTACATGCCGGCCACCATCTGGTCGAGCTTGAGTTGGCTGGGTTCACCGCTGTCAGCGACAGGGGGGGCATCTTCCACTTTGGGGCCCAGCAGCGCTTCAAGTCCGCGGCCCAGGCCTTTTGGTTTTTTGGTGACCATGGTCATTCCTTCATGAGGGTTGGCAAAAGCGCATGGCCTTGAGGCCAATCGCCCAGCGATGAATCGGCGTTGATGTGTCCGGCAAGTCCCAGGTCCAGCCATTGGGCACCCCAATCCTGGGCCAAGGCTTGGGCGCGGTCTGCGCGGCAATAGGGGTCATTCTGGCTGCCCACCAGAATGCTTTTAAACGGCAAAGGCTGACGCGAAATGGGTGCCCAGCCTGGCAAGCGCTCGGTGAGCTCGGGCTTTTCCACATCACCCGGTGCCACCAGCAAAGCGCCTTGAACGCGTGCCGTGTGCCGCGAAAAACAAGCCCAGGCGGCCACCAGAATGCAGCCCAGGCTGTGCGCCACCAACACCACAGAACCGGGTGCATCGATGATCACTTCGTCCAGCCGAGCCAGCCAATCCCCACGGCGAGGCTGCTGCCAGTCGTTTTGCTCGACCACGGTGTACCCATGCAGACGGGCCCAGTGCATTTGCCAATGGTCCGGGCCACTGCCCTGCCATCCCGGCAACATCAGGACGGTCGATGCCGCGTCTTGGGTCTGGTCGGTCATGGGCACGCCTTTGGGGCTCAAAGCGATGGGGCGCGCAAAATCATTTCGCGGGCAAACTCGACGTACGCTTGGCTGCCTTTGGCGGACGGGTCAAACACCACACCGGGCAGGCCATAACTGGGCGCTTCCGCCAAACGCACGTTGCGCGGGATCACGGTGTCAAACACCTTATCGCCAAAATGGGCCTTGAGCTGGTCACTGACTTGCATCTGCAGCGTGATGCGCGGGTCAAACATCACCCGCAGCAGGCCAATGATCTTGAGGTCCTTGTTCAGGTTGGCATGCACCTGCTTGATGGTGTTGACCAGATCGGTCAGGCCTTCGAGCGCAAAGTACTCGCACTGCATGGGCACGATCACGCCATGGGCCGAACACAGGCCGTTGAGGGTCAACATCGACAAGGAGGGCGGGCAGTCAATGAGCACAAAATCATAGTCGGCATCCACGGCGGCCAAGGCGGCTTTCAGGCGTTGGTCACGGTGCTCCAGCTGCACCAGCTCGACTTCGGCGCCGGCCAGCTCGCGGTTGGCGCTCAGCACCTGGTAGCCGCATTTTTCGGCCAACACCGCCGCTTCGGTGATGGAGGCCGACTCCAGCAGCACGTCGTACACACTCAGCTCCACCGCACGCTTGTCGATGCCCGAGCCCATGGTGGCGTTGCCTTGCGGGTCCAGATCGACCAAGAGCACACGTTGGCCCAGCTTGGCCAGACCCGCTGCCAGATTCACCGTGGTGGTGGTTTTACCCACCCCGCCCTTTTGGTTGGCAATGCAGAAAATTTTGGCCATGAATGTTCGCTCCAGTTATTTGGAAATGGCCAGCTTGATGCCAAAGCCCACAAGAAAAACACCCGCCAACTTTTCGAGCACACGCCCGATCAAGGGATTCGTACGCATGCGCTCGGCCAAGTGGTGGGTGAGCAAGGTCATGCCCACGCCATAGAGAAAGGTCAAGCCGGCGATGGTCGCAGCCATGACGCCAAAACTGACGAGGCCCAAATGGGTCTGTGGGTCCACAAACAGCGGAAAGAAGGCCATGTAAAAAACAATCGCCTTGGGGTTCAGCAGCGTGATGGCCAGGGCTTGCTGCAGGTATTGGCGCGGGCGGATGTTCATCACGGGCGCGTCACCCGGTTTGGCCGACAACATTTTCCAGCCCAACCAGGCCAAGTACACCGCGCCCGACCACTGGATGGCGGCAAAAGCGGTGGGGTAAGTGGCCAGCACTGCCGCCACCCCGGCCACGGCCAGCCACATGAGCACCTGGTCACCCAAAATCACGCCCAACGTGGCCATCAAGCCCCCGGCCACCCCACCCTTGCTGGTGGAGGTGATCAGGGCCAAATTGCCCGGGCCGGGAATCGCCAGGAACAAAACAATGGCCGCCACAAACGCGCCATAGTCAGAGATGCCAAAGAACATGTGAGACTTTCAGAAAAATGTTGCTGCGGTCTGACCAAAACTCATTTGGCGACAACCATCTTGAGCCCAAAACCGATCAGGCACAGGCCCGCCAGCTTTTGCAAAAACCCCGAAAATCGGGGGTTGGCCCGGATGCGTTCGGCCATGTGGTGGGTGATCAACACCACACCGAAACAGTAAACGAAACCCAGAACAGCAATGGTCAAAGCCATCACCACAAAAGTGATCCAGCCCTGGTGATGGACCGGATCAATGAATTGCGGAAAAAACGCGAAGTAAAACATGATGGCCTTGGGGTTGAGCAAGGTGATCAACATCGTTTCACGAAAATAATGTCCAGGCGTGATCTGGATGCTGGGGCCTTCACCCGGCTTGGCGGTGATCATTTTGTAGCCCAACCAAACCAGATACGCCGCACCCAACCCCTTTAAAGCCATGAACAGCGGCGGATAGGTTTGGAGCAAAGCCGCCACGCCAGCCACCGTGAGCCACAGCAAAATCTGGTCGCCCAACAACAAGCCCAACACCGAAGCCAAACCGCCCGCCACCCCACCCTTGCTGGCCGAGCTGATCAAAGCCAGATTACCGGGGCCTGGCAAGAACAAAAGCAGCACAAAAGCTGCAGCAAAAGCGCCGTAATCCGAGATGCCAAACATGGGTTTTCTTTGAAGGGGATGGGCTGAGTGTAAGTGATGCCAGCGCGGTGATGGTCAAACAAGACGTCTTGTTTCACGTGAAACACTGACTCGCTCGCCATGTCGTCTAAGCTTTTGAGCTGCCCGGCTCTGCGGAAAATGGCTGCATGGCGCTTTCAGCTCTTGCCGCACTGCCCGCGCTCATCGCCCACGGGATGGGCTCCTGCAAAAAATCCGTGGCTTGCCCTTGACCCAAGACCTCAGCGGGCCTGGCGGCATCAGGTCATTGTCACCACACTCAATACACAGGCTTCATCCAAACCATGCACCGCTCCACATCCAGCCTGGGCACGGTCAATGGTTCCACGTGAAACACTTTGACGTCGGCAGGCAAGGCGTCGATTTCGTCCTGCGGGTGCTTGCCCTTCATGGCCATCCAGACCCCGCCCTCGGCCAAGGCCGAACGTGACCAGGTCACAAAGTCGGGCAAAGAGGCGAAGGCGCGTGAGCAAATCACGTCATAAGGATCGGTCAAGGATTCGACGCGGGCATGAATGCCGCGCAAATTGGGCAACTTCAGGCTCACCGCCACCTGCTGCACGAATGCGGCTTTTTTGGCCACAGTGTCCACGCAAGTCACATTCAGCTCGGGCATGCAGATGGCCAAGACCACACCGGGCAGGCCCCCACCCGAGCCCACATCCAGCACCTTGAGCGGCTGACCTTGGGTGTGCCGGGACAAAGGCGCAATGGCCGTCAAGCTGTCCAACAGGTGGTGCGTCAGCATGTCCGCCGGGTCACGCACAGCGGTCAGGTTGTAAACCTTGGTCCATTTCTGGATCAGCGCCATGTAGCCCAACAGGCGCTGGATTTGTTCATCCGACAAGTTCAAGTTCAGGGCCTTGGCACCCGAGCGCAGGCCCTCTTCCAAATTCAGACTCATGCCTGCGCACCTTCCTCGGCGGCTTGCATGAAACCCTTGAAGCCGCCTTTTTTCAGGTGAATCAGCAGCAGCGACACGCTGGCGGGCGTGATGCCCGAGATGCGCGAAGCCTGACCCAAGGTTTCAGGGCGGTGCTTGGCCAGCTTTTGTCGTGCTTCAATCGACAAGGCCGAGACCTGCATGTAGTCCAGGCTTTCGGGCAGGCGCAGGTGCTCATAAAAAGCAGCCCGCTCCACTTCGCCTTTTTGGCGATCGATGTAGCCGGAATACTTGGCGGCAATCTCGACCTGTTCGATGACGGGCTCACTCAAATCACCCAGGGTTTCACGTGAAACATCGGCGCTGGCCATACGCCCTTCGTCCAAAGACATCAGCGCCTGATACGACACATTCGGTCTGCGCAACAAGTCAAACAGGTTGTGCTCATGCTCAATGGCCTTGCCCAGCACCCGAACCGACTCTTCGGCAGGCAGATTGCGCGGGTTCACCCAGGTGGACTTGAGGCGCTCTGTTTCACGTGAAACAGCATCGCGCTTGCGGCTGAAAGCCCCCCAGCGCGCATCGTCCACCAAGCCCATCTGGCGGCCCACTTCGGTCAGACGAGCGTCGGCATTGTCTTCGCGCAGCTGCAAGCGGAACTCGGCCCGGCTGGTGAACATGCGGTAAGGCTCGGTCACGCCCTGGGTGACCAGGTCGTCCACCAGCACGCCCAAGTAAGCCTGGTCACGCGCCGGCGTCCAGGCGGCTTCGCCCCGGCACTGCAGCGCGGCATTGATGCCTGCAAACAGGCCTTGGGCGGCGGCTTCTTCGTAGCCGGTGGTGCCATTGATCTGGCCCGCAAAAAACAAGCCGTTGATCTGCCGGGTCTCAAAGCTGTTCTTCAACGCCCGGGGGTCAAAGTAGTCGTATTCGATGGCGTAGCCGGGGCGCAGGATGTGGCAGTTCTCCAGCCCCTTCATCGAGCGCACCAGGTCGTACTGGATGTCAAATGGCAGACTGGTCGAGATGCCGTTGGGGTAATACTCATGCGTCGTCAGGCCTTCGGGTTCCAGAAAAATCTGGTGGCTGTCCTTGTCGGCAAATCGGTTGATCTTGTCTTCCACGCTCGGACAATAACGCGGGCCCACGCCCTCGATCTTGCCGGTGAACATGGGGCTGCGGTCAAAGCCCGAGCGGATGATCTCGTGCGTGCGCTCGTTGGTGTGGGTGATCCAGCACGGCATTTGCTGCGGGTGCATCTCGGCTTTGCCCATGAAGCTGAACACCGGCACCCCGCCCTCGGGGTTCATACCGCCGGGCATGCCGTCGCCGGGCTGCTCGGAGCACTTGGAAAAATCGATAGTCCGCCCATCCAGGCGCGGCGGCGTGCCGGTTTTGAGACGCCCTTGCGGCAGCTTGAGTTCTTTCAGGCGCGCCGACAAGCTGACGGCTGGCGGGTCGCCCGCCCTGCCCGCCGCATAGTTTTGCAAACCCACATGGATTTTGCCGTCCAAAAACGTGCCCGCCGTCAACACCACCGTCCGCGAACGGAAGCGAATGCCCACCTGCGTGACGGCCCCCACCACGCGGTCACCTTCGACCATCAGGTCGTCCACCGCCTGCTGAAAGAGCCACAGCTTGGGCTGGTTTTCGAGCATGCGGCGAATGGCCGCTTTGTACAAAATGCGGTCGGCCTGGGCACGGGTGGCGCGCACAGCCGGACCTTTGGAGCTGTTCAGGATGCGGAACTGGATGCCGCCTTCGTCCGTGGCCAGCGCCATGGCACCACCCAAAGCATCGACCTCTTTGACCAAATGGCCCTTGCCGATGCCACCAATGCTGGGGTTGCAGCTCATCTGCCCCAGCGTTTCGATGTTGTGCGAGAGGAGCAAGGTTTTGCAGCCCATGCGCGCAGCCGCCAGCGCTGCTTCGGTTCCGGCATGGCCGCCACCGACCACGATCACGTCGAATTCTTGAGGGTAAAGCATGAGAGTCTGCCCTTGGAGGGCCAAAAAATGGGCGCCGCCTGCGCCACGGAGCCGCCCTGCCACGGGGTCCGGCTGAAGCTGCTGATTTTACAGGCAGGGTTTCGCGCCTGCAGCCTTTGCGGGTATGAACGTGGCCATGGTTGACACAGCCCCATGGCCCCCAAGCGATTCAAGGTTATGCGTTTGCCGCATGACCTGACAGCCAAGCGGCCTTGGACGGGGGCGCATGCCCGGTCTACCATTCGCACCACTGACAACCCGTCAGTTTCACGAAAGGAGACAAAACATGTCCAATTCCCCCGCAAGCACCCCCGTCAAAAGCGCGCATGCCTTGCCCTCTTATCTCAACGCCGAACACTTGGGCCCCTGGGGCATTTACCTGCAGCAGGTCGACCGCGTCACGCCCTACCTGGGCTCGCTCTCGCGCTGGGTCGAAACCCTCAAACGCCCCAAGCGCGCCCTGATCGTGGACGTGCCCATCGAACTGGACAACGGCACCATGGCCCACTTTGAGGGCTACCGGGTGCAGCACAACACCAGCCGCGGTCCCGGCAAAGGCGGCGTGCGCTTTCACCAGGATGTGACCCTGTCCGAGGTCATGGCCCTGTCCGCCTGGATGTCGGTGAAAAACGCGGCGGTCAATCTGCCCTTTGGCGGGGCCAAGGGCGGCATTCGGGTCGACCCCAAAACCTTGTCACGCGGCGAGCTCGAACGCCTGACGCGCCGCTACACCAGCGAGATCGGCATCATCATCGGCCCGACCAAAGACATCCCTGCCCCGGACGTGAACACCAACGAGCAAATCATGGCCTGGATGATGGACACGTATTCGATGAACGAAGGCGCCACCGCATCAGGCGTGGTCACCGGCAAACCCATTGCGCTGGGTGGCTCCTTGGGGCGGCGCGAGGCCACCGGGCGTGGCGTGTTCACCGTGGGCCAGGAAGCCGCCGGTCACATGGGCCTCGACATCACCCAAGCCAAAATTGCCGTGCAGGGCTTTGGCAACGTGGGCGGGATCGCCGCCAAGCTGTTTGCCCAGGCCGGGGCCACGGTGGTCGCTGTGCAAGACCACGGCGGCACCCTCTACAAGGCGTCTGGTTTGGATGTGCCTGCCTTGCTGCGCCATGTCAGCGAGCACGGCAGTGTCAAGGGCTTTGCCCCAGCCGAGACGCTCGAAGATGCACAGTTCTGGGGGGTGGACTGCGACATCCTGATTCCGGCCGCACTGGAGCAACAAATCACCGCCGCCAACGCCCACCAGATCCAGGCCCGCATGGTGATCGAAGGGGCCAACGGCCCCACCACCCCCGAGGCCGACGACATCCTGCACGAGCGGGGCATTCTGGTCGTGCCCGATGTGATCGCCAACGCGGGTGGCGTGACGGTGAGCTACTTTGAATGGGTGCAGGATTTCTCCAGCTTTTTCTGGAGCGAAGACGACATCAACACCCGCTTGGTGCGCATCATGCGCGAGGCTTTTGCCGCCATTTGGCAAGTGGCCGACGAACACCGCGTCAGCCTGCGCACCGCCACCTTCATCGTGTCTTGCACGCGCATCTTGCAAGCCAGGGAGTTACGAGGCTTGTACCCTTGACAATTGCCCGCCCATCGCTTGCGAGATGCTGAACTTTGCAGGAGCCAGCCTGCAGGCGATGCGTGCCTGAACAGGCCACCGCCCATCGCTCACAAGCAAGCGCCCATAAAACTTGCTCAGTGTCACTCACGTCTTCAAAGGCAAGGCCCCTGCGGCCTTGACCTCGCCCAATGAAAAACTGGTATGCAGGTCTTTCACGTTGGGCAGGTTGATCAACACATCGCGCGCAAACTGGCTGAAGGTGTTGAGGTCTTTGCTCACCACCTGCAGCTCAAAGGTGCCGGTGCCGCTGATGTAGTGACAGGCCACCACTTCGGGAATTTTCAAAATGGCTTCTTCCAGTTGGCGCGTGATGTCGCCCCGGTTGCGCTCGGCGTCCAGACGCACAAAGGCCAACACGTCCAGGCCCACCTTTTGCCGGTCAATTTCTGCCCGATAACCCTTGATGACGCCCGATTCCTCCAGCGCCCGCACGCGCCGCCAGCACGGCGCGGCAGACAAACCGACACGCTGCGCAAGTTCCGCATTGGTCAAGCGGCCATTGGTTTGCAGTTCGTTCAATATGGCCCAATCAAATTTATCCAGTGTTTCCAAAACAAGCCCTTTACAGCAAGATTCTTTCAAATCATAGGGCAAATCCTGTCACACAAAGCAAGCACCTGTCAGCTGCGGCGTCCTACACTGTGAGTCAATTTCAAGCCGCAGGACACACACCATGAACGCCCCCTTGCCCGATTCGATTCGCCAGGCTTTAGAGACGGTGACGCTCGACGACAAATACAGCCTCGATGTCGGCCGTGCCTTCATGAGCGGCGTGCAGGCCCTGGTCAAACTGCCCATGCTGCAACGCCAGCGCGACGCCTTGCAAGGCAAAAACACAGCCGGTTTCATCAGCGGTTACCGGGGTTCGCCCCTGGGCAGTTACGACCAGTCGCTGTGGAAAGCCAAAGACCACCTGAAGGCCCAACACATTGTGTTCCAGCCCGGTGTGAACGAAGAGCTGGCCGCAACCGCTTTGTGGGGCACTCAGCAGCTGGGTTTTGCGCCACCGGGCACCAACAAGTTCGATGGCGTGTTTGGCATTTGGTACGGCAAGGGCCCCGGCGTGGACCGCTGCTCTGACGTGTTCAAGCACGCCAACATGGCGGGCACCACCCCTTGGGGTGGCGTGCTGGCCGTGGCCGGAGACGACCATGTGGCCAAAAGCTCCACCGCCGCGCACCAGAGCGACCACATCTTCAAAGCCTGCGGGCTGCCCGTGTTCTTCCCGGCCAGCGTGCAAGACATCCTGGACCAAGGGCTGCATGCCATTGCCCTGAGCCGATTTGCCGGCATCTGGTCCGGCATGAAGACGATCCAAGAGATCGTCGAATCGAGCGCCACCGCGCACATCGACCCCGAGCGTGTGCAGATCGTCTTGCCCGAGTTCGTGATGCCGCCCGGCGGCGTGCACATCCGCTGGCCCGACACCGCGCTGGAGCAAGAAGCGCGTTTGTTCGATTACAAGTGGTACGCGGCTTTGGCCTACATCCGCGCCAACAAGCTCAACCACAACGTGATCCAAGGCCCTAACGATCGGTTCGGATTGATCGCCAGTGGCAAGGCCTACAACGACACGCGCCAAGCCCTGCTCGATCTGGGGCTGGACGATGCGACCTGCCAACGCCTGGGCATCCGATTGCACAAGGTAGGCGTGGTTTGGCCGCTCGAAGCGCAAACCACCCGCGAATTCGCGACCGGCTTGCGCGAGATCCTGGTGGTCGAAGAAAAGCGCCAGGTCATCGAATACCAACTCAAGGAAGAGCTGTACAACTGGCGTGACGATGTACGCCCGAACATTTTGGGCAAGTTCGACGAAGCCGAGGGCGATGTGTCCGGGGGTGAATGGTCCATCCCCAACCCGACCGAGCGCACCTTGCTGCGCGCCAACGCCGATCTGACCCCGGCCCTGATCGCCCGCGCCATTGCCAAGCGCCTGAAAAAACTCGGCATCGACGCCGACACCACGGCGCGCATCGATGCGCACCTGGCCATCCTCGATGGCAAAGACCAGGCCATGAAAACGCTCACGCTGGGCGCTGCGGCCGAACGCCAGCCCTGGTTCTGCTCAGGCTGCCCGCACAACACCTCCACCAAAGTGCCTGAAGGCTCACGCGCCATGGCCGGCATCGGCTGCCACTTCATGAGCATCTGGATGGACCGCAGCACGGTGGGCTTCACGCAAATGGGCGGCGAAGGTGTGCCATGGTCAGGCCAACAACCCTTTAGCACCGACCAGCACATCTTTGCCAACATCGGTGACGGCACCTACTTCCACAGCGGCATCCTGGCTGTGCGCCAAAGCGTGGCCTCGGGCGTGAACATCACCTACAAGATTTTGTACAACGACGCCGTGGCCATGACCGGTGGCCAACAAGTGGGTGAACGGCCCGAAGGCCACAGCGTGGTGCAAATCGCCATGAGCATGAAGGCAGAGGGTGCGCAACGCATCGTGGTTGTGACCGACGAACCCGAAAAATACAATGGCGTGGCTTTGGCCGAAAGTGTGCGCGTGTTCCACCGCGACGAACTCGACCGCATCCAGCGTGAAATGCGCGAAATCAAAGGCACCACCGTCATCATTTACGACCAGACCTGCGCCACCGAAAAACGCCGCCGCCGCAAACGCGGGACCATGGTGGACCCTGCCGTGCGCGTGATGATCAACGAAGAGGTGTGCGAAGGCTGCGGCGACTGCGGCGTGCAATCGAACTGCCTGTCGGTCGAGCCGCTGGAAACCGAACTCGGCCGCAAACGCACCATCAACCAAAGCACCTGCAACAAAGACACCAGCTGCCTCAAAGGCTTTTGCCCCAGCTTTGTCACAGTGGAAGGCGGCACGTTCAAAAAGAAATCATCCTCCACCAGCACCACGATCAACCCCGCCAGCTTGGGCGCTTTGCCCGAACCCGTTTTGCCCACCATCATCGAGCCTTGGGGCATGGTGGTCGCCGGCGTGGGAGGCACCGGGGTCATCACCATTGGCCAACTGCTGGGCATGGCTGCACACATGGAAGGCAAAGGCATCGTCACGCAAGACTCGGCGGGGCTGGCCCAAAAAGGCGGCGCGACCTGGAGCCACATTCTGATCGCCAACACGCAAAACGAGATCCGCACCACCCGCGTGAGCATGGCGGCAGCCGACCTGATCATTGGCTGCGACCCGATTGTCAGCGCCTCCAAGGAAACCACCTTGCGCATGCGCGCAGGTCGCACGCATGTGGCGCTGAACAGCAACAGCACGCCTACCGCCGCGTTTGTGAAAAACGGCAACTGGCAAAACCCGGCTGAACAATGTGTCGCAGAAATCACGGCGCAAGTGGGCGTGGAAGGCGTTGGCGCTTTTGACGCCGATGCCCTGGCCAAACAACTCATGGGCGACACGATCTACGTCAACCCCATGATCCTGGGCTACGCCTGGCAAAAAGGCTGGGTGCCTTTGCACCGTGAATCGCTGGTGCGCGCCATCGAACTCAACGATGTGCAGGTCAAAAACAACCTGGCCGCTTTTGAATGGGGTCGGCATGCCGCCCAACACCTGCACCAACTGATGCAGCAGATCCAGCCCACACAGGTGATCCAATTCAAAAAACGCGACACGCTGGAGGAACTGTTAGCCAACCGCATGGGGCGTCTCACGGCTTACCAAAACGCTGCTTATGCCGAGCGTTATCAGGCTTTCATTCAGCGTGTTCAGCTCGCTGAAGCCCCTTTGGGTAAAAGCACGCTCACCGAAACCGTGGCACGCCATCTGTACAAATTGATGGCCTACAAAGACGAGTACGAAGTGGCCCGCCTGCACACGCAATCAGACTTTCTGGACCGCATTGCCAACAGCTTTGAAGGCGATTTCAAGGTGCATTACCACCTGGCGCCCCCACTATTGGCCAAGCACAACAACAAGGGCGAACTGGTCAAACAAAAGTACGGCCCCGCCATGCTGACCGCATTCAAAGTGCTGGCCCGACTCAAGGGCTTGCGTGGTACGGCATTCGATGTGTTTGGTCGCAGTGAAGAACGCCAGACCGAGCGCGCCTTGATTGGCGAATACATGCAGCACATTGACGATGTGCTGCTGAACTTGCGTGCAGACACGCACGCACACGCCGTAGAAGTGGCCAAGGTACCCGAAACCATCAAGGGCTTTGGTCACGTGAAAGAACGCAACGTTCGGGCAGCACGCTCGATGTGGGCCTCTTTGACCCACAAATAAAAGGCCCATCACCACGGGTCAGGGCCTTGAAGGTCCTGACCCGTGCTTTGTTTAAAACGCGATGCTTTTCAGCGGGAGTCTGGCAACTCGATTTTGACTTCCAGCACTTCAAGATTGTCCTGGCGCTCCAGGTTGACCTTGATGTCTTCCACATTGATCTTGATGTATTTGCTGATCACCGCCACGAGCTCGCGTTGCAAATCGGGCAAATAATCGGGCTCAGCGGCATTGCGACCGCTGCGTTCATGGGCCAGGATGATTTGCAAGCGTTCTTTGGCCACACTCGCAGTTTGCTTCTTTTCGCCCAAGAGGAAGGAAAGAAAAGACATGATTTACTTGCCTCCAAACAGACGTTTGAAAAAGCCAGCCTTTTCGGCCTCGATGAACCGCATTGGCTTGTCTTCACCCAGAAAACGATCGATCACGTCTTTGTAAGCTTCAGACACATCGCTGTTGGCCATGTGGATGGCCGGTGTGCCTTGGTTTGATGCTTGCAAAACGTTTTCGCTTTCAGGAATCACCCCCAGCAATTTGATGCGCAAAATGTCCTGAATATCCTGCAAGGACAACATCTGTCCCTCTTCCACGCGTTCAGGGTTGTAACGTGTGATCAGCAAGTGTTCCTTGATCGGCTCCAGTCCTTCAATGGCACGCTTGGTCTTGCTGCCCAACATGCCCAAAATGCGGTCCGAATCACGCACCGAAGACACCTCGGGATTGGTCACAACCAAAGCTTCATCGGCAAAATGCATGGCCATCAAAGCACCGGTTTCAATGCCCGCTGGTGAATCGCAGACGATGTAATCAAAACCCATGCCGCTGAGGTCACTCAAAACCTTTTCAACGCCTTTTTGTGTCAAGGCGTCCTTGTCGCGGGTTTGAGAGGCCGCCAGCACAAACAAGTTGTCGCACTGCTTGTCCTTGATCAAGGCCTGATTCAAGTTGGCTTCACCCTGGATCACATTGATCAGGTCATAAACGACACGGCGCTCACAACCCATGATCAAGTCCAGATTGCGCAAGCCCACATCGAAATCGATGACGGCTGTCTTGAAGCCTTTGAGCGCCAGACCGGCTGAAAAACTTGCGCTGGTCGTGGTTTTACCCACGCCGCCCTTGCCAGATGTCACAACGACGATTTTTGTCATGGGGAAACTTTCTTAGACAAAATAAAAAATCAAGATTTCAAAGCTGAAATCAGCAATTTGTCACCATCAGGGCCCGATTGCAGGCAAACCTGAGCAGCCTTACCCAAAACATCTTTGGGCAAGGCATTTTCACTGGTGCGGTAAACACCCGCAATGGAGATCAGTTCAGGCTCCATCACCTGGGCAAAAATGCGTGCTTCTGTGTTGCCGCGCGCGCCAGCAATGGCTTTGCCACGCAAAGTGGCATACACATGCACATGGCCATCGGCAATGACTTCTGCACCGGCATTGACCATGGCCAAAACCACAAGATCCCGTCCCTTGGCGTATACCTGTTGACCTGAACGCAGCGGTTTGTCGATGATCAAGGCACCCAAGGGCGCTTGAACGACAGGAGCGGGAGTCGAAGGCTCTGGTTTTGTTGGAGAAGGTTCAGCAAGGGCAACAGAACGCCTGATACGGGCATCAGAAGCATCCACCAAGCCCAGACCCTTGGCCAATGCCAAAAGCTCCGCATCGGCCCCTTTGATGGCCAATGGGATCAAGCTGTGTTGACGCAACACAGCCATCAAAGCCGCGAGGTCCAAACCTTGAGACGTTTCTTCTGTCGACAAGCTGCCCAAGTCGATGATCAAGGGATCCTGGTCAAAAAAACCAGGACTTTCAGCCAATTGTTGTGCCAGTGCTTTGGAGACCGTATCGATGTTGGTGGTTTTTAAAAGCAAAGCCACCAAAGACAGATCAGCACTTTTGATGTCGTAACAGTTGGAAAAAGAGTCTTCTGAAACGCTCGCCATGGTGCCATTGGGATGGGAAAGACGCAAATCTTAACAGTGAGAATGTTTTTTGTTATCTCTCTATAGTTTTATATCTTTAAATAGTCGTAGTAGATAAGCCATGTCAAGTTGTGTGGATAAGCTGATTTTTTTGAATTCCGACAAGCACTTGAAGCATTTGCAAGCATGTGCGCCCCCTTGCGTTCCTGCTGTCTTCAAAACATGAACAACTCTCGGTAACTGGATCAAGCTGTGGATAACTGGGTGGTTGCTCATTTTTTATCCACAGCTTTATCCTGAAAAAATTCATGCATCCAGCAGCCACTGGATGACGCCCTTGGCGACAAACCCCAACATGCCAAAAGCAAGCCCCAAAAAAATTACAAAAGTACCAAATTTGCCGGCTTTTGATTCCCAAGCCAATTGACCAATGATGAACAGCATGTAGAGCATGAAAGCTCCGACGCCGATCGTCAAACCAAACCAGGCAAATTGTTCTTCGCTGAATCCAAACATCACAGGTCTCCCCGTGGTGTCAAGCGTTCGGGCAAGTTCGACACATCCACCATGTGCCGGTAAGCGTGCCAGCTGCCATGACCGAGCATGGGCACGATCAAAATCAGTCCCAGAAACAGTGAAAAAAGCCCAAGCAAGGTGAACCCCATGATCAAAAAGGCCCAAAGCACCATGGGCAACGGGTGCGTCAATACGGTGTTCCAGCTGGTCAGCACCGCTTGCAAGATGCTGACCCGGCGGTCCAGCAAAAGCGGCATGGACACCACACAAGAGGCAAAGACCGGTGCGGCCATCACCCCACCCAGACCCAACCAGAGTTCAAACAGGAAATGGTCTTTGCTCAGGACCACATGCCGAACGAAATCCATGGGGCTGTGAATGGGAACCGGTGAAAACAAGGTGATCAAGGCAGACGAAGTCACGACCCAGCCGGTACCGGCCAGGGCCAAGAGCAAACCAAACCGGATCAAACTCCAATAACTGTCAGGTTCATGGCGCAAGCTCAATTGCCATTGGGTCCAGGTTTGAAGCAATAAACGAAAATTTACCGTTTCGCCTCGTTCAATCGCCCGACTCATGGCGTACAAGCTGGTCGCCAAAACAGGGGCGACGACCATGAAACCTGACAAAGCACCTGCCAAAAGCCAGAAACGGTCATGGGCGATCCAAGTGATGGCCATGCCCAACAAAGCCAGCACCAGGCCGTGCAGCATGCTGAGCAATGGTGCTTTGGCCAGGTCCTTGAAACCCAAGGCCAACCATTGCATGGGCTGGTCCAGTTCAATGGGCAATATGGGCGGTAAAAAACGCTTTGAAGGCGTTGACTTGGCCGGTGGCGTCGGAGAGGGTGTAAGTGAGTGCATCAAAACAGCTTAATCACTCACTTATTGACACATTTGACGCAAATCAAGTTTGAAAAGCAAAAGGCCAAAAAAAAACTGCCCACCGGGGCAGTTTTGGAAAAAAGTGGAATCGATTTCAATGTTGACCGTGGTGACCATGCTGTTTGTGTTGCATGCCAGAACCCATGCCTCGCATGTTCTTCATGGCCGCCATACTTTGGGCATCGAACACCTTTTTTTGCTCGGCATTCAACTGGGCATAAAAAGTTTTCGTGGCCTCACCATGTTTTTGCATGAGCGCATCGCGCTGCGTCCTCATGGCCTGCATTTGGTCAATGCGTTCAGGCGTTGTCATTTTTTCAAACATGGCTGTGTCAGAACGAGGCATGTGGTCAGACATTTGCATGGATTGTTCAAAAGTTTGCCACGCACTTTCCTGACTCGAATTCAAATTTAATTTGGATTTGAGTTCAGCCAAGTGTTTGGCATGCTGGTCCATGCGTTGTACGTGCATTTTTTGCATGTGGGCAGCGCGGGGCGACTCTGCCGGTGACACATTCTGTGCCGTGCTCAAGCCTGAAAAACCAGCCAACAAGCTGACTGCGATTAAGGTGATGCGAATCGATTTCATGGAAACATCCTTTCAGTGATGGTGTAGCTGAAGTCTGATCTGACCATGTGTCTGTTTTGCCCACTTCTCTGTAAAGATCCATGAAGTCTGGCGAAAGAAGCGAGAGATGAATTTTTTTGTAGGAGCCCACCCCGTGGGCGATGGGCGTGGTACACGACCGCAACAACAATGTTGCTTTGCAAATCATCACCCACAGGGTGGGCTCCTACAGGGCCAAAAAATCAGCTTACAACGCGATAGCCTTCATCGACAATCGCTTGCTGCAAAGCATCACGGGGTTGATTGGAGTCCACTTCAACTTTGTTGACGCTGCGGTCGATCACGATTTTGGCTTGCGGGTCCAGAGCCAACAAGGCTTTGGTAACGGCTTTTTCACAATGACCACAGGTCATGCCTTCCACGCTGAAAATTTGGTTCATGATGCATCCTTGAAGAGCTTGTTAGATTCACTGCAAAGCATATTCCCAAAATCAGGTTCAGACATGACACAGATCAATTCCGAGCACACCACTTATGACATCGGCATTGGTGGTATGACCTGCGCCTCTTGTGTGTCGCGTGTAGAAAAAGCACTGAAGAAAGTGCCAGGTGTCGAATCAGCAATGGTCAACTTGGCCACCGAAACCGCACGCATCGAAGTGACTTCTGCTGACACCACCGATGCCCGATTGCGCCGCGCGATTCGCGATGCGGGTTACGAGCCCCGCTCCTTGGAAGCTACCGAGGCCGACGCCAACACCAGTTCGCCGTGGGCCGGATTTGCGCCTGTGGCTTTTGGTTTGCTGCTGTCCGTGCCGTTGGTCTTGCCCATGTTGGGTGATCTGTGGGGCCAGCACTGGATGCTGCCCTCTTGGGTCCAGTTTGCATTGGCCACACCTGTACAGTTCATTTTGGGCGCCCGTTTTTACAAAGCCGGCTGGCACGCACTCAAGGCCTTCACGGGCAACATGGACTTGTTGGTCTCGCTCGGCACCACGGCGGGTTGGTTGTTGTCGGTTTGGCTGTGGCTCACAGCGCACGAAGGCCACGCACCGCACCTGTACTTTGAAGGCTCAGCCGTTGTCATCACCTTGGTTTTGCTGGGCAAGTGGCTCGAAGCCCGCGCCAAGCGCCAAACCACCGAAGCCATCCGCGCCCTGCATGCCCTTCGGCCGGACAAGGCGCATTGGATGGGTGAAGACGGCGAAGTCGATGTGCCGGTGGACGAAATTTTGACCGGGGATCTGATCGTGGTGCGGCCTGGCGAGCGTTTTCCGCTGGACGGCGAATTGCTTGAGGGCCAAACCCAGGTTGATGAATCCATGTTGACCGGAGAGCCACTACCGGTTTCCAAAACCGTGGGCACGCAACTCACGGGGGGCTCGATCAACGGCGACGGCAGCGTGCTGATGCGCGTGACGGCGGTGGGTCACGAAACGGTGCTCTCGCACATCATCCGCCTCGTGGAAGATGCGCAAGCGGCCAAAGCGCCCATTCAGCGCCTGGTCGACAAAGTCGCAGAGATTTTTGTGCCCGTGGTCTTGGTGGTGGCCTTTTTCACCTTGGCCGCGTGGTGGTTCATGGGGGCGAACTTTGAAACGGCCCTCATCCACGCGGTGGCCGTGTTGGTCATTGCTTGCCCCTGCGCGTTGGGCCTTGCCACACCAGTGGCCATCATGGCAGGCACTGGGGTGGCGGCGAAACACGGCATTTTGATCAAGGATGCGCAAGCGCTGGAAATGGCGCACCGTGTGCAAACTGTGGCCTTTGACAAGACGGGCACCCTGACGGTAGGACAGCCTCGCTTGACACATCAGGTGGCAGCGCCAGGGCATGACGACACAGCCGCCCTGGCTTGGGCTGCCAGCGTGCAAAGCGGCAGCGAACACCCCTTAGCCCGCGCAGTGGTCGGTGCAGCCAAAGCTCAGGGCTTGAACATGAGCACACCGACCGACCTGGCCGCTGTACCGGGGCGGGGCGTGCAGGCCAGTGTTGAGGATCGGCAGTTGCTACTGGGCAGCTTGCGCTGGCTGCAGCAAGAGGGCATGGATCCTTTGCTGTGGGCAGCCGATGTGCCAATGCTGCAAGCACAAGGGGCGACCTTGTCTGCATTGGCTGAACGCACTGCCAGTGGTGTGCAAGGACTTTTGCTCATGGCCTTTGGTGACGAACCCAAGCCAGGTGCGGCCGAGGCCTTGGTGGCCTTGCGTGCACGCGGTCTGAAGCTGGTCATGATCTCGGGTGACAACCAGGCCGCCGCCGAAGCCATGGCACGCCGTTTGGGTCTGCGCCCGGAAGATGGCGAAGTCCTGGCCGATGTGCTGCCAGGAGATAAAGCTGCACAGGTGCAAAAATTACGCGACGGTGGTCGCGTTGTCGCCATGGTGGGTGATGGCGTGAACGACGCGCCCGCACTGGCTGCCGCCGATGTGGGCATGGCCATGGGCAACGGCACCGATGTGGCCATGCATGCCGCGGGCATCACCCTGATGCGTGGTGATGTGGCCCTTGTGGGTGCGGCACTCGACATTTCGGCACGTACAGTAGCCAAGATTCGGCAAAACCTGTTTTGGGCGTTTGCCTACAACGTGGCGGGTATCCCGCTGGCGGCCTTGGGGTATCTGAATCCGGTGATTGCCGGTGGTGCCATGGCCCTCAGTTCGGTCAGCGTCATGGCCAATGCTTTGCTGCTCAAGCGCTGGAAGCCTGACCACTGAACGATCGGAATGCCGCAGTGCAAAGGGTCGTGAACTTTTGTCACCGCCATGCCCCTGCAAAGTCACGCATTCTTGACTTTCGTCATGGTGTGGTGGCTCACAAATTGAGAGACTGACATCCCATTCAAAAAGTGGTTTCTCAAAAGGTGGTTTCTCATGACAAATCCCAGCGCACTGCAAATCATTCGTGATGAACACGCGTCTTTGGCGGCCATGCTGCAGTCCATGCGCTTGATGGTCAAACGTGGTCCCGAAAAAGACCGACGCCAGTTTTTTGACGTGGTGCGTGCCATGTTGTTCTACATCGATGAGTTTCCGGAGCGTCTGCACCATCCCAAGGAATCCAACCTGCTTTTTCCCAAGGTCGTCAAAGCAGCCCCCAAGGTCATGGGCGCCATCGACAAACTCGAACGCGACCACATGTACAGCGAAAAAGCAGCACGCGATCTGCAACACCTCTTGTTGGCCTGGGAGCTGTTGGGACCCAAACGTCGTGCAGCATTTGAAGAGGCGTTTGACAAATACATCGACTTTTATCTGGAACACATGAACCTGGAAGAAACCGTGATCCTTCCTGAAGCACAGCGCTGCTTGAGCGCCGAAGACTGGCAAGTGCTGAACGAGGCTTTTGCAGAAAACGCCGATCCTTTGTCAGGCCATTACCCGCCCGGAAAAGACTACGAAAAACTCTTCAGTCTTATTGTGATGCGTGCGCCATCGCCTATCGGTTTGGGGTGAGTGCTTGGGAAAAACCTGTGTCCTGAAATGTCCGGTACAAGTCTGTGGGTAAAAAAAGCATAACTGCCTGTTTATCCACAGCTTGTGGGTTGGGTGCAAAGTTATTCATGTTTTGCAAGCAAAACCAAAGCGCAGTCACGCACACCTTGAAAAGTGGCGCAAGTACCGGTCAACATTGAAAAAAACAAGCTTGTCCACAAACGTGATCGATGCTTATCTACTACAACTATTTAAATATATAAAAAGATAGAAGACTGAGAAAAGACAAAAAGATCGTCCATCGCAGCTTCGAGAACAAGCGTTCGTTGGCTCACTGTTTGTAATCCGGACTCTCGCGTTCCAGCTTGCGCAACAGCGAAGGCCACACAAACGCCCCACCCAGCCCGCCGGTTTGCACGCGCATGGCAGTGGCCACCCCGTTCAGGATTTGCGGATCCACGGCCGTGAGGTCGGCTGCGCTGGACTGACCCGCCAATGCATCCACCTGAATGCGGCAGGTGTTTTCAAACGTGTACATCGACAAAAACGCGTCGGCAATCGTCTTGCCCACGGTCAACAGGCCGTGGTTGCGCAGCATCAGGTAATTGGCCTCGCCCAGGTCGGCTTGCAGACGCAGCTTTTCATCGTCACGAATGGCCACCCCTTCATAGCCATGGTAGGCCAGTGAGGACAGCACAAAAGTGCTTTGCTGGCTGATGGGCAGTACGCCATGCTTTTGTGCACTGACGGCCACCCCGGCCCGCGTGTGCGTGTGCAACACGCAACCGGCATCGGGCCGCGCCTCGTGCACGGCGCTGTGGATCACAAAACCCGCCGGGTTCACTGGAAACGGGCTGTCGTGCAGTTTGTTGCACTGCATGTCCACCTTGACCAGACTGGACGCGGTGATTTCGTCAAACATCAGGCCGTAGGGGTTGATCAAAAACTGGTGCTCATCACCCGCCACCGAGTGCGGCAGTTTGGCGCTGATGTGGGTGAACACCAGATCGCTCCAGCCATACAAAGCCACCAGGCGGTAACATGCGGCCAGATCGGTGCGCAACTGCCACTCGTCGGGGTGCACGCTGTCTTTGAGGGAAGGAATATCAAACGCCATGGCCCAAGCTCCAGATGAAAAATGCCAGCTTAAGCCATGGGCATTTGTGGGGGATGACGTTTTGGCGACTCAAATCAAGCGCAGGCCATTGCTTGCTGGCCAGCACCCACAGGATCCGGTGACGCTTTCGCGTTGAAATCAAACCACGCTGAGGCTACCCAGAATCGCCAGCAATTGGCTGGTGTTGATCAGGATGGCGGACTTGTGGATTTTGCGGAAGGCAGGAATGGCGTCGACATGGTCGGCCACGATCCGGGGTGCCAGCAAGTCCATCATGGGGATGAACTTGTTGCGCAGCAACAGCGTCAGGATGGCAATGGCGGCGGCGCCGATTGCAAAAGCGGGCCGCCCTGCCAGCGTGTAGCTGATGGTGGTGCCCACAGCGGCCAAAAACGCGATCCGGTAATAGGTGATGTAGAAAGAGCGTATGAACCGCGCATCCATCGGATTGTCGTGCTTGAGTGTCAGGAGCGGCACCGAGCCCAGTAAAAAGTAGGCAGTCACCGCCAGCAATGCGACGGTAAAAAACAAGGCGATGGTTTGGGGTTGAAGCAGCATGGTTTTGCAATGGTGTGGCGCACAGATGCTCGTACATCAGTCGGGGCTTGTCAATTCTTCCAGCCGCGCCAAATACACCCGCGCAAATTGCCCGCCATCGTCGTGCGGGCCGCACATGTCCCAGGAGGCTTGCAGTTGCCCGCACACCGCAGGTCGGCTCGGGTGGCCAAAGATTTTGCAGCGCAGGTCGGCATCCAGTTGCACGCAGGGCACACCCGCCGGTTTGCCATGGGGCATGCCGGGGATGGGCGACGAGATGGACGGCGCGGTGCAGCAAGCGGCGCAGCCGGGGCGACAGTTCAGACTCATTTGGGCCACAGCACCCACAGCTGCAAGGGCTGTTTCAGGCGGCCTGCCAACTCACCAGCGGCGGGCCCCGAACCGGCGTAATAGTCGGCCCGCACAGCGCCCACGATGGCGGTGCCTGTGTCTTGGGCCAGCACCAGGCGGTCGAGCGAAGTTTGTGGCCCTTGCGATCGCAGCCATACCGGCGTGCCATAAGGAATGCTGCCCCGGTCCACCGCGATGGAGCGCCCCGCGGTCAGGGGCACCCCTTGCGCACCTTTGGGTCCAGGGGGCGTGATGCCCTGCGGCAAGGCTTCTTCCTTGAAGAACACCACGCGCGGGTTTTGCCACAGCAGCTCGTTCACCCGTGAAGGGTTGCGGTCGATCCATTCCTTGATGCCGGGCCAGCTGGCATCGCGGATCAGGCCCTGGTCCAGCAGCCAGCGGCCAATGCTTTTGTAAGGCTGCTCGTTGGTGCCTGCAAAGGCCAGGCGCACCAGGCGCTGACGGCCATCGGGCTCGGTCAAGTTGATCAGGCCCGAGCCCTGAATGTGCAGCACCATGGCGTCTACCGGGTCGGCCAGGTACACCAATTCTTTGCCGCGCAACGCAGCGCGGGCGGCAGACAGGGTTTCCATTTCTTGCCGGGTGTACCAGGGTTTGCGCTGAGCCAGATTGGCAGGCGGTGCGTACAGCGGCACGGCAAAACCTTTGCGGGGCAGCCGCGAGGCGTCCAGTACGGGCTCGTAATAGCCTGTCAACAGGCCTTCGGCACGCTGCTCACCCGATTCGACACGGTAGGGCTGCAGGTTCTCGCGTATCCATCGGCGCTGCGTTTGCGTTGAAGCGTTGGACAGCCGTTGCACCTCGGAGCACAAGATCGCCCAGGCCTTGGTGGGCCGCTGGCAGCTTTGCAGCCAAGCGGGCCAGGCCTCGTGCACCGCGTCGGTCTCCAGCCCAGGCAAATGGCTCCAGTGCACCGGCACCCACCGGCTCTTGGCTTGCGTGATGGAGGGCGGCAGGGGGCTGCTGTCTTGCGGACTGACCATGACGGGTGCAGCGGGAGGGCTTTCGGCCACCGGTGCGAAGGAGCAGCCGCCCAGGCTGCCTACAATCGCGGCCAATGCCAAAGCGGCCCATGGCGGGTTGAATCGGTTGAACAGGAGTTGGCTCATGGGCCTGATTTTGCTGGAAGCCTTGTTGGCGGGACTTATTTTTGTGGTGATTGTCTGGTGGACCATGTTTTCCGGGCGCAAGAAAGGTGAATTGCCACAGCGCGAATCAGACAAGGAGTCAACGCCCCCGCCCCCAGCAAATCAGGCATCGCCTGCCCGCGCTGACACGCCGGCCCAGCCACCGAAGTGATGGGGCCCGGCTCAGTCCAGCAGCGACTGCGCGCCCTCAAAGCGCTGGGCGTAGTAGCGGTTGTTCAGGCTGTCCATGCGCACACCGGTGCGCGGGTTGGTGGCGTGAACAAAGCGGCCCTCGCCCACGTACACCCCCACATGCGAGTGGCGCGCGCCCAGGGTGTTGAAGAACACCAGATCCCCGGGCTGCAGCTGTTCACGCGCAATCGGGCGTGACTGGCGGCCCAGATCGGCGGCGCTGCCTTTGACAGGCAGGCCAGCGCCTTCCTTGTAGACATGCGCCACCAGGCCGGAGCAATCAAACCCGGTGGCAGGGCCGCGACCGCCCGAGGTGTAGCGTGTGTCCAGCAGCGACATGGCGACCAAGGCCAAATCGTTGCGTGCCGGGTTGTAGCTGGCCGCTGAGGATGCTTTGTTCTGCGAGGGGTTGGGGCTATGAATGGCACAGCCGGTCAGGGCGAGGGACACAGCCACCAACAGGCCCCAAGTGAACAGGGTCTGGCAAGGTGTGCCGGCTTGGGGCCAGCGGCTCGCGGCAGCCGTTTTCACATCAGTGACCTCAGCAAATTGGCCAGCTCGACGGCCGATTTGACGTCCATTTTTTCAAACACGCGGGCGCGGTGCACCTCGACCGTGCGCACGCTGATGTCCAGTTGGTCGGCAATCAGTTTGTTGGGCAGGCCTTCCACCACCAAGCGCATCACATCGCGCTCGCGCTCGGTCAGCTCGGCCATGCGCGATTGCAACAATTGCTGTTGCTGGTGAGTGGCCAGCCGCTCTTTGGACAAGCTCAGGGCTTGCTCCACCCGGTCTACCAGGGCGTTGTCGGAAAAAGGCTTTTCGCAAAAATCAAAGGCACCCCGTTTGACGGTGTCGACCGCTGTGGGCACATCGGCGTGACCGGTTAGAAAAATCACCGGCCAGGCCTGCGCCACACCCGTGGCCAACAATTGTTCAAACAAGGCCAGGCCGCTCATGCCCGGCATGCGCACGTCCAGCAAGATGCAACCCGCCACCGTGGGCAGTTGGGTGACGGGGTCGCTGGCATGCGCCAGATGCGTTTGCAGCATCTCCAGAAAAGTTTCGGCATTCTCAAAAGACTCGCTGAGCAAGCGCCGCGTGCGCAGCAGCCACGCCATGCCTTCGCGCACGCTGGCATCGTCGTCAACAATGAAAACGGTGGGCGTGTCGGTCAGTTGCATGGGTCGATCTTATCCAAAAGCAGGGTGCGCCAGGCCTCAGCCCAGCTTGGCCGTGGGGGCGGCGGCCACAGGGGTTTTGCCGGTGGTGGGCAAGGTGAAGCGGAACAGCGTGCCCTTGGGCTGCAGGGCCTCGAACTCCAGATGGCCGCCGTGTTGTTCGACCACGGTGCGGCACAAACTCAGGCCCAGGCCCATGCCTTCGGGCTTGGTGGTGAAAAAGGGATTGAACAACTGCTTGGCCACATCCTCGGCAATGCCCATGCCCACATCGGTGACGGAAAACTCCACCCAGCCCTGCTCTGCATTGGACGCCGCACGCCGTGCTTGCAGCACCAGTACACGCTCGCGGCATTCGGGCTGGTCCATGGCCTGCATGCCGTTGCGCGCCAGGTTCAGCAGCACCTGCTCCACCATGGTGCGGTCGCACAACACCATGGGCAATTTGGCTTCGATGCGCGTGTGCACCTTGACCTGCAGCTTGCGCGCTTGCAGGTTGACCAAGGGCGCAATGGCGTCCAGCAAGGCCTGAGGGCTCACGGCTTCGCGGGCCTGGTCGCGGCGTCGCACAAAATCGTGCACGCTGTTGATGACGCGGCCCGCCCGCTCGGCCTGCTCGGCTATTCGACGCAGCGCCATGTGCACATCGTCCAGCGTTTGTGGCTCGGCGCTGGGGTCTTTCAGCAAATTCAGCGAGCCGTTGGCGTAGCTGGCAATCGCGGCCAGTGGCTGGTTCAGTTCGTGGCTGAGCAAGGAGGCCATTTCGCCCACTGTGGCCAATCGGGCGGTGGCTTGCAAACGCTCCTGGCTGGCGCGCGAGAGCTCTTCGATTTGGCGCTGTTCGCTGATGTCGATCACCGCGCCCATCCAGCCAGTTTGCTGACCTTGCACGCTGATCAGCGGCGCTTCGATGATCAGCACCGGAAAGCGCGTGCCGTCCTGGCGCATGAACACCGACTCGAAACCTTCACGCGGCGGCACGTTGCCCGCCAGCCGGATGGCCTGGCGCTGTTTGTACTCGTCCACCATTTCGGGCGGCCAATAGGGCATGGGGGCATTGCGTCCGGTCAGCACCTCGGCATCCAGCCCCACCATTTGGCAAAAGGCCGGGTTCACGTAAGTGATGCGACCCTCCAGATCCCGCGCGCGCAGGCCTGTGACCAGCGAGTCTTCCATCGCTTTGCGAAAGGCCAGTGCATCGGCCAGATCGTCTTCTGCTTTCAAGCGTCGCCGTGAGTCCTTGGCCAGCAAAACCATCACCGTGACCAAGGCGATCGACATGCCCGTGACCAAGGCCGTCAGCACATTGGGAAACAGGTCGGGTTCGCCCCTGCGGCCGTCCATGCGCAAGACCAGGGTGTTGCCCGGCAAGTCCACCAGCTGCTGCGCCGTGAACACACGCAAACCGCGCCGCTGCGTGCCTGAAATCGCCAGCCGCGTGCCGTCGGGTTCGGTGAACGACAACTCGTTGCGGCGACCGAAGGTTTTGCCCAGCCGCTCGTGCAGCAATTCCTGCAGGCCGTAGGTGACCACGGTGAAGCCCATCAGCTCACCACCGTGCATGTAGGGCAGACACAGCTCCATGACCTCAAAGCCCAGCCCATCGGGCTGAGGCAAAAAGTACGAGCTGGAGTAGGCCGGGCCATTCAAGCGCCGAGCCCGCAAACACGATTGGAAAGTCTCGTTGAGCACCTCGTTGCGGGGGTTGCGCTCGAAAACCGGGCTGCGCAAAGGCGAGTCGGCAAAGCCGATCAGGTTCAAAGGCTTGTCACGCCATTCCACACGCAACCAGTCGCGGTTTTCGCGCAAAAGCGCCAGCATGTCTTGCTGCCATTGCGCCGCGTTGGGTTGGGCGGCCTGCACTCCCTGGAGCGCCTGGGCGTGGCGCGACAACTGGGTGCGTAACTCGCTCACGGCATCGGCGGTGTCGCGCTCCAACTCGGCTTGCACCTGGCTGGCTTCGTAGCGACCCGCCAACCAGACCAAAGTGACCAGCACCGCCAGCACCAGGGCGATCAGGGCGCTCCACAGCCACCGCCGCCCTGCACCGCCGGGCAGCCAATCGGCCATGGTGGTCCGCCAGCGTGCGACCTGGCTTTGCCAGTGCGGGTTCAAGAGCGGCATCCGGAGGATCTTCATGGCCTGCATTGTCGTGCAAGTGCACGGCCTGGCTGGCAGGCGCGACCGGCAGCAATTGGCCACGCGCTCAAGGTGGGGATGCGGGTGCGGGTGCTGCGCCAGGTGGCGGGGCGCGCGGGTCCACGCGGGTCACGCGCGGGTCGGCCCAGCTGCCATCGATCAGGAATTCCTGCGTTGAGGCGCGCGACAAGGGGTTTTGCAAAAACAGCTGGGCCAGAAAAGTCGTCAGCCCCACCATTGGGTTCAGGGCAATGCCGGCCAACAAAGAGGCCGTGCCCGCGTCCACCTCGGGCAAGATCACCACGCGCAGTTTTTGCGTTTCGCGGGCAATGTCGGCCGAGCCATCGAGTTGCACCAAGGCATTCACGCCCTTGATTTGCAGGTTGTGTGTGCTGGCCATGCCGTGCGCGATGCTGACCTCGCCGCGCACCGAGTCGAAGGCAAAGCCTTCCGAGAACACATCCCGAAAATCCAGCAGCAAGCGCCTGGGCAAAGCCTGCAGGCTCAACACGCCCAGCAGTTTGGCCGCGCCCGCATCGGCCTTCAAAAATTGCCCGCGACCCATGCGCACATCAAAGCGCCCGTCCATGCTGGGGTAGTGCAAGGACAGCGGCGAGCCTTGCCAGCTCACGTTGCCTTCGAGCTGGCCTGTGCCGCCACGCAAGGCATCGGGCGTGCCCAGCCGGGTGAGCAGATCACCGGCATTTTTCACATCCAGCACAAAGTTCATTTCGCTTTTGCGCAGAGTGCTGCTGCCGCGTGCCGCCAGCCAACGCCCGGTGCTGCGCAGGTTGCCTTCGGGCAGGGTGATGTTGAATTTTTTCAGCTGCCACTCGTTGCCAGCGGTGATGCTGCTGCGCCCGGGTTCGGTGTTGATGGCTTCGATCTCGACCCGGCCCAGTTTTTTGCCGCGCAATTCCAGTTCGTCGACCACGATGTCCAGCGCGGGCAGTTGCGCAGGCGGCGTTTCCAGCAAGGACTCGACCTCGCTGGCGGCAGAAGGCGGCAGGTTCAGGCGACTCAAGCGTGCAAACAACTGACCTTGTTGGGTGTTCGAAGACGGCTTGAACGTCAGATGCCCGCTCAGTTCCCGGGCGTCGACGTTGGCTTGCCACAGGTTGCCTTCGCGCGTGCCACCGGCCACCACCTGGTGCAAGGTTCGCCCTTGCGCGGTCAAGCTGTTGGCCTGCAGGCCCATGCGGGTGGGCAAGTAGCTTTGCCAGGCGGCCGCGCCTGCAGCTTGGCTGATCGGGCTTTGACCGCCGGTGGGCAGCAAGGCCAGCCAATCGTCCACCAGCAGTTGGTCAAAGGCCGCGCTGGCCGTGACGCCTGACTCGGGCAGCACCGGCACCTGTCCGGGCGCCACCCCCAGCGCCAGGCTGCCGCGCAAAACCCGGGCTTGCGCACCCGTCAGGTCGCGCACGTAGTGCACCGCAGCGACGCTGCCCAGCTTCACCTGAATCTGGTCTTGTCGCAGCGGGCTTTGGCCCGCGCTGCGGATCTGCATGGACAGCGGCAAGCTGGCGTCGGCGGTTTTGCCCAAAGGCGCGGGCAAGGCAATGGCCAGGCCTTCCAGCGTGCTTTGCACGGTCAATTCGGGCTGGCCTTGTCGCCAGCCCAGCTTGGCACTGTAAGGAGTGGTCCCGCTCAGGTAATGGGCCAGCCCGTCCAGAGGTTCGAAATCTTTGGCGGCGCGCAAGCCCTCGGCGCTGACCTGCCCTTGCACCTGCAGCATCAGGGAGGGATCTGCGCCGGGGCTGCTGGCGGTGCGCAGGCCGCCTTCGATCTGGATCGGCCCGCCCAACAGGCGCGCCTTGGCACCGCTCAGGGCAAAGCCCGACTCGCTGAATTGCAATTGGCCCTGCACTTTTTCAAGCCAGGGGGTGGCGGGGTTGATGCGCACATCGTTGCCGCCCAGTGTCACCGAGCCTTGCACCTGGCTGTTTTCCAGGGCCAGCAGTGGCAGCCCGAGTTTGAGTCGCCATTGCACCGGACCGTTGGCCTGGGTGTCGCGCAAAGCCCCGGACAGCATCGCGTCCAGGGGCGACTGCTGCACCACCGTCAACAGTTGTGCGGCATTGCCCTTGCCTTCCGTGCTGACTTGCAACAAGGGGTTGCGGCCCATCTCGGCGATCTCGGCCGTGCCGCCGCTGAGCAAGGGACCGGTTTTGGCATCGCCCAAGCGTGCAGAGGCCTCGGTCAGTTTCATGCCCAGGCGGTCAAAACTCAGTTGCCCCTGCAGGCCCCGAAGGCGTGGCCAGGCCAGGCTGTTCTTGGGCAGCAGGGCGGCAGGCACCATGTCAAATTCCACGTCCTTGAGTCGCCCGGAAAACAGCAACTCGCCGTCTTGCCGGCTGGCAAATGGCAGCTTGGCCAGATCGCCCTTGATCCGGACTTTGACGCCCGTGTAGCTGCCCTTGACCACCGCATCGCGCACGTAATGCCGAACTGACTCGGGCAGCACCACAGGCAAGTAGCGGTGCACCGATGCCGCGTCCGCTTGCTGGATCAGGCCTTGCAGGTCGAGCAGGCCCGGTCCCTGGCCGGTCGGGTTTTCACGCCACTGACCATGCCACTCCCCTTGCAGATCGGCATTGGCCAGCTTCAGCCGCCATTGCGGCACTTCCCACAGGGGCCCGTTGGGACCATTCTTTTTTTCCCATTGCGCAAAGGCCTGCAGGCTGCGCACAGGCACCTCGGGCAAGGCCAGCACGCCCGGCAAAAAGACCATGCCACCCGGTGCCATGCGCAGGTCGATTTGGCCGCCGGCTTGGGTCAGGTTGAGTTTGACGTCAGCGCCCTGCAGGCCAGGCCAGCTCAGGGTGTCGGGAGACGGCGCGCTGTGCCGCAGCAGCAAATTTTTCACCGAGAGCTGGGCTTCGTATTGTGTGGGCTGTTGCCAGTCGCCCTGCCAGCGCCATTGCAAAGCGTTCACCTGGCCTGCAATGCTTTGTTCTTGCAGGCGATCGTGCAGCGCCTTGGCCACCGGCATGCGCAACACCATTTCGCGCAGGGTCAGCAAATCCAGCTGGTCCGCCTGGATGCGGCCTTTGGCGGGCTGCTTGCCTTGGGGGTGGGTGTATTCAAGCGCCAGGTTGCCGCCGGGCCAGTCCAGACCCTGCGCATCAACAAAGGCCAGCTCGCGCGTGAAAAACTCGAAGCCCTTGGCATGCACTTTGCCGCCCAGACGGCCAGAAAACCGCTCGAACACCAGTGCCGGACGTTGTGGGGCAAGCTGCGCGTTCAGCCCGGTCAGGTTCACATCGACCACGCCACCGGTCCACCGGCCCTTGTCGATGTCGCTCCACAAACGCACCTGGCCCAGCCCTGCATCCAGGCGCACGCCTGAGGCCATGGCTTCGGGGATGTGGGGATGCAGCTGCGCCACGTCAACCTGCGGAAAATAGGCATAAGCCTGGCCCGACCAATCGGCCCACTGGCCCGCGTGTGTCGACAGCAGGCTGCGCCTGAAGCGGCCCATCAGCACAAACCGTTCGCCCCAGCCCTCGGGCGGTGTGGCATCCACGCGCAGGTCATGGTGTCTGGGCGAATTGCGCAGCACCAGATCCACTTGCTGCAGACCCAGCGTGATGACCTCAGGTGATGACAAGCTGTTCGCAGACGCGCCGTGGGCCGGTGCCGTTTCCCGGCTCCAGCGCAGGCGGCCGCCCCGGACGACCACTTCGCGTTGCGAAAACAACCAATCGGCCGCTGTCGAATTGCCCTGGTGCGCTTGCGGCCAATCCAGGCCTGCCACTTGCCAGCGGCCATCGGCGCTCAGCCGCACATCCAGCTCGGGCGCGTCCAGCACCAGCTGATCCAGCCGCAGCTGCAGCACCGAGCGCAAGCTGATGGCCACCACCACCCGGGGCAGGCTCAGGGCGGTGCGGCCCTGACTGTCCAGCAAGGCGATGTCGCGCAGCTCGAAAGAAGGCACCCATCCGGTGGACTGGGCCGAAAGACCGCCAATGCGCACCGGAACCCCAAGCGATTGCCGGGCCAAGCTCTCCAGTGCGGGACGGAAGTCGGCGATTCGCGGCACAATCCAAAAATGCAGTGCGGCCCAGGCCATGCCCAGCAGCAAGCCCGCCACCAGCAAAGCCCAGCTGATGACCCGCACGCCACCCGCCAGCCAGCGATGGAGCCGGGAGCTCAGGGGTGAAGAGTCGGGCAAAGTCGGCACAAAATGTTTGAATCAGAAAGTTAGCAGGAATTATGACCCGCAGCCAGCCATTGAATGAGGCTTTGCCCACAAATGCAGCCAGCACGGCGGATTTGGCTTTGCATTCACGTTTTGTGCAGCGGTTACACCGCCGCTATGCCGATGTTTTGCCCTTGCTGGCCTCCGGCGCATCCACCCGCGACACCCTGAATGCGGCATTCCAGGCCTTGCGAGCCACCGGCCTGGACACGAGCGCCGCCTTGCGCGTGTTGCGTCAGCTGACCTTGGAGCGTTTGGCCCAGCTCGACTGCGTTGGGCGCAATTCGCTGGAGGTGGTCACCCACGGCATGACCTGGTTGGCCGAAGTCACGCTCGACATCGCCTGGCAGCAAGTCATGGCCGATCTGGACGCCCTGCACGGCGCGCCCATCAAACCCGATGGTCAGCGCGCCGAGATGTGGATTGTGGGCATGGGCAAGCTCGGTGCCCGCGAGCTGAACGTGTCGAGTGACATCGACCTGATTTATGTGTACGACCAGGACGGCGAAACCCAGGGCAACAGCGAAGGCCGAAACAAGGTCTCGTGTCAGGAATACTTCACCCGCGCCGTCAAGCGCATGTACGCGCTGATTGGCGACACCACCGACCACGGCTTTGTCTTTCGCGTTGACCTGGCCTTGCGCCCCAATGGCAACTCGGGACCCAGCGTGGTCTCGCTCGACGCGCTGGAAGAATACTTGCTGGTGCAAGGCCGCGAATGGGAGCGCTTTGCCTGGATGAAAAGCCGTGTGGTAGCGCCCCGCAGCGCCGTGGTCAGTGGCTCGGCCCAAGCGCTGCGCGCCGTGGTGTTGCCTTTTGTGTTTCGACGTTACCTCGACTACAACGTGTTCGAGTCCCTGCGCACGCTGCACCAACAAATCCGCGACCATGCGGCCAAACGCAGCGCGGGCCACCCCGAACGCGCCAACGATGTGAAGCTGTCGCGCGGCGGCATTCGCGAGATCGAATTCACCGTGCAACTGCTGCAGGTGGTGCGCGGCGGGCAGTTCCCCGAGTTGCGCACCCGCCCCACGCTGGACGCGCTGCAGCGCGTGGCCAAAGCCGGACTCATGCCCCAGGCCACGGCCGATGCCCTGAGCGCGGCTTATGTGTTTTTGCGCCAGGTCGAGCACCGCATTCAGTACCTGGACGACCAGCAAACCCATGTGCTGCCCACACGCGACGATGACCTGGCCTGGATCGCCCAAACGCTGGGCCACGCCAACACCTGCAGCTTTTTGAGCGCGCTGGACGCGCACCGCGAAGTGGTGGCGCAAGAATTCGACATCCTGCTGGGTGGCGACCGTGAATGCAAAGGCTGCAACGGCAAGAACGGCAAAAACAACCGCGAGCATGCCGAGCTGGACGCGGTGCTGTCGGACTTTAGCGGCCCGGTGCGAGAGCGCCTGGCACAGTGGACCGACAATCCGCGCGTGCAGTCCCTGCGCGACGATGCGCGGGGCCGCTTGATGCGCTTGCTGCAGCGCACCGCCCAGTGGCTGACCGATGGTCGCGTCAGCGAAGTCGCCGTGCTGCGCATGGCCGATTGGATCGAGCCCCTGCTGCGCCGCGAAAGCTACCTGGCCCTCATGCTCGAGCGCCCTTCGGTGCACGAGCGTTTGTTGCGGCTGCTGGGTGCCGCCAAATGGCCCGCCCGCTACCTGCTGCAACACCCCGGCGTGATCGATGAGCTGGCTGGCGGTAACTTGTTTGACAGCCGTTTTGATGCCGCCGAATTTGAAGGCGAATTGCAAGCACGCCTCGTGGCCCTGCAACGCACTGGCGAAGACGACGAAGAAAGCCTGATGAACCTGCTGCGCCGCGCCCACCACGCCGAGCAGTTCCGCACGCTGGCGCGCGATGTGGAGGGTGTGCTCACCGTCGAACAAGTGGCCGACGACCTCAGCGCCCTGGCCGATGCCGTGCTGCGCGTGACCGCCCGCTGGTGCTGGAGCCGCCTTAAAAACCACCACCGCCAAGACCCCGCCATCGCCATCATTGGCTACGGCAAACTGGGTGGCAAAGAGCTGGGCTACGGCAGCGACCTGGACATCGTGTTTGTGTACGACGACGAAGATGAACGCGCCCAGGAAATCTACGCCGCCTACGTGCGAAAAATGATCAACTGGATGACGGTGAAAACCGCCGACGGCGATCTCTACGAGATCGACACCGCGCTGCGCCCCAACGGCAACTCGGGCTTGCTCGTCACCCGTTTTGAGGCCTACGCCGACTACCAACAGCAACGTGGCAGCAACACCGCATGGACCTGGGAACACCAGGCCATGACCCGCGCCCGCTTTGTCATGGGCTTACCCAGCCTGGCACCCCGCTTTGACGCCGTGCGACACGCCGTCATCAGCGCCCCGCGTGATGCGGCCAGCCTGAAAGCCGAAATTGTGGCCATGCGCGAACGCGTGCGGCAGGGCCATGCGGTCAAGGCCGACCACTTTGATGTGAAACACAGCCCCGGCGGCATGGTGGACGCCGAGTTTGCTGTGCAATATTTGGTGCTGCTGCACACCGCCGCCCACCCCGAGTTGGCTGACAACGTGGGCAATATTGCGCTGTTGATCCGTGCTGAAGCGGCGGGCTTGCTGCCCATGGGCATGGGCCAAGCGGCAGCCAACGCTTACCGTGAAATGCGCCGGCTGCAACATCGGGCCCGCCTCAACGAAGAACCCACCCAAGTGGCCCCCAGCACACTCACCACCGAACGCACCGCCATCTTGGCCCTGTGGCAAAAAGTCATGGGCTAAAGCCAGCCCCTGTAGGTTGGCGGCTTCAGCCCCGACGCGAGCCTTCGTTAACCACTCATGTCGGGGCTGAAGCCGCCGACCTACGGACACCGACAATGGGCCTTTGCCTGGCCATGGCGTCAGAACTTGTATTCGGCTTTGAGCTTGAGGGTGCGGCCGTGGTAGTTGGCGTAGCGGGTGTCTGCGCCCAAGAAATACGAGGATTGGACCATCATCAAGGGGGGGTAACGATGGGTCACGTTCTGGACGTTGGCCACCAGCGTCCATGCCTTGTCAGGTTGCCACCGCCCGCCCACGTCGAGTGTCCAGAAGCCAGGCACGCGGTTCTCCATGACCGTTTCGGGGCCACCGAGGAAAGCATAGGTCGACATGGTGTTGGCAAATCCTGAGCGGTAATGAAGTGCTGTCATCACATGCCATTGCGCGCGTTCCAGGCTGGCGCTGAGTGTCAACTGGTGACGTGGTGTGACGCTTTGGGTGTTGCTGGCGTAGCGTCCGAGTTCAGATTCAAAAATGCTTCCTTCACTGACTTGCTTGCGTGCCATCAAATTCCAGGTGCCGCGCAGCGCCAAGCGGATGCGTCCGAAATCTGTGGGGTTTCGCCATTGAGCATCGTAGTCCACGCCTTGTCGCTCAGAGTGCCCCAGGTTGGCGTTGATCATGTTGATGTAGTTCTCGCCGTTCTCGGATGAAATGTACCCTTGACGCAATGTCGGTGATTCCAAGACTTGGGGTGCGCTGTAAGTGCCAAAAGTGTTGCGAATATTCAGTTGCCACAAGTCTGCGCCCAGGCTCCAGCGAGGCGAGGGGTCCCAGCGCATTCCCAGCGTGGCATGCGTGGATTGTTCTGGTTTGAGTTCAGGGTTGCCGATATTTCGTGTCAGGAAATACACGTCGCCGTTTGATTCACTCCCCAAAACCGTGCTGACGGGTTGCATTTGCGCCAGAGTGGGCGCCCTGAAGCCTGTGCCCACAGAGCTGCGGACCATGAACCCGGACTGTGGGCGCCAGCGCCATCCGACTTTGCCGGTGTGCACACCGCCAAAGTCGGAGTATTGGTCGTGTCGCAGCGCGAGGGTCACGTCCTGACTTTCATTCAGGGGGGCTTGCAATTCGGCATGGGCGGCCCAGTTGCTTCGCTTGCCGGAAAATGCAGGTCGGGTGGTGGGATAGTTGGGGGCGCTGTAATCCACCGATTCATTGCGCCAGTTCCAGCCCAGACCCAATGCAATCGGCCCATCGTCCGTGCTGCCGATTTCTTTGGATGCCAGCGCATCGATGGCGGTCAAGCGCGTCATGCCATCGTCCATCAGCTTTTCGGTGGGCCGTTTGACGGCGGCGTATTTGGCGAGCAACTCCGGTGAAAAGTGGTCTGCGGACTGTGCAAGATCTGCGGGCGAGAGTTCCACCGAGCCGAAGGCCGACATGCTGGTGGGGAGGCCATCGGTGTAGGCCCGAACGACACGGTGTTGACCCATGGATGCACTGGTGCGGATATCCCAGCCATCCATGCTGCCTTTGAGACCCGCAACCACCTGGTGATTGCTGTTGCTGTAACGCTGCCGTACAGGCCCCAGGGGCGAGGTATCGATCAAGGCTTCGGTGTCATTGCCCAAATCATGGGCATACCCTATAGCGTCCAGCGGTATGCTGCGCAGGGTCTGGCGTCCCGCAATGATTTGCCCGAAACCTCGCCAGTCAGAGCCGATGTTGACCTCGCCATCGATGAACAGCAATTGTTTTTCGATGCCCGGGTACAGGGTCATTCCTGACTGCGTGTTGCGGAAACAACCGGTGTTGCCTGAATCGTCGGTTGATTGGTACCAGTTGCTCGGACAACGGCCTGTGTTTTGCAGAACAGGGTGGCTGGTGGTACCGGTTTCATAGTCGTAGATGTTGGAGGGCCAACCGTACGTTGAGAAGTTGTTGTATGTGGCGGACCACAGGGTTTGGCCGTTCGAGTGGATTGGCAGCGCACCGTTGCGGGCATTTGCCACATCGCCGGCCAACAAAGCCTTTTGCTTTTCTGCGGAAAAATGCACCTGAAGCCTGTAGCCTCTGTTGTCCATCCGTCCAGTGCCCCATGACAGGCCCATCATGTGCCCTTGAGCGTGTCCACCTGCAGGCCGCATGTATTCCGCACTCACACCCAGTCCATGGCTTGATGCTTTGGTGATGATGTTGACCACCCCTGCGACCGCGTCCGAGCCATACCTGCTGGAAGCGCCATCTGTCAGGACGTCAATCCGCTCGATGGCGGACACGGGTACCAGGTTCAGATCCACCATCGAACGGTCGAAGATGATGGTTTGGCTGCCGTAAGACGGAAGCCGCCGCCCATTGAGCAAGACCAAGGTGCCTGACGTGTTGCCGTGAATGGCCGCGGTTTCAGGGCCGCCAACAGGGGTGCCGGTCATGCTGCCCAGCTCCTGAAAGTTGAACATGCTGGGCAACTTCTGAAGCAATTGCGGCAAATTGCTTGCCCCGCTGCGCTCGATTTCTTGGCGTGAGATCACTTGTACCGGCAGGGCTTCTTTGGCTTCGCGGGCAATGATCGAAGAGCCTGTGATCTCTACTTTTTCAAATTGCCTGTATTCAAGAGGAGAGTCAACCACCTGTACGGGTGGATAGGTTGTGTTGTTGGACGTTTGTGCATGCACAGTTGGGCTCAGCATCAGCACTGAGAGCCAAAAATAGGGTGAAAAAATCAGCGTCGGATAAGCCATGTTGATGCTCCTGCCTGAACAGAGGTGATCTAATTAGTTTTGGTTTAATGGTGATTTATTTGCGTATAAAAGTATTATTAACCAAGCGCTTCAAGAACGGTGGTGTAAGGGTTTAGAAGGACTAATGGGTGTTTTCAGCCCTGACATCAAGCTGGGCCAGTCCAGCCTTCAAGCATCCGGGTCAACCGGTTGTGCCCACATTGTGTGCATCCAGCGTCAAGGGTGGGGCATCTGTATTTTTTGAGCAACAAACATATGATTTGAAGAAATAATTGATAATAAGTATTTAATATTGACCTTGCGCAAACAAATCCTTGCTGAACCGTCGCAGGGAGATCGTCATGAAAGCACACCCCCAACGAGGACTTCGCCCCGCACGATGGCTCATCGTCCTGTGTGGTTTTTTCCCGTGGGCACATGCTTTCGCCCAGACTGGCGAACAGCCGGGCAAGGTTTATCCGCCTGTGCAGGTTGTGGACACACCGCTCGAATACCGCCAGTTTGAAAAGGTGGAGATCACAGGCTCGTCCATCATTCGCAAAGAGCAAACCTTGACGCTGCCCGTTCAGGTCATCACACGCGACGATATTCGGCGATCCGGCAGCAGCCATATCGCCGACGTTTTGCACAGCTTGCCCATCATGTCGATGGTGGTGAACAGCGCGGCCATGAACACCACCATTGGGGGGTACACCACGGCATCGTTGCGCAGTTTGCCTGCGGGGACCTTGTTGCTGCTCAATGGCAAACGGCTGGCCACTTATGGACGGCAGAGCGTGCTGGATGTGGAACGACCCAGTGTCGACATCAACACCGTTCCTTTGTCGATCGTCGAGAAAATCGAAATTTTGTCCGACGGGGCCTCTTCCTTGTATGGCTCGGACGCGATTGCCGGGGTCATCAACATCATCACGCGCAGAGAGTTCAATGGCGTGGAGATCATGGTTGAAAAAAGTGCAAGCGCTCAGGGGGGTGGACCGGGTGAGCAAGTGACCTTGAACGCCGGGACAGGACATTTGAACAAAGATGGTTTCAGCCTGCGCCTGACGGCAGAGCTCCAACACCGCGCAGCCTTGGATGCGGTGGATCGCCCGCAATATGCCCAAGGCCGCTACCTGGTGGAACGAGATGGCGAAACGTACGCCATAGATGGCGCACGTTTGACTTCTTACAACAGCCCCGGCGTCTTTTCCATTGCGGCCAATGCAGCCACCGGGCAGGTCAGAAAAGTCTACAGTGTGCTCAACCAAAATGGGGCGTGTCCAGACCGCTACATGCCCATGGTGGGGCAAGCATCTTGCCTTTACAACGGGTATTCAGGCTTGAGCATTTACCCGCAGCAAGACAGCAGAATAATTTTATTGACCGGTGAAAAATGGTTGCCCAATGGCGCAACCGCCTATGCCGAAATCTTGCATTCAAACTTGAAAGACGGTGATTTTGCGAATCTACGCTGGCCCCAGCTGCTCTATTCTTTGGGCGCCAGTCCAACGTCGGTGGGTTATCAAGAGGCGGTCAATGCCGGGCTGGACCCTTCAAAAACCAGGTTCAATTGGTCGCCCAGTTTGTTGGAGGGTTTGAGGAGCGCGTACGAACAGAGCAATTGGCGTGTGACTTCAGGCGTCAAAGGCGAATGGGGTGGTTGGGATTACGACGCCCATGTTTACAAAGCCCAGGCGAAGGTCAAACGCTACCTGGAAATGGCTGATTTTGCGAGCTTGGGTTGGGTCACTGGCAAGGTGTTGACAGACCCCAACATGCTCAAACAGCTCTCGGCAGACAACCCCTTGACGGCCACCCTCAATGGCTTGCGCAATGATTGGGACCTTTGGGACACAGGCATCACCCAAACGACCACGGGCAATGTCAGGGCATCGCGACCGTTGATGGAAATCGATGGCAAAGATGCGATGTTGGGCGTGGGCCTGGAGTGGCGACGAGAGTCGACCGATTATCAATATGTTTCAAATGCGAAGTCGCAACCGAGTTTCCAGGCCAGTCGGGACATTCAGGCCGGGTTCCTGGAATTCGAGGTGCCTGTGACACCGCAGTGGGACGTGACCGCATCGACCCGAAGAGATCGCTACAGCGATTTTGGAAGCACTCAAAACAGCAAGATCGCTTCACGTTTTGATTTTGAAAATGGCTGGTCTGCAAGGGGATCATGGGGAACAGGCTTCAGAGCACCTTTGTTGGCACAAACACACAATTTGGAAAACCTGCATTTGGTGGCTCAGACAACCTATTTCAATGAATGCAGTGCCGACATGAAGGCGGTTGCCGCCACGGTGGTCGGCTCCAACGGCAGTCCAGCCCAATGCGTGGAAAGGGCCAACATCGCCATTTATGGCAGCGGCAACCCCAAGCTGAAACCCGAACTGTCTGTGCAAAAATCCTTCGGATTGGCCTACCGCCCGACACGCAACTTCTCCATCACGGCAGACTGGTGGGCCATCAACATGAGCGAAGTGATCTCGACCCTGTCAGACAGGGCGATTTATGACAATCCACTTCAATATGCGGCGTTTTACACAACGCAACCGAACGGGACATTGGCGATCAAGCGGTCCAATTACAACATGGGCAAACGCGAAAAATCAGGGCTTGATTTTGACGTTCGCTGGCGCGCTCCAACAGATTTCGGGCAGTGGAATTTCTGGGTTCAAGGCACTTACAACCTCAAGTCAAAAGATCAAAATGCACCGGGTGAGGCATTCATATCGGACTTGGCGAAATACAACCCCATCACCGACAGCATCACACCACGCCTGCGGACGCGATGGATTGCGGGCTTGACCACGGCGACATGGAGTTTGCACGGTGTGCTCCATCACACCTCGGGGTATGCCGATCAAAACCAAACGGGCGTCAACATGGCAACGGGCCAAAGTGTCTTGCTGAGCGGGTTCAATGTCCCGGCATTCACAACGCTCGATGTCAACGCCGCTTACCAGCTGAGCCCTGCCATTGCCTTGCGCGCCACCATCGGCAACCTCCTCAACAGGCAAGCGCCGCAAGCTTTTACAGCCACCGCCGGTCAAGTTTTTGGGTTCAACACGCGAGACCACAACCTGTGGGGTCGAACTTTTGGCGTGGCTTTGACAGCAAAGTTCTGATTCAGGCGACAGGCATGGGCCCATGCATGCCCTGCCGTGTGCATGCAGCAAGCAAACGGCAGGGCATCACCTCCGTCCAAATGCTTCAAACATCTTTGTGCACCACCTCTCCAGACCAAATTGTCAAAATAGAGAAATCTTTTTTGCTATGCTGGATAGGTTAAAAATACTTAATAGCACAATAAAGACGGTTTGAAGCATGAATGCACGCATGAATAAATGGGCCGGACATCCGCAGCTGAACGCACGCTTGGGCCTGGCGCGCCTGGCGCTTGTCCTGTTGGGGGTGTGTTCAAGCCTGACCGCGTGGGCGCAGACCCGCGCGGAATCGGACCCCGTGGAGATCACGGGTTCGGCCATCGTGAGCAAGGGACCCGCGTCCGTTTTGCCGTTGCAGGTGTTCACGCGCGATGAATTGAAAATGCGCGGCCATGCCCGTCTGACCGATGTCGTGCAAAGCCTGGCCAGCGTGTTCAATGGCGTGGATGCATCACAGGCAGGCACCAGCCTGGGCGGCCTGACCAGTGCCGCATTGCATGGCATGCCCGCTGGTACCCTGGTGCTGCTCAACGGCAAGCGCCTGGCCCCGCATGCGCTGCAAAGCATGACGGCTACGGCACCCAACAGCGTCGATTTGGGCATGTTGCCCTTGTCAGCGGTAGAGCGCATCGAGGTGCTGGGCCATGGGGCTTCGTCGCTTTATGGGGCAGACGCGATGGCCGGGGTGATCAACATCATCACCCGGGCGCAAGGCAAGGGCGTGGAAGTGTCAGTGGACCACATTCAGCCCAAAGGCGGCGCAGGACAGGGTTGGGTCACCAGCCTGAATTGGGCGCGTGGTTTGTTGCGCCGTGATGGCTACAGCCTGCGCCTGTCGGCCGAAGCCGACAAGTTCGATGCCCTGGCGGGCAAGGACCGGATGAATGCCGCTCAGGCACGCATTGAGCTGAGTCACGCGGGCGCGAATTACCAGGTGGACAGTCCCAAGCTGTCGGCCTTCAGCTCGCCCGTGCTGATGTATTCACCCACCGGTCAGCAAAAAATGTACTCACCGCTGTACGCCAATGGCGCGTGCGTTGGCAACGCTTTCAAATACGAGGGGTTTGAAGGCGGTTGCAAGACCAATTATTTGCCCACCTATGACATTTACCCTGAAAGCCAGAGCCAAAAGTTGCACGCCATGGGTGAATTTGTGCTGCCCAATGCGGCCACGGTTTACACCGAGTGGTTGGTGAGCCAGCAAACCCTGCAAATGGCCTCCAGGGATTGGTCGGGCGTCAGTGGAAAAATCGCCGACACGATCGGCTCACCGGGCTATCTTGAAGCGGTGCTCAATGGCCTGAATGCGGAAGAAACCTACACGTATTGGCGTCCTGACTTGCCCGCGCTGCGGCAAAAATTCAACAAGACACTGATGCGCGCGGCATTGGGCCTGAAAGGCGAATTCAAAGGGTGGAACTACCACGCCAGTCTGTTTCAAACCCAGTCCAAAGCCACGCAGTCTGACGAAAAAGACAACTTGGCAAGCCTGGGCATCAACGATTTGCACACCAGTTTGCCCAATGCGCTCATGCTGAAAAACCTGGATGCGCAAAACCCGCTGACCGCCCAGTTGTTGGGCACACGTTCCTGGTTGCAAGAGGCCACGGGCAGCACAACGCTCAGCGCCGCAGAGCTGCGCGCATCGCGTTCCTTGTACGAGATCGGTGCGAAACAGGTTCTGCTGGCTTGGGGCATCGAAGGTCGTCAGGAAAAAGCAGGCACACAACACAGCGACACCAGCGGCCAGCCGAGCTTTAACGGGCAGCGCAGCATCATGGCCGCCTACAGCGAGTTGCAGGTGCCCATTCGGCGCGATCTGGATGTGCTGGCATCGTTGCGCCTGGATCAATACAGCGATGTGGGTGCCGCTGCCAGCGGCAAGCTGGCGGCTCGCTGGGCCATCAACAGGCGCTGGGCCATGCGGGGTTCGGCAGGCACAGGATTTGCCGCGCCCACCCTGGCACAGGTGCAACAACTGGACCGCCAATTCCTGCAAGGCACGGTTCAACTCGCAGAATGTTCAGACGCCCTGAATGCTGTGGCTGCGGGGTTAAAAGCTGCGGACGGTTACAGCGTGGCTTGCCGCAGCAGCAACCCGGTGAGCGTGCTGGTCAGTGGCAACCCCGATTTGCGCCATCAAAAAACAAAACAAGCCACATGGGGTTTGACCTTCACGCCAAGACGAAACGTGACCATGTCCGCCGATTACTGGCGTGTGCAGGTGCAAGACACATTGCAGTTTGAAAGCGTGGCGGCTGTTCTGGCCGACCCCTTGCGTCATGCTTCGGCCATCGTGGTCAATCCTGCGCTGGTCAGTACCGAAGCGGGCGCAGGCCAAGCGCATGACATTGCGTTGCTGCTGAAAATGAAAAACCAGGGCCAGACTGTCAAAGAGGGCATCGACATTCAGGCCCGGTACCGCGAACCGGGTCAGGGGGGCCGCTGGCTCATGGGCATGCAGGCGACGATCATGCTCAAATCGAAAAACCGCATCAGCCACGACACGGCCTGGGTGTCTGACCTGGGGGCTTACTCTGCAGTCAGCGAAGTCGTGACACCGCGCTGGCGCAGCCAGTGGATGCTGGGTTACGAGCAAGCCAAAATGCAATGGCAACTCAACATCAACCACACCAGCGGCCATGTCGACAAAGAGGTGCAAGCATTCAACACGGTCACAGCTCAAAGCGAGACCGTGAGCGGGCGTTCGGTTCAGGGCTTTCTCACCGCCGATTTGATGGCCACGTACCAAGCCTCACGCCGAACACACATTCGAATGGGCGTCACCAACATCGCCGACAGCAAGCCGCCGCTGTCCTTTTACGCCCTGAGCAACGCGGTGTGGGGCGTCAACAGCCAGGACGGTCAGTTGTGGGGCAGAACCTTCAGGCTTGGCGCGACGGTTCGGTTTTAAGTCTGGCGAGCCCTCGCCGACCCACTCACCCAAGGCCTGCGGGCCATCCACGGTTGTATTGGGGTGCGTGCTGTTCAGCGCCTGATGCCTTGCCCTGGCCACAGATGAAAAAAACAAAGCCCCACAGCCCGCCAAGCCCAGCATGACCATCAGCTGGGCCGAGGCCAATGGTCTGAAGATCACCGAGGTATGCGCTTAACTTCGTTGCCGTAGGAGCCCACCCTGTGGGCGATGGGCGTGGAACACGCCCTCAACTTCAATATCACGCAAGCGATCGACCCACAAAACGACCTCGGTGTTCCAGGGCATGAAGGCGCCAAAAGGGTCTGGGCCAAACGAACCTTCGCTGGTCGTGCCCACAGACGTGCCGGTCAGCGCCATGCCAATAGCGGCCTTTTTTTCTGGCCGCATCCAGTTGCGATCCGGAAGGCAACGTGGCGACCTTGATAAAAGTGGGGCTGTGCTTCGCTCATGCCAGCACCGACTGCGCCACCGCCAGATAAGCCGGGATGCCCAGCACGATGTTTAGCGGAAAGGTCAGGCCCAGGCTCAAGCCGAAATAAAGCGCAGGCTTGGCTTCGGGCAATGCGGTGCGCAGCACGGCGGGCACCGCAATGTAGGACGCGCTGGCAGCCAGCACCATGAACAAGGCGCCATCGCCTGCGCTCAGTTTCAAGACGACCGCCACACCCAGTGCCAAAGTGGCGTGCACGATGGGCCCGAACACGGCATAGGCGATCAGCACAGGCGACTGGCCTTTGACCTGCGGCAGGTTGCGCGCCGCCATCAAGCCCATGTCGAGCAAAAAGAAGGCCAGCATGCCCTTGAAGAGGTCCACCGAGAAGGGTGCCATCGCGGCTTTGCCGGCCTCGCCCGTGACCAAACCGATCACCATGGCGCCTAACAGCAGCAACTGTGCGCCATCGGTGAAAGACTCGTGCAGGATCTTGCCCACCGACGCACCTGCGGGTGCACCAGGTGCGCCCAATGCGGCCACGCCGCCCGCTTGCACCGTCACAACCGTGGCTGTCTTTTGCCGCAGCGAATTGGCCAACACCACCGCCAGGATGATGGCGGGGGATTCCATCAAGGCCATGGCAGCAGCCATGTGCCCGCCGTAAGGCACGCCCTGGTTTTCCAGCGTCTGTACTGCCGTGACAAAGGTCACCGCGCTCACCGAGCCATAAGTGGCCGCCACAGCGGCCGCATCGAAGCCGGACACAAAGCGCCGCAGCACCGTGTAGCCGATCAGCGGGATCACGATGGCCAGTGCCACCGCAGCGGCCAGGCTGATGCCCACGCTGGTTGTCATGCCCGACTGCGACAGCGCAAAACCGCCCTTCAGGCCCAGGGCCATTAAGAGGTAAAGCGACAAAAAGCGCGAGATGGCGGGCGGGATTTCGAGGTTGGACTTGACGGTGCCTGCCAGCACGCCAAAGATAAAAAAGAGGATGGCGGGGTCGATCAAATTTTGCATGGGGTGTTCCTTGCATCGATCATAAAAATTCACCATCCACTTGTAAAATCGATTCTCATGCCATTGAATATAGATAAAAGTCTATGAACGTCACCTTCCGACAACTGCGCCTGTTTCTGGCCCTGGCCGAAACGGGCAGCGTCAGTGCAGCGGCCAAGGTCATGCACGTCACCCAACCCACGGCCTCGATGCAGCTCAAAGACATGGCGGTGGCCGTGGGCTTGCCGCTGTTTGAGGTGGTGGGCAAACGCATCTACTTGACCGAGGTGGGCCAGGAGCTGGCGCAGACCGCCCGCGCCGTGGCACAGACCTGGGATGCGTTTGAGCAAAACGTGGATGCGGCCAAGGGCTTGTCGCGCGGCAAGCTGCGCGTGGCGGTGGTCAGCACCGCCAAGTACTTCATGCCGCACTTGATCGGCAGCTTTTGCAAGCAACATCCGGCCATCGACGTGTCGCTGGAAATCCTCAACCGCGACGGCGTGGTGCAACGCCTGCGTGACAATCTGGACGACCTGTACATCATGTCGATGCCGCCCAAAGACATGGACCTGGGCGACGAGGCTTTCATGCCCAACCCCATTGTGGTGATCGCGCCCACGTCTGACCCTTTGGCCAAACGCAGCGCCGTGCCTTTGCACGAGCTGGCGCAGCGCCGTTTTATCTTTCGCGAAAAAGGCTCGGGCACGCGCATGGCGGGCGACCAGTTTTTCCGCCAGATGAAGTTCCGCCCCGACGTGCGCCTGGAGCTGGGCAGCAACGAGGCGATCAAGGAGTCGGTGGCGGGTGGGCTGGGGGTGGGTGTGGTCTCGCGCCACGCCTTGCATGGCCACCAGAAAGAAAACGGCGTCAGCGTGATCGATGTGCAGGGCTTTCCCCTGCCCTCTGCCTGGCACATCGTCTATCCGGCGGGCAAAAAGCTGTCCCCCCTGGCGCAGGCGTTCAAGCAGCATGTGCTGCAGCAGATCAGTCGGCGCAAGTGATGTGGGTCTGCGCAATATGAAGAGTGCTTAAACATTACACGCTTCGCCCACCTGCCCAATGACCGATGCTTGGACTGAGCCTTGTTGTTTTCGCTTACCGCTGGTAAATCACCTGGCCGACCCGATCAATGTGTGCTGTCAATTCGGCGTGGTTCAACTGTGCATACAGCGAGAGGTCGATTTCATAGGGCAACAGCAGGTCATCGAGGCTTTGCTCAATGTCGCCCAACAAGCCCATGTCGAGCTGCGCGCCTTTCAAGCTCAGGTCGATGTCGGAGCCGGGTTTGAAGTTGCCTTTGGCGCGTGACCCATACAGCAGGGCTTGTTCTACTTGCGGATACTGCGCCAATGTTTGTCGGATTTTGAGCAGGGTGTCATCGCTCAGGCCGAAGGCTGTGGCACCGTGACCGATCGTCATGCGGCGTTGCTTTCATCCAGGTGCGCGCTCAGGGTTTGACGCAAAGCCACAAAGGCCGGGTAAAAGCGGGACAAGATGGCTTGTGCCACTTCATTGGCCACGTCCAGGTTGTAGGTGTGAGATGTCTGGTTGCGGGCCTTGATCATGTCCATCCAGGCTTCGCCATCGGTGACCAGCGCATTTTTGAAGGCCGACCGGCTGGCATCGCGTGAGCCGATCAAGCCGGTGATGCCTTTGAATTCCAGAAAGTCCTTCAGCAAGTTCCAACCCAGTTCATGGGTGAACTCAAATGCGTGAATCAGGCCTTGTTGTTCCAGGTTGCTCAAAGGTCGTTCTGCGGCCAAAGCGACAGCCTCGCCAATGTTTTGCATGGCGCGGCTGTAGTTGGAGAAGCGTTGTTGCCAGCGGATGTCATGGGTCATGTCCGAATGGTAATTAATCCTTGAGATTTAAACCCCATCCAACCCCACCCGCGTCGCCTCAGCTTGCGCCCGGATCTGCGCCTTGTCCTCTTCGCTCATGCGCCCCACATGCTTGACCATGAGTGCGGTGCGCGGGTTGCCTGCAAAGTCCTGCTCGTGGCGGATCAGGAAATCCCAATACAGCGTGGTCATGGGGCAGGCATTGGGGCCGGTGCGCGTTTCGGGCTGGTAGCGGCAGCCTTTGCAGTAGTTGCTCATGCGGCTGATGTACTGGCCGCTGGCCACATAGGGCTTGCTGGTGAAGCGCCCGCCATTGGCGTGCAGGGCCATACCCAGGGTGTTGGGCGTTTCCACCCATTCCACCGCGTCCACATACATGGCGCGGTACCAGGCGCTGACCTGCTGCGGTGACAGGCCCGCCAGCACCGCAAACTGCCCGGTGACCATGAGCCGCTGGATGTGGTGTGCGTAGCCATGTTGCAAGCTTTGGCCAATGGTCGCTTGCATGCAGGCCATGCCGGTTTGGCCTGTCCAGTACCACTTGGGCAAATCGCGGGCGTGGCCGTAGTGGTTGGCTTGCGCCAGGTGCGGCATGTCCAGCCAGTACACCCCGCGAATGAACTCGCGCCAGCCCAGCACCTGGCGGATAAAGCCTTCCACGCTGGCCAGCGGCAAGCCGCGCTCGTGATAAGCCTGCTCGGCGGCGGCAATCACTTCACGGGGATGGAGCAAATGCAGGTTCAGGCTGCTGCCCACCAGCGCGTGCCAGCCAAATGGCAAGGTGGTCCACATGGCGTCTTGCCAGGTGCCGAAGTTCTCCAGCCGCTGGTCCATAAAGTGCTGCAGCGCCACCAAGGCGTCTTCGCGGGTCACGGGCCAGGCAAAGTGGTCCAGTGTGCCGGGGTGGCTGGCATAGCGCTCGCGCACCAAGGCGATCACGTCTTGCGTGACGCGGTCGGGTGCAAAGCGGGCAGGTGGCGGCACGGTGCCCGGGCCTTTGGCGCCAAAGCCCTTGCGGTTGTCGGCGTCAAAGTTCCACTGCCCGCCCACAGGCTCTTTGCCTGCCATCAGCACGCCGTGCCGTTGGCGCATCTGGCGGTAGAAGAACTCCATGCGCAGTTCTTTCTTGTCGCCCGCCCACTTGGCAAATTCGCTGCGGCTGCACATGAAGTGCGTGTCGCCCACCCAGCGCAGGGGCTCTTGGGCTTGCTCGGCGGCCTCTTCGATCAGCTTTTCCATGCGCCAGGCCCCCGCCTCCAGCACCACCAGCGTTTGGGGCTGCAGGCTGTGCAGGGCATGCGTCAGCCGCTGGTCAAAGCCCGCTGGCAGGGCGTCATCATCCAGCCGCAAATAAGTGCAAGGCCAGCCGCGGCGGTGCGCTTCGTTCGCAAAATGCCGCATGCCGGACAAAAACAGCGCGATCCGGGCGGGGTGGTTCCAGACCTCGGTGGCTTCGCTGTCGGCCTCGATCATCAAAAGCCGGTCTTGTGCCGGGTCAAAGCCTTCAAGCGCGGGGCTGTCCCAGCCCAGCTGGTCGCCCAGCACCAACACCAGGTGGCGGGTCATGCCGATGCCTTCATTGCTGCGTCTGTGCGTGAGGGCGCGCGGGCTTTGTCGGCCCGGCAGCGGTCGCTGCAATACAAAACGCTGTCCCAGTTCTTGGCCCAGCTTTTGCGCCAGACCATGGCGCGGCCACAAACCGTGCACGGCTTTTGCGGCAAACTTTGTTTGTTCCCTTTGAACCCCGAGGTTTTGGGCATGCTTTTCTCCAATGGGCAGGGTGGACGTGACAATCAGATCAAACAAGTTTAAACTGATCAGTCACAAAATGAATTTTAAAGTGCAGATGAACCACTCTTGGGTAAAACAATGGGGCGCCAACCTGGTGCTGGCGGTGTTGGCCGCTGTGCTGGGCTTGGGGCTGGAGACAGCGCAAGCCAGCCCGCCAACGGCTGCGCAGGCCCCCGCCTGCCCCGTCATCCTGAACCACAGTTTTGACCGACTGCAGGACGAAAAACCCCAGTCGCTGTGCCAATACGCGGGCAAGGTGGTGCTGGTGGTCAACACCGCCAGCTTTTGCGGTTTCACCTCGCAATACAAAGGCCTGGAAGCGCTGAACACCAAATACAAAGACCAGGGCCTGGTGGTGCTGGGTTTCCCGTCGAACGACTTTGCCCAGGAAAAAGGCAGCAACAAGGACATCGCCGACTTTTGCGAAAGCACTTTTGGCGTGAAGTTCCCCATGTTCACCAAAACCCAAGTCACGGGCGAAGGCGCTGCGCCCTTGTTCAAACAGCTCACAGCGCAAACCGGGCAAAAGCCGCGCTGGAACTTTCACAAATACCTGATCGGCCGTGATGGCAAGGTGGTGGACCAGTACAGCAGCATGACCGGACCGGAAAGCAAGACGCTGGTCTCGGCCATCGAGAAATCCCTGAAAGCCAAACCATGAAGCCGCGCATGAAACTGGCCATCGTGGGCTCGGGCATTTCCGGATTGGCGGTGGCGCACACGCTGCAAAACCACGCCGACATCACCGTGTTTGAGGCGGGCGATTATTTTGGTGGCCACACCCACACGGTCGACATCACGCTGCCCACGCCACAAGGCCCCGTCACGCACGGCGTGGACACGGGCTTTCTGGTGTTCAACGAACGCACCTACCCCAACCTGATCAACCTGTTTGCCGAGCTGCAGGTGGAAACCGCGCCCTCTGACATGTCGTTTTCGGTCAAGGTGCCCGGTACCTTGAATGGCAAAACCCTGGAGTGGAGCGGCACCGATCTGAACAGCGTGTTCGCGCAGCGCAGCAACCTGGTCAACCCCCGTTTTTGGCGCATGCTGGCCGATGTCATGCGTTTCAACGCGCTGTGCACCCGCATTGCCAAAGCGCAGCGCGAAGCCGAGCTGCAGCAGCCCTTGGCCGAGTTTTTGCGCACGCACAAGTTCAGCGAGGCCTTTCGCGATTGGTATTTTTTGCCCATGCTGGGCTGCATCTGGAGTTGCCCGACCGACCAGATGCTGCAGTTCCCCGTGGCCACCATGATCCGGTTTTGCCACAACCACGGCTTGATTCAGGTGACCAACCGCCCGCAGTGGTTCAGCGTGGTGGGCGGGGCGCGACATTACGTCGAGAAGATTTTGGCGGGCGTGCACGACAAGCGCCTGAACACCCCGGTGCGCCTGATCGAGCGCGATGCGCAAGGCGTGCGCATCATCACCGACGGGCATGCCGAGCGCTTTGACGAGGTGGTGATCGCCACCCACACCGACCAGGCCCTGGGTTTGTTGCGCGAGCCGTCGGGCGACGAGCGCAGCGTGCTGGGGGCCATCCGCTACCAGGACAACCGCGCCGTGTTGCACACCGACGCCAGCGTGCTGCCCGCCAACCCCAAAACCTGGGCCGCCTGGAACTACGAGCGCGCCGCCAGCACCGAGCGCGAGTCCGCCCGCGTGTGCCTGCACTACTTGCTCAACCGCCTGCAGCGCATCCCGTTTGCGCAGCCCGTGGTGGTCTCGCTCAACCCGTTGCAGCCCATCGACCCCGCCACCATCGTGGGCGAATACGACTACGCGCACCCGGTGTTTGACCTTAAGGCCATCGATGCGCAAAGGCGTGTGCCTTTGTTGCAAGGTCAGCGCCACACCTGGTACGCCGGGGCCTGGACGGGTTACGGCTTCCACGAAGATGGCCTCAAATCGGGCCTGCAAGTGGGGCGCTCTTTGCTCAAACAAATCCACGAGCAAAGCACGCAGCAGGAAACGCGCACGACATGAACGCTGAGACCGCGCTCATCGGCTGGGGCCAGGTGCGCCACACGCGTCACCGCCCGGCGCACCACGCCTTCGTTTACCCGACGGCGTTTTTGATGCTGCCGATGCGCCGTTTGCAAGCCGGTCAATGCACCACCCAGCTGGCCATCAACCGCCGCGCCTGGTTTGCATTTCACGACGCCGACCACGGCGATGGCCGCCCTGCAGACAAAGGCGGCGCACTCGCTTGGCTCGATGAGCTGCTGCACCAAGAAGGCATCCAGGACGCCACAGGCGAAGTCTGGCTGCAGGCCTTTCCCCGTGTGCTGGGCCATGCCTTCAAACCCGTGAGTTTTTGGTACGCGCACCGCGCCGATGGCAGCTTGGCCGCCATCGTGGCCGAGGTGAACAACACCTTTGGCGAGCGCCATTGCTACCTTTTGCCTGAGCCTCAATTTGGCCGCACCCTGCTGGCCCACAAGGTGTTCCATGTGTCGCCCTTTTGCGATGTGCAAGGCGAATACCGTTTCCGTTTCATGCGCACGCTGCACGATGGCCAAGACCGCATCGTGGCCCGTGTGGACCACGCCGATGCCGAAGGCCCGCTGATCGACACCAGCTGGAGTGGCGTGCTCGAGCCCGCCACCGCAGGTGCCTTGCGCCGTGTGATGTGGCGCTTTCCGCTGCTGACCTTTGGCGTGGTGGCCCGCATCCATTGGCATGCGCTTTTGCTCTGGCTGAAAAAAGTGCCGTTCTGGCGCAAGCCCGAACCACCCCGCGATTTTGTGACCCGTTGAACACTGCACCCCACCGGATGCCCACCACGATGAAGACCGTTGACCATGCCAATGCCCTGGGCGCTGCCAGCGCTGCCAAGCAAATTCCACACGCCAGCTTGCCCAAAGCGGCCACCCGTTTGCTGGGCCTGCTCACCCGACTGAAAATCGGCACGCTCACCCTGCACGCGCCCGATGGCAACCACCAGGTGTTCGGCACGCACGCGGCTCCCTTTGCGGCCCTGCACATCCACCGCTGGGAGGTGTGTGCCGAGGTGCTCAAGTCGGGTGACATCGGCTTTGCCGAAGGCTACATGGCCGGCGATTGGGACACCCCCGATCTGGCCGCTCTGCTGCGCCTGTTGATCGCCAACCGCACGCAGATCGAGGGCGCGATCTACGGCCATTGGCTGGGGCGTCTGGCCTACCGCATCAAGCACCTGCTCAACCGCAACAACCGCAGCAACAGCCGCAAAAACATCCACGCGCATTACGACCTGGGCAATGCCTTCTACGAGCTGTGGCTGGACGGCACGATGAACTATTCGTCGGCCTGGTTTGAGGGCGACAAAACCCAAGCCATGGCCGATGCCCAAAAAGCCAAAGTGCGTCGCGCCCTGCGCATGGTGAACGCCCAACCAGGTCACCGCGTGCTGGAGATCGGCTGCGGCTGGGGCGCATTGGCCGAGTCGGCCACCACCGAGTTTGGCGCGCACATCACCGGCGTGACCCTGTCGACCGAGCAGCTGGCCTTTGCCCAAGCCCGCATGCAATCGCATGGCGTGCACGCCCAATCCGATTTGCGTTTGCAGGACTACCGCGACATCCACGATGGCCCCTACGACGCCATTTGTTCCATCGAGATGATCGAGGCGGTGGGGCAAGAATATTGGCCCACCTACTTTCAGACCATCAGCCGCTTGCTCAAGCACGGTGGCCGCGCCTGCATCCAGAGCATCACCATCGACGATGCCTTGTTCGAGCGCTATGTGCATTCCACCGATTTCATCCAGCAGTACATCTTTCCGGGTGGCTGCCTGCCCAGCCCGAGCGAGTTCCGCAAACAGGCGCAAGCTGCCGGCTTGCAGGTGGTCGACGAGCTGAACTTTGGCCCCGACTACGCCGAGACCTTGCGCCGCTGGCGCGAGCGTTTCATGGCCCAGCTCGACCAGGTGCGCACGCTGAAATTTGACGATCGCTTCATTCGCCTTTGGGCCTTTTATCTCGCGTACTGCGAAGCTGCGTTCGATGAGGCCAACATCGACGTGATCCAGTTCACCTTGGCCAAACCAGCTTGATCTCCATGCGCACACGACGCCCTGCCGGCACATTCACGCCCTTGGCCGTGGCCAAGCCGCCCGTCACAGGCCACCACGCCTGGGGCGTTTGTGTGCGCTGGGGGCTGAGTGTGCTGTTGTTCGGTGCGGTGTCTTTGCAGGCACAAAGCCTGCCCGCGCCCACCAGCCCGAACGCCGAATTCAAGCGCCCCGAAGTCAGCGCCTTGTCCGGCGTGGTGCCCACGGCACCTGTGCGTTTGAGCGTGTGGGGTTTTGAGGTGTACGACGCGCGCTTGTGGACGCCGGTGAACTTTCGGCACAGCCAATATGCCCAGCACGCCTTTGCGCTGGAGCTGCAGTACCTGCGGCGGCTCGAAGGTGCGGCCATTGCCAGCCGCTCGATCGACGAGATGCGCCGCGTGGGCAGCTTCACCGAAGCCCATGCGCAAAACTGGCAGGCGGCCATGCGGACGATGTTCCCCAATGTGGGCCCGGGTGAGCGCATCACCGGGGTGAATCTGCCGGGTGTGGGCGCCGAATTCTGGGTCAATGGGCGGCGAGCAGGCGCGGTGAACGACCCTGACTTTGCGCGTTTGTTCTTCGGCATCTGGCTCGATGAACGCACGTCCGAGCCCAAGATGCGCTTGCAGCTGCTGCAAGGCCTGCAGCCGTGAGCGCTGCCACCCGCTTGGCACCTGCGGGCTTGCCGCGCAAGGCCTTTGCAGCTTACGGGCTGCTGGGTTTGCCGCTGGCCTTTGTGGCTTTGCCGGTGTACGTGCACTTGCCCAATCTTTACGCTCAGCAATACGGCGTGCCCTTGGCAGCTTTGGGCGGCGTGCTCTTGCTCAGCCGCAGCATCGACGCCGTGGTGGACCCGTGGCTGGGTCGCTGGGGCGACCGGCTGTACCGCCATTCGTGGCGTGCCGTCTGGCTGGCGGCGCTGTTGCTGGCGCTGGCCGTGGCGCTGGGTTTTGCGGCCTTGTTTTTCCCCCCCGCAGCGGCGCTGTCGTCTGCGGGTTTGCTGGTGTGGGTGGGCGCAGCCCTCACGCTCAGCCACCTGGCCTACAGTGGGCTGGGCATCTTGCACCAGGCTTGGGCCGCGCGTCAGGGCGGCGGTGGCATCGCGCAAAGCCGCTGGGTGGCGTGGCGCGAAGGCTTTGCCCTGGTGGGCGTGTTGCTGGCCTCGGCCTTGCCCGCCTTGTGGGGCTGGGGCATGACCACCGCTTTGCTGGCGCTCATGCTGGCGCTGGGTTTGTTCAGCTGGCAGCGCACCGCCCAGTCTGCTTTGACCTCGGATGCACTGGCGCAGCCCGGTGACGTGACCAGCAGCCTCTGGCAGCCGTGGAAGCATGCGGGCTTTCGCCGCCTGCTCATGGTGTTCATGCTCAACGGCCTGGCCAGCGCGGTGCCTGCCACACTGGTGCTGTTCTTTGTGCAAGACCGCTTGCAGGCACCCAAGGCCATGGAGCCTTTGTTTTTGGGGCTGTATTTCGCCGCTGGGGCGCTGTCGTTTCCGTTGTGGCTGCGGGTGATTGACCGCATCGGCCTGCTGCGCACCTGGGCCAGCGGCATGGCTTTGTCGGTGCTGGCTTTTGTGAGTGTGGTCACGCTCGGCGCGGGCGACACCACGGGCTTCTTGCTGGTGTGTGCCTTGTCGGGCATGGCCTTGGGGGCGGACCTCACGGTGCCCGGCGCGCTGCTCAACCAGTTGATTGACCGCTGCGGCGAGCGGGGCCGCACAGACGGCGCTTTCATGGGCTGGTGGAATCTGGCCACCAAACTCAATTTGGCGCTGGCCGCAGGGCTGTCACTGCCTCTGCTGGGCCTGTGGGGTTATGCCCCAGGCCAACAAGACGCCGATGCCGTGTTGGCGCTGGGCCTGGCTTACGGCTTGTTGCCTTGCGTGCTCAAGTTGCTCGCAGGCGTGGCTTTGTATGCGGGCCTGATGCGCCAGCCCGATTTGATTTCGGGGCCTGCCAAGGTCCACCCTTCGGCATGAGCCGCTTTGACACTCGACACCGGGAGCCCACCATGCGCCAACACAACGCCATGATTCAACGCCGCACCGCCCTGACCCGCCTGGCCGTTTTGCCCGCCGTGGCGGCCACGCCCTTTCTGGCCAGTTGCGCCGGCCCGCAGGTGCAAAACTACGCGCAAGAAAAACCACAGCTGGACCTGCGCACGTACTTCACCGGCACCATCGATGCGTGGGGCGTGTTCACCGACCGCAGCGGGCAGGTGGTCAAGCGCTTCACCGTGGTCATGGACTGCAGTTGGAACGGCGACGAAGGCGTGCTGGACGAAGCCTTTGTGTACTCGGATGGCACCCAGCAGCGCCGCATCTGGAAGCTCAAAGCCGGCCCCAATGGCCGCTACACCGGCCGCGCCGACGACGTGGTGGGCGAGGCCTCGGGCCAGGTCAGTGGCAACGCTTTCCGCTGGGGCTACACCCTGGCCTTGCCGGTGGACGGTCGCGTCTGGCATGTCGATTTTGACGACTGGATGTACCTGATGGACGACCGCGTCATGTTGAACAAAGCCACCATGAGCAAGTGGGGCGTGAAGCTGGGCGAGGTCACCTTGTCCTTCACACGCCGCACGCCCTTGGCGGCCAAGTCGGGTTGATGCGCATGAACACCCACACATCCGATGCAGGCCTGAACGCTGCGGACACGGTGCTGGCCCATGCAGCGCTTGCGCCAGACACGGCCATGCCCAAAGTGGGGCCGCAAACTTCCGTCCCCGCGCCCACGGCTTTTCACGAAAAGGCACAGGCCCGCAGTTGGTTGCAACTGAACGCGCCCATGGTCGATTGGCAGGGCCGTCGGGTCTGGCTGGTCGGTGCGTCCACGGGCATTGGCCTGGCCTGTGCCCAGGCATTGCGTGCGGCCGGGGCCCAGGTGGTGGTGTCGGCCCGCAACCCGCAAGGCGTGCAAGACTGGGCGGCCCAAGATGCAGGCGTGCACTGGCGCGCGCTGGACGTGAGCGATCCCTCCCAAGTGCAGGCCACGGCCCGCGCCCTCCTGGCCGAAGGCCCGCTGGACCTGGTGGTTTATGCCGCCGGTTATTACCGCGCTCAACGCGCCACCGCCCTGGACCTGGATGATTTGTTGCAGCACGACAAGGTCAATTACCAAGGTGCGCTTCAGGTCATTGACGCGGTCTTGCCGGGCATGCTCGCGCGCCAAAGCGGGCACATCAGCCTGCTCAGCAGCGTGGCGGGCTGGCGTGGCCTGCCCAATGGCCTGGCCTACGGCCCGACCAAGGCGGCGCTCACGCACTTGGCCGAGACGCTGTACATGGACCTGCAAGACCACGGCATTGGCGTGAGTGTGGTGAATCCCGGCTTCGTGGCCACGCCACTCACAGCGCAAAACCAGTTCACCATGCCCGCCCTCATCAGCCCCGAGCAAGCCGCTCGCGAGATGCTCAAGGGCTGGGCGCAAGGCCAGTTCGACATCCACTTTCCCAAGCGCTTCACGCTGTGGCTCAAGCTGTTGCGTCTGTTGCCCTACCGCCTGTATTTTCCGCTGGTGCGCAAGTTCACCGGCCTGTGACCGTCCATAGAAAGTGCGCATTGAGAATGACCCTAGACACCCGACAAGCCGCGCAGCATCTGGCCAGCTTTTTCGAGACCCTGTCGCCGCAGAGCGTGTCGCAGTTGCACACGGTCTACGATGCGCAAGCCACATTCAAGGACCCCTTCAACGAGGTGCAGGGCCTGCCCGAGATCGAGCGGATTTTTCGGCACATGTACGTGGCGCTCGACCAACCGCATTTCGTCATCACCGGCCAAGTGGTCGATGGCGCGCAAGCCTTTTTGACTTGGGAATTTCGCTTTCGCTTCAAGCGTTTTGACACCACCACCTTACAAACCGTGCGCGGTGCCAGCCATGTGGTGTTCAACGCGCAGGGCCTGGTGACCCTGCACCGCGACTATTGGGACGCGGCCGAAGAGCTGTACGAAAAACTGCCGGTGGTGGGCGGCGTCATGCGTTGGCTCAAAAAACGCGCCAACACTTAAAACTCAAAACCGCCCTGCCTGCGCACGGCCTCGGAGGCTGCACCGGTCAGCAGTTGTGCCAACAGCTGCGCTTGTTCGGGGTTTTGTGCGGCCGTGCAAATGCCCAGCGTGTAGTCGGTGCTCAGCTCGAACTCGGCGGGCAGCACATCCACCAAGTCGACCCCTTGGGTGTAGTTGATCTCGGTCACCTGCGTGCAGCCGATCAAACCACTTTCCTGGCTTTTGGCCATTTCGCCCATGGCGGTGGCGCCGTTGGGGTACACGCGGAATTTGCTGCGCAAGCTGTCGTCCAGGCCCAGTGCTTTGAGCACGTTCATGAAGTGGATGCCCGCAGTGGCCTTGTCCGGGTCAGGAAAGTAAATGCCTTGCGCGGCGCTCATGGCCGCGTGCAGCTCGGCGCGGGTCTTGACGGCCGGGTGCGGTGTGCCGCTGCGCACGGCCACCCCGGTCTTGACCAAGCCCAGCGATCGCGCACTGCCGGGCACCACATGGCCCGAAGCGATCAGTTGCTCGATCAAGGGTCGGGTCAAGATGACCACATCGCAAGGGGCACCTCCCACCAATTGGTCGCGCATCATGCCGACAGCACTGAAGGTGCCGTGGATCGGCTTGCCGGTGGATTTTTCGAATTCGGCCTGAACGCCTTTGACCACCGCTGCGGCTGCGCCGCCACTCAAAACATGCATGCTGTGCTTTCCATCAAGGGGTTGAAGAGGGCGTCCAAACGCTTCAGTCGGGCTTGGCGCCCGAGACTTTGACAATGTTGGCCCACTTGGCGATGTCGGCGTTCAGGTACTGGTCAAACTCGGCCACATTCATCGACATGGGCACCGCACCTTGCTTGGCCCAAGCGGCTTTCACGTCGGGGTTGTTCACGATTTTGCGCACTTCGGCGTTGAGCTTGTTCACCACATCGGCCGGTGTGCCCTTGGGGGCCATCAGGCCCAGCCAGATGGTGGCTTCGAATTTGGGCACGGTTTCAGCCACGGTGGGCAGGTCCTGCAAGTTGGCCGAGCGGGCCAGCCCCGTGCCGGCCAAGGCCCGCACTTTGCCGTCACGCGACATGGCGGCCATGGTCGTTTCGGCGTCAAACATCACATCCACCTGCCCGCCCACGATGTCGGTGCGCGCCCCAGAACTGCCTTTGTAGGGCACATGGGTCATGTCCACACCGGCCATGTATTTGAACAACTCACCGGCCATGTGATAGGGCGTGCCGTTGCCCGAAGAAGCGTAATTGATTTTGCCGGGCTTGGACTTGGCCAGCGCCACCAGCTCGCCCACGGTTTTGACGGGCACCGAAGGATGCACCACCAAGAGCAAGTTGGAGTAGTTCACCGGCGCAATGCCGACAAAGTCTTTCATCAAACCAAAGGGCTTGCTCGGGATCAGCGATTCGTTCACGGTGTGCGTGTTCGACATCATGAGCAAGGTGTAGCCATCGGCGGGGGCTTTGGCCACCAGGTCGGTGCCGATGATCGAGCCCGCGCCGGGCTTGTTGTCAATCACAAACGATTGCTTGAGCTCTTCACCCAGACGCTGTGCCATGAAGCGGGCGTAGTTGTCAGCAGGCCCACCGGCCGCAAAAGGCACCACGATTTTCACCGGGCGGTTGGGGTAGCTTTGCGCGTGCGCCAGGCCAGCGGCCAGGGCCAGCGTCAGGCTGGTCCATTTCAGGGTTTTGGACAGGGTGATCATGGGGTGTCTCCAGTGGTTAATTGCAGTGCGATAGAAGGCGATACAGGGCGATGAATCCGGGTGGCTCAATCCACTTTGCCAATGCGGGTGACCAAGGCGCTCATGTCCTTGGCATCGGCTTGGACGAAGCGATCGAACTCAGGGGCATCCTGGTACATGAAGGAGGTGCCAGCCGAGGTCAAAGCGGCCACGGCGCGCGGGTCCTGCGCGGCAAATTTGGCGGCTTGGCGCAAGCTGTCCACCACGGCGGCCGGGGTGTCGGCAGGCACAAACATGCCGGACCACTGCGAGTACTGGATCGGCACGCCCAGCTCTTTGAAGCTGGGCACTTCGGGCATGCTGGCCAGACGACCCTCGCCCCAATGCGCCAAGGCCCGCAGGCGGCCCGAAGCGATGTGCTGCTTGACGCTGGCAGGACCGGTGGACAAGGCTTCGATCTGACCACTCAGCAAAGACAGCACCGCAGGGCCCGCGCCGGTGTAGGGCACATGCAGCATGAAGCTGGATGTGGCGGCCTTGAGTTGCTCCATGGGCACATGCATGGTGCCGTAGTTGCCCGATGAACCAAACGAGATGCGCCCCGGGTTGGCCTTGGCGTAAGCCATGAACTCGGCATAGGTTTTCCAGGGGCTGTCACCACGCACCACCAGCACCGTCGGGTCGGCGGTGAAGCGGGCAATGGGCTTGAGCTGGTTGACCTGGAACATCGGCGCACGTTGCAAAATCTTGTCCGCTTCGGGCAACACCACCAAAGACGACAGCGACATCAGCAGCGTGTAGCCATCGGGGCGTGACTTGGCCACTTGCGCCATGCCAATGCCGCCACCGGCACCGCCCTTGTTTTCGACCACGATGCTTTGCTTGAGGTAACGCGACATGGCCTCGGCCACCGGCCGACCCACGGTGTCGGCCACGCCACCGGGCGGAAACGGCACCACCATGGTGATGGGTTTGCTCGGGTAAGTTTGGGCGACCGCGCTCAGGCCGGTGCAGGCCAAGGCCACGCTCAAGGCCACTTGGATCAGTTGGCGTTTTTTCATGCTGTGTCTCCTCTTTTGGCGAAGGTCAGTGCGTGGCACTGCCTTCATTTTTTGTGGTCAAACCCGCGTTCAGACGAAGCGGTTTTCGATGCTGCCGATGCCGTCAATTTCCACCCGAATCACATCGCCCTTGGCGATGTAGCGTGGCGGGTTCAGGCCCATGCCCACGCCAGCCGGTGTGCCCGTGGCGATGATGTCGCCGGGGTACAGCGTGATGCCGCGCGAAATGGTTTCGATCAGCGTGGGGATGTCGAAGATCATGTTTTCGGTGGGGCCGTCCTGGCGCAGCTCGCCGTTGACCCAGCAACGCACGCGGGTCTTGCGTCCGTCGATTTCGTCGGCCGTCACGATCCACGGGCCCATGGGGCAAAAGGTGTCAAATGACTTGCCCATGTCCCACTGCTGGTGGCGCATCTGCACGTCGCGCGCGGTCACGTCGTTGACCACGGTGTAGCCAAACACATGCTGCATCGCATCGGCCTGGCTGATGTTCTTGCCACCTTGGCCAATGATCACGGCCAACTCGGCTTCGTAGTCGATCTGATCGGACACGGCCGCACCGGGCAGCTGCACATCGTCGGTCGGGCCGACCACGCACTCGGGCACCTTGGTGAACACGATGGGCCAGGCCTTGGTGTCGGTGTTGCTGTCCTTGAACACCGAAGCCTGCAGCTCTTTGGCGTGTGCGTGGTAGTTGCGGCCGACGCACCACACATTGCGGCGCGGCACAGGCAAAGGCGACTCCAGCTTCACCGAGGCCACGGCCACTGGCGTACCGCCCAGGGCCGGCAGGGGCTGACCCGCCACCGAGGCGTCGATCAGGGGCTGCGCACCGCGCTGGGCTTGGGCCTCGGTCAAGGCAAAAGGCGTGACCTGCAGGCCGTCGGCCGAGACCTGACCGACGTGTCGTTTTCCGTTGTGAATAAAAGTGGCGATGCGCAAAATGTTCTCCTGAGGGCTGGGTGACGGGGTGCCCGTCTGACCCATGACAAATTGGTTTACTTTCAACCAATGTGGACCATCATAAAGAAAATGACCAAGCAGTCAAGACGCATACCGGACAATCTGCCCCAGCGTTCTGGCGGGGCTGCGCGCCCTGAGCACCCAGCAATGGCTGATTTTTTTTGTAGGAGCCCACCCCGTGGGCGATGGTTTTCAAAACAGCTGTTGAGGGCGTGTGCCACGCCCATCGCCCACGGGGTGGGCTCCTACAATTGCAAAAACAAGCGCAGGGCTGACAAACACAGGGGGCCATTCAAACCTCATGCGGCCGGATCCACCCGCTCGCCGCTGAACACGAATGCTTTGGCGCTGACATCTGTGCTGAGACGCCATGGGCACCTCCAACGCGGATCGTTAAATTGGTATGATTTGGTTTTTCATGCCAGCCAAAGAAAACCGTGGACTCCTCCTACCTCTTTCGCGCCAGTTTGCTGGACCAGCTGCACAGCGGGCGATGGCAAGCCGGCGAGCGCCTGCCCACCGAGCGTGAATTTGGCGAGCAATACCAAATCAGCCGCAGCACGGTGCGCAAAGTGCTGGCCGACATGAAGACGCAAGGCCTGATCGCTCAAACCGTGGGCAGCGGCACCTACGTCACCGACAAGGCCACGGCATGGGCCAGCCCCGCCGGTTCAGCACCCAGCGCCGAAGCCAATTGGCAAACCAGCCCCGCCGAGCTCATGCAAGCGCGCATGGCGCTGGAGCCCGCCATCATCGAAATGGTGATTGGCAACGCCACGCCTGCCGACTTTGAACAGATGGAACATTGTTGTGACCGCGCCGAAGCGGCCAACAGCGTTGAAGAGTTCGAGGTGTGGGACGGCATGTTCCACGAGGTCATTGCGCGCGCCGCCCACAACAGTTTTGTGGCCAGGCTGTTCAAGCTGATGAACCAGGCCCGCGCCCAAGGCGAATGGGGCATGCTCAAAAAAAGAAGCCTCACGCCCGAACGGCGTCTGGCCTACCAGTCCGAGCACCGCGCCTTGCTGCAAGCCATCAAGGCCCGCGACCCGGTGCAGGCCAAAGCCCTGGCCACCGAACACCTGGTGCATGTCCGCCGCAATTTGCTCAATTACTGAGGCCAGCCTTTACAAAAATCAGCCCAGTCATCCCCACGCCCACATCAAGCGCCTGCCAATCCAGACAAATGTGAACAGGTCTTTGTAGGAGCCAGCCTGCTGGCGATGGCTGTTTGGGTTTGTAGGAGCCAGCCTGCTGGCGATGGCTGCTGGGTTTTTTGTAGGAGCCAGCCTGCTGGCGATAGAAGGTAGTGGTCCGCAAGCCATCGCTTGCAGGCAAGCTCCCACAGAATTCAAGCTTCCACAGAATTCAAAGTTCAAAGCCCCACAGAATTCAATGAGGGTCCCACAAAGGTCACTCAAGCGCCCGGATAGACCAATGAAGGTCTCCAAGATGCAGGTTTTTGGGGACTCAAAGAAGCCGGTTTTTTGTAGGAGCCAGCCTGCTGGCGATGGCTGTTGGGTTTTGTAGGAGCCAGCCTGCTGGCGATAGAAGGTAGTGGTCCGCAAGCCATCGCTTGCAGGCAAGCTCCCACAGAATTCAGGCTCCCACAGAATTCAAGCTCCCACAGAATTCAATGAGAGACCGACAAAGACAACTCAAGCCTTCCAAACGCCCATCATCGCCGATGGATGAATCAGTTCGGCAGGCTGTCGATGAAGCTTTGGCGCTGTGACAGTTTCTCGTGCAGCTTGTGCAGGTTCGGGTAAGGCGTGCGCCAATCGATTTGCGGGAAGCGGAAATCCAGATAGCCCAGCGCGCAACCTACCGCGATGTCCGACAGGCTCAGGTGAATGCCCGAGCAAAAGGCCTTGTCGCCCAAGCCGGTGCTCATGGCGCGCAGTGCATGCTGAATCTTGTCCAGTTGGCGATCAATCCACGCCTGGCTGCGCTGGCTGTCTTCGCGTCCGGTCCACACCGCTTCCATGCGCGCCAGCAAGGCCGCGTCCAGCAGTCCGTCGCCCAGGGCTTCCCAGGTTTTCACTTCGGCGCGCTCCCGCCCAGCCGTGGGAATCAGCTTGCCCACGGGCGACAGGGTGTCCAAATATTCCACGATCACGCGCGAATCAAACACCGCCTCGCCACCTTCCATGATCAGGCAAGGCACCTTGCCCAGGGGGTTCGATTGGTGGATGGTGGTCGCAGCGGACCACACGTCTTCGGTCACATGCTGATAGTCCAGTTTCTTCTCGGCCATGACGATGCGTACCTTGCGAACATAGGGACTGGTGATGGAGCCGATGAGTTTCATATCAGGTGAAAGTGCCAAAAAATAGAAAACCGATTCTAGGTGATGACCGGTGTACTTTGTCCGCGCCCACCCCAATTGGGGTTGCTGCCAGGCAACGCAGTCGCGGGAATTACAATCAAAGGATGAATTTCACCCCCATTTCCGCCTTGTCGCCGCTGGATGGCCGTTACGCCAGCAAACTCAATGCCCTGCGCCCGCTCATGAGCGAGCAGGGCTACATGCACCGCCGCGTTCAGGTCGAAATCGCCTGGTTCATCGCCTTGTCCGATGCAGGTTTTGCCGAATTCAAGCCCCTGACCCCCGGTGCTCGCGCCTACTTGACGGGGCTCGTGAAAAACTTTTCCGAAGCCGATGCCGTCGCCATCAAGGAATTCGAAAAAGTAACCAACCACGATGTCAAGGCCGTCGAATACTGGATCAAGTCCAAGTTCAAGGACCGCCCCGAACTGGAAAAAGCCGCTGAATTTGTGCACTTTGCCTGCACCAGCGAAGACATCAACAACACCAGCCACGCGCTGCAACTCAAGGGCGCACGCGCTCAGGTCATCTTGCCCGGCCTGGACGGCCTGATTGCCAAATTGCGCGACATGGCGCACACCTTTGCCGAAGTGCCCATGCTCAGCCGCACACACGGCCAGACCGCCAGCCCCACCACCGTGGGCAAGGAAATGGCCAACGTGGTCATGCGCCTGAACGGCTGCCGCAACAAGATTGCCGCCGTTCAGCTCATGGGCAAGATGAACGGCGCGGTGGGCAACTACAACGCGCACCTGTCGGCCTGGCCCGACTTTGACTGGGAAGCCTTCGCCCGCCAAGTGGTCGAGACGCCCGAATTGAGCGAAACCCAAAGCAGCCAATGGGGCCTGGGCCTGACGTTCCAGCCCTACAGCATCCAGATCGAGCCGCACGACTACATGGCCGAGTTGTTTGACGCCGTGGCCCGCACCAACACCATCCTGATCGACCTGTCGCGTGACATCTGGGGTTATGTGAGCCTGGGTTACTTCAAGCAGCGCTTGAAGGCTGGCGAAATCGGCTCGAGCACCATGCCGCACAAGGTCAACCCGATCGACTTTGAAAACGCCGAAGGCAACCTCGGCTTGGCCAACGCCGTGCTCAAGCACCTGAGCGAGAAGCTGCCGATCAGCCGCTGGCAGCGTGACCTGACCGACTCCACCGTGCTGCGCAACATGGGCGTGGGCCTGGGTTACACCGCGCTGGCCTATGCCTCGCTGATGACCGGTTTGAACAAGCTCGAACTCAACGAAGAAGCCCTGGCCACCGACCTCGACGCCGCCTGGGAAGTGTTGGCCGAGCCGATCCAGACCGTGATGCGCCGTTATGGTGTGCAAGGTGCTTACGAAAAGCTCAAGGAAGTCACCCGTGGCAAGACCGTCACAGCTGCTGATCTGCATGGCCTGATCCAGGGCCTGGAGATCCCGCAAGCCGACAAGGACCGCCTGCTGGCCATGACGCCGGGCAGCTACATCGGCAAAGCGGCCGAGCTGGCGCGTCGGGTTTGACGGGCTTATCCAAAGCACCACCGGCTGGTCGGGCGTGATGCGGATCATCGCTGTTCAATTTATACAGATTGAAAATCATTTCTTCAATCTGTATAAAATAGCGCGATGATCGAACGACAACTTGCCCCCACGCTCCAGCGTTTGGCCAGGTCGTTTCCTGTGTTGGCCATCACGGGTCCCCGGCAATCGGGCAAAACCACGCTGGCCCGACACCTGTTTCCTGACAAGCCCTACATCTCGCTGGAAGACCCGACCGAGCGCGCTTTTGCCGCTGAAGACCCGAGAGGGTTCTTGGCACGGTTTACCCAGGGCGCCATATTTGATGAGGCCCAGCGCTGGCCCGATCTTTTTTCATACCTTCAGGGGATGGTGGATGAAGACCGCACACCAGGACGCTTCATCCTGACGGGATCGCAGCAGTTCGGCTTGATGGCCGGTGTGACGCAATCCCTGGCGGGCCGGGTGGCCATGAACCGTCTGCTGCCATTTTCAGCAGCGGAAATTTCAAATGTGGGCAATGGTCAGGCCACACTGGACGAAGTGCTTTGGCGAGGCGGCTATCCTGCCTTGAACATTGAGGCCCCCACACAGCCCACCGACTGGTTTGCCAGTTACATCACGACCTATTTGGAGCGTGATGTCCGGCAGGTGCTCCAAGTGCAAGACCTTGCCACATTTCAGCGATTTGTGCGCTTGTGTGCTGGCCGCACAGGCCAGTTGCTGAACCTGAGTGCGCTGGCCAGCGAGGCGGGCATCAGCCACACCACGGCACGCGCCTGGTTGTCGGTGCTCGAGTCAAGTGATGTGCTTTTCTTGCTGACACCTTACCACCGCAATTTTGGCAAACGCTTGGTCAAATCGCCGAAGCTGTATTTTGTGGACACGGGGCTGGCTTGTTGGTTGCTGGGCATTCGCCAGCCGGATCAATTGAGTTTGCATCCTGCGCGTGGTGCTTTGTTTGAAAACTGGGTGGTGAGCGAGTTCCTCAAGCACAGGGCCAACCAGGGTCTGCCCAATGATCTGCATTTTTGGCGGGACAACAACGGGCTGGAAGCGGATCTGCTTTATGAAACGGGCACAGGCCAGTTGCAGACCGTCGAGATCAAATCCGGTCAAACGCCGACAGGCGACTATGTACGCGCAGGCCAGCGCTCTGCCAGTATGGCAGCCAGCGAGGCCTGCACCCCTTTACTGATTTACGGCGGCGAAACATCTGTCCTGCGCAACGGTGTTCAACTGTTGGGTTGGCGCATGCTGGCCCGCAAAGACTGAAAACCCATGGCCCTCAAATCCACCATCTACAAAGCCAACTTGTCGATCGCTGACATCGATCACAGCTATTACGAAGACCACCAGCTCACGCTGGCGCGTCACCCCAGCGAAACCGACGAACGCATGATGATCCGCCTGCTGGCGCTGGCCATCAACGCCTACAAGTTGCAGGCCGTGTGCAACGGCGACGGCAAGCTGGCCTTTGGCGCGGGCCTGTCCGACCCGGACGATCCGGACGTCAGCCTGCGCGACTTCACGGGCCAGACCCGCATGTGGATTGAAGTCGGCCAGCCCGAAGACAAGCCGATCATGAAGGCCTGCCAAAAGGCCGACGAAGTGCTGCTGTATTGCTTCAACCACGCGGCCGAAGTTTGGTGGAAGGGCATCGAGACCAAGCTCACCCGCCTGGACAAACTGCAAGTCTGGCGCGTGCCCACCGAAGGCTCACAAGAGCTGGCCAAACTGGCCGAGCGCAGCATGCAGCTTCAAGCCACTGTGCAAGAAGGCAGCGTGACCTTCAGCAGCGACAAAGGCAGCGTGCACATCGAGCTGATCCGCTGGAAGTGACCCGCACAGCACGGGAGCTTGCCTGCAGTTCCGCATACCCCTGCCATCGCCAGCAGGCTGGCTCCTACAAAGCCCAATAGCCCGACCCATGCTGTAAAGCCTTGCCAGAATCCAGAGCTGTTTCTGTGGGGCTTGCTTTAAAGCTGTCCATGTTGGGGGCTAGCCCGCAAGTGAAAGTGGTCTCTGTGGGAGCTTGCCTGCAAGCGATGTTCGTCAGACCCCAGCCATCGCCAGCAGGCTGGCTCCTACAAAGCCCAATAGCTTGGCCCATGCTGTAAAGGCTGATCAAAATCCAGAGCTGTTTCTGTGGGAGCTTGCCTGCAAGCGATGGCTGTTGGTGGCTTGCAGGCCTGTTGCTGGCTTTACAAACCCAGCATCAGCTGAATGTTCTGCACAGCCGCGCCGCTGGCGCCTTTGCCCAGGTTGTCCAGGCGGGCGATCACCACGGCCTGACGCGTAGCCTCGTTGGCGAACACGCGAATCTCCAGCTTGTTCGTGTCGTTCAGGGCGGTGGCGTCCAGCTTCAGGTTGTCGGTGGCGGGCTGCACGCTCACCCAGCCGCCAGCGGCCTGGCTGGCCGCGTAATGCGCGCGCAAGGCCTCGTGCAGATCGGCGCCGCTCGGTTTGCCCGGCAAAGTGTCCAGGTGCAGCGGCAACTGCACCAGCATGCCCTGGCGGAAGTTGCCTACCGAGGGCACAAACAAGGGGCGGCAAGTCAGTCCCGTGTAGCGCATGATTTCCGGGATGTGCTTGTGCTGCAGGCCCAGGCCGTACAACTCGAACAGCGGCGCCTTGCCCGCTTCGTAGTCTTCGATCATGGTGCGGCCGCCGCCAGAGTAACCACTCACTGAGGGCAAGCACACTGGAAAATCAGCGGGCATCAGGCCCGCATCGACCAAGGGGCGCAAGATGGCGATCGCGCCCGTGGCGTAGCAGCCGGGGTTGGCCACGCGTTGGGCCTGGCGCACGGCAGCGGCCTGATCGGAGGCCAATTCCGGAAAGCCAAAGACCCAATCGGGATGGCAGCGGTGGGCGGTGGATGCATCCACAATGCGTGGCTTGGCACCGGGCAAACCGTCGATCATGGCCACCGATTCGATGGCGGCATCGTCGTGCAGACACAGCACCACCAGATCGGCCGCCGCCATCAGCTCGCGCTTGGCCTCGGGGTCTTTGCGGCGGGCGGGGTCAATGCTCAGCACTTCAATCTGAGGCATCAGCGCCAAACGCTCGCGAATCTGCAAACCCGTGGTGCCCGCTTCGCCATCGATGAATATTTTGGCCATGGTGTGTACTTCCTCATGAAAAAAAGCCTGCAGCGTCAATTCAATGTAAGACGCAAGGATCAGGATTGGTGCATTGCAGCATGATACAGTCGCAGGCTGCAGTGTCCAGAGCCTGCTGACGTGCCCGGCTTGATCCAGGCACCCCGGCGGACCGGTCGAATTACCACCCCTCTGAGAGAAGACCTCATGAAGATTCACGAGTACCAAGGCAAGGAAATCTTGCGTCAATTCGGCGTGCCCGTTCCACGCGGCATTCCAGCATTCACCGTTCAAGAGGCGGTTGAAGCCGCTCAAAAACTCGGCGGCCCCGTGTGGGTGGTCAAGGCCCAGATCCACGCCGGTGGCCGTGGCAAAGGCGGCGGCGTGAAAGTGGCCAAAACCATTGACGACGTGAAACGCATCTCTGGCGAAATCTTGGGCATGCAGCTCAAGACACACCAGACGGGCCCCGAAGGCCAAAAAGTCCGCCGCCTCTATATTGAAGACGGCGCTGACATCAACAAAGAATATTACGTGTCCGTGGTTACCGACCGCGCCACACAAAAGATCGCTTTCATCGCTTCGAGCGAAGGCGGCATGGACATCGAGGAAGTGGCCCATTCCACCCCCGAGAAGATCATCACCGAGTTCATCGATCCGCTGACCGGTCTGGGTGACGAACAAGCCAAGAAGATCTCTGACGCCATCGGCATGCCTGCTGACTCCACCGCTCAAGCCGTGGACATCTTCAAGAAGCTGTACCAGTGCTACATGGAAACCGACGCGTCGCTGGTTGAAATCAACCCACTGAACCGCGACAGCAAGGGCAACGTGATGGCTTTGGACGCGAAGTTCAACTTCGATGCCAACGCCTTGTTCCGTCACCCCGAAATCGTGGCTTACCGCGATTTGGACGAAGAAGATCCTGCTGAAGTGGAAGCTTCCAAATTTGACCTGGCTTACATCAGCTTGGACGGCAACATCGGTTGCTTGGTCAACGGCGCTGGCTTGGCCATGGCCACCATGGACACCATCAAGTTGTTCGGCGGCGAGCCCGCCAACTTCCTGGACGTGGGCGGCGGCGCTACAGCCGAGAAAGTCACTGAAGCCTTCAAGATCATGCTGGCCAACAAGAATGTCAAAGGCATTTTGGTCAACATCTTCGGCGGCATCATGAAGTGCGACACCATCGCCACCGGCGTGATCACCGCCTGCAAGGCCGTGAACCTGTCCGTGCCATTGGTCGTGCGCATGAAGGGCACCAACGACGAGCTGGGCAAGAAGATGCTGGCCGAATCCGGTCTGCCGATCATCTCTGCCGACACCATGGCCGAAGCCGCGACAGCCATTGTTGCCGCCGTCAAGTAAGGAACACACATGTCGATCTACATCAACAAAGACACCAAAGTCATCACCCAAGGTATCACCGGCAAAACCGGTCAGTTCCACACTGAGAAGTGCCAGGAATACGCGAACGGCAAGAACTGCTTCGTCGCGGGTGTGAACCCCAAGAAGGCGGGCGAGTCCATCTTCAACATCCCAATTTACGCCTCCGTCAAGGAAGCCGCCACGCAAACGGGCGCGACTGTGTCGGTGATCTACGTGCCCCCAGCAGGCGCAGCTGCCGCCATCTGGGAAGCTGTGGAAGCCGACCTGGACCTGGCCATATGTATCACCGAAGGCATTCCAGTCCGTGACATGCTCGAAGTGCGCAACAAGATGAAGGCCAAGGAAGCTGCTGGCGGCAAGCGCACATTGCTGCTGGGCCCCAACTGCCCCGGTCTGATCACCCCTGACGAAATCAAGATCGGCATCATGCCCGGTCACATCCACCGCAAAGGCCGCATCGGCGTGGTGTCCCGTTCGGGCACGTTGACTTATGAAGCCGTGGCGATGTTGACCGAAGTGGGTCTGGGCCAGTCCAGCGCCGTCGGTATCGGTGGCGACCCGATCAACGGTTTGAAGCACATCGACGTGATGAAGGCTTTCAACGACGATCCAGACACCGACGCCGTCATCATGATCGGTGAAATCGGCGGTCCAGACGAAGCCGAAGCCGCTCAGTGGTGCAAGGCCAACATGAAAAAGCCTGTGGTCGGCTTCATTGCCGGTGTGACTGCCCCTCCCGGCAAGCGCATGGGCCACGCGGGTGCCCTGATCTCTGGCGGCGCCGACACGGCCGATGCCAAGCTGGCCATCATGGAAGAGTGCGGCTTCATCGTCACACGCAACCCGTCTGAACTGGGCAAACTGCTCAAGGCTCAACTGAAGTAAGAGCACACGCTGCCCATGTGACAAGTCCCACCCCGCTGCAGGGGTGTGGTTTGCCACAATACCCAAGCCGGATGTCCTGTTGGACAATCCGGCTTTCTGTTTTTTGACAAATCATGTTTCACGGGCTTCGTACCCGTGACAAAAGGAACACCGTGGAAGAATTTCTGACCCCCCATTTCTGGTTCGCTGTTGGCCAGATCATCATGATCGACATCCTGCTGGGTGGCGACAATGCCGTGGTGATTGCACTGGCCTGTCGCCAACTGCCCGATCACCAACGCACCAAAGGCATCCTGTGGGGCACTGCGGGTGCCATCGTGCTGCGCGTCATCCTGATTTTCTTTGCACTCACCTTGCTGGCCATCCCTTTCCTCAAGTTCGTGGGCGCGCTCTTGCTCATCTGGATTGGCGTGAAACTGCTCACCCCCGATGAAGACGATGACCACAGCAACATCCAGGGCAGCGACAAGCTCTGGGGTGCGGTCAAAACCGTCATCATTGCCGACTTGGTCATGAGTGTGGACAACGTGATCGCCATTGCCGGTGCCGCCCAGACTTCGGGCAATGCCGACCACCAAATGCCTTTGGTGATTTTTGGCCTGCTGGTCAGCATCCCGATCATCGTCTGGGGCAGCCAGTTGGTCCTCAAGCTCATGGACCGCTTCCCCATCATCATCACCGCCGGTGGCATGCTGCTGGGCTGGATTGCAGGCACTATGATCCAGACCGATCCAGGCCTGGTGGCTTATCTGCCGCAAGACAAAGCCTGGGGCTACGGCTTGGGCATTGCGGGTGCATTGCTGGTGCTGGCCTTGGGTAAATTCATCATGGCCCGCCGCACGCCGCCCGAAAACGCGGCCTGATCTGTAGAGACCGGTATTTGCAGGAGCCCACCCCCGTGGGCGATTGCGAGCACACCGCCACAGCACCCCATCGCCCACAGGGTGGGCTCCTACAAAGACAACACCCCACCCTCCAAGACAAACCGCTCATCCGCGGCAGGCTATCCGCAGGAGCTTGCCCGCAAGCGATTCCTTGCAGAACCGTATCCGCAGGAGCTTGCCTGCAAGCGATTGCCCGCAAACCTCAAAATCCGGCGCACAAACCACTGGAGTTCATGGCCTGAATCACTTACCATCGACGGCCATTCACCAGGGAGCAAAAGCCATGAAAAAAAGGCAGCACGGTTTGACATTGATCGAGTTGATGATCGTCATTGCGATCATCGGCATCCTGGGGGCGCTGGCCTTGCCCGCGTACCAGGACTACACCATCCGTGCCAAAGTCGCCGAGTTGCTGCTCGCCACCGACGCTTGCAAAACCTCGGTCAGTGAAACCATCAGCTCCGCCACCGAAGCCAACATCGCCGCCAGCTTGCCCAAAGCCTGTGCCAGCCAGACCAGTAAATACGTCAGCAGCATCACTGCCGATGCCAACGGCGTCATCACCGTGGTGGGCAACCACGACACCCTGCGCGGCAGCACCAGCGCATCGGCCAACAGCATCACCCTTGTGCCCTTGCAAGCAGGTGACACCGCCATCAACGGCAGCACCGATGGTGGCAAATCCATCACCGGCTGGCGCTGTGGGCCGGCCAGCAACAACGGCCTGCCCGTCAAGTACCTGCCCGCCTCGTGCAAGTCTTCCTGAGCACCCCCATTTGTGACGCACAGCCCGGCAGCCACCGGGCTTTTTTTCGCGGCCTCAAGCATGCAGCTGGCTGAGCCCACCCACCTCACGCGCCCAAGCTGGCCGCAGCTGTGGGTGCTCTTGCTCCTCAGCTTGCCCTGGGTCCAGCCCTACGCACCCAGCCCCCTGTCCAACGTCATGCCCTGGCTGATCAGTTGGGCCTGCCTGGCGCTGGTCCTGCTCAAGGCGCGCCACCTCAGCACCACCGCCATCGCCCAAAGCTGGGCCGTCGCAGCGCTCATCAGCAGCGCCATCGGACTGGTCCAGTTCTTTGGCCAAGCCGAAATCTTCTCGCCCGCCCTGCACGTACCCGCCTACCTGGGCGATGCCGTGGGCAACCTGCGCCAACGCAACCAGCTGGCCACCTTGTTGACCATGGGCCTGTTGGCGCTTGGGTGGTGGCGCAGCCGTGGTTTGTCGACCCTTCACACCGCGTGGATGCTCGCCCTGCTCAGCACCGGCCTGGCCGCCACCGCCTCGCGCACCGGCTTGCTGCAAATCCTCTTTTTCGGGGTCTGGTGCCTCATCCACCACCGTGCCCATCGCGCCCGGCAGGCCCTGTGGCTGGTGGCCTTCAGTCTGGCCACCTACCTCATCGCCAGCCTGGTCCTGCCCTGGTGCCTGCAACACCTGACAGGCCATGGCGCGGCCAATGCCCTGGCCCGTATGGGCACACACGAAGGCTGTGGGGCCCGCAGCACCCTCTGGTCCAACGTCTGGTACCTCATCCAACAGCGCCCTCTCACCGGTTGGGGTTGGGACGAGTTGCGCTACGCCCACTACATCACCGACTACCCCACAACGCGCTTTTGCGACATCCTCGGCAACGCCCACAACCTGCCCCTGCACATCGCCTTTGTGTGGGGCCTGCCCGCCGCCGCACTCCTCATGCTGGCGCTCATGGTCTGGGCCTGGCGAGCCAAACCCTGGCACCACGTTGGCGCCGACCGCCAACTGGCCTGGGGCGTCCTTGGCGTGATCGCCCTGCACAGCGCACTCGAATACCCGCTCTGGTACGGCCCCTTCCAAATCGCCATCGTGCTCAGCCTCTGGCTCATGGGCGGACAAATCTGGTCGGCCATGCGCTCCCACAGCGGCGTGCGCACGGTGGGCGTGTTGTTGCTGGCCGCACTCAGCGTCATCGCCTACGACTACCAGCAAGTGCGGCAAATTTACCTGCCCGCCGCCCAGCGCTGGGCCCACTGGCGCGACCAGCCCCTGGAAATCGCCCAACGCAGCTGGTTCTTTGAAAACACCGCCCTCTTTGCCGAAGTCACCATCACGCCGCTGCGCCAGGACAACGCCCGCTGGATGCTCGAAGCCAGCCAGCAAGCCCTGCACAGCTCCCCCGAGCCCCGCGTCATCGAAAAACTCCTGGCCAGCGCCCAATGGCTCGAAGAAACCGAACTCCTGGCCCTGCACACCGCCCGATTCCAGGCCGCTTACCCCCAGCCATACGAACGCTGGGCGCTCGGTCAGCGCGAAAAGATCCAAAAGTAAAACTTAAGCAATTAAGATTGCTCCATGATGAGGTCATACACACGAAAACTTACCTGATTGGGTAATTGCGAGCCATCATGTTTTTGATAGATTAGACGTAATTATTTAGTAACAGTGGCAAATATGAAAAAAAGACAAGGGCACATATTTTTGGTGGATGACAACCACGACATGCGCTTTTATCTCAGTGACATGCTCACCCGCATGGACTACACCGTCGAAAACTACGACAACGCGCAATCCTTCCTCAACAACGCCATGGACATCTCGCCCGCCGTCCTGCTGCTCGACATGCGCATGCCCGGCTTGAGCGGCCTCGAGCTGCAAAACAAAATGCTCGAAATGGGCCGCAGAACCCCCATCGTGTTCATCAGCGGCGAAAGCGAACGCGACGAAATCATCGAAGCCTTCCGCCACGGCGCCATCGACTTCGTGCTCAAGCCCTTTACCCGTGAAAGGCTCAGCGCCACCCTCGAAAAGGCCATGGAAATTGACCGCCAGCGCAACTTCGAATTCATCACCACCGACGCCATCCGCCGCGCCTTCAGCGCACTGTCCAACCGCGAAAAAGAAATCTGCCTCTACATCGTTCAAGGCATGACCAACAAAGGCATCAGCGAAGTCACCGGCATACAACCCGGCACCGCCAAAAAACACCGCGCCACCATCTACCAAAAACTCGACGTCGCCAACAGCGCCGAACTCATCAGCCAATGCAAAGGCGTCGACCTGACCCAATTCCTCCCCGCCAAAAAAGAGCCATCCCCCCTATAG